>Ga0302326_10017400_pt1 | contig 15001 bp, 12 predicted proteins | sample Palsa_T0_3_FD_202264 | JGI IMG/M metagenome (GOLD analysis project Ga0302326, IMG submission 202264) | Peat permafrost microbial communities from Stordalen Mire near Abisko, Sweden - Palsa_T0_3 | ecosystem: Environmental > Terrestrial > Soil > Palsa > Peat permafrost | place: Sweden: Abisko... | reverse complement strand
TCGCGTTCGCAAATACGGTGGCTGGTGCACTTGTGGCGCACGCAATCGTGCGTTCCCAATCGTGCGTGCCGCGTCACACTGATGTGAACGCCTGGTCCCGTCTTGAGAACGCTGAGAAGCTCGCGCCAATATCATTCGTCAGGAACAATGGCAATCCCGGAGCCAGGCGCAGGCGGCAGCCCGGCCTGCCCATCGCCGCCGTATACAATTCATAGTCACTGCCCAGTCCCGTGGATCTGCGGCCTATACCCCTGCCGAAAGCATCCCACGATGGATTTCGGCGTCAGCACCGTCACCCTCAAATCCTTCGGGCGCGGGTCACGCCTCGTGTATCCCTCCGGCGTCCAAAGAAGCAGCGAGGAGCCCAGCACCAGGTACGCGCAGCCATTTATCTGCACAAAGCAGCCGTTCGGCAACGAGCCAACCGCCGCACCATATGTCACCTTTTTCCCCTTGTCGATTCGCTCCGAATGCAACCCCAGATCCATTTCGTCGGCGAAGGGTAGGTCATCCAGCCGATGCGCGAGTTGCCAAGTCCTCTTGAAGGCGTTGTACCGCTCCCGGCGGCACTCGGCGCACGGCCTGTGCCCGGCGGCGAATGCCACGGCTTCGTCCAGGAAAAACAGCTCGGTATAGCGATTCGGGTACATCACCTCCCTGCGGCGGCCCCGGAATTCAAGAACGCACGCAATCCAGCGCCTGCTTTTGTAGACGCGCACGATTTCCCGGCCGGTGTTGTGCAGCGCGCCGCCACGGTTGCCCATCGTCGTGCCTCGTGCCGCGGTCCTGATTAGGTTGCCGAAGGGATCGACACGGTTTTGGATGGGCATCCAAACAATCTTGCCACGGCGTTCAATCGGAGCGAAGGCCCTGGCAAACTGTGTTGCGGCGCGCACCACCGAACCGGAGTTGTCCGATCAAGCTGCCTAAGGGATCGGGCAAAACCTTGTGGGCTGGCCTTTGGCCTCTGGAATAACTAAAACGTTAGGCTTTTTGGAAGAGGGGTCCGAAAGTTTCACACGCGAATCAATCCTATGGACCTGCCCCGGCAGCGCGAAGATGAGTGGTGTATCGTGAGGATTCGACGAGAAATCCAAAATGACAATCACCTTTCCTAAGGCTGGCGCGCCTTTCCTTCTGATATCTTTCCTTCTCGCTGTGTCCTTTGCAGGCGCGCAGTATCCATAAATAGCCCAGCCGATCGCGTCTATCGCAATGGCGTCATTTTCACAGCGGATGCCCAGCATCGAACAACCGAGGCGCTCGCGGTTCGCGAAGGACGGATTGTGTACGTTGGCGACAATCGGGGACTGACTCCGTTTGTCGGCGGGACAACCGTGACGGTCGACTTGAGAGGACGGTTTCTGATGCCGGGTCTGGTGGACGGCCACATGCATCCACTCGAAGCAGGGCTCGAGCTGTTGAACTGCAATCTCAACTACGAGTCGCTCACCGTCCCCGAATTGCAACAGCGAGTACAGAAATGCCTGGAGCAGGCTACCTCAAGAGACCCGAACGCTTGGCTCGAAGTGGTGAACTGGTTCCAAGAGAGCATGCGCCCCGCTGGCGTAAGAACCAGTCGAGCAACGCTGGATGTTTTGAAAACCACGCGCCCATTATCGTCCGCTCTTCATTTGGACACACGGTGCTTGCCAATACCCGCGCGCTAGAGTTTGCAAAAATCACAGCCAGCACCCCAGACCCGCTCGGCGGAAAGATCTGGCGCGATGCGGCCGGTCAGCCCACAGGTCTCCTGGAAGATGCCGCGTTCGCCGTTTTCTCATCGCTTCTGCCCAAACCGACCGCCGCGGATAATATGGCCGGGGCAACCGCCGCCCTCCAGGCCATGAACCGCCAGGGCGCAACCAGCTTCTTGGATGCCCTGGCTCCCGAAGAGGACATCGCCGCGTTCGCGGCACTTCGCCAGTCCGGCGCGCTCACGGCGCGTGCGCACTTTGCGCCGCCCATTCAACCGTCTGAAGCGAGTGATCCGGCCCACGCCTTGGCGCGGGTAATTGCGTTGGCCAAGCGCTATGACGAAGGCAGGATTTCGCGCGCACCAGGAATCACGGTCCGAAATGCAAAGCTATTTCTGGACGGAGTGATCGCGGGGCCCGCGTTCACAGGCGCGATGCGCGAGCCCTACTTCGTCAACTCGGGGACGGCAGAGAAGCCGGACTGGGTGCCTGGTCCCTCACGCGGCCCCGCCGTGTACTTTTCCGCTGGCCCGCTGGCCACGCTGCTCGTAGGCCTGGGGCGCGCCGGTATCGACCCCCACATGCATGCCGACGGGAATGGCGCCGTCCACGCCGCGCTCGACGGTATCGCAGCGCTTCGCAAGGCGCTGCCCGCAGCCGACATCCGGCCGGCTATCGCTCATGACGAGATTGTCGTTCCCCGAGATTTCCCGCGGTTCAAGCAGTTGAACGCAATCCCGGTGTTGTCCATGCAGTGGGAGAAGCCCGCTGGTGACACACTTGGCTTGCGGAACTACCTCGGTCCCGCTCGCATGAAGATTATCGAACCGGCCGGCTTGCTGGTCGCAGCCGGTGCCCGCGTGGCTTTTGGCAGTGATTGGCCCGTGGATAAGTTGGATGAATGGTTTGCCCTGAAAGTGGGTGTCACCCGTACCAATGCTCCAGATGCGCCTGCGGAGTTCAGGGGCCGGTTGGGCGATGATCCAGGCTTGTCTCGCGAGGATGTGCTACACGCGGCGACGATAAATGCGGCTTATGAGTTGCACGAGGACGATGCTACTGGATCACTTGAGGTCGGCAAGTTCGCCGATCTCATCGTGCTGGACCGTAATCCGCTGAAGGTCCCGTCCGAAGAGATCGCGGAAAACCCATGTGCTCGAAACGGTTGTCGGTGGCAAGGTCGTGTACAAAGCACCCGACTGGCCGGCGATCGCTCGCGAATAACTCCTGCCTTGCCGCATGCGGTTAGGAATGTTTTCTCACGCCGCGGATTGTTCAAGGCCGACAATGCCGAGCAGCTCCAAGCGTGCCCGCGTATTAGCGCGATCGTGGTTGCAACCCCTCAGCTTTCACATCCACCGCACCCTCCAGCAGCTTCCGACGTGTCTCAGCGATCGCCTCAGGCGTAGTCTTTGTGCATCTGCCTCAACAACTCGTCGACGAGCCATTCCTTCTGTCGATCACTCACCTTGTCCGGGTCGAAGTCGTGAAGTTGATCTGCTCAATGCGCTCGCGGAACTTCGAGGGCTTCAGTCCCCAATCTTGCCACGGCGTTCAATTGGAACCCAGGCCCTGGAAAACTGTGCTGCTGCGCGCGCCGCACTCCGCTGTGCGAGTGTTCCCCCAAAAAATGACTTCGATCCCGTGCGGATCTTCCTGCCGTATTGGGCGGCCACAGTCCAGGGGGCTTCCCGACGGCGCCTTCAGCGCATTCTTCTTGGCTACGAACGTGCCTGACGAAACGTTTCCGCACACGAACCCGAGCCAGCCAGGGAATTCATATAATTTATGTACGCGAGCCTGGCCGCAGCCTGCGCCTGGCTCAGGGGCTTGCCATTCGTACCGGCGCCGATCAGACGCCGGTTCAGTTCCGTGGCAATCAATCCCGTGGAAGGCGGCCCCAGGCTGCCCATAGCCGCCGTATACTGCGCGATGGTGTTCTGCGTGGTGGCATTGCCGCTGAAATAGTCGTTCCCCGTCTCCTGGGTGTTGTTGGTGGTTTGCGGATTGTAATCGTAAAACTCCGGGTCTGGCGGCGTTGAGTCCGGATAGACGGTGCACGGCGCCCACTGCGAGTAAAACGCCAGCTTGGCGCCGATTTGTCCCGCGCTCACATTCAGTTTTGTGCGCATGCAAACGATGTGGCTCTTTCGGCTGCCGACATCCGCGTCGAAGGTGTGGAAAATGTACGGCAGCCCGATAGGAGCGGGCGCCACGCGCGTCTCGGCGCTGTTGGCGTACAAGAAATTCCACATCGATTGGCGGTTCGACAAATCGGGATAAGCCAGGCGCCATTGCCCGCTGCCGCCGGTCGCCAAGTCGCAGATCAGGCCGAAAACATCCACGCTGGAGCACATCTGGTTCATCGCAATTGAGCCGCTTTGTCCCGGAAACTGGACATAGAACGGCACGCGAATCGATTCGTCGTAAGCCGCGTAGCCCTTGCTGTGCATGCCATGCGAACCGGCGTACTCGCCATGATCGGACAGAAACAGAACGATCGTGTTAGCGGCAAACGCGGAATTGGCGAGCGCGTCCAGCACCAGCCCCACCTGTTGATCCACGAAATTCTGCAGCCAGAAATACTGATTCAGGAAGAGCGTCCAGTTGCCCACCGGCTCCATCTGGGAATTCAGGTAGTTGGCCCACCAGTACTGTTCGCTGGGCTTGTTGGTTACCTGCAGCAGATTCTCATAATTCCAGGGAGAGGGCGGGCCGCTATAAAGCGAAGGGGGAGATCCGCTGGGCGGAGGGAAATAAGCCGGTTGCAGGGGAACCGCGTTAGGGGGAAACGGGCTGCTCTGCAACCAAGCCGGCGCATAGTCGATATCGTGCGGGTTTACCAGGCTCACTGTAGCGCACCAGGGAGCAGAGGGTTGGCCGGTGGTCGGCGCTTGACCCTGCAGCCAGCCGCTAAAATCGTTCGCGATCATTGCATCGCTGGCCCATTCCAGTGTCTGGAACAGGCCGCCGTCGGTCCCCTCGTTCGCCGTTCCATTCGGGCTGGGGTTGTAGGGGGCCGGCCCTCCCGGATATGTTCTGGTTTGGAAGCCATACGGCAGTAGTGGCGAGGCGGCCAGTTCTTCGGAAAGATGCCATTTACCGAACCACCACAAGTTTCCCCGGTAGGCTGGGTTGAGCGCCGCCACGGCTTGGCCCCACGTGGGAAAGGCCGGATTCAGCGCGGGAGCTGAGGTTCCCACGTCGGCATTGGAGTACATTGCGGTTTGCGGCGCGTAGAGACCCGTCAGCAGGCAGGACCGCGATGTAGTACACACCGTTGCAGCTACGAAAAACTCGTCAAAGCTGTAGGCGTTGTTTTGAATTCGTCCCATGATGTTGGGAAGAACGCTGGAACTGAGCGCAGCCATCTGACTGGAGCTCAGCCAGGTGGGCGCGCGCATCTGGTCCACCATGATAATCAGAATGTTGGGATTTTTTAGCGCTGGCGGAGGGGTCCAGGCGGCGGAGTTCGAGGAGGCCAATGCGGATTGGCTGCCAGCTCCGGCCGCGCCCAATAGCGCGCCCGCAGCCAGACGCTCCAGAAATATGCGGCGGCTTACCTCTTCATCGTTTTGCATTGCATCCGCCTCCCATGCTCTCAATTCGCTCCGCTCTGGGTTACTGTCACCTTCTGCCCCAACACCGTAATCTCGGCGCTGCGGCTGCCGGATGAATTGTTGGCCAGGAATGAGAAATTAATTTCACCGGCGCTCGTGCCGGTGATCGTCAGCCAGGGCTGGCTGCTGGCGGCCGTCGGAGCCAGGCCGGCGGGCAGCACTTGGAATGAAATCGAATCCGTTCCCGCCGATGCTCCCTCATTCCGGCTGGTGGCTCCCAAGGACAGATAACCGGCAGCGTATTTCTTGATGGCATTGTCGCCCCAATCGGCGATATCAACGTTCCCTTGCCCGTCCACAGCCACGCCGCCGGGGAACTTCAGGCCGCTCGAAACCAACACCGTCACCTGATGGCTGATCGGACTCCATTGTTCGATAGCGCTGTTGCCGGTGTCGGCGAAGTAGAGATTGCCCCCGCCATCCACGGCCACGCCGTAAGGAGAGCTTAAGCCCGATACCAGAGTCGAGACCAGCTTGGTTGCTTTACTCCAGACTTTAACCGCATCGTTCTTCTCGTCGGCAAAATAGACGTCGCCGGCGGCGTCCACCGCAACCCCCAGCGGAACGTCCAGTCCCGAGGAAACCAGCGTGGTCACCTGCCCGGTGGCTGCAATCCATTCGTCGATCGCGTTGTGGCCGGCATCGGCGAAATAGACGTTGCCCTGGTTATCTACGGCCACTCCTACCGGGCTGCTGAGTCCCGAGGAAACCAAGGCCGATGTCACGCCAGTGCTCACGCTCCACTTTTTGACGGCATTGTTCTTCTGGTCGGCAAAATAGACGTTGCCGGTAGAACTCACGGCAACTCCAGCCGGCGCATTGAGGCCAGATACCAGCGTGCTTACCTGCTGGGTGCCGGTGCTCCACTTCTTGATCGCGTTGTTGCCGCTGTCCGCGATATAGACGTTCCCCGCCCCGTCCACAGCCACTCCCTGTGGACCGCTCAATCCGGAAGATACCAGCGGGCTTACTGTCGTTACCGGGACAAAGCCCGCGCCCGCCTGCGTGACCGTGAACGGCAGTCCCGCGATGGTCAGAACCCCGGTCTGGGCGCCGGGGTTCGGATTGGAGCTGAAGCTGAACTGGATCAGCGCGCTGCCCGTGCCACCGGCGCTGCCCGCCGATAACTGCAACCAGGAGGCGTTGCTGGCAGCGGTCCAGGCCCCGGTACACAACAACAGCACGCTCCCCCTGCCCGCACCGCTCCCGACGATCGCCGAGGAGGAGGCTAGAGAGCTATAAAACAGATTGGTCAGATTGAATGTCACGCTCAAGGCGTTCACACTGGCGGTGACGGCGAATTTTCCGGCGATGGTGTTGGCGGTCAACACGGGCGCGGTTGCGCTTCCGCTGGAGTTGGTCGGAATCGGCATGGGTGGGGACGTACCGAAAGTCCCGCTTGCCCCGCCGATTCCAGGCTTCACAGAAAATGTCACTGCCGCTCCAGGCAGCGGATTGCCGCCCGCATCGGTCACCAATACTTGCAATGGCGTGGAAAAAGGCTGGCCCGCCTGGGCACTCTGGGTGTCGCCGGCAGTTTTCGCGATGGCCGCCGGCACGTCGGCGCTCTGCGTCACAGTCACCGTTTGCCCCAGCACGCCGATCTGCGCGCTGCGGATGCTGAGCGAAGTGTTCGCCAGAAATGAAAAGCCAATCGCCCCGCCGGTTGTGCCGGTAATGGTGAGCCAGGCTTGGTCGCTGGTAGCGGCGATCGGGATGGAGGCCCCCAGCAACTGCACAGGCGCGGAATCCGTCCCAGCTTGGGGGCCTTCATTTATGTTGGCAGGCAGCCCAAGATAAGCGGAAGCGAGCTTCAGAACGGTGCTTGAATCGGTGTTTGCGATATAGAAATTACCTTGCCCGTCGGTGGCTATCCCGAACGATCCTTCCACCCCTGACGAGATCAGCGTACTCACTGCCTGGCTGGCCGCGTTCCATTCTTTGAGTGCGTTGTTATTGCCGTCCACCAGATAAACATTACCCTGACCATCCAGCGCCACGGAATTTGGAAAGCTCAGACCCGCCGGGACCAGGCCCGTGAGCTGTTGGGTGGTTGGGTTCCATTGCTCAATCGAGTTGTGCCAGAAATCCGCAATATATAGATTTCCCAACTCATCCACTGCCACGCCCGTGGGACTGCTCAGGCCCGTTTCAATTAAAGTGATCACCTGCCCGCTCGCCGAATTCCATTGTTTAATCGCGTTGTCGCCAAAATCGGCGATGTAGACATTCCCCTGGCCGTCTACCGCCACTGCCACCGGGAAATTAAGGCCGGACGAAACCAACGTAGTCAACTGCCGGGTCGCCGGACTCCACTCCTCAACCGCATCATTGTAAGCGTCCGCGATAAAAACATTTCCGTAGCCGTCCACGGCAATTCCGTGGGGCGCGTTCAAGCCGGCGGACACCAGTGTGATCGTCTGCTGCGTGGAAGCGCTCCACTCCCGGATAACGTTGTTCCCGGTATCGGCAATATAAAGATTGCCGCCGCTGTCGACCGCAACTCCATAGGGCAAGTTCAAACCCTGCGATATCAGCGTGGTCAATTGATTGACCGGGACGAAACTGCTGCCGGCCTGCGTGACTGTGAGGTTCTGGCCTGCGATGGTCAGCGTGCCTGTCTGCGCTCCCGGATTGGGATTGGTATCGAAGCTGAACTGAACCAAGGCGCTCCCGGTCCCGCTCACGCTGGACGCGCCTAAGTGCAACCAGGAAGCGTTGCTGGCGGCGGTCCAGGAAGCGGTGGAAGGAGAGGCGACCAATTGAACCGAAGCCTGGCCTGCCGCTGCCCCGACCACAACCGTGGCAGTGCTAAGGCTAAAGGTTGGATTTTGCGCGGACAGTATCCAGGGATACAGTAGCCAAGCGTACTTAATCCGTGAAACCCCACAAAAGTTGACGAACCCCAAGAGTGTAGATTATACTCCACTAATTTCCATATGTGGGTAGGAGTGTAGCGGATGTCACGTTATTTGATTGCAACCTGGCCATACACGGGACATGTTTACCCTCACCTTGCTATCGCGCGCGAGTTGCGGGCGCGTGGCGATGAAGTGGCCTTTTACACCGGGAAGCGTGCCCTGCCTTTGTTGCAGGCCGAGGGCTTTCAGGTTTTTCCATTCGCTGCCCTCAACGAGGCCGCCGTGGACGGCCTGTTCTATGCTGCCGACCGGATGCTCGGTTGGCGGCGTCCGTTACGTCTGCTCTCCGGGCTGAGGCGCTGGCTGGTAGATACGCTGCCGCAACAGGTCGCCGACCTGGAAGACCTGTTTGCCGCCGTTCACTTCGATGTCATTATCTGCGACGCCACCATGTGGGCGCCCTTCGTCGTTCTGGCGGAAACCCAGGGGATTTCACTGGTTGCCACTTCCTCCGTCGCAGGCTGCATGATCCCCGGACCCGACGCGCCTCCCTGGGGAATGGGACTTCGGCCTCCCCGCTCCTGGCCCACCCGGCTGACTTGTCGATGCGCTGCGCGCCTGTCGGATTGTCTCTCCGCGGATCTCAGAAGCGGAGTCACCGCCATCCGCCGCCGCTACGGCTTAAGCCCGCTCACCGAAGGAATCAACAGCTACATCGGCCGTGCGCCTCTGTACCTGGTTCGAGGCTGTCCGGAATTCGATTTCGAACGCCGCGACCTGCCCGCGTCCGTGGAGTACGTAGGCCCGTTGCTGGCAGGTTCAACCAGCGCCGATCGCATTCCGCCTTGGCTGGCGGGCCTCCGCGGCGACAAACCGGTGGTGCATGTTACGGAAGGATCGTTACAGGTGAAGCCCCGGCTGCTGGGGGCCGCAATTCGCGCCCTGGCGCGCGATTTCCGCGTCATCGTTACAACCGGCGTGACAACCGGCGCGCAGGCGCGTTCCGTCGAACTGGCCAAAGAGATCCAGTCTGAAAGCGTGTTCGTCGAGTCCTGGATCCCGCACGGCGTCTTGATGCCGCTGTGCGATGCCGTCATAACTGTCGGCGGGGCCGGCACCGCGTTCGCGGCCATCGGCGCCGGGGTACCTTTAGTTGTGGTTCCTTCGGAAACCGATCAGTTTGACACCGCGCGGCGAGTTGCGCATAGCGGCGCCGGTCTGGTCCTCAATGCCCGTTGCGGCAGCGGCCAGATGGAGAAGGCCGTGAAACGGCTGTGCTCAGAACCTCGATTTCGCGCCAATGCGCGCCGCGTTTCCGATCTCTTCGGCCGGTACCGGGGCGCAGCCAGAGCGGCCGATCTTATCGGGCGTTTCAGCGCGAGGCAGAAGATCGGGGAGCCGTCATCTCGCGTGGCAGCGGCAATATGAACGTCCCCCTGTCCACCCCTCATCAATGGGACGCGGAATACCGCGAAGGCGTATGGGAACACATGGCTTCAGAGGACCAGCGTTACCGCTCGGTATCCGCATTGATCTTGCGCACAGTGTTGCCTGGACACCAGATTGATCTTCTGGATGTGGGTTGTGGACCCGGAAACCTGGTCCCGTACTTATCGCCGATTGAGAGGTACACGGGGTTGGATATATCAGCCGCGGCAGTTGGCCGCGCTCCACGCGGACCCGGAATCGAATATACCGTGGCGCGGTTGGAGGATTATGAACCGGAGCGCCAGTTTTCGACGATCCTGTTTAACGAGGTTCTCTACTACTGCCAATTCGAAGAGATGATCCCGCGCTATGCGAAATTTCTCAAGCCCGAAGGGCACATGGTGACATCTCTTTACGACGGCATGGGACAATCCCCCGGTCTGGTGGAAGCCATTTCCAATTGCCTGGACGAGCACCTGTTACTTCTGGAGCGAACGATCATTACCGACGATTGGCGCAGTTGGTCTCTGGCATTGTATGCTCTGGCCGATTAATCAGATCGTCGTGGGAACGGTGGCTTGCGCCTCACCCGAGTAACCGCTCTGGTTATTGCCGCTATCCACGGCCGTCGCTACATAATAATAGGTCTGGCCGGCGATCACATCGCTATCGGTGTAAGAAGTCGCAGTCACCAATGAGGAATTCAGCATGGTATACGGCCCACCCGATGTAGCGCTTCTGTATACGTTATAGCCGGCAATGTTTGACGAGCCGCTTTCGGCCAAAGTCAGCGACACAAAATGGCCAATGGTGGCCGCGCATTCCTGGCCCAGCGCGGCAGTCACAACCTGCTGAACCAGCGTCGATCCGCACACTCCTCCGTTTATGTCCGCGGGGCACGCCAGTAGTCCAAGATCCATGTTCACCGCCAACTGAACGTCGGCGACATTGACCACGCCATCCTGATTCAGATCGCACGCACCGCCCGCGGTGCTGGCGGCTTTGAAGGATACGGTGCTCGAGCAATACGTCCCGGATACGCTGGCTGTCCAGAGTGGCGCAAATGTGCCGGCGGAGGAAGCGATGTAATGGGCCCAACCTTCGCCACCCGCCCCCGAATCGTTCGAAAAAGGATTTCCGGAGCCTATGCCGGTTACGGTTCCTTGCACATTGGCCACCGAAACAATGGCTTCGTTCGCCGCTGTCGTCACGACGGGCGCACCCCAGGCCGTGGATGTAGCGGACTGACTGTTGAGCACCGCCGTTTGGTCGAGCGGCGTGAAGGGCGCCACTCCCGAAAATTCCCAAATCACGGCAGTCCCGGATGTCCCAGAGGGGCTGGGTGTAACAGTAACAATGGTGGCTCCAGCCAGACTATTCTGCGCATACCAAATGTCCGCCATTGTATTGGCGCCTGTGTCGGTCGACCTGGCGGCTCCTGCCTCCGAATAGATATTGCCCGCGTTGTCGCTGACGCTCGCGATGCTGGTTTCGCCTCCGCCATTTTCCGAAGTCCAAGCAACTACAATGACGTTCCCATTTCCTGTGGATGCGATAGCGCAAGCTTGCGCTGGAAAAGTCTGGGGACCGCAGGATGTGGCCTGGACCAGGCCAATCTGAGCCTGGGCAGGAAGCAAAAAAGTCAAGCAACCGCCGATCAAGAGCAGACCGCGGTTTACCCGCAGAAGGATAGCCAATGTAGAGCGCATCGTGATACTAGTTCTTAAGATCCAGAAGTACTCGTACTATCTGAAAGTTTAGTATAGTAACGAGCGCAACGTCGGTCTATTGCGGAGTCGCCGCAGTTGAGCTGGGCAGAATGGGTTAACTCGACCACGCGAAAGGGCTTACTCCTATCTGGGCATACCCCTTAGCCGGATCAACCCGCTCCTGCCCAGCCCGCTCTTGCGAATCCGCTACCCACCCAAGTCGGCCCAGCGTACTGGTACCTTAGTCCGCGCTCGACTTTCCGGCCCACACCCATTAATGTTTGTTCCCGCCCGCCAGAATCTCATGCGAAGATCTCTCAAGGGCATTGTTCATGATCGACTCCCGCAGCGGCGGCATCGAACGCAGGATCTTAGGCGTGCTTTGTATCCTGGTTTTGTGTGGCATTTTGACGGCTGGACTTTGGCCGTTCCATGCCCCAATGAATCGGATAACGTGGCTTAAGGGCGCCAATGGTGTGCTTATCAGCCGCTACGGGACCTTATTTAGCTCCCGCTCCGTTCGCGCCTCACGAGACCAGGCCTCTTGCAGCCTGGAAATGTGGCTGCAGCCTGCCCGTGGCTATGACAGGAATACCTTACTTGCGTTCTACCGCCCTGAGGAAACGAAGCAATTCTCTCTGCACCAATCCGATGCGGATCTGGCGCTGCAAATTGGATCTCCAAACCAACGCCTCCGGGCCACGAGCGCCCCTGTCGTCTATGTCGATGGGATTTTCCGCGCGCGAAATTTGCTGTTCATTGCGATCGCATCCGGCTTACAGGGAACAAGGATCTACGTCGACGGGGCGTTGCTAAGGACCGCTCCGCAATTCAGGCTTTCCACCGAGGATTGCAGCGGCCGGCTGGTTCTGGGCACCTCGCCGGTATTCAATAACGCTTGGTCCGGGCAGTTGCGGGGGCTCGCGATCTTCGGGCAGGAGCTTACCGCGGATCAGGTTTCTCGAGATTTCACAAGCTGGACGGCGAAGCGACAACCTGGCGCCGGCGCGGATGAACGCGTGATTGCGCTCTACCCTTTTGATGAGCGTCAAGGGCGCACCGTACACGATCGCAGTGGTTCTGGCATCGATCTCACGATTCCGGAACGATACGGGATCCTGCGTGAGAAGTTCCTGGAGCCTCCGTGGAAGGAATGGAACCCTGGCTGGAGCTATTGGAAGAATGTCGGCATCAATATCGGGGGCTTTGTTCCTCTGGGCTTCTTCTTTTGCGCCTTTCTGACCACAATAAGAAAGATCAGCCGTCCGGCGCTCACCACCGTAATCGCCGGAGCGGCAGTGAGCCTTAGCATTGAAGTCCTGCAGGCATACCTTCCCACGCGGGACTCCGGCATGACGGATCTGATCACAAATACGCTTGGAACCGGTCTTGGAGTTATGCTGTTCCGTTGGAGGGGCTGCGCTCGTGAAATTCTCGCGGCAGTCCTGATCGCCGCCGTCACGGCGGTGAGCGCGCCGGCAGCCCCTCAGCCGGCAGCCCCGCAGAAAGACGCGATTCCCACCTTTGGAACCACGGTGGTGGTGCCGGGCGGGCTCATCGGCGTTATCTATCCGATGACTCCCTTCTCCACATCGCTACCGGATTTTCAATGGCTGGATCCTCTGGGAGTGATCTACACTTCCACCCTCAACGTAACTCCGAGGGATTTTCGGGAAGGATTCCCCGGCGTCACAGACCGCTACGAGTGGTTCGCCATCGATTACTCCGGCCGATTTTGGATCGAGGAGCCGGGGCTGTATCGTTTCGAGCTGATCTCCGACGACGGCTCCAAGCTGTACATCGACGGCCAGTTGGTGGTGAACAACGACGGCCTACATCCGGCGCAAACCAGGACCGGGGAGTTTACGCTGGCGGGGGGAATTCATCGGATTCGGGTGTCTTATTTCCAGGGGCCGAAGGATCGATTGGCGCTGGTGCTGCGCGTGGCCGGACCGGGCGAAGAATTTCGCATCTTCAGCACCGAGGAGTTCAAACCTCCGCCCGATCCGGCAATGTGGACGTACGTGAGTCCTCTGCTGCACGTCTCGCCGGCCTCAGGCGTCCGCGGCGAAAAGGTCAGGCTGGAGATCTCGCTCGGTGCGGGTACGGCCAGAGCGCCGAGCGCATTGAAATGGGAGTTGATATTCCCGGCGCAATTGCTGGAGCCAGAAGGCGGCGGTCCAGAGCCGGGAAGCGCCGCAATCAATTCCGGTAAGTCGCTCGAATGCACCGCGCGGAAGCCGTACTCTTATACTTGCAGTCTTTCCGGCGGCCAGAATCCAACTGCAAACGGGCCGATTGCAATCTTTCATTTCAAAATCCGGCCAACCGCGGAAGCGGGAACAAGCGCGGTGCGGCTCGAAAATGCCGAGGGAGTGACGGTGGATTCAAAAGAGCAGAGGTTGGACAACGCCGAGGGCGCCGTCACTGTCCGGTGACGCTGATGCCTGCCGGTTCAGACATCCCGCGCTACCCGAAAGCCCATGTGCCCCGTTGACGCGTCCGGTTCGGTACCCGTCCGTGCGGCGGCGGTATCGCCAGCAATAGGACTCGTGGCATAAATACGATCCGCCCTTCATCACCCGGCGATCGCCCGTGGCCGGGTCGACGGGGTCGAGCCGGGTCGCCTCTCTGTGCCAGAATGGATCCAAATAGTCTGCGCACCATTCCCACACATTGCCCACAGCGTTGTGCAGACCGTAATTGTTAGGTTCAAAGGCGTCAACAGGCGCAACGGCCGTAAAGCCGTTTCGCCCAAATCGAAATCCGGAAATTTGCCTTGCCAGATGTTGCACCTTTGGCCGCCATCCGGAGTCAAATCGTCGCCCCACGGATAGGTCTTCTGTTCCAAGCCGCCGCGTGAAGCGTATTCCCATTCGGCTTCGGTAGGCAGCCGATATCCGGCCCAGGCGCAATAGGCCGCGGCATCGTTCCAGGTTACATGCACTACCGGATGCTGCGGGCGCTGCCGCACGGATGAATCCGGGCCCTCGGGGTGGGACCAATCTGCGCCATCCACTCGCACCCACCACGGCGTGCCTGGCGAGGCCGGCCCCTGGCACCGTTCTTCTACCTGATTGCGAAACACGAACGACCAGCCGAAGCGCTCCGCCTCCGTGCGATATTTCGTTGCACGAACGAACTCGGCAAACTGCTCGTTCGTGACGGCGTACTTTGAGATGAAGAACGGGCTGAGGCTGACTCGCCGCACCGGGCTTTCGCCATCGGCGGGAAACGAGTCCGGCGACTCGCTTCCCATGTAAAACGGGCCGCCCTCCAAATGGACCATGTCCTCCTTCGATCCGGAGTTGGCGCGGGCGCGGGCGCGGGCATGGGTTGCGTGAATGGAAGCGGTCAAGCGTTCCAAGCTGCTCCTGGAGGGAACGCAGCAAAGTTCGGCCATTTCAGACCGCCGCGGACGCTCCGAGCGGAACCCAGCGAATGTCGGCGCGCGAGCGCATTTCCGCGATGGCGCGCAGGTAAGCCTCATGCTGCCGGGCGAAAGTCATCACGCGTTCGATGGCGTCGTGGACTTCCTCCAGGCTGGCCTGTCCGGCGGGTATCTTTTCGTGCAACAGAGCGATGTGAAATCCGAAAGGAGTGGTGAAAATATCCGAGCGCTCGCCCGGTTCCAGTTCGCGAATCGCTTCCTCGAAATCCTCCACCATATGGCCAGCAGAGAATTG
>Ga0302326_10017398_pt1 | contig 15001 bp, 10 predicted proteins | sample Palsa_T0_3_FD_202264 | JGI IMG/M metagenome (GOLD analysis project Ga0302326, IMG submission 202264) | Peat permafrost microbial communities from Stordalen Mire near Abisko, Sweden - Palsa_T0_3 | ecosystem: Environmental > Terrestrial > Soil > Palsa > Peat permafrost | place: Sweden: Abisko... | reverse complement strand
ACGAGGAGGAGCAAGAGCCCGCCGCACAGGGTCCTCACGGATGGGGAATGAGGTGCGTGAACCAGGCCGCCGCGCCCGCCGCCATGACCACCACCAGCGCCACGACCAGACCCACCCGGGTGGCGCCCGATCTCTTCTCGCCTGGCGCGAGCTTCGACGCGCGAGAGGCTGCGACCAGAGGGTAGGCGCTCGACCGCGGAGCCATCGCGGCGGCCGAGGCGCTCGCGCGCGGCGTGGGCGGCGACATGGTCGTGCCTCGCCTCGCCGACGACGGCGGAGGGGTGTCCTCTTCCAGCGCCGCCAGGTTGCCCTCGGTGAGGCCGGGCGGTAGCGACGCCCGCAGCACGTCCTCGTCCGGCTTCGAGGCCACCACGATCTCGTCGATCCACGACCCCACGTTCACGTAATCGCCCGCCGGCACGCTGGGCTTGACCAGCAGCGCCCCGCGCATGGAGCCCGAGTCGATGGGCCTCGCTCCGCCGGAGGTCTCGCCGGGCTTGTCGTCGGTCAACGACGTGAACTCGAAGAGCGCCTCCTCGATGAGCTTGTCGATGATGCTCGCCTGCATGGGGCGGTGCCGCTGCCGCTCCTTCATGGCGCCGTGCACCAGCGACGAGATGTCGAAGGTGCTCACCGGGACGGCGTACTTGAACATGAACTTCGACAGATCCATGCCGAGGTCGCGCGCCGTCGTGTAGCGCTGCTGCGGATCGCGAGCGAGCGACTTGTTGATGATCTTCTCGAGTTCGAGGGGCACCTTGCGGTTGATGCCGGAGATGGCCGGGACCAGCGCTCCCTGGACCTTTTTCACCGTCTGGAAGTCGGTGTCTCCGAGAAAGAGACGCTGCCCGGCCAGGAGCTCCCACAGGATGATGCCCACCGCGAACACGTCGGTCCGCGCGTCCACCTCTTGGCCCATCGCCGCCTCCGGCGAGAGGTACGAGAACTTCCCCTTGATGATGCCCGGCTCGCTCTTTTCGAGCTGGCTGTTGGCCTTGGCGAGGCCGAAATCCACGATCTTCACCTCGCCGTTCTTGGTGATGAGCACGTTCGGCGGCGACATGTCACGGTGGACGATGTGGAGCGGCGTGCCGTTGTTGTCGGTGAGCTCGTGCGCGTACGCTAGCCCCTTGCAGAGCTCCAGGCCGATGTAGACCGCCGCTTCGACCGGAAAATCTCGACCGCTCTTCTTGATGTGCTCGATGATGGCCTTGAGGTTCGCCCCGTCGACGAACTCCATGACGATGAAGAAGGCGCTGTCGCCGACGCCGATGTCGAACACCTGCACGCAGTTCGAGTGCGAGAGCTGCGCGGAAAGGCGCGCCTCGTCGAGAAACATCGAGATGAACTTCTTCTTCGACGAGAGGTGTGGAAGAACTCGCTTGATGGCCACCTGCTTGCGAAAGCCCTGCAGCCCCTCGCTCTCGGCGCGGAACACCTCCGCCATGCCGCCGGACTCGAGCTTCTCGATGACGCGGTATCGCTGCTGGCTGTCGGACATGGGCGGGTGGGGACGTCCCTTCTATCCCTACCGTAACCTGCCATCGCGCCGGAGGAGGGGTCAAGGAATGCACGCCTCGGCGCCCTCAAGGCACTCGTTGACAAGAAGCTCATGCACTGGGAAACCATCGCCTACCGAACGTTCCAACGGCTACCGCTGACCTACGCCCCAAAAGCCCCCCCGGGAGGCATCGTGGACACCGACTTCGAGAACGCCAAGAAGCTGGTCGAGGACACCATCAAGAAGCTCGGGCTCGACCCCGCCACGACGCGCGCGAATTCCACGGATACGCAGGCCGCGTGGACCCTCAAGCGCGGGAGCGCCTCCGTCCTGGTCACGGTGACCTTCCACGAGGACGAGGATCAGACGTACCTGCGCGTCGCCTCGCCGGTGGTCACCGTTCCGGCCGACAAGGCGCAGCACGGTGCCCTCTTCCGGCGCCTGCTGGAGCTCAACGCCGGCGGCCTCGCCAACGCCGCTTTCGGCCTGGTGGGCGATCGGGTGGTCGCCGTGAGCGAGCGCCCCACCGAGGGTCTGGGCGCCGCCGAGGTGGAGCAGACGGTGAAGCACCTCGCCGCCGTCGCCGACACCTTCGACGATCGCCTCGAGAAGGAGTTCGGCGCCTCGAAGGCGTGAACCTGGCAATGCGTCCATCCCTCCCCCACCGCCGCCCGCGCCTCGCGCCGGGTGGCCGTGTGAGACTGCGAGACACCGCCTTCGGGCTGGCCTCGGTGCTGATTCTCTTCGCGCCGAGAACGGCCCTGGCCACCGACGCCGAGGTGACGAGCGACACCGCCGCGCAGTTTTACGACGTGCGCTCGCCCACCGGGGAGAACGTGCTGAACCGGCGGCGTCTGACCACCACGCTGGCCGTCAGCGCGTACAATCTGCTCGACGCCCCGGCTGGCGATCCCTCCGCGCCCACGCTCTCTTTCCGCGCGCGCTTCCGCTACGACGCCGACTTCGGCGTGGGCAGCGGGGCGGTCGACCCCACCAACTTCGGCAGCTTCGTGCCCGGGACGTCCCAGGGCATGGTCGACATGATGTACGCCTACGTCGAGGGGCGGCGCTTTCTGCACGGGTGGCTCGGATTCCGTCTCGGGCGGCAGTACGTCACCGACGCGCTGGGGTGGTGGTCGTTCGACGGCGGGCAGGTGACGGTCACGACCCCCTTCCTGGTCAAGGCCGAGGCGTACGGCGGCTTCGAGCAGCGCGGGGGCATGCCGCTCAGCACGTCGCGCTTCGAGGGGGACGGAGTGTGGCGCGGCGATCGCAGCAATTTCGATCCTTCGCTCGCCCCCGCCTTTCAGCCCGCCGCGCTGGCTCCCGCGTTCGGGGTGGCGCTGGAGTCCACGGGCCTCACCTGGATCCACGGGCGCCTCACCTACCGCCGCGTGTACGACACCGGGGCCTCGAACGTGACCGAGTTTGCGAGCGGCACCTACGCGCCCGCGGCCTACGACGGAGCGCGCATCTCGTCGGAGAAGATCGGCTACGCCATGGACGCGAACTTCTACACCTTCGGCGGGGTCAAGGCGGGCATCGTCTACGACCTCTACAGCGCCGAGATGACCAACCTCTATGCGACGGTCGACGCCTACGCGGGCAAGAAGGTCACCATCAGCGCCGACTACGACTACTACGTGCCGACCTACGACGCCGACAGCATCTGGAACTTCTTCGCCGGCGAGCCGATGAACGACGCCGGCCTCCGCGCCAACGTCAACGTGACCGACCGCCTCTCGGTCTCCGGCGGCGGCCACGTGCGCCTCTTCGAGGTGCAGACCGGACCCATCGACCCGGCAAACGTCGGAACTTATCCGCCCTACACCAACTACGCCCCGGGGCAGAGCGTCTACCCCACCAACGGCCATCCCTTCGACGAAGGCGGCAACCTCTCCGCCCGATGGCGCACCGGCGAGACGCTGGTCACCCTGCGAGGCAGCGGCAACTGGGGGGGTGAGGGGGACCGGGCGGGGGCGGACATCGCGGCGCAGCGTGTCTTCGACACGCGCTACGTGGCCAGCGTGCGCACCGGCGTCTGGCAGTGGAACGACAAGCTCGAGCCCGACCGCAGCACCACGAGCTTCAACTACGTCCTCGGCCTGGGCTACCGCTTCGCGCCGCGCTCGCAGGCCCTGGTCGAGTGGGAGAACGACATGAACGGGCTGGTGGGGCAGAGGTACCGGCTGATGCTGTGGCTGACCCTGGCGGTGACCAAGTGAGGAGCGTTTTTTCTCGCCTCCTCTCCGGCGGTCGCGGGGGCACCCAGGGCGTGGTGCTGACGCTCCTCGCGTTCTTGGTCATTCTCGCGGTAGTGCCGGTGGCCCTGGCGGAGGCCCCCGCCGGGGCGCTGCACGGCCTGGCGCCGCTCCCCGACGACCAGAAGGTGCCGCACACCCTGCTGCCGCCGGGGTCGCTCGATCCCGACGAGGGGCCGAGCGACGTCATCTTCCCGCAGCAGCACATCACGCTGCGCTTCAACCATGCCAAGCACCTGGCCGCCTCCATGGGGCTCACCTGCAAGACCTGCCACGCCGCGGCCTATCGCAGCGCCTCGGCGCAGGACGTGCTGCTTCCCAAGCCCACCACCTGCGATTCCTGCCACTCCACCGAGCACGACAACCTCCAGGCGGTGAAGCCGGGCGACGACGAGAAGGGGCAGTGCGCCTTCTGCCACCTGGGCTACAAGACCTCGGACGGAAACACCGTCGCCGCGCTGGACATGCCGCGCGCCAACCTGGTCTTCGATCACAAGTCGCACGTCGGTCGCAACATCGGCTGCGCGCAGTGCCACGGCCCGATCGAGAAGTTGGAGCTCGCGACCCGCGACCAGCTCCCCCGCATGCTCGGCTGCTTTCACTGCCACCAGATGGCCGACTCCGCATCGCAGGGCTCCGCCAAGAGCGCCTGCGACACCTGCCACTTCCGCGGAGACTCCAAGGGCGGCCCGACTCGCATCAAGACCATGTTCGCCTCGGGGACGCTGCAGCCGCCGCAGTGGCTGCACAACGCCGAGCACACGCCGGACTTTCTCGAGCGGCACAAGCTGGTCGCTGCCGACGACTCGGCCTTCTGCGCCAATTGCCACACCGAGGACTTCTGCACCGACTGCCACGACGGGCGCGTGCGCCCCCGGAGCATCCATCCCAACGACTACCTGAACATGCATCCGGTCGAGGCGCGCATGGAGCCCCAGAAGTGCCAGAGCTGCCACCAGGAGCAGAGCTTCTGCCTCGGCTGCCACCAGCGCGTCGGTGTGGCCGAATCGAGCCCCACCAACGCCAAGGACAGCGGTCGCTTCCATCCGGCCAAGAGCATCTGGAGCGACCCCCCGATGAGGGCCGGCAGCCATGGGTTCGAGGCCGAGCGCAACCTGAACCAATGCGTGAGCTGCCATACCGAGCGCGACTGTGTGGCCTGCCACGGGGCGCTGGGGGTGGGTGCCGGGTTCAACCCCCACAGGGCCGGCTTCCTGGGGGGTTGCGAGACGCAGATGCGAAGAAACCCGCGCCCTTGCTACGTCTGTCACGAACCGGGGGACGCCGTTCTGGCGCAATGCCGATGAGACCCGGCGATCTTTCTCGACGCGGAGACGAAACGGTCTTGCGCCTTTCGGCCGCCGAGGGATATGAACCTACCCCTTGCGACTTTTTGGTGACGGGCAGCCGCGGCAGGTCTCGACCTCCGCTGCTGCCCGGACGGAACCCGGAGGCAAACGGTGAAAGAGCTCGTGCGCTATCTCCTGGAGAACATGTACCTGGACTTCCAGGGCGAAATCTCCCTGGACACCGTGCGCCAGTTTTTGCGGACGGACGACAGCCGCGAGGCGCGCCAGCTGCTGCAGAAGCTCATCGAGGACAAGGGCGTGGACGAGCTTCTGCTGACCCTGGCGGACGTCCTGAAGGACAACCTTCGCACCGGCGTCAGCGACGAGGTGGTCCGCGAGCAGCTTCAGCTTTACTCGGAGAGCTGAAACACGTTCTCGTCGCCCTGACGATGGGAGGGCTCGTCACCGGATGCGATACCGGGACGCCGCACGACGCGCCGCATGACGTCGGTGCGACCATCCACATCGTCGGGCAGAACGTGTCCTCGACGCAGTCCCTGGTGGTGGGGGCGCCCATCGAGCTGGCGTTCGACCGGCTGCTGAATCCGTCGTCGGTGACGCGGCAGACGTTCGTCCTGGAGGACGCGTCGAGCAACCTCCTCGAGCCGACCCCCTCGTACGATCCGGTGGCGCGCGTCGTGCGCCTCTGCATGACCGACGGGCCTCCGCTCCAGGCCGACCAGACCTATCGCCTCACCCTCGTCGCCCCGCAGAGCCCCACCGATCCCGCCGGCCTCCGGGCCATCGACGGCGCCGGCCTCGATCCCTCGGTGAACCCGGTCATCGAGTTCCCCGTGGTGGCGGGAGCGACCTACACGGGATCGGACGCCTGCTTCGGGGCGACGAAGGTCGACTTCTGCGGGTCCATCCTCCCGCTCTTCGCCTCCACGTGCAGCTTGTCGACCTGTCACTCGGGCTCCCTCCCCGCCGCCGGTCTGCTGATGACCACGGCGCAGGGCATCCAGGCCACCGCCGTCGGCCGGGCCTCGCAAGGCTCGAACACGGGGATGCAGTCGCAGGCGACGCCGCCCGGGATCCTCTTCGGCGTGGACATGCCCATCATCGGTCCGGACGATCCGGGCGATAGCTGGCTGGCGTACAAGCTTCTTCTCGCCGTCCCGTCGGCGACGGCCGTGCAGACGAACCGCTACCCCTTGGTCACGCCCGCCTGGACGCTGATGTCCAACGACGAGCGCGCGACCCTGTCCAATTTCATCCTGGGCCGCGAGATGCCCTATCCGACGGACCCCAGCGTCACACCGGACGGAGGGGCGAGCCCCGCCCCGCTGACCGTCGACCAGCTGGACACGGTGAGCACCTGGATCCAGCAGGGTGCCCCCATCCCGGCGGCTGGCTGCACGCCCTAGCCCGGGCTAGCAGACTGTCGGTCAAAGTACCGACAGACTCCGTCGTGACGGTCTCGGCGTACCCGCAAACGGGGGACAGGACCGCTCGCCGTGGGCCCGTGTAAGCTGCAAGTCCGATGAGCTTCGGCAACGGTCCCCCTTTTGGCGGCCCTCCTCCCCCCGGCGATCCCGGCCCGCCTCCGGGCTACGGCCCACCTCCCGGCTACGGCCCCGGCCACAGCGTTCCAGCCGCCGGGTACGGAGCGGGCAACCCCTACCAGGCGCCCGGCGCGCAGAGCTTCGACGGCCTGGGAGGGAGAGCCCCACCGGGTGCCGCTTTGAAGTGGCTCTACATGGGCGGCCACGCGGGCTACTGGCTCTTTGCCCTGGGGGGCATCCTTCTGACGGCGGTGCTGACCGACGGAAAGGAGCCGCAGAGCAACGCGGCGACGATGGCGTCGACGCTGCCGCTCGTGGGGGTCCTCTTCTTGCTGCTGGCCCTCGTCGCCGCGGCGGTGTGGCTGTACATGGCCTGGGCCTCGGTGCCGTCGTCGATGCGCTACACGGACCGTGGGAGATGGATCACGCCGGGGAAGGCAGTCGGGTACCTCTTCATTCCTTTCTACAATCTCTACTGGATGTTCGTGGCCAACCAAGGCCTGTGCGAGGCGGTAGACCGCACCCTGCTCTCGCAGGGAGGCATGGCCCGGGCGCCGAGGGGCCTGGCCAGGACGGCGTGCACGGTGCAGATCATTCCTTACTGCAACCTGCTGGTCGCGCCGATTCTCTGGACCGTCTACATGTTCCAGGTCGATCGCGCGCGCAGGGAGATGCTGCTCCCTCGGGGGTGACAAGAGACGAGCGAGCGGCTCGCTCAGACGCCGCCCAGGCTCCGCCCGCCGAGGTTTGCCACCACCGTCGCGAGCTGCAGCGCCTCGACCGGCTTGGGCACGTGCCTCTGGTAGCCGGCCGCGAAGGCGCGCTGCGCGTCCTCGACGCGCGCGTACGCGGTGAGGGCGACCGCGGGCGTCCTTCCTCCTTGCTCGGAAGGCAGCGAGCGGATCTTTCGGATGAGCGAGAGACCGTCGGTCTCCGGCATCCCGATGTCGCTCACCACCACGTCGGGTTTCACCGTTCCCAGCTGCTCCAGCGCTTCGCGCGCCGAGCCGGCCACGTGGACCTCCGCCCCCTGCTCGCGGAGAACCTCGCTCACCAGCCCGCGGGCATCTTCCTCGTCGTCCACCACCAGGATCCTCAAGCCGTCGAGCCGCGGTGCTTCGACCAGCCCCGCCGCCGGCACTGGCAAGGCCGCGGCTGGGCGCCCTCCCCGGCTGACCGCCGCGACCGCCGATCGCGCCGGCAAGCGCACGACGAAGGTCGCCCCCTTGCCCTCCCCATCGCTGTCGGCGGTCACCGTTCCTCCGTGCGCGGAGACCAGCTGCTTCACGATGGCCAGGCCCAACCCGAGCCCGCCGTGACGCCGCGTGGTCGAAGCATCCGCCTGGTGGAAGCGCTCGAAGACCCGCGGCAAGGCGTCGCCACGGATCCCCTCCCCCGTGTCGCTCACGCAGATGCACACATCCGAGCCGTCTCGATAAGCGCGCAGCCGCACCGCACCGCCCTTGGGCGTGAACTTCACCGCGTTCGACAGGAGGTTCCACACGATCTGCTGCAGGCGATCGGCATCGGCGGTGATGGTGAGCGACGAGTCCGCCACCTCGATCGAGGTCTGGATGCTCTTGCCTTCGGCCGCCGGAGCCACCGTCTCGATCGCGGCTGACACCGCCTCGGACACGTTGGTGGGACCGAGGTTCAAGACCAGTTTGCCGCTGATGATGCGCGATATGTCCAGCACGTCTTCGATGAGCTTCGTCTGTACGCGCGCATTTCGCTCCACGATGGCCAGCGCCCGATCGACGTCGTCGAGCGGCTTTCGACGCCGTAGCGTCACGGTCCAGCCCAGGATGGCGTTCAGCGGCGTCCGCAGCTCGTGCGACACCGTCGCGAGAAACTCGTCCTTGGCGCGGTTCGCCAGCTCCGCCTCGGCCCGGAGCACGCGTTCCCGCGCCGCCGCCTCCGCCGTCTCTTTCAGCGCCAGGGCGTTCTCGATGGCCATGGCCGCGCGCCCCGCGAAGTCTTCGGCGAAAGCGAGGTCGTCCTCGGTGTAGCGACGACCGGACTCGGCGTAGACGAAGGTCATCGCCCCGAAGGTGCGACCTCGGACGCGCAAAGGGACCACCATCGCCGAGCGAAGCTGCAGGTCGCGGATCATGCGCAGATGCTCGGCGTCGACCGCGCTCCCTTCCAGGAGCTCCCGCGGGATTTCGGTGTAGAGCTCGGAGCGCCCGGTGCGGATGACCTCCGGCGTGCCGGTGCGCGCCGTGGGATCGGGCGGGTACCGCTCGCCGAGCTCCCGGGCGAAGCGTACCTTGTGCTCGTCCACGTGCGCGACCGCGACCTGCCGCGACGCGGTGGCCCCCGGTTCCAGGAGCTCCACCGCGCACCAGTCCGCGAGCGCGGGCGTGGCCAGCTGGGCCACGGTAGCGAGCGTGGACTCGTAGTGATTCGACGCCGCCAGCGCCTCGCCGGCCTTGGCCAGGAACTCGGCGCGAGCGCGACCGCGCTTCTCCTCGGTGACGTCGCGGAAGACCAGGACCACGCCGAGAATGCTCCCGTCCTCGTTGCGGATGGGCGCGCCGCTATCGTCGATGGGAACTTCCTCGCCGCACTTCGAGCGCAAGACCGTGTGATTGGCCAGGCCCACGATCTTCCCCTCGCGCAGCACCTTGGCCACGGGGCTCTCCACCACCGCGCGCGAGTGCTCGGAGAAGATGCAGAATACGTCGTCGAGCGGTCTCCCCCGTGCGTCGGCCTCGGTCCAGTCCGTCAGAGTCTCGGCGACGTGGTTCATGAAGGTCACGCGGCCCTCGGCATCGGTGGCGATCACCGCGTCACCGATGCTCCGCAAGGTGGTGCTGAGCCAGCGGCGCGCTTCGTCTTCTCGTTCCCGGCGCGAGGCGCGGAGGAGCGCCTGCGCACAGAGCTTGGCCAGGGTGTCGACGAAGGTGCGCTCGTCGTCGGAGAACGCCCGCGGCGCGTAGAAGCCGACGCCCAGGAGGCCGAGAGGTCGACCTTCGGCGAGGAGAGGCACGCTCCAGAAGGCCTTGGCTCTGGGGCCGTCCGCCTTCACGGTGGCCAGCTGGGGGTACACCTTCTCGTACTCGGCTTCGTTCTCGACCCACGTCGACACCCCGGACTGGAAGGTGGCGAAGGTGGCGGGATTGCCGGAGGTCTCGTCGATGCGACGGATCTTGTCCAGCACGTTCGCGGCGACTCCGCGGTCGCCGAGGAGCTCCAGCGCCTTTCCGGTCTCGTCGAGCTGGTAGAGGGTGCAGGTGTCGGCGCCGGCGGCGCGCACCCCGTGATCGACCACCACCTTGGCCACCTCGGACCGAGTGCGTACCTGGGCGAGGGCGCCGGCCAGATCGGTGAGGGACGTGAGTCGACGCCGCGCATCTGCGGCCAACCGGGTCACCGTGCGGTCGTGGAGCCCCTCGCGCCGCCAGGCCAGCACCAGGAGCGCGAAGGCCACCACGGCCGGCAAGAGGGATCCCAGCAGGGCCGCCAATCCCCACGATCGGGCGCGGTGGCGTCGCTCCTCCAGCCGTCGATCCTCTTCGTCGCGAATGGTGCGCAGGTCGGCGCGGAACCCGCCGAGGCGCTGCAGGCCGCCGTTGTCCGCGAGCCGCGCCAGCGCTTCGTCGCGATGGCCCGCCTTGGCCAGCGCGACCAGCCCGGTCATCGCGTCGATCAGAGCCTGCGCGTCGCGCTCCGCGTTCCCCACGTTCTGCAGCTGCCGCGGGTCGTCGACCACCATGTCCCGCAGGAGCGAGGCCTTCGCCCTCTCTGTCAGCAGCGCGGAGTCGTAGGGGGCGGGGGAGCCGAGCGGCCCGGCGGCGATGGTGCTACGCGCCGCGGTCTCGGCGTCGAGCAAGGAGGTCAGCCATTCCTGGCGCAACTCCACGGTGCGATCCATCCAGCGCGCCGAGGACAGATAGGCGCTGAACGCTGCGGAACAGAGGGCCACCGCCGAGACCAGTCCGATGGCCGCGCCGACGAAGAGGCGCCGCGGGCCGGGACGAGACGGGACGGCACGTGGCATGCGAGCCCGACCTTACACCCGCGCGCTTCCCCTCGCTTGCGCAGCGCGGGCTCCACCGCCGGGCGAGCTGGGCGAGGGAGTCATCCGGAGACGCGGTTTCGTCCTCCCTGCTTGGCCTGGTAAAGTTGCTCGTCCGCGCGTTTGTACAGCTCCTCGGGCGTCGTATCTTCGGGACCGAGCATGGCGCAGCCCAGGCTGATGGTCACCGGGACCACGTCCTGGTCCACCTTCAGCGGCGTGCTCTCCACGATGCGGCGCACCTTCTCGGCCGTGACGCGCGCGCCGTCGAGGGGGATCTCGGGCACCAGGATGCCGAACTCCTCGCCGCCGGTGCGGGCGAAGATGTCCTCCCGCCGGAGCCTCGGCTTCACCGCGGCGACGATCTGCCGGAGCAAGTTGTCGCCCGCCAGGTGGCCGTGCGTGTCGTTGACGCGCTTGAAATGGTCGATGTCGAACGCGACGAGCGAGAGGGCGCGGTCGTAACGTTTGGAGCGGTTGAACTCGCGCTCCAAGGCCTCGTTGAAGTAGCGGCGGTTATAGACCTGGGTGAGGCCGTCCACCGTCATCAAGCGGTAGATCTCCTCGTGGTAGTGCACCTCGATGTTTTCGCCGGTCATGAACTTGAGAATCGAGCGGCCGACCCGCACCTGGTCTCCGTCGCGCAGGCGCTGCTCGTGGACCACGTCGTCGTTCACGAAGGTGCCGTTGGTCGACTCCAGATCGGCCACCCAGTAGCTTGCCCCGTCGAAGGTGATGCGCGCGTGGTGGCGGCTGATGCTCTCCTGGTCGATGAAGAGATCGTTCTTCGACGAGCGCCCGATCTCGAAGGGCGCCGTGCCGAGTTGCACGCGCTTGCCGAGCTCGGGTCCGTAGATGACGATGATGCAAGCGCTGGCCGGAGCCGCGCCCTTCGGACCACTGGGCCCTTCCGGCTGGATCTGAGTAACCCGGGTGCGCTCGGAATCGCGGATCCCCACGCCTTGAATGCTACAGCGTCACGTCCCGCAGGGTGATCTTCTTCGGATCGGCCACCCCGACTCCCAGGTCAGCCGCAGCGGCGATGTAGGCCGGCTCGCGCCCCTCGTCCTTCAGCGACTTCAGCCCGTAGCCGGCGCGGGCCTTCTCGACCTCGCCCCAGCCCACGGAATCGAGCGCCACGGGGTCGGTGGACACATAGACCGACTCGTGGGGTCCCACGTACTGCGGCTGCTTCCACAAGGGTCCGCCCTGGGCCATGATCTTGAACCCGTCGATGACGCAGAGGCGCAGGCGCGAGCGCAGGATGTCCTGCGCAGCCAGGATGGCGATCTGCGGGCTGCCGTGCCGCTCGTGGAAGTCCTGCGGGTTGACGTTGCAGCCGTGCGTCATGTTCTTGAGCGCGCCGGTGTAGCCCTGAATGGAGTGGTCCTTCACCAGCGCGAAGTTGATGAGCGCCGTCGACTCGGTGAGGACGCGCACGAACTTGGCCCGCCCCCCACCGGGCACGTTGCGCCACGGCATGGTGGCATCGTTGTTCACGTGAAAGCTGATGGTGACCCCGGCGGGCACATCCTTGGGCTTGATGCGCGTCGCCTGGAAGAAACCGGGGTACTGCTCGAGCAGGGTGATGTTCGTCGGAGGAACGCCGGCGGCGACCATGGCAAGGACGAACGGGAGCACCAGCTCCTTGTTGGTGGCCATGTTCTGCTGCGCGATGCCGTTTACCTTGACGCACACCTTGTCCTGCGGATGGACGAAGAGTTTCACCGCCTCGACCAGGTCGCTCTTGCCGGTGAGCTCCTGCATCGCGCGGTCGAGCATGGCTTTGGCGTCGTCCGGCTTGGGATAGAGGCCGTTCGCCTCCAGGCAGCCGCTCTTCTTCACGCGGACGACCCGCCCGGGGATGGAGAGGGGCACGAAGCCCGACGGCGGCTGCGCGGCGAGGCTGCCCTCGCCCGCGTAGGCCACTCCGTTGCGCAAGAGGCTGACCGAGGCGGCGGACGCAGCAGCGCCCGCGAGAAAGGTTCGGCGATCCATTGCAAAGCCCTACCACGGCGCGACGCGTCGGGCCAAGAGGGAGCCGAGCGGTGGGAGAGCGCAGTGCTCCGCCGACGGACCGATACATGAGATCCAAGGTAGGTTCGATTGGCCGCGCCCTGACGACTGCCAATTATTGTCGCAAAGGTTGCGGGAAACGGACCTTCTTGCGGGCTCGCGAGAAGCAAATCGGGATTCGTCGCGGCTTTCGCAAGCGCCGGTGCGCGGGCATGGCGGTTGCTGAGGGGTTCTCCCTTTGCGGTGCGTACCGTAGGAGAGAACGTGAAGCTGACCCTTGCCATGCCGTCGGTCGCGTTGTTGGCCGCGCTCGGTGCATTCGTCGCGTTGACCGGTTGCGGTCCCTCGCCAAACCCCGGCGAAGAGGGCTCGACGGTCGGACCCGACGGCTCCATCGGCGGCGGCGATCCCTGCGCGACGCCGGATGTCGGCTGTTCGTGCACTCAGCCCGGACAAAGCATGAATTGCGGCAACGTCGTACAGACGGCCGGCAACTACGTCACCTGCTCGGAGGGGACGAGAACCTGCGACGACGGCGTCTGGAGCGATTGCGTCGGTCAGTACGTCACCACCAAAGCCCTTTCCACCGGCGGCGGGAGCGGCATTCGCATCCAGGGCCTCAACGCCTCGGCTACGTGCGTCAACAACCCCTGCGATCCGGCGTGCAATGCCTTCACCGACGATCCGTCGGGCCTGGACGCCGGCAAGGACTCGGGGCTCACCATCACCGACTCCGGGGTGACGCTTTTCGGCAACCCGGTCTCTACGGCCACCTGCACGTCGCTCCAGATCACGCCCAACACCTCCCCGACCAAGGACCTGGTCGTGACCTCGATGGCGCCGAGCCCCAACACCGTGGCCTTCACCGCCGCCATCCTGCCGCCCAGTTGCTACGCCGGAACGCCGACCTTCCTCTGGTCCATCAATCAGTACAGCATCGCCCAGGTGAGCTCGTCGGGGCTCCTCACCCTGGCCGTCCCCATCGCCGGGCCGATCACCGTGAGCGCCTACGCCGGCACCTTGACCGCGTCGGTGGTGACCAATGTGACCGTCAACGTGGTGGACACCAGCAGCGCGCCGACCGGTTATTCGAATACGCAATTTCCCACCACGACGGGCGCCACCGACAACATCAGCGTCCTTTATCCCTATCCGGCCACGGTCTTCCCGCTGGGGCTCCCGTCGCCGCTCATCCAGTGGCAGAACAACAACTCGCCGGCCACCACGGCGAGCGCGGTGAAGGTGACGCTGCGCTTTCCCTCCACCGGGACGCCCATCTTCAGCTGGGCGGAGATCGTTCCGGAGCTTCAAACGGCGCCCACGCCCACGCTGGCCGGGCAGCCGCGAGCGACCATCCCGCAGAGCGTGTGGCAAGACTTCCAGCAAACCGTGGTGCAGAACAGCGGCACGCTCGGGGGTGACGCGCTCTTCGTCATCCAGCGCTACGTCTCCGGCGTCCTCAAGGCCGAAGTCCCCACCACCATCCATTTCGCCAATGGGCAGCTCAAGGGAAACGTCTTTTACAACTCCTACGGGACCAACCTGGTCCAGAACTTCGGCTCCACGGTCAAGGGAGCGCCCTTCGGCGCCGCGACGCTGCAAGTCGCCGCCAACGGCACCAGCCCGACGGTCGTGGTCGGCTACAACGACCCCACCCTGTCCGGCGCCGGGTGCCGCGTCTGCCACAACGCCGCCTCGGGCGGAACGCTCCTTCTGTCGAACTCGTATCTGAGCCAGGGCTCCACCGGGTCGGGGGCCACCGAGGCGACGACGTTCACCTACAATCCGACGCTCGGCACCCCTGCGCTCATCCAGGGCTCGGAGACGCTGGTGGGAAGCTACGCCAGCAACGTCTTCACCTACGCGGCGCTGTCCCCGGACGGCACGTATTTGCTCAGCAGCGCGGCGCCGGCGAGCGCCGGAGGAGCGAGCGCGCTCTACACCGCGGCTGGTGCCTCCATCTCCAGCAACGTCCCCAGTGGCTTGCACGCCGCGACCCCGGTGTTCTCGCCGGACGCCGCGCACGTCGCGTTCAACTTCTACTCCGGCAGCGCGAGCCCGCTCTACACCGCCTCCTCGGGAGACGGTCAGTCGCTGGCCATGATGGACTTCGTCCCGCCGAAGACGTTCTCGAACTTCCGCAAGCTCTACACTCCCACCGCCCTCTACTCGGTATGGCCGACGTTCCTTCCCCCGGGGCAGAACGGCATCGTCTTCCAGAACGAGATCACCAGCAACGGACGGGACTGGGCAGGGACGCGATCGACCTGCGACGGGACGGGCGCCTGCAACAACATCGGCGCGACGGCGGAGCTCTGGTGGGTGAGCACGGGGACGACCCCGGTAGC
>Ga0302326_10017397_pt1 | contig 15002 bp, 12 predicted proteins | sample Palsa_T0_3_FD_202264 | JGI IMG/M metagenome (GOLD analysis project Ga0302326, IMG submission 202264) | Peat permafrost microbial communities from Stordalen Mire near Abisko, Sweden - Palsa_T0_3 | ecosystem: Environmental > Terrestrial > Soil > Palsa > Peat permafrost | place: Sweden: Abisko... | reverse complement strand
GGCGAGCAACGTTGCGGTAAACACGGCTGACCAGATGAAGTGCGATTGGCTTGATCGCCGGTCCGCTGAGGCCGCCGGTGACATTCGCCAGCCTCGGACGGCGCTTGTTCACGTCGATCGCCATCGCGGTAAACGTGTTCACGAGCGATAGCACATCCGCCCCGCCTTCGATCGCGGCACGAGCGGTCAGCGCGATGTCTTCCACGTTCGGCGATAGTTTCACCACCAGCGGCTTGTGCAGCAGGACGCGCTTCACCTCCGCAGTTAATTCCTTGAGCCGACCGGGGTGTGTGCCGAAGGTAAGCCCGTCTTTCACGTTCGGACAACTGACGTTTAATTCGACGCTCGAAACGCAATCGAGGCTATCCATCGCCGCACAGGTTTCGGTGTAATCGTCAAAACTATGCCCGGCGACATTCACCATCACGGGGCAGGGCATCGTTTTGAGCAGCGGTACTTTTTCAGTGAGGAACCGCTGCAAGCCGACATTCGCCAGCCCGATCGCGTTGAGCATTCCGCCGCGCGTTTCGACGATTCGGGCTGGTTCGTTGCCGCGGCGTTCTTCACGGGTGATCGATTTGGTGACGAAGCAGCCGAGCTGGCTCAAGTCCATGAAATCGGCGTATTCAAAGGCGTATCCGCACGTGCCCGAGCAGGTCATCGTGGGATTGGGCAGACGAACGCCGGCGAGATTGACGGAAAGATCGAGCGGCACAATTCCCTCAAAAGTCTATGCAGGCCCTTACTCGTAACATGGCCGTTTCGGCCATGCGAGCCAAACATAGCAGTTGTGCAACCTACGTACTCCAACGCCAGCACGGGCGAGACGCCCGTGTCACGACCAAACGCGCTCACCAATCCAGCGTCCCGCGCCAAGCGGCGGTTAAATCCTCAACCGGAATTGCGTCGGGCGCTAGCCGCGCAACTTCTCCAGGTCGATAATTCGTGACCGTCATCACAGGATCCTTTTGCACAAAGCCAAGTAGTTTGGAGTTGGGAATTTCATCGAGATCGACGCCAACGCATAGCTCGACAAGGTATCTTCCTGGCACCTCTGTGAACGGGGGATTCAGCAGAAGGACATATGGGTCGAACTTGAAGCCGAACCCGGATGCGATGCACATCTCCGCAGCCGCCACAGCAATGCCGCCATCGCTCACATCGTGGCATGCCGAAATCTTTCCTTCTGCGATCAACGTCGACACCAGCCGGTGCGTTGCCGCGAGTGACGCCAGATCGGTCGGGTCGGGCGCGGCAATCAGCACTACTCGCGATCTAGCCACTTTAAAATCCATCGTCACGCACTTGCGGACATCCTCCAGCACGCCGATCGCGCTGACAAGCAGCGTCGCGGGGATTTTGATCACCCTCCCCGTCTCCGAATCGGTGAATTGATTGTGCAGCGAATCCTTGCCGCTGATGAAGGGCGTGCCGAAGGCGATTGCTGCATCACGGCACGCCTCGCACGCACGAACCAACGTGCCCATCGTGCGTTCCTCCTCCACGCTCGGCCAGCAGAAATTATCGAGTAGCGCGATTCGATCCAACTTGGCGCCGACGCAAACCACATTGCGAAGCGCTTCATCGATGGCGGCGATTGCCATCTCATAAGGATCTTCGATCTGCGGAGTCAATCCGCATCCAAGCGCTACGCCCCTGATACTGCCGAGCTTGGGCCGTATCACCGCCGCATCGCTGGGGCCGATCTGCTGCAGCCCGATCAGCGGCTTGATCACCGAACCGCCCTGCACCTCGTGATCGTACTGCCGAATGATCCAGTGCTTGCTGGCGATGTTGGGATGCGCGAGCAGGAAGAGCAGCCCATCCCTGAACTGGGTTTTCTTGTCAGCCCGTAGCCACGCACGTACATGCGCGGCACGCTGTAGCTCTGCTTTTACATGCGGGGGTTCTTTGACAACGGTCGCTTTGCGCGTAGGCATCGGAATCCCATCGTGCAGGAATTTCATCGACAACCGCCCAACCGCTTCGCCGCGATAGCTCAGTCGCAGTTCCTGTCCTTCGGTTCCAAACTGTCCGATGACCGTCGCTTCGACGCTTTCGCCCTTGGCTAAAGCGAGCAATTCCGCCACACGCGCCTGCGGCACCGAGAGAACCATTCGCTCCTGCGCTTCGCTAATCCAAATCTCGTCATATCGCAGCCCGGCATATTTCAACGGCACCTTATCGAGCTCAACCGCGGCGCCGGTCTTCTCACCCATCTCCCCCACGGCGCTGGATAATCCGCCGGCTCCGCAATCGGTGATCGCCGCAAAAAGTCCGCGATCGCGCGCCTGCAGGATCACATCCATCATCTGTTTCTGCGTGATGGCGTTGCCGATCTGCACGGCATGGCTGAATTCATCGGCGTGGGTATCAGTCAACTCGGCGCTGGAGAATGTCGCGCCATGAATGCCATCGCGCCCGGTGCGTCCGCCCATCACCACAATCGCATCGCCCGGCTGTGCAGCTTTGTCGATCATGTCGCGCGGAATCATGCCCACGCATCCGCAGAAAACCAGCGGGTTGCCGACATATCGCTCGTCGAAGTAAACCGCTCCGTTCACCGTCGGAATCCCCATGCGATTGCCATAATCACGAACGCCGGCCACCACTTGCTGCAGCGTTCGCTTGGGATGGATCACACCGCGAGGAAGCTGGTCGGCAGGGGTATCAGGATAAGCAACGCAAAAGACATCCGTGCTCGCAACGGGCCGGGCGGAAAGGCCGGTGCCCATGATGTCGCGGATGCATCCGCCGATGCCCGTCGCACTGCCGCCATAGGGTTCGATTGCGCTGGGGTGGTTGTGCGTTTCCACCTTCATGCAAACCGCATCATCCTCATCAAACACGATCACGCCGGCGTTGTCTTTGAAAACGGAAAGACAAAACGGCGGGGCCTTCGACGCCGTCGCCTTGTCCATCAATTCCCGCGTGCTGGCGAAGATCGTGTCTTTGATCAGATTGCCATACCGGCGCGTGCCGATCGTCTTGCCGGCATCATCCAACACTGACACATCCACGGCGCCTTTGAGCGTCTTGTGAACGCAATGCTCGCTCCATGTCTGGGCGAGTGTTTCCAGCTCAATATCCGTCGGCTCGCGCTTCTGAGCGCGGAAATAATCCTGCACGGTCTTCATCTCCCCCAGCGAAAGAAACAAATGCCCTTCTCTGCTGAGCTTGCGAAGTTGTTCATCATTCAGATCGCGAATGGCAACGTGCCGAAGCTCAAAGGGATGATCCCGCCCGGTTGGGAGCTCCTTCGGCAGAAAAGCTTCGAAATGAACCGATTCGATCACCCCATTGGCCAGCACGCGAGAGGCAATCCGCTCCAGGGTCGGCCGATCGAGGTGCTTGCCCAGCAGGAACGCCTTGCCCGTTCGAATCTGCCGAACGGCCACGCCGCGATCGCGCAGCACCATCTCGGCGCTGGCCGCCACAGGATCCATCACGCCCGGCTTGAGATGCACTTCGATTCTGCTTCCCGAATCGACCGGAGCGCGTTCCATCAGATCAAACCGTTGGACAATCGGATCGGCGAATAACTCGGCGGCGGCTCGCCGGATCGCCTCGGTCTGCGCATCGGTATCAATCAGAAAAATGCGCCGCGTCGAAACCGATCCCGCATCGCTGCCAAGTTCGGCGATCTGCTGCCTGACTGCCTGCCCCTGGCTGTCGCCATCCAATTCGCGGACGTCGATACGGTGGATCATGGGAAGATTGTAATGGAACTTGGCAAGCGATTGCAGTCGTCTAAAAGAAGGCTGGCCACGAATCTGCACGAATGCACACGAATCAGGAGAGATCGGAAACTTGACAGTGTCAGGTGATGATTCGCCTGCTGCTGCTTGGCCAATTGGCTTTCGTCGGTCTCTCACATTCGTTTTCATACGTGCAATTCGTGGCTAATTCTGCTTTCTCCGCACTTCGGCTATTCTTGCGGCCATGGATGCAAAACAGCGCGCGGGAGAAGAGGCGGTTTCGCTCGTGCAGAGCGGAATGGTCGTGGGGCTGGGCACCGGCTCGACGGCGGACTATTTCCTGCGTGCACTGGCAGAGCGAATCGCCGACGGCCGATTAACCGACATTCACGGATTGCCGACCTCGCGCGCCTCGGAAGTGCTGGGGCGCGGACTGGGCATTCCCATCGTCACCTTCGCACAGTGCCCGCATGCGGATGTGACCATCGACGGAGCGGATGAAATCGATCCATCCCTCAATTTAATCAAGGGCCGCGGCGGAGCCCTGTTGCGCGAGAAAGTGGTGGCGCAGAATTCGACTCAGCTCATCATCATCGCCGACGACAGCAAGAAGGTTGCGACGCTGGGGACCCGCTTTCCCCTGCCGGTCGAAGTGACTATCTTCGGATACGAAACGCAATCGCAGTTCCTGGAATCACTCGGTTGCAAACCCACGCTGCGGATGGCCGGCGACAAGCCATTTGTCACCGACAACGGAAACTACATCTACGACTGCAAGTTTCCACGGATCGATAATGCGCTGGCTCTGGAACGAGAACTGGGAATGCGCGCGGGAGTGGTTGAATCCGGATTGTTTCTGGGGATCGCGAAGGTCGCCATCGTTGCGGGAAAGACGGATGTGGAACGGCTGACGAGATAGCGGGGACGCTGCCGGACCGCGCTCTGCCGGCGAGCATGCTCGCCGGCTAAACAAACGTCGCAATTAACAGATTCTCAGCTCGCGGCGGTCGCCAGCTCCGGCGATTCGACCGTCTCGGCAGGAGCCGCGGTTGCCGCGCCTTCATCGCGCTTGGTGAGCTTCCGCGTTTCGGTAAGACGCACGGATTTGCCCACCCGCTTGCGAAGATAAAACAGCTTGGCCCGGCGCGTCTCGCCGCTGCGCCTGACGGTCACCTTCGCGACAAACGGCGAATGAAGCGGAAAAATCCGCTCCACGCCCTCGTTGTTCACAATTCGGCGAACGGTAAATGTCTCGTTGATCCCCGCGCCCTTTTTCATGATCACGGTGCCGGAGAAGACCTGGAGCCGTTCCTTATCCCCTTCGATGATTCGCGTGGAGACGTCCACGGTATCGCCAACAAGGAACTGCGGAGCTTCTTTCTTCAGGTACGGTTGTTCGACGTTTTTAAGAATCAGATTGGTCATGGCGCTCTCCGGTCAGCCTGTTGGCGTCTCTTTCAGACAAAGTTAGCAATTGTACAGCAAAGCCTCTAGGTGTGCGAGGACTGATCCGGTTGATCGCCTGATCCATCTCGCGGTCTATTTCGTTTTGCGTCCATATACGCCTGCCATAAATCGGGCCTGCGTAGCTGTGTACGCTCGATTCGCTGCTCCAATCGCCACTTGGCGATGGCCGCGTGATTGCCGCCCAGCAGCACATCCGGCACCGACATCCCGCGAAATTCGCGTGGCCGCGTGTACTGCGGGTGCTCGATCAATCCATCGGCAAACGTCTCATCCGCCGCGCCATCCGCCGCGCCCAATACGCCCGGCAGCAGTCGAACGACGCAATCCACAATCACCATCGCCGCCAGTTCGCCGCCGCTGAGCACGTAATCACCGATGCTCAGTTCCAGCGGCCGCAGCCCATCGACGATCCGCTGATCGAATCCCTCATAATGCCCCGCAATCAGCAGCAAGCGATCGCGCCGGGCCAATTCTTCGGCAGTCGCCTGATCAAACCTGCGGCCTTGCGGCGTCAGCAGAACCCGCATCACCGGACGGCCATCCTGCTTTTCCACTGATTCGACAGCATCAAACAGGGTCTGGCACATCAAGACCATGCCCGGCCCGCCGCCGAAGGGTTTATCGTCCACCGACTGATGGGAGTCGAATGCGAAATCCCGAATATTGGTCAGGTGATATTCGACCAGTCCTTTTTCCGCCGCTCGCTTAGGGATGCTCGTGCCAAGAACAGGCGCAAACATCTCCGGGAACAGCGTCAGGATGTCGATTCGCAGAGGCATCGCAAACCGCTGGTGAGCATCGAAAGGCGGAAGATTTTGTCTGTCAAAATGGCAATCTCCTTCCGCTGTTTGCCTATGCCGTGGCCTGGGCCGCAGCGACCTGGGCCGGAGCAGCCTCGATCTCTTTCTTTTCGGCCTTCTCGCCCTCGGCGGCAGCAACCGCCGCCTTAGGTTTACCGGGCTTGGGCAATCGAAGCTGCTTGTGCTCCAGCCCGTTCTTTTTCAACAAGCTTGACACCGTTGGCGAGGGGATCGCGCCGGTATCGAGCCAGTGCTTACACCGATCGATCTTGGCGACAAACTGCTTGGCCTGATCCTTGGACCGGGGGTCATAATAACCCAGTTCTTCGATCACTCGCCCATCGCGGGGCGAGCGAGAATCGATCGCATTCAACCGAAAAAACGGGTGGTTGGATCGACCCATTCGCTTTAATCGTAACTTCACTGCCATGCTGATGCTCCGTGCTTCCTCAAAACTCGCGAATCATCCAGTATACCGAGATGCCACGCGTTGGCAAGTCTGTCCATAAATCTGAAGCCCGAAATCCGAAGGAAACTCGAATGTCCTAATTCCAGACCACTGCCCATGCGCCGGCGCTTGTTCGGCCTTGAATCGTATTCGGGCTTTGGATTTACAGCAGCACCTGCCGCGCCGCCCTCCGTCCACTGGCAATCGCCGCCGCCACGGTCCCGGTATATCCCGAGTGCGCCGCCTCTCCCGCAAAATACAGCGTCTGGTCGATCGGCTGCACCAATGTTGTGGCCGCGTCCGCGCCGCCTACCAACGCGAACGCGTACGCCCCCCGCGCATACGGATCGACCTGCCAATCCGAAACATGCCAGGCCGCCAGTTCCGTCCGAAGCATTGACTCTTTCACGTCCAACAAAGGGGCCAGGGTGCCGAGCGCGGCATCGAGCACTTCGCCGGCCGGTCGATCGGAAAGCGCAGCCGCGGCCGGCCCACCCGCCCACGCGGTCAAGAGCGGCACCCGCCAGGGCAACATTGTCCACCACGTCGGAAACACAGCGCCGGGCGAATGCAGGAATGCCAAATCCCGCCACGCCCCTTCCTCCCAAAACGCGAGATTGAATCGGAGCAGCACTTTCACCACAGGCCCCATCCGCATCTGATTGATCGCCTCACTCATCCGCTGCGGCAACAGCGGATCGAACCGCACCGCCCCGGTCTCGCCGCCAGGCGCCTGCAGCACGCCGATGGGCAAGGTGATGATGGCGCGCTCCGCTTCAAATCTGCGTCCATCACGCGTCTCAATTTTGACATTCCCTCGCGACCATTGGATCGAGCTGACCACGGCGCTCAGTTCGATCGTCGTGGGAACCAGCGGCTTGGCCAGCGATTCGATCAGGCGGTCGTATCCATCAATAATCCGAAACGGCTTATCCGCATCGAACGTATCTCCATCGGATTCTGAATCGCCGATGGAACGCGCGCTGACCAACGTCGCGTCGGCCGCATCCAAACCTTCGACAAATGCCTTCGCCATCGCTTTGGCTGCCGGCGAAAGGTCCGGGCATTCCTCTTTCAGAAAATCGAGAAAACTCTTGTCCTTTTTCTTCACGCGATCCAGCCGCTGCATGACCTCATCGAGCTGTGACCATCCTTCGCTCTCCTTCAACGGCTTGCCATCGCGCGACTGCCAGTGATCGTTTGATACGTCATACGCGCGCAACCCAGCCCGATGAATCAGTTCCCACGATTCCGTCGGCCGGCCGTGCACAAATTCCGCCCCAAACTCCAACGGAAATGGCCAGTGCTCATCGCGCACCGTATGCACTCGCCCGCCGATGCGATCGCGTGCTTCGAGAATGAGCAATGATTTCCCCGCCTCGGCCAGTTTCACTCCCGCCGCCAGGCCCGCCGCGCCAGCCCCGATGATGATTATTTCTGTTCCGCTCATGTCACAGCCAGAAGCGCCGAAATAGACCAACAAAAACGCCGCGACCCTCCAGCCGCGGCGTCGTATTTCAAATTTTTATCTCAAATCTCAATCCGAGATCTCAGATATTGATCGCCGTCACCTTCACTTCGAGATACGGCTGGCGGTGCCCGATCTTCTTGTGATAGCCCTTGCGCCGCTTGTACTTCTGAATATCGATCTTCGGCCCCTTTTTGGCTCCGATCACATCCGCGATCACCGTGGCCCCGGCAACCAGCGGCGCGCCAATCTTGGGCGTGCCTTCACCGGCAACCAGCAGCACATCGCCAAACGTGATGGTCTTTTCTTCCGTAGCCGGCCGATCGATAAGAATCCGATCGCCGCTGGTGACTTTGAACTGCTTACCGCTTTCTCGAATGATCGCGTACATCGTCGCTCCGGTGAACCACCGCCCGAAATTGGGTGGACAAAAATTGGAGCGAGGATTGTGGCGGTTTGGGCATTTTTGTCAAGGGCGCCGATCAGTCATAAGATAGCCCTTGGATGTTCGTTCGCCTTACCAAGCAGTTCCATTTTGAAGCCGCCCACGATCTGCCGACCTTTCCAGCCGATCACAAGTGCCGGCGTTTGCATGGACACTCCTTCCGCTTCGATGTCGTGGTCGAAGGCGAAGTCGATCCTGTCAAGGGATATCTGATCGATTACGGCGAAATCAAAATCGCGACCGATCCGATCGTCGCCCGACTGGATCATTATTATCTGAACAAAATCGATGGCCTGTCGAATCCCACAGCGGAGAACCTTGCGAAATGGCTATGGGATCGAATAAAGCCGCGTCTACCGCTTCTCTCGGCGATTAAACTGTACGAAACATGCACGTCGGCTTGCGAATATTGCGGGTAGCAAATAGCGCGCGCTCCCAATAGCCGGTGGCCAACGGCCACCGGAACCCGCAACTCTTAGTCGCCGACTATTAAATGGTGGCCCATCAGAACGCCGCGACTCCTCGACGGAAAGGGCGATGTATACTACAATTGCATCAACCGCCGCTCATGCTTAATGCGTTACAGCCTGTTAATTTACGTAAACGGAAAGCGCCACGACATCGCCGGTGTCGTCGCGTTTAGTTCCCTCTCCGACTTCCTTCGTTACGAATTGGGATTGACCGGCACCAAAGTGGTATGCGCTGAAGGCGATTGCGGATCCTGCACCCTCTTCATCGGCCGACCATCCGGCGACCGTATCGTCTACAAGCCTGTCACATCTTGCATCCAGTTTTTACATCAGCTCGACTGCACCCACGTGGTAACCGCTGAAGGGCTCACGCCCGCCGACTCCCTCAATCCCGTGCAGGAGGCGCTGGTCCGGTGTCACGGGGCGCAGTGCGGCTACTGCACGCCGGGAATTGTTGTCTCGATGTATTCCATGTTTGAAGACAAAGCTGGAGCCGCGGTTTGCGAGGCTGATGTGCGAGCGGCCCTAGTCGGGAACCTTTGCCGATGTACCGGCTATCAATCGATCATTCGAGCCGGAATGGAGACGGCGGCGGAGAGAATCCCGTCATTGGATTCGCTCTATCCACCCAGTGAGATGCTAAAAGATTTCGCCGTTCACCTTGGCAAGTCGGTCACGGCACGCAACGGAGATAGGTGCCATTTCAAGCCGGCCTCCGTCGCCGATGCCGTTGAATTCAAAGCGGCTAATCCTGATTGCACGGTCGTGGCCGGTGCGACAGACATCGGCGTGCTGAGCAACAAGGGAATTCGCGATCCGAAAGTCGTCCTGAATCTCTCGGGATTGCACGAGCTTGGCACCATCGCGATCTCGGCAAATGCGATCGACGCCGGGGCGCTGGCGACCATTACTGATCTCGAGAAGGCGACCGCCACATCGTTGCCGGAGTACGCCCGCTTTCTTCATTGGTTCGGTTCGCCTCCGATCAAGAACGCGGCAACGATCGGCGGCAACATCGCCAACGGCTCACCCATCGGCGACTCGATGCCTGCACTCTTCGTCCTCGATGCGGAGATCGAATTGACTGGCAGTCGGGGAAGCCGGCGAATCAACATCAATGACTTCTACACCGGTTACCGAAAGACAGTCATGGCGGCGGACGAAATCATCACGTCCGTCCGCATTCCCCTCCCGGCGGACGATGAATATTTCAAGCTGTACAAAATTTCGCGGCGAAAGGATCTGGATATCTCCGCCATCGCTGTTGCGATCCGAATGCGAGTTGAATCGGGAAAGATTGTGGATTTTCGAATTGCTTATGGCGGCGTTGGTCCGACGATTGTGCGTCTGCCGCGCGTTGAAGCATTTCTCACGAATAATGATTTCAAGGGAACAACGTTTCAAGAAGCCGCGAAGCTCGCTCGCGAAGCAGTACGGCCGATTTCCGATGTCCGCGGCTCAGCCAATTATCGCACCCAGCTCGCGGGCAACATCCTCCTGAAATTCTTCGCCGAGATTGATGGCCAGCGCACCGCCGCTTCGCCCGGTCACAGTGGTAACGGCCGGCACCTTGGCAACGGGGAAAAGCCAGAGGACGGAAGGATCAAGACACAATGAAAAGTGTCGGACAGGATATTCCCCACGATTCCGCCCATGGCCACGTCACGGGCAAATCCATCTTCGTCGATGACATTCCTCCGTCACGAAATGAACTCTTCGTTGGTGTTGTGGGCAGCCCGATCGCGCACGGGCGCATCATTTCGGTCGATTTGTCGGCCGTTTTGAAAATCGACGGCGTCGTGATAGCTCTCACCAGCAGGGATATTCCGGGCCACAATCATTTTGGGCCGATCATCAAAGACGAGCATCTGCTGGTTGAAGATTTGGCGGAATTCCTGGGTGATCCCGTTGTTCTGATCGGTGCCCAGAGCCGCGAATCTTTGCGCCTTGCGAAAAAAGCTGTGCGAATGCACATCGAGCCACTGCCGCCTGTTTTCACGATTGATGAGGCGATCGCCGGCGGCCAGTTCATCGGCCCCAAGCGGACCATCGAACGCGGCGATCCAGACGCCGCACTGGCATCTTCGGAACACGTGCTTGAAGGCGCATTTGAGATCGGCGGCCAGGAGCATTTTTATCTGGAATCGCAGGCCGCCCGAGCTGTCCCCGGGGAAGACGGCTGCGTCGTGATTGAATCCTCCACACAGCATCCAACCGAAACGCAATCGCTCGTCGCCGAGATTCTGGGCGTGCCCTTCAATCACATCACCGTCACGTGCAAACGAATGGGCGGCGGCTTCGGCGGGAAAGAAACTCAAGCCGCCCAGCCCGCCGCGATGGCCGCGCTCATCGCCAGCAAGACCAATCGAACGGCGCGCATCATCTACAACAAGGATGATGACATGCGCTTCACCGGCAAACGCCATCCCTTCAAAAGTTGGTACAAGGTCGGCTTCAATTCAGACGGTCGAATCACGGCACTGTGCATCGATCATTATTCCAATGGCGGATGCTCGGCCGATCTTTCGCCCTCCGTGCTGGAACGCTCCATGCTCCATACGGACAACGCCTATTACCTGCCAGATGTGCGAATCACGGGCCGCGTTTGCAAAACGAATCTGCCCAGCAACACCGCCTTCCGCGGATTCGGCGGTCCGCAGGGGGTGGCCAACATCGAAAATATTATCGAGATGATCGCCCGACATCTGGGCAAGGATGCGCTCGACATTCGCCGATTGAATCTCTACGGCATCGAAGAGCGCAACATCACACCGTATGGCCAAATCGTGCGGAACAACGTGCTCGCGCGAATGATCGATGAACTGGCCACATCGTGTGATTACGATCGACGCCGCGCGGCGATCAACAAATTCAACGCAAGTTCCACCACCGAACTTCGCGGCCTTTCGATGACGCTGGTGAAATTCGGCATCTCCTTCACCAAGAAAACGCTCAACCAGGCAAACGCGCTGGTCAACATCTACACCGATGGGTCGGTCACGGTCACCACCGGTGCCACGGAAATGGGCCAGGGCGTACACACGCGCGTCCGCCAGATCACCGCGGATGAGCTGGGCATCCCGTACGAATCGGTCACCGTCGGAACAACCAGCACGGATAAAAATCACAACACCTCCCCCACCGCCGCCAGCAGTGGCACCGATCTGAACGGCGCCGCGGCTGCCGATGCCTGCGGAAAATTGCGCACCCGCCTGGCCGATTTTGCGGCCACGATTTTCGCCAATGTGGCGCGCGGTTTTTCTGTGTCGCCAGGCGATGTCGTATTCGAAAATGGATTTGTCTGGGACCGCCGATCGCCTGAACATCGGATGACCTTCCCGCAGTTGATCTGCCGCGCCTATCTTGAGCGGATCAACCTCGGCGAGCGCGGTTTTTACATCACGCCGGGAGTAGATTTCAATCGCGAAACTGGCAAGGGACATCCGTTCTTCTACTTCACCAACGGGGCGGCCTGTTCGGAAGTGTCGATCGATCGTTTCACCGGCGAAATGCGAGTCACGCGCGTCGATCTCCTGATGGATGCGGGCATCCCCATCAACCCCGGCATCGATCGCGGTCAGATTGTCGGCGGATTCATTCAGGGAATGGGCTGGGTGACAACCGAAGAACTCCGGTACAGCGAAACCGGCGAATTGCTGAGCCATTCGCCAACGACCTATAAAATCCCCAACGTCGGCGATCTCCCGCAAGTGTTTAACGTGAAGTTCATGGACAATCCTGATAACACGATGAGTATTCACAGGAGCAAGGCGCTGGGAGAACCGCCGCTGCTGCTGGGAATTTCGGTTTGGGCGGCGGTGAAGAACGCGCTGTCGTATGCGAATGGCGGCAAATTCGTGGATTTGGCTATTCCGGCAACGGGGGAGCGGATTTTGATGGCGATGACCGCGCTGCAAGAGGAATCGATCGAGTCGCCGGCGGTGAGGATTTAGCGTACGATTCAACGATCGGATGCCAGCTTCGATTTCGATTTGAAATGCTCCCGCCGCTTGCGGCTTAGCGGGCCAGCGACTCTCCCGAATGGAGAGCGCCGTTGGTCCGCTAAGCCCCAAGCGGCAAAAGCACGGTTTTTCGAGAGTAGGACCGTCGATTTGCCATGAACGTTTCCCTCAATCATCTTCTCCTCTCCGACGGCTCCCAGATTTCATCGGCCGATCTTGGCCGGCGTCCTTCCTGGTTAAAAATGAAAATGCCCGGCGGCGAGGGATACGCGCGCCTCACGCGGCTGGTGAACCAGCAGAAACTTCACACCGTCTGCCAATCCGCCAAATGTCCGAACATGGGCGAATGCTGGAGCGCGGGCACGGCGACGCTGATGATCCTCGGTGATGTGTGCACGCGAAGCTGCGGATTCTGCCACATCGCCACGGGCAAGCCGCCAACGCTCGATTTGGACGAACCGCGGCGTGTCGGCCAAGCCGTGGCCGCGATGAGACTCAAGCACGCCGTCATCACGAGCGTAAACAGAGATGAGCTCCCCGACGGAGGCTCGCAAGTGTGGGCGGAGACGATCAGGCAGATTCGCGAGCATTCGCCGGGCACCAATGTCGAAGTGCTCATTCCGGATTTTTGTGGCGACTGGAGCGCGCTGCAGAATGTGCTGGACGAACGCCCGGAAATACTCAATCACAACATCGAAACGGTCCCCCGCCTGTACAAGCGCGTCCGGCCGCAGGCCAAATATCATCGCAGTTTGAGGCTGCTGCAGATCGCAAAGGACCAGGGGCTGGTGACCAAAACCGGGGCAATGCTGGGGCTCGGAGAAACTGCGGACGAGATCGAATCGGTGATGGATGATCTGGTCTCGATCGGCTGCGAGATATTGACGCTCGGACAGTATCTTCAACCCTCTGCCGGGCATCTGCCGGTTGAGCGGTGGGTAACGCCCGAGGAATTTGATCGATGGAAGGAGCGCGGCGAGAGCAAGGGCCTTCGACATGTTGAATCCGGCCCCCTCGTGCGGAGCAGTTACCACGCCGAGAAACAAGTGCGCGCCGCCGAAGCAGTTGGTTGACCCACGATTCCGCTCGCCCCTTCGCGGGAACAAAAAAGAGATGCTACCGCTCAGCGATTACGATCTGCCAACCCTTGCGGACGAACTGGATCGCATCGGACAGAAGCGTTCCCACGCTCTGCCGATCCTCCGCCGTTTCTATCAATCTGCCGGTGAATTCAGCCCCGATGGCCTCTATCTAAGCAAATCATTATTGACAGAATTGGAAGCTGGCCCGACCCGACAATCGCGCGTCCTCACGCGCCACACCAGCCCCGATGGCACGGTGAAACTCCTGATCGGCTTCTCCGACGGCGCGGCCGTTGAAGCGGTGCTGATGCCGTGGTACCACGCGGGCCGCGCCGCCGGATGTGTTTCATCGCAGGTCGGCTGCGCGATGGGGTGTGACTTCTGCGCCTCGACGAAATATGGATTGCGCCGCAGCCTCACCGCCGGCGAGATCGTCGAGCAATATCTGTGGCTGCGCGCTCAGGCTGCTGGGCAAAATCGCCGGCTCACGTCGCTGGTTTTCATGGGAATGGGCGAGCCGATGCAGAATCTCGACGCGGTGATCGACTCCATCCAGCGCCTCGGCGAGCCAACGACCGCGGGGCTTGGCCGACGACACATCACGGTCTCCACCGTCGGCATCGTTCCGGGTATCCAGCGCCTCGCCGCCAGCGGACTGGGCGTGCACTTGGCGGTGTCACTGCATGCGCCCGACGATGAAACGCGCAGTCGGCTGGTGCCGATGAATCGCAAATTCAAGGTCGCCGATATTATGATCGCCGCCCGCGCTTATCAGGAGACGACCGGCCAGATCGTCACCATCGAATACTGCGTGCTGGCGGATGTGAATGATTCCGACCAGCAGGCGCACGAATTAGCCCGGCTTCTCAAGGGTTTTCGAGCACACGTCAATCTAATCCCCTACAACTGGATCGGCAGCGGGCTCAGCGGGATTGTCTACCGAAAACCGGCACAGGAGCGGTTGGAACAGTTTCTCGAAATCCTTCGAGACGCCGGCACCGTCACCCATTTCCGCAAAACGCGCGGCGATGATGTCGCGGCGGCATGCGGGCAGTTGGCGATCCTATCGGCGTGACGAGGCCGCGGCAGTTTCATACCGAAACGAATAATTAGCGGCCGTGCGCAGCACCGCGAGGGTGTCCGGCATCGCGGGTCAAAGCGG
>Ga0302326_10017395_pt1 | contig 15002 bp, 16 predicted proteins | sample Palsa_T0_3_FD_202264 | JGI IMG/M metagenome (GOLD analysis project Ga0302326, IMG submission 202264) | Peat permafrost microbial communities from Stordalen Mire near Abisko, Sweden - Palsa_T0_3 | ecosystem: Environmental > Terrestrial > Soil > Palsa > Peat permafrost | place: Sweden: Abisko... | reverse complement strand
CCCCAGGCGGGCGAACTCCGCGATCAGGCGGCGGGTCACGCCCGGGGCCAGCAGCGCGTCGCCGGCCGCGACCACCCGCACGGCTTCGGCGAGTTCGCCGGCGCGCTCCCGCATGCCGACCAGGCCATGGCCGCCCTCGGCGGCGCGCTCGCCGCTGGCCACCAGGACCGGGACGGCTCTCAGGGCGGCGTCGTTGGATATCTCGAGGGCCAGCGCGTCGGGACGGTAGGCCAGGTGCAGCTGGACCTGAGATCCCGGCGCGTGCCGCATCGCGTTGCTGAGCGCCTCCTGCACGATGCGGTACGCGGACAGGTCCACGCCGTGCTGTTCCTGGTGATCAGCCCGCTGTGGTTCCTGGGCGTGTACGCCGGCCTGACCGCGCTGACCCCGGCGGCGCTGGCGCTGGTCCGGCGGTTCGGCGCCTGGGCCGCGGTCTTCCCGGTCGCCGTGGTGGCCGCCGCCGACCTGGTGCGGTTCGGCCTGCACGGACCCTCCTGGGTCGGCTGGGTCAACCTGCCGGCCGGCTGGCTCGTCCCCTACCTGCTCGGCATCGCCTGGGCGCTGGGGTCGCTGCGCGGCCGCCGGGCCCCGGCGCTGATGCTGGCCGGCGGCGCCGCCGCCACCGCCGCGCTGATCGCCTGGGCCGGGTATCCGGCCAGCATGGTCGGCGTGAACGGAGGCCACATCTCGAACCTGAACCCGGCCACCCTGGCCGTGGTGAGCTTCGGGATCGCCCAGTGCGGCCTGGCGCTGCTGCTGCGCGACCGGCTGGCGCGGCTGATGCGCCGCCCGCTGGCCTGGGCCGGGATAGCGCTGGTCAACCTGTCGGCGATGACCCTGTTCCTGTGGCACCAGACCGCGTTCATCACGGTCAGCTCCGTGGCCCTGCTGGCCGGCAAGGTGCCGGGCCTGCTGACCGCCCCGACGAGCGCCGTCTGGGTCGCCGAACGGCTCGCCTGGCTGCCCGTGTTCGCGATCACGCTGTCCGGCCTGTGGCTAGCCTTCCACCGGTTGGAAACCGGGCGTCGCGCGGTCAGCGGAGGCGGCGGCCGCCGTCGGAGGGCACCCCGTCCAGGTAGCACGGCAGCGGCCAGCCCCGCCCGGCAAAACGTTCGGTGACCGCGCCCCGAACCTCCTCGACCCGGCCGTCGGCCACCAGCGCGACCACGCACCCGCCGAACCCCCCGCCCGTCATGCGCGCGCCCACCCCGCCCGCCTCGATGACCGCCGCGACCGCCTCGTCAGCCTCCGTCCAGGACACCCCGAACCGGTCGCGCAGCGAATAATGCGACACGGTCAGCAGCTCACCTAGAGCGGTCACCTGGCCGGCCCGCAGCAACTCGGCCGCCCGCAGCACCCGACCCATCTCGGCCACCACGTGCCCGCAGACCCGCCGCAGCGACGGCTCATCCAGCCGGTCCAGCTCCCGGGCATCGCTCACGTCCCGCAGCGACCGAACGCCCAGCGCCAGAGCACCCGCCTCACACGCCCGCCGCCGTTCCGCGTAACGGCCGTCGCGGAGCGCGTGCCGGACCCGCGTGTCGATGACCAGCAGCGTCAGCCCCGCCGCGGCCAGGTCGAACGGCACCGGCTCCGCGGTCCCGGCCCGGCAGTCGAGCAGCAGCGCGTGCCCGGCCCGCCCCAGCAGCGAAGCCGTCTGGTCCATGATCCCGGTGGGCACGCCGGCGAAGACGTTCTCCGCCCGCCGGGCCAGGGCCGCCAGCTCCCGCCGCGGCACCGGCACCTGGTAAAGCCCGGTCAGCGCGAGCCCCACCGCGCACTCCAGCGCCGCCGAGGACGAGAGCCCGGCACCCGCGGGCAGGTCGGCGTCGATCGCCACGTCCGCCCCGCCGCACAGGTAACCCGCCTCCCGCAGCGCCCAGGCCACCCCGGCCGGATACGCCGCCCAGCCGCCGACCGACCCCGGCTCCAATGCGTCAATGTCCAGAACGACCGGTTCCTCACCCACCTGCCGAGAGACCAGCGAAACCCGGCCGTCGCCCCGGCGCGAAGCCGCGGCCCAGACCCCGGCGCCGAGGGTGACCGGCAGCACGAACGTCTCGGTGTAGTCAGGCCCGCCCATCAGGTTGACCCGCCCCGGCGCGAACCAGACGCCGTCGGGCGCCCCGGCCCGGTTCACTGCCGCAACTGCGCCGCCGCCTGCCGCGGGTCGACCGGATCGAAGAAGACCCCGGCCCCGAACTCCGCGGCGGCGAGGTGCCGGGCCACGCCGGGCGCCCGCCGGGCCGGCATCAGATGCAGGTGCAGGTGCGCGCCGGGCCAGTCGTTCCCGTCGGCCGGCCGCCCGTGGATCCAGAGCATGTAGGGCGTATCGCGCCCCAGCAGCCGTTCCATCCGGGTGAGCGCCTCCACCAGGATCGCGCCCAAACCGGCCCGCAGCTCCGGACCCGCCGCGGGCAGATCGGGAACGTGCCGGCCGGGGGAGAGCAGCATCTCGTACGGCCACGACGGCGCCCACGGCACCGCCGCCTGCCAGCCCTCCCGACGGGTCACCACCAGCTCGTCGTCGGTGCTCTGGCACAGCTCGCACTTGGCCGCCGCGAGCTCGGCGGCCGCGACGGGCGGGATCATGGTAAACGCCATGACCTGGCTGTGCGGATGATCGATCGTGGCCCCGATCTCCCGCCCGCGGTTCTCGAACACGAACACGTACTTCACGTCGTCGCGTGCCCCCAGCGCAGCGGTCCGCGCCGACCACAGCTCCACCACCCGGGCCGCCTGCCCGGCGCCCAGGACCGGGAAGGACGCCTCATGATCCGGGCTGTGCAGGACGACTTCGTGGCACCCGCCGGGCAGCGCCGGCCAGCGGTTCGGGAAAGACCGGACGTCATAGGGCCCGGGTGCCTCGAGCCCGCCCGGGCAGAACGGGCACACTCCACCGGGACGATTAGGCCGCTGCTGCCGCCACGGGGTGACCACCACATACGCACCCGTCAGCGGGTCGATCCGCAGGTCGGCGTCGCTCATGGGGCTTCACCCTAGCGCCGCCTGCCAGGCGGTTGGCGCGGGACCAGCCACCACGCTGGTCCGCGCGCCAACCGCACTGAGCCCTGCCCTCAAAAGGACACTGCCGTCAGAAAAGCACTGCCGTCAGAAGCTGGAGTCCCAGCTCTCCCCGAAGCCTCCGCTGCGGGACGGCGAAACCGTCGGGCACGTGCTCGCGTCGGTCGCCGACAGCAGCGATCCGGGCGGAGCGGGCTGGCCCACGCAGGCCAGGTAGTAGGAGCCGGTGTCGTCGATCATCGAGATGTCGTTGACCGTGCCGCCCTGGAAGCCCTGGATGTTCGAGGAACTTCCGCCGGAGACCACGCTTCCTGAGCTGAAGGAGGTCTTCCAGAAGTCCGCGAGCGGCAGGATCTGGATCGGGGCGTTCCCCGGCGGGAGGGTGGCCGGGCGCTCCACGATCCATTCGGCGCTGGAGTCCGTGCAGGTAGCGGCGGCGCACGTCTGACTGGTGGAGAAGCTCTCGTCCGGCCTGGTGTGGTCGGTGAGCGTGAGCTTGTAGTTGTTCACGCCCGAGGCGCCGGCGGTCACGGTCACTGAGGCGCTGACACGGTCACCGGGCTCGGGGCAATTGACGTTGTCGTTGATGCAGGCGGTGGTGCCTTCTTCTACCGTGTTCGCCGGGTACATCTCGTACCACACGTAGTAGTACTTGACGCCTTCGAAGCACTGGGTCGCCGACCCCAGCTGCTCAACGGTCCCGTCGCTGAAGCCGTCGATGCCCACCCAGTTCGCGAGGAACGCATCCTGGTTCTCATACGGACGCGGCAGGCACGTAACGGCCGGTATGGTCCAGTTGCCGCTCACCTGCGAGACCGTCTTGGTGCCGCTCTCGGCGTCCGCGAAGCCGGACCAGTTGATGCTCTGACTGAGGGTAATGCTTCCGTTAGCGGCACTCGGAGAACTCCGGTGCTGCGCACCCGGCGAAACCCAGCCACCGTGGCCGACCACCGGGGCGTGGGCCGACATGACCTTGACGAACTGGGCCCGCGCCTGAGCGACGACCGAGGCGCTGGGTGCCTTGCCGCTCGCGCTGATGCTCCCCGGCGCACCTTGCCACGCCAGGAGTATCAGCGGGGCCGCGAGCAATATCAGCGCGTATCTGACCCACGGACGCTTCATAAAATCCCCTTCTTTCCGGTTGTATCCCGACAATAAACCGCAGGGGTCAGCCACCGTAAGTGCCCAAAGTTGAACTGTGTGGCTCCGATTTGCCCATCGGCACCGCCCCGGATGTTGGTTGCTGTCAGAAGCAACACGTCACACCAGGCCAGGGACGGGTACCACGCTCCGTTCGGCTCAACGATCTTTATTTTCCGAACGGGCGTCGTGTCACGATCCGGTCTACCTGCCTGCGGTGCCCGTCAGTCGCGCCGGGTCAGCTCCGGCTGGCGCAGCTCGATCCGGCCGCCGCCGGCCAGGAAGATGCCGAGCACGACCGCGTCGGTGTCGCCGGGCACCCGCGCGGTGATCTCGTGCTGCGTCCAGGGCCCGCCCGGCCCGGGCTCGGCGTGTGCGATGCGGACGGTGATCACGAGCGGACCCGGCCGCGGGCGGTGTTGTTCACACCCCTTAGTGTCCGCCGGCCATCCCGCCGTTACCCGGTCCCGCTGACTTCGGTAAGGAGGGCGTATCGCACGCTGGATGCAGGATCTCGAGAAGGGAGCCGGAGATGGCCGTAGCGACCACGGGAATCGCCCGCGACGTCCCCGAGGTGCCGGGCGGCCGGCGCGTGCTCGGACACGCCCTGGAATTCCGCCGCGACCCGCTCGCGTTGTTCGCCCGAGCACGAGCACACGGCGACGTGGTCCGCATCCGGTTCGGACCGGTCACCGTCTATCTGCTGAACAGTCCAGACGCCATCAGGCAGGCGCTGGTCAGCCAGGCCAGGAAGCTGGAGAAGGGCATCAGCTTCGGCCGGGTCGGGCAGCTGATCGGCAATGGCCTCGTGCTGTCGTCGGGGGAGTATCACCACCGGCAGCGCCGCCTCATGCAGCCGGCCTTCCACCGCTCGGAGATCCCCCGCTACCTGGCCACGATGCGGGACGTGGCGGTGCCGCGCATAGAAGCGTGGCCCGACGGCGGGACGCTCGCCCTGGACCGTGAAATGCGCTCGATCACGCTCACCGTGCTGACCAGGACGCTCCTTTCCAGTGACATCGGCCGCGAGGCGGTCGACGAGATCGAACGGCTGCTGCGCGTGCTGCTCGCCGAACTGCTGCCCGACGGCATCATCGCGAACATCCCGGCCCTGGCCTGGGTGCCGACGCGGTCCAACCGGCGGTTCGCGGTGGCCAGCAGACGGCTCCGCGCCATGCTGACGGACATCATCGACGGGTACCGGGCGGCGGGGGTGGACCATGGCGACCTGATGTCGATCCTGATGCGCGCCCACGACGACGAGACCGGCACGGGGATGACCGGCCAGCAACTGCGGGACGAGGCGACCACGCTGGTGATCGCGGGCTCAGAGACCACAGGCAACACCCTGGCCTGGGCGTGTTACCTGCTGGCCCAGCACCCGGATATCCAGGAAAGGCTGCACCAGGAGGCCGGCCTGGCGCTCGTCGGTGACGACGCCGGCCACGAGGCCCTGGACCGTCTCCCGTTCACCCGCGCCGTGGTCACCGAGACGCTGCGGCTGTACAGCCCGGTGTGGGTGCTGCCCCGGCGGGCGGCCGCCGATGTCGAACTCGGCGGCTACCAGCTGCCGGCGGGAAGCAGGATGCTCTTCAGCCCGTACGCGCTGAACCGCGACGCGCGGCTGCACCACGATCCCGGCCGCTTCGATCCGGACCGGTGGGCCACCGGCTACTCGCGGACGCAGCTGCGAGCGTCGTTCTTCCCGTTCGGACAGGGCATCAGGAACTGCATCGGCGAGGGCTTCGCCTGGGCCGAGTCCATCCTCCTGCTCAGCGCCATCGCCGCCCGCTGGCAGCTCAGGCTCGCCGACGGCGCCGCCGTCACCCCCGTGGTCAGCAGCACCCTAGTGCCGAGCGAACTTCCCATCATCGTGACCAGGCACCACGACTGGACCAGCTAGCTAGCAGAGCTCCGGTAAACGACCCTGGGACGATGCATCCCAATCCCCCCGATCCGCCGCCACGCCCGGATCCACCACAAAAGTCGGCCACTGGCGCATCGGTGTCTACTGTGGCGGCATGGATGATGAGCAGGTGTTCCCGGTCATCCGGCAGACGACCCTGGACACGACCGACCCGCGGCGGCTGGCCGAGTTCTACCGGCAGTTGTTCGGCCTGCGGTACGTCCCGGGCGACGAGCCGCCCGGAGCCGGCCAGCCGGACCCGAAAGGGCAGGACTGGCTGATCTTGACGAGCCCGGCCGGCGGCCCGGCGCTTGCCTTTGCCAAGGTCGGGGAGCTACCCGAGGCAACGTGGCCGGACGGCCCGGTCCCGCAGCAGTTGCACCTGGACACCACGGTGCCCACCGTCGCTGACCTCGACATCGCACATGACCGGGCGCTCGCTCTCGGTGCCGGCTGCTCGAGGACCGTGCGGATGACCCGGAGGAGCCGCTGCGGGTCTACGCCGACCCCTCAGGGCACCCGTTTTGCATCATCGCGGCGATCGCCGCTGCGTGATCAGGTCAGGCGCTCCCCGTCGGCCTACCCCCACGAAGCCAGGCCCACGATATCTCCGAGCAGATCGGTTACCGCAACGGCCAAGCCGACTCCCTCAAGGCCCTGGGCGACCTGGCTCGCGCCAGAAAGGAGGATGAGAACGCCCGGGATTACTACCTTCGCGCCCGGGAGCTATACCGGAAGATCGGGGCCCGGCCCGGCGCGAAAGCGATTGAGCAGGAACTCCGGTGCCTCAGCGGCGAGCACCGCCAGCTCAGCTTATTGCTGAAATTTCCAAGACCAGCCGGTCGACATTCCCGACGATTTCCTGGTAAGCCTCTTCCCGGTAAAGCTGCTCTTCCGACGCGGTATGCGCGATCCTGCCCGGTTCGCCTAGGTCGGCGACCGACCAGATACGCGGGCCACCGGGGAAGGCCACGATCGGCACGCACTCGTCATAAATTCGCCGGTTCATGCAGATCGAGATGTCGGCCTTCTCCAGACGCGATTGCGTCAGCTGATCTCCGTAGTCAGCCTTGGCGAATTCCCGTATGCCATGCTGCTCGAGCAGCTCGAGCGTCTTCTCGTAATAGACCAGATTCCACCCTTGGTCCGACGTCGCCGTCGACCCGCTGGAAAGAACGCTGCAACCCTTGACCTCAAGCGAGTTCAGATACGCTTCGGCGATGATGCTCCTGAACAAGTTGCCGCGGCAGATGAAGTGGATAATCACGTAGTCACGCTAGCAAACCCCCGTTACTGCGCAACGTCGCGACGGTTAACGGATGCCTGCCACTCCCGGGCTAAGGGACGATACAGATGAGGGTAATCGTCGTGGTGTGCTTTGAGGTGACGGCCACGGAGAGCGGCCGGGAGCACGGGGCCTGGCCATTGGCACCGCTGATGGAAGGCGAGCTGCCCGAGACGTCGTAGGTCCCGGCCGGGAGCGTGACGGAAAAGGTACCTGAACTATCCGTCCGCACGGTGACCGAAGGCCGGCCGTGCGCGGTGAACTGGACCGTTCCGGGGATCGGCCGCTGGCCAGGCTGCTGTCCGCCTGGGCTGATCGGGCCGCCTTCGATGACGAGCTTGCCGGTGACCGAGCCGCTGGGGGATGCGGGCGGCGGGTCGGCCGACGCGCACGCGGCCGTCAGCATCAGGGCCGAAACCGCAATGATGGCCTGCAATCGTCTCGTCATGTGCTCCCCGCTCGCTTTAGTTGCGCCTTGGACGCGCGAGCCGGGCTGCGCGTTCCGGTGGATCGAAGCCGGCGCTACAGCCGGCGGATCCGGCGCCAGAGCCGGGTGGTGCCGCCGCTGGCGAGCATCGTGGCGGCTGCGAGCTCGGCGAGCAAGCCGAGGGCCACCAGCAGCCCGGCGATCAGGGAGATCAGTGTGCTCGCCGGGGAGGAAAGAGTGGTGCTGAGCACGCCAGCCAGCACGCCGCCCGTCAGGCAGAAGCCGCCGAGGGCGGCGAGAGCTACGGCAAGCCGCAAGGTTCCCAGGTCGGCGACCCGGGGGCCCAGGTGACGGCGCCGCGCACCGCGCAGGTCAATGCGCCGTCCGGTCGCCGCGGGATCCGGGCGCCGAAGCCGGGCCAGGGCGACGCTGCCGCCGGCCACCGCCGCGCCGAGTACAGCCGCGACACCGAAGCCAGCCAGGCCCACGGCGGCCAGGGAACTAGCGGAACTGTCCGACGATGAGTGGTCGGCCAGGACATTCGCGACCACTGCGCCCGCCACGAGGCAGATGCCGCCCAGGGCGGCGAGGGCCACGGCGAGCCGCAATGCCGAGAAACGGCCCCCACGCCGGGCTGAAATGCTCACAATGTCACGTTAGTGGATCACGGACTCGCTGTACATGAACCCCATGCCAGGGTGCGCTGGCCTAGAGTCTGGGTGTGGCCCATGATGAGGAAAAGGTCTACGCGCTGAACCTGTTCGATGTCGCCGACCGTGATGCATACCTGGCCTATTCGCGCCGGTCGGCCCGCGAAGTGGCCCGGCATGGAGGACGCGTGGTGGCTCTGGGCCGGTTCCGGGAGAGCGTGACCGGCGACATCACCCCCCGGCAGGTGCTCATCCTCGTTGAGTGGGAGTCTCGAGCGGCCTTCGACAGCTACCGTCAGGACCCCGCGCTGGCCGACTTGCACCCGCACCGGGAACGCGGCTCCTCGGCGTACGTATGGCACTTGTTCGACCGGCTCGACGACCTGCGGCCGCTCCTCCTGGATCAAAACCCCCGCTAATGTAGCCGCCCTGGTAAAGCGCGAGACGCATCGAGCTCTCCTTCCCAGGCCGGCCGCCGCGTGTCAGCCTCCGAGCGGCCCGTTCACCGGCGACACCTTCTACGCCCACACCGACGCCGAAGCCGCGGCCCGCAACCCCTTCTTCGACGGCCTCGTGGCGCACGGCTACCTGGTCCTCTCGCTGGCCGCCAGCCTGTTCGTCGACCCTGACCCGGGTCCGGTCCTGGCGAACTACGGCCTCGACAACCTGCGCGCTTCCTCACCCCGGTCTACCCCGGAGACGAGCTGGCCGTGACCCTGACCTGCAAGGCCATCACCCCCCGCGGCGACAGCGAGCACGGCGAAGTCCGCTGGGACGCCGACGTCACCAACCAGGACGGATCCTCCGTCGCCAAGTACGACGTCCTCACCATGGTCGCCAAGCACTGGCCGTCCTAGCCCCGGCCGCGGGCAAGGGGCCATGCAGGTAGGTGCCGACCATCCGGCCGCAGTGCCCGCGAACCACGGAGCCTGAAGGTGCCGTCGCGACCCGCGTGACCAGTGTGATCCGCAGCAGCCGACCCTCTGGAACATAGGACCGCATATAACCGGCCCGATGTTCCAGAGGTGCGATTTTTTTTCGAGTCAGCACGGCTCGGATCCACCGCGGAACCCGGATTCGACGACATGTGATAGTTTTATCACATGTCGCCTGGGACGGCCGCTGCCGCGGCCGTTGATGAGGAACCAGACCTGTGGCGCGCCCTGGCCAGCCCGTGGCGCCGCCGCCTGCTCGACCTGCTCAGGCAGGCACCCGCGACGACCGGGGTGCTGGCCAGCCAGCTACCCGAGATCAGCCGGTTCGCGGTTATGCAGCACCTCGGCGTCCTGACCGAGGCCGGCCTGGTCATCGCCGAACGCCGGGGGCGGGATCGCGTCAACTACATCAATCCGGTGCCGCTGCGCGAGTGGTACGAACGGTGGGTCCAGCCGCTGGCTGACACCGGCTCGGCCAGCTTGCTCGCGCTCAAACGGACCGCCGAGGAAAGAGAGCCCACCGTGTCCGGTTACCTCGAGCCGATCAGGACCGTCCGGCTAGCCTTCGAGCTACGCATCGAGGCCAGCGCCGAGCGGACCTTCCAGGTCATGACCCAGCAGTCGCTTGACTGGTTCCCGCATGTCTACGGCGGGGACAAGGTGCGCCGCGTCGTGCTCGAGCCCCGCGTGGGCGGCCAGCACTACGAGGACTGGGGCGACGGCAGCGGTCATCTGTACGGCCAGGTCACCGTCTACGACCCGCCGACCCAGTGGGCCACCCGCGGCCGCGTCTACCCGGGCACGATCCTGGACACGAGCTACGAGCTCACCGAGGAGACCGGCGGCGTCCGGGTCCGAGTGACCAAGCTGGCGGTGGGCCCGATGACCGAGGAAGAAGCGGCAGGCATCGCCGAATTCGGCGACTTCAGCGGGTCCGCCGCCGCGATCGAGAAGCTCGCCGCCGGCTGAGGGTTCCGGTGGCGGACCGGCCCGGGAATCGGCAGGATCGGGGGTATGACCTCCGAACCGCACCGGCGGGCGATCGGCTCATTGCGGGCCGTGGCCCTCGACGCCCCGGACATCGACCGCCTGGCCACCTTCTACACCCAGCTGGCCGGCTGGCAGCGCGTCCCCGACGACGAGGACGACTGGATCACGCTCGACGCCGGTGACGGCTGGCAGCTGGGCCTGCAACAGGCCATCGACCACGTGCCGCCCCGCTGGCCGGACCAGGACCGTCCGCAGCAGGCCCATCTCGACTTCCGGGTACCGGACATCGACGCGGCGGCCGAACGCGCCGGGCAGCTCGGCGCCACCCTGCTGCGCCGCAGCGAGCGGTGGCACACGCTGGCCGACCCGGCCGGTCACCCGTTCGACCTGTGCCTGAACCCGGACGATCCCCGGACCACCCTGATGAGCGTCATGCTCGACTGCCCCGACGCGAAGGCGCTGAGCCATTTCTACGCGGGGCTGCTCGGCAAGCCGGTGACGTACGAGGCGGACGGGGTCGCGATGATCGGCGAGGACGGCGCGCAGCCGGTGATGTTCCAGCAGGTGGAACACTACACCGCGCCACGCTGGCCGGATCCGGCGTACCCGCAGCAGATCCACCTCGACGTGACGGTCCAGGACGTGGACGCGGCGGAACGGGCCGCCCTGGACATCGGCGCCACCCGGCTGGACGGCGCCGGCCCGACCTGGCGTGTCTACGCCGATCCGGCCGGCAAGCCCTTCTGCCTGGTGTGGTCGGTCTAAGCGCACGCCCCGGGAGCGCTGTAGAAGCCGGGGCCGGCCAGGCCGGGACCAGTGATCATGGGGCGGTTCGCCCCGCCGCCCGAGGGGTAGGCGGTGTCGAACCACTGGGTGAAGAACTGGCTCAGCCGCTGCTGGCAGGCGCGGCTGCGCACCGGCAGCCACCGGCCGAAGACCGCTTCGAGCTGCGCCTCGCTGATGCTGGCGCCGCCGTAGCTGCGCTGCAGCTGCCGCAGCGCCGCGTCGAACCGGGCCGGGCCGAGGATCTGGCGCAGCGCGATGTAGGCGGCACCGGGCCGGTCATAGGTGTTTGACGTGTCGAACAGGCTGTAGGGGATCGGGTTCGAGGGCGCGGTCGTCCAGAAATCGCTGCCGCTGCCGTAGATCTGCTTGAACTGCGTCACCAGGCTGGCCTGGAAGGCGGCCTGGCCCTTGGCCGTGGCCGGGCCCCCGGCGGCGTTCTCGGCCAGCCGCGCCGCATAGAAGAACTCAGCTAGGGTGGCCAGGCCTTCCTTATAGAAAGTCATCCGGTAGCCGCCCTCGGAGACGTTGTCCCCCCACCACTGGTGCATGTTCTCGTGGTACAGGGTGTCGGTGTCGATCTCCCCGCCGGAGAAGGCGATCATGCCTTCCATCTCTTCGTCGAAGCTGGCGTCCGGGGTACCGATGACGATCCCGTCGGAGGCGAACGGGAACGGCCCGTTGAACTGGCTCTCGAACGCGGTGATGTCCGGCTGCATGTTCATGATGGCCAGGTTCTGCTTCCGCTGCGCCGCGCTCATCGAGAGGTCCTGCGCCTGGTAGAACCGGATGCCGTTGACCACCCGCGAGGTCAGGCTGTAGTTGCCGACGCTGTCCTCGACCAGGTAGCTGGCGATCGGCATGCCGGCGTGCCAGTTCCAGGTGACCGAACCGCCGGGGAATTCCTTGCTGGCCGGGTGGTGCTGCACCGAGACCAGTTCGCCGTTGGCGATCACGGTCCGGCCCGCGGTGACCGTGTCGGAGAAGTCGTAGCTGGGCTTGGCCGTCGGGTAGTCGTTGAGCGGCATCCAGTCCTCCGAGCCCACCGGCTCGGTGGTCACGAAGCCGCCGTCCGAGGCGCGGAACCAGCCCTCAGTGGTGCCGTCCCCGTCGTCGTGCACGCCAGGCCGGCCGGTGTAGTTCACCGTGACGGTGAACGTGGCGCCGTCCCTGAGCGGTACCAGCGGCGTGATCACCAGCTTGTTGGCCGGGCACGGGGTGCCGTCCATCGAGTCGGCCGTCGCGTTGGTGTTCGGCAGTTCCGGTGTGCAGGCGGGCGGCAACGGGTTGCCAGCCGGGCCGCCGACCGGGTTGGACTCTGACGCCTCGTGGGCGGCCGGGGCCGAATCGTTCGGCCCGTTCGGATCGCCTGGGTACGTCGGCTGAGCGAAGCTGAACCGGGCCGGCTTCCCGTTCACGGTGACCGAACTGACCGTCATGTCCGGGCCCGCGGCGGTGTCGGCGGACTTCCGCTCGAAGTCAAGGCTGAAGCTGGTCAGGCACTGCGTGGCGCGGTCGGTGAGCACCACCCGGTTGCCCGGCAGGAACCTGTTCGCGGTCGCGCTGTAGACCAGGTGCACCAGGGTGTGCACGCTGGTGTAGCCGCCGTTGCCGGTCTCCGGGTACAGCACCGAGCCCGGTGCCGCCAGGGTATGGGCCCCCGCCGAGCAGCCCAGGTGGCCCGCCGGTGCGGCGCTGGCCGAGGGGACCAGCCCGAGCCACGGCAGGGTCAACCCCGCGCATGCCGCGACAATGATCGTCCGCCGACGCCCCGTCATATCAGATCTCCTCGTAATCCAACCCAAACCAACGGCAATGCCCTGACTCAACCACAGAAACCGGAGAAACGACATACCGGCGGAGACCGGCACGTCCCGCAGAACTCCGTTGATCTTGCGGCCGTGCTGTCACGAGCGTCACACTGGGGCACAGCGCTCAAGGGAGGGACGGTCAATGAAGACGAGCAGCGAGCGGATCTTGACGACGCATACCGGCAGCCTGCCCCGGCCTGCGGGCCTGGCGGACCGCCACGATCAGGACGAGGTCCGGGCGGCGGTGCAGGAGACGGTCCGGCGCCAGCTTGACGCGGGCGTCGATATCGTCAACGACGGCGAGGTCAGCAAGCCGAGCTACGCCACCTACGTGACCGAACGGCTGTCGGGTTTCACCGGCGAACCCGTGGGGTTGCAGATGCGGGGCTTCGAGGAGTTCCCCGAGTTCGCCCAGAAAATGTTCGGCGACCCGGACATGGCGGGCATCTTTGCCAATCCCACCTGCGTCGGGCCGGTCGCCTACGTCAACCCGTCGCTGGCGCAGGCCGACATCGCCCACGTGCAGGCCGCGGCCACCGACGGCGCCACGGAGGTCTTCATGTCGGCGGCGTCCCCCGGCGTCGTCGAGATGTTCATGCCCAACCGCTACTACGCCAGTACCGAGGAGTATCTTTTCGCCCTCGCGGACGCGATGAAGCAGGAGTACGACGCCATCTACCAGGCCGGCCTGGTCCTTCAGCTCGATTGCCCGGATCTGGCCTGCGAATGGGCTCTGGGGCCGGAGAAGACCACGGCCGAGTTCCGCCGGGTGGTGGCCCAGCGGCTGGAGGCGCTGAACCATGCCACCCGCGACATCCCGCCGGACCGGCTGCGGATGCACCTGTGCTGGGGGAACTACGAGGGCCCGCACCAAATCGATGCCCCGCTGGCCGACATCATCGACCTGGTGCTGGCGGCCAGGCCCACGGCGGTGTCGTTCGAGGGGGCCAACCCCCGCCACGAGCACGAGTGGAAGGTGTTCGAAGAGGTCACGCTGCCCGAGGGCAAGGTCGTGATCCCCGGCGTGCTGGACTCCACCACCAACTACGTCGAGCATCCCGAGCTGGTGGCCCAGCGCATCACCCGCTACGCCAGCGTGGTCGGCCGGGAGAACGTCATCGCCGGCAGCGACTGCGGCTTCGCCACCTTCGCCGCCTTTGTCCCGATCGACCCCAAGATCACCTGGGCGAAGCTGGCCGCGATGGCTGAAGGAGCCCGGCTCGCGAGCCAGGAACTGTGGAAAACCGGTCCCGCGTAACCGCCGCTCAGAACAGGCAGCACTGCCCGTTCGGCAGCTAAAGTTCTTATTTCCGAACGGACAGTGGTATCACGGACCGCACATGATTCCGGCGTCCGTGCGGCCCGGATCAGGCCGAAGTTGTGGTCAGCGGGGGGAGGCCGGCCAGCCAGTCGCTGAGTGGCGAGTTGCGGCGCGCGGCGGTGAGCAGTCCCACGGTAGGCGGGGCGGCCCAAGCCCGCGAGGTGGCGAGATCGCGGACCGTGGGCTCGAGCTGAACCAGCCCGCTCACCAGCTTTTCCGCGACGCCGCTGTCGGTCTGGCGGCCCAGCGCCGCCAGCAGAACTTCGCGTACTTGCCGCCTGTCCTGCGCCGACGTGGCGAGCTGAACCAGCTGGGCCACCACCTGTTCGGCCGGCCAATAATCGGCCACGGTGGCCAGCAGCTCGAGCGCGGCGGCCCAGGCCCGGCCCTTGTCCTGCGCTGACGGGTCGAACTGGAACAGCGCCTGCACTTGCCGGGCGGCGGCCAAGCCGTCGTGCTGGCCGGCCAGCGACTCGAGCAGCGCCTCCCGTGCCTGCCGTCTGTCCTCCGGCGAAGGACCGAGCTCGGCCACGAGCTCGGCTAGGCCGGCGACGGTGCTGTCGTCGTCCTGGCCGGCCAGCAGGCCGAGCAGCGTCTCGCGCGCCTGGTCCCATTCCTGCGGTGAAGGATCAAGCTTGCCCACCCCGGCCAGCAGTTCTTCGGCTACCTCAGCGTCGGTCTGGAGGGCCAGTACCGCCAGCAGGGCTTCGCGGGCTTGCTGCTTCTCCGC
>Ga0302326_10017392_pt1 | contig 15003 bp, 7 predicted proteins | sample Palsa_T0_3_FD_202264 | JGI IMG/M metagenome (GOLD analysis project Ga0302326, IMG submission 202264) | Peat permafrost microbial communities from Stordalen Mire near Abisko, Sweden - Palsa_T0_3 | ecosystem: Environmental > Terrestrial > Soil > Palsa > Peat permafrost | place: Sweden: Abisko... | reverse complement strand
GCCGCCGATATAATTTCGGGCGGCCGATTGCAATTGGGAATCAGTAGAGGTTCACCGGAACAAGTCATCGAGGGGTGGCGCTATTTTGGGTATGAACCAGCAGCAGGAGAAACAGACGCAGATATGGGACGCAATAAAGCGTTGCAATTTTTGGATCAACTCAAAGGTGTTGGATTTGCCCGGCCTAACCCGAACCCAATGTTTCCTAATCCACCGGGCTTATTACGACTGGAACCACACTCTGAGGGATTGCGGGACCGTATTTGGTGGGGAGCCGCATCTAATGCTACGGCTATCTGGGCGGCCGAAAACGGAATGCACCTTCAAAGTTCTACCTTGAAATTCGACGAAAGCGGCAAGCCTTTCCATGTACAACAAGCAGAACAGATCAGGTTGTACAAAGAAGCATGGAAAAAAGCAGGGCATCAGCGCGAGCCAAGGGTTTCGGTGAGCCGGTCTATTTTTGCATTGATCACTGATGAGGACAGACATTTATTTGGGCAGGACACCAGGGACGGCGATACCATCGGGTATATTGAACAGGATAAACGCGCCATTTTCGGAAGAAGCTATGCCGGGGAACCGGATCGGCTGATCAGGGAGTTGGCTCAGGACGAAGCCATCCAGGAGGCGGATACGCTCCTTTTGACGATACCCAATACGTTGGGAGTTGACTACAATGTACACATCCTGTCTTCTATTTTGAAGCATATTGCACCCGGATTAGGATGGCGTTAGATGTTTTACGCCCATTTCTATTTCCCCGAATTAGGATAATTTATCCCAGGTCCAAAAAAGCATTCATATGCACTGATTTTTCCATCTTTTAACTTAAAATAATCACTGTTCCGAAATAATTTGCCCCCTGTCGTCCAACCATTATAAATTACAAATGCACTATTCCCATCTACAATAATCTTCTCCAACTCACATCGTTTGATCTTATAGGCATTTGGCCAGCATTTTTCTTTAAAAACTTGTAAACTGATGTGATCATCAAGCGGGCTGGTGAAAGTAAATCCATCAGCGAGAATTCCCTGCATCAAATTCCAGTCTTTTTTCTCAAAAGCGGTATAGTAAGCCTTAACGGCTTTGGCATTTGGTCCATTTTCGAGCCCTGCCACCGGGCCCGAAGAACTCTGGGCAAATCCTGCATGGCATGATAGGATAGCCCATACCAGAAGAATCCTGCCAAAAAGAGTTGTCATTTTCATGATTAATTATTTTAATATAGACAATTTATAGAACCATTACCGGACATCAGGCGCTAAATTATTTTTGCACTTATCATATTGTACTGCTTGTCAATATGTTATGCAGATAATCGGATCAATCATGCAAACAATGACCCTCAATATTTTGAAGACAGTACTCGCCCTTTATAAATAGTAATCATTGAGCCTAAGTGTATTTATTTAGACGATGAGTCGCGGAATGCATCATATACATTAACTAATTATTAAGTCCGGCAAGTGTCAGCCCACGTGACTACCAAAAAAAAACATAACAGAATAACTGCTGAAGTGCCCTGCTGCAGCCGGTTTTCAGCTGATGTCACGAGTGGTTCGAAAACAAAAATGACGGAGCATGAGCAATCGTCAGAGCACCATCCGGAGAATACAGCTATTGGAAATTTGAAAAATATTCTATTATTTCGACTTACCTATTCCGCCCGTTGGAGACGTCCTACCCGAATTCCATTTAACCTTACATCTTAACTTCTAATCTATGACCAGACACCAACGCTCCTGGAGACGTTATCCTTTGCGCATCCCGTCACTTGCTTTTATCAGTCTTATTTTCCCTTTCTTCATTTATTGTTCCACTGATCGCCTGCATATGCGGCGGTACGCTGTTTAACAGAAATTTCGGCTATATGCTAAAAATTCCAGCTTTATGCGGGGTGGCCTTGTTATGTCTTGGCCTCACCATTGGTCATGCGCAGTCAGTCGATTCCCTGGCAGGCAAGGCGCTGCATTTTCCTTCCCGGCTGATCAGCAGGATCCAATCTAAGGCGGCCGGCTTAAACCAGACATTGACAAGTCAGACCCAATCGTATTTGCAGAAGATGGCGCACCGCGAGGATCGGCTACGGCGTAAGTTGGCGACTGTCGACTCGGCAGGCGCACAGCAACTTTTTGCCGGCAGCGCACAGCAGTATGCGGCACTGTCCGCACAAGTAAAGTCGGATACGGGTAGCCGTCAGCGGCCGTTTAGCGGCGCTTATCCTGCGTACCTGGATTCGTTGCAAGGGACCGTAGCATTCCTCAGGCAGCATCCGGAAATGCTGCAAGGCGGTGGTGGCGGACAGACGGCGGGAGAGATACCGTCCGGAGGGGCGGAAGCGGCACAGTTGGCGAAACTCCAGTCTGCAGGCACTCAACTCCAGACCTTGCAGGCAAAGATGGGCGATGCCGGCATGGCAAAAGCGTATATTCAGCAACGCAAACAACTCATCGGACAATATATCGCGCAGCATAGCAACTTGCAGGGGCTGCTGGGCTCTTCTTACGCGGGGATGAATAAGGAAGCGTATTACTATTCGCAGCAATTGCGGCAATACCAGGACATGTGGAATAACCCCGGCCAATTAGAGCAACGGGCGCTTGCGTTGGTGAACCGGTCGCCGGGCTTTCAGCAGTTTATGAAGACCAACTCCATGCTGGGCGGTCTGTTCAACGTGCCTGCCGGTTACGCGACCGAGCAGGCGGTCAGTGGACTGCAGACCAAAAGCCAGGTGGCGCAGGTAGTGCAGGGTCAGGTATCGGCCGGGGGCGCCGGAGGCGCCACCGCGTTGCAATCCAATCTGCAGTCGGCAGAGTCGAAACTGGACAATTACAAAAGCAAGCTGAGCCAGTTGGGCCAGGGCAATGGGGATTTGGACATGCCGGATTTTAAACCGAACGACCAGAAGACCAAAACTTTTTTGAAACGGCTGGAGTATGGCGTGGATTTCCAGACGACGCGCAACAACTACTATTTCCCTACCGTCACCGATTTTGGGTTGTCGCTGGGCTACAAGTTGGGGCACGACAATGTCATCGGCGTAGGCGCCAGCTACAAATTAGGCTGGGGCAATGGCATTCAGCATATTGCCTTCAGCAGCCAGGGGGTCGGATTGCGGAGCTATCTGCAGATCAAGATCAAAGGCAGCTTCAGCGCCACCGGCGGGTTCGAATATAATTATACGACGCCCTTTGCCAATTTTCAACAAGTCAAACAGCTGCAATACTGGACAAGGAGCGGATTGATCGGGGTGACCAAGACGGTGTCGATGAAGAACCGGACTTTTAGCAAGACCTCGCTCAGCCTGCTTTGGGATTTCCTCAGCTATCAGCAGACTCCGCCAACACAACCTTTTTTGTTCCGGATCGGCTACAATTTCTAAACCGTTTATAACAATCCATATGCGTGTTACCTACCCGTTGAGGGTCTTTCTTCTTCTCTTTTTGCTGACAGCTGGCTGTCTAAGGTTGCTGGCCCAGCAGCAAGGCGGGACCCCCCTCCCCCTGATCACCCCCAATATCCTGCCGCCTTCACCCGAGGGGTCGGCATTGGGAAAATTCGGCGATCTGCCGATAGGCATGTTCACCGGCAATCCCAATTTTACTGTCGATCTCTACAAAGTGGCGACGAAGCACCTGACTTTGCCGATCTCGCTCAACTATAGCGCCAACGGTATCAAGGTGGACGATGTCTCCTCGAAGGCGGGCATGAGCTGGGTGCTGAACTGCGGCGGGATGATCTCCCGTACCGTGTATGGCAAACCCGATTTCGACGAATTCATCGCAGCGCCTGCGCCCCCGGATCAAAACTGGTTCAATGCCGGAACGGATGCCGCACTGGCGGGTTGGATGCAGGCCGTAGGGACCTCGACGAATATCGACAACCAGATGGATGCGTTCAATTACAATTTTAACGGATACACGGGGAAATTTTTTATCAATCCATCCACCGGGGTGCCGATCATCGCGCCCTATTCGAATATCTCTATCCAGTACTCCTTCACCCAGACGAACTGGAATTTCAAGATCACCACTCCGGATGGGACGCAGTATTATTTCGGCGGCTACGGGGCGACAGAATATACAGAGGACATGAACACTTGTACCGGGAGCAATAAATTGGGCACGGTACCTATGGGCTGGTATCTGACCAAGATCCAGAGCGCCACCGACCCCTCCGACTCGCTGCATTTCTCGTACAATGCCGATTTCTATGAATATGCTACGGGAGTCAACGAGACCGCGACTTATATCGATGCCCCCAGCCTGACTTCTTTTATTACCTGCAACCCGGGCGGACCACCACCCTTACCCTGTACCTGCGGGCCAACGCCGTACATCTACGGTAACCCTACCCCTACGAACGGGCAGTTACCTCCGCAGGCTTGTCAAAACATATCCGGCGTGCAAGGCGTGTGCCTCGAACAGATCACGGACGGCAAGTACAACCTCATCCAATTCAACTATACTCCAAAGCCCGATGTGACCAACGATTCCCTCGTGGCGGGGATCACGGTGTATAATAAGCAGACAGGCACCAAAGTAAAGAGCTATAATTTTACCTATACACAGGCGACGCCGGGTTTTACAGGAAGTGGCAATACCTATAGCGTCAGCGCTCCCCGGCCTTTTCTAATGGAGGTCGACGAACTGGATAATGGCGGCAATATCATCCGGCCCTGGAAATTCAGTTATACGGACTTTACCGGTCTGCCGCCGCGGCTCTCCTTTTCGCAGGATTATTGGGGCTATTTCAATGGGGTGGTGAACCCGTCCCCGATCCCCCTGCCGGAGCTGGGCTATAACGCTATCGCCGCCGGGCTGATCGCCAACAGAAATCCCGACTATAATTCCGCAGGCCTGGGGATGCTCAACCAGATCACTTATCCCACAGGCGGATACACGAATATTTACTATGAAGGCAACACCCAGGATTCGACCTATACCATCGGCAGTCAGTCGACATCGGTGACCTATCTCACCGGACAGCAGACGATAGCCGTCAGCTCGTCCAACCCGACCAACGCCACCTTTCAGGTGACCTCCGCGGTACCCGTGACGATAACGGAGACGATCTCCTGCAACACTAGCAACGGCGGCAGCTGTCCCGTCGAACCCGATGCCAACTACTACGGCGAACTGGTGCTGAACAATGTCGATCTGGTACAGGCGACCTATCAGCGATACAACGAACGGCAGGAGGAAGTGGAAGTGGTTGTCAACACGACGCTGCAACCGGGCGTTTACGGCCTAGACGTACTGCCGAACGGCAATTATGTTATGAGCATGAGCATCTCACCCTCCAGTACAAGCGATACCCTCTATATAGTCAATATTGCCAACCAGGTACCGATGACTGCCGCGTCCGCTTTTACGGCGGGGGGCATGAGGGTCCAGCGAACCGTCTCCTATGATCCAACGGCGGGGCGATCGACAATTAAGCATTATTACTACGACGAGGCGGAATTTCCCGTAACGCCGATCTATTACAATCACCTCATGCATTACGAGTCGCTTTTCGAAGACCCGCCAGAGGGAACTAACTGTTCATCGGTCGCCAATACAAATACCTCGGCCGGCTATAACCAGTTTTATTCCTGCAGCCTGAACAATCTCTACGGCGCAGGTAACTCCGGGGTCTATTATACGCAGGTAAGGGAAAGCTTCGGCGACAATTTTGAGGATGGCGGTATCCTGCACAAGTATGCGTATAATGGGTTTATCCCGCTTCAATTCGTCTTTGGGCTGGGGATACCCAATGTGGTGGCGCCCAACCTGAACTGGCAGAATGGGCTCGAGACCTTTACGGAGGATTATAAGATCGTGAACGGGACGAGGGTACCGGTACAGACCAAAACGATGTCGTATATCATCGATTCCCGGAACACGGATACGGTCAATCAATATGTCGTTCAACAGATAGGCAATAATAGCGCCGGTAACACTTCACCCGCCGCGATCAGCCAGGACTACAATGTCGCGGAGGTCAGCTATATCACGCAATGGCAATACAAGAACAACGAGATCACGCAGCATTATGATCTCAACGGCAATCTCACGGTGGCGGATACGATCAATTATTTCTATGATAATGCCACGCATGCGATGCTGACCAGGACGCAGACCAATGACAGCAAGGGTGAGCAGGTGAGGAATGTCTGGCGTTATCCGCAGGATCAAAGCGGCTTTGCCTTGCCTGCGTCGGGTGAGAGTCCTGCCATCAGCTCGTTGATCGCGCAGGGCCGGATCGGCGCGCCTATCGAGCAGGAGAACGACCTGAATGGCCAGGTAGTCAAGCTGGCACATAATGCCTATGGGAATTTCAGCAACGGGATTACGCTGAGTCAGCAGGTCAACGAACAGAATGGCACGGGCCCTGCCTATACCGATTATACGGTGAACCGGTATACGCCCACCGGCGATATGAGCCAGCTGTTGCCCAAGGACGGGGTGACGCAGCTTTTTATCTGGGATTATCTTTCTTCCTACCCGATCGCAAAGGTCATCAATGCAGATAGCACTTCCATCGCTTATACGAGTTTTGAGGCGAATGGCAGCGGCAACTGGACCATCGGTTCCACGGCGCGGTCCGCGGGTGGGATCACAGGCAGCCAGTATTATGCTTTAAGTAACAATATCAGCAAGTCGGGACTGAACGCTTCGAGCAGCTATATCGTGTCGTACTGGTCCAATGGGGCCGCGTATACTATCCCCGGAACTGCCACCGGTTATCCTGTGCGCGGGAAGACGGAGAATGCCGGCAACGGGACCTGGACTTATTATGAACACCTGGTGACGGGCGAGAGTACGATACAGGTCAATGGGACCGGCGGCATCGACGAGCTGCGGCTCTACCCCCAGGGCGCTCAGATGACGACGTTTACCTATGCGCCGCTCATCGGCCTAACCAGCCAGTGCGATGTGGACAACCGGGTAACCTACTACGAGTACGATGCCTTTTCCCGGTTGGCCGATGTCAAGGACCAGGATCAGAATGTCATCAAACGTTATTGCTACAACTACAACGGACAGCCCGGGACTTGCCTGCTCAGTAATTATGGTATCCCATCGTTGCCGGTGACGGTGACCAACGGCACCTCTGAGTCCGGTACGCTTTCTTTGACGAATACGAGTTCGGGGGCGACCTATAGCTTTACTGCCGGTGCGGGCAGTTCGGGCGCTGTAGTCGGCAGCGTGCCGGAGGGGACCTACAATATGACGATCACCCCATCGGCCCCTTCGGCGTCCTATTTTGTCGATTATGCCGTGAATTCCTCGATCCTGGAAAGCGCATCGAACGCTTCCTTTACCAGTGTGTCGGGCAGTACGTCGATATCGGTGAGCATGACGCCCCTGGTGACGGTGCCGGTGACAGTCACCAATACCACTACCGAGCATATGACGCTGACCTTCACGAACAGCGCGGGCAGCTTTACCCTCCAGAACAACGGGGGCACGGGTGTGGCAGGTTATATCCCGCAGGGCGTGTATGCCGTGACCGTGGCGCCGAATAGCGCCGTGAACACTTATCCCATGATCTTCTCCGTGGGGGGGAGCAGCCAGTCGAACTGGACAAATGTATCGTATAGCAATGTGACGATGAATAGCCAGACAGCGATCAGCATCAACCCCTTTCCCTCAGAACAGGTCGTGGTCTCCAACAGCACGAACCAGGCGATCTCGCTGGTTTTCACGGACCAGGTGTATGGCGGCACATTTTCCTATACGATAGCCCCCGGCGCCTCCAACAGCGTACCGGGCTACATACCCGCGGATAAATATACGGTGGCTTTGTCGGTACCCGTTGCGACAGACACATACCCGATAGTCTTCAATTATGACGGTAACTCCGTATCGTCGACGAGCGGCGCGAGCTGGAGCAGCCAGACGATCAACAGCCAGGTTTCTATACACGTAAGCCCGGTGCAGACGAACCAGGTGGTGGTCACCAATACTACCAACCAGACCCTTACGGTGAAGTTTGCCGACCTAACCTACGGGGCCACGTATTTGTATAATGTTCCCGCAGGGACTTCCAATGATCTCGTAGGCTATATTCCGTCGAGCAACTATACCATTACGCTAAGCAACAGCAGCCCGGTGAATACTTACCCTATAATATTTACCATGGATGGATCGGTGCAAACCTATTACGGACCGGTGAGCTATGGAGGAAGCGTGCCGATCAGCAGCCAGGTCAGCATATCCGCGGTACCCGCGATCGCGACAGTGGTCGGGACGAACAATACGGGAGAGGAGATCGGGTTGCAGTTCGTGAATACCTCCACCGGTTATGTCTATACTTTCGGTCTGCCTACCAGTTCGCTGAATGTGACGCTGGGCACCATGCCGCAGGGAACGTACAATGTGTTCATGACCCCGCCGAGCCCTTCTTCCCTAAAGCCCATCGAATGGTACCTGAACACGTCTTACCAGACGTATTACGGTGAGGTCGAGTTCGGCGGGGCTGTCCTGACGAGCTCGGTTACGGTACAATGCTATAAGGACTATTAAACTTTACGCTAACACAATATTTATATTCTATGCGACTGTGGCCAACTTTTTTTTCACGTACCGGGATGGGATCCCTGGTGCTATTACTAGTGCTAAGCCTGAATGCCGTCGGTCAACCTATACCGGCGCCCGCACCCTATCCCGCGGCGACGACCAATTTTGTCCGGACATGGAAAGCGTCGGGGCCTATACAGGATGCGAACCAGATCATGGTGAGCCCCTTTGCGACAGCCCAGCAGATCACCCAGTACATGGATGGGTTGGGCCAGCCGCTCCAGACGGTGAACAAACAACAGAGCCCATTGGGCAACGACATAGTGATCCCGATCCTGTACGATAACTTTACGCGTACTCCATACCGGTATTTGAAATTCACATCCAACACGCTGCAGCCGGGCGATGTGACCAACGACGGTAGTTTCAAACTGGACGCATTCCAGCAGGATTCCAGTTTCAACGTGGGGCAGTATCCGGGACAGCAATATTTCTATGACCTGGTAAATTTCGAGGCATCGCCGTTGAACCGGTCCGAGGTCGGCTATCCGGCCGGTAACAGCTGGGTGGGCAGCGGGAGGGGCAATGTGCATCAATACCTGGGCAATAGTGTCACGGACAGCGTCCATATCTGGAATATCGCACTGGCGCAAGGCAGCCTGCCACAGGATGGCGGGATATATCCCGCGGGGACCCTCTACAAAATTTTGAATACGGATGCGCAGGGGAATGAGGTAGTGGTCTATAAAGACAAGAACGGGAGGACCATATTGAAAAAGGTGCAGTTCACGAACGCTCCGGGAACCGCGTATACCGGCTGGCTCTGCACTTATTACGTGTTCGATAACCTGGATAATCTCCGGTTCGTTATCTCGCCGGAGGCTTTGGCGGTCATCAATACGGGGACAGCCTGGACCGTGCCGCAGCCCATAGCCGATGGGCTTTGCTACCGGTATGAATACGACAGCAGGAACAGGTTGATCATCAAAAAATTACCGGGCGTAGGCGAGATACACCAGGTCTATGACAGCTGGGACCGGCTCGTGATGGCGCAGGATTCATCGCTGCGCAAACAGCAGCAGTGGTTCGTGACGGCTTATGACGCGATCAACAGGCCGGATTCGGCGGGACTGATCACCGACCCCCTTCATTACAATAGCCTGTCTTATCATGAGACACAGGCCATGGCGGGCGGTGAATATCCTAATTGGACGTCTTTTACCAACCAGCTGCTCAGCCAGACTTACTACGACGGGTACACGGGCATCAGCGCCGCCAGCGGCTTGCCGGCAACCATGGCGACGAACGAAGCAACCAACAGTAGTTATTTTATTACCAGTTACAATACCTCGCCGGCCTGGGCAGTTCCGGTGGTCGAACATCCCATTACCCGCGGGATGACGACGGGCAAGAAGACATTGGTGCTGGGCACGACGACCAACCAATACCTGTATGAAGAAGAATTTTATGACGACCGGGGCCGGCTTATCCAGGAGCAACGCATCAACTATACCGGTGGAACAGACACCACAACGACCCAATATGATTTTTCGGGCAGCCCATTGCGCACGTTATTGGGTCAGACAAAGCTGACCAACGGAGCCCAGTATCACCAGGTGCTGACCAAGATGAACTACGATGCGGCTTTCCGGGAAACCAGCGAGTATCAACGGCTGGACAACACGGCTGCCGACCAGCTCATCGATTCGATGCAATATGATGAGCTCAACAGGCTGCGGGTAAAATACCTGGGAAAAGATCCGGTTACGGGGATAGCGCTGGACAGCCTGGTGTACAATTATAATATCCGGGGATGGTTGACGGAGATCAATAAGAACTATCTGTCCGGGACCTCCAACCATTATTTTGCGGAGGAGCTGGGATACGATAACCCCACGAGCGCGGCCGGAAATAACTATATAACACCGGAATACAATGGAGAAGTGGCCGGGACGGTCTGGAAAAGCGCGGGAGACGGCGTCGGCCGGAAATACGATTTTACGTATGACAACTCGAACCGGGTGATGGCAGCTGCTTATCTGGACAATTCAACCGGCAGTTGGGGACGGACGGCGATGGATTATTCCGTCAGCGGCGTCCAGTATGATTACAACGGCAATCTCGGCAAGCTAAACCAAAACGGATTTAAGGTCGGCAACCCCACCGGTGCGATCGACCAACTGGTCTACACGTATCCGGCAAACAGCAATCAGCTGCAGCAGGTGAATGATGGAGCCAATGACCCTAACAGCACCTTAGGAGATTTTCATTATAAAGGCACTAAGCAGCCCACCGATTACAACTACGACGGCAATGGTAATCTCATCCAGGATAACAACCGCGGGATCGATAGAGTGGTGTACAATTTTTTGAACCTTCCGCAACTGATACATGTCAATGGGAAGGGGAATGTCATCTATACCTATGATGCCACTGGCAATAGATTACTCAAACAAACTATCGACAGCGTGGCGGCCCTGGCGACGACTACGCTTTATCTGAACGACTTCCAGTTTCAACGGCGCACGCCGATAGCTTCCCTCACAGGCGGCACCGATACGCTCCAGTTCGCACAGCACGATAACGGACGTGCCCGGTGGGCCTATCACAAATATACCAATGGGGATTCTGCCTTTGCCTGGGAATATGATTTTATGGAGCGGGATCACCTGGGCAATACCCGGGTTGTGCTCACGCAGGAGAAAGATACGGCACAATATCTCTGCACGATGGAGGCGGCTTTCCGGGCTACTGAAAATGCCTTGTTCTATGGCATCGATTCCAGCTGCGTAGCGCGGACCAGCGTTCCGGCGCCCGGTTATCCGGATGATCTTACCTATACCAATCCCAACGACAGCGTAGCCCGGGTCAATGGCAACGGGCCGAAGATGGGACCTGCCATCATTTTAAAGGTGATGAGCGGCGACAGGCTGAATATCGGGGTGCAATATTATTATAATTCGGGCTCGACGGCTCCTCCACAGCCTCTATCGCCGCAAAACCTGCTAAACTCTTTGGCTTCGGGCCTCGCAACGCTATCGCCGATAGCAGGGGAAGGCTTTTCCACGCTAAGCAATATGAGTACCAGCCCGCTGCTGTCGGCCCTGACCTCTTCGATCAATAACGAGAGTACGCAGACCACCACCCAGCCCCAGGCGTATCTCAACTGGATGCTGCTCAACAACCAATTCCAGTATGTAGGGACCAATGGTCAGAGCGGAGCGCTGCAGGTGCAGGCTTCGGGCGCCCAATCCAACGGGTCGTTACAGACGCCATTGGCACAAGGAATAACCATCACCACCAGCGGATATTTGTATATTTACGTCAGCAATACGACGCCCGGCACGGATGTGTTCTTCGACAACCTGAGTATCAAGCATTACACGGGGCCGATGATCGAAGAGAACCATTATTATCCTTTTGGGCTGATGATGGCGGGTATTTCGGATAAGGCGATCAAGACACAGTATGCCCTGAATAAGTACCGTTTCAACGGTAAGGAGTTGCAGAACCAGGAATTCTCGGATGGAACGGGACTGGAAGAATACGATTTCGGGACGAGGTTCTACGATCCCCAGATCGGGCGGTGGCAGCAGGAAGATCCCCTGGCGGAGAAGATGCGGCGTTGGACGCCCTATGGGTATGCGTTCGACGATCCCATGCGGTATACTGATCCGGACGGGATGGAAGGTAAGGATACGGTAATTGGTGGGGAGCCGGCGATCATCGACGATCCGTACCAGGAAGTGGTCGTCACCCCAGCCAATAATAAGCAGAGCAGTGTCCTTAGCGATGTTGGCGATTTCCTGTGGGGCGCGCTGGACTATGTGCCTTTTGCGGGGAGTATCAAGCAGATCGGCGTAGGAATAGCACATGGCAGCTTTAAAGAGGCCGGCATGGGCGTGCTTATGTTGGGCGTCGATGCGTTCACGGGTGGCGAAGGAGGAGAGCTCATACATATAGGCGAGGAGGCGGTGGAGCATGGGCTGGAGATCGTCGTCGAGGATGAGGCGAGAGAGGCGGCGGAGAAAGACATGCTGGAAGAGGAGGGGAAGACGGAATTGCACCATTCCGATCCGCTTTTTATGGGCGGGGAGGAAAACCAGCCCCTGACCGAAATGTCTCAAACCGAGCACCGGCAGCTGCATAATGATCTGAATGAGCATCTTGAAAACTATAAGACCGCGGATGGAAAGAATAGCATGCGGCCGACAACCAAGAATCCGGGACCGAAAATACAGCGTAACTTTTCGCCGAAAGAACGATTAAAGGCGTTGAGTAACTTTTATAAGGGGGCCGGCGCAAAATACACGAGCGCCGCGCAGGATTTCTTTAAACAGCATCCGACATTAAAATAGATGAACTAACAATGATTTTAGGATATTCGATATTGGGGCATGACAACGGCTACTTTATGCTCGGGAAGGCGGACTTGCCGGAATGTGCAAGATACATGGATGTCTACCGGATCAATAAGGTAAATCTTCAAAAAGAGTTCCACAACATCAAACGAAATTTGAGCTATACGTATGATGGATTCGCTATCGTCACGGAAAAATTCCGGGAGTTTTGTGAAAAAGGAGGGTATGGCGGACTGGAGTTTGTTGCCTTGTCGGGAAGCCAGCCCTATTTCTGGTTTAAAATTCATACTGTCGTCGAGTTCGACCCAGTCCGCAAGCAAACGAGGTTCGAGGAGTTTAATGCCAAATGCAACGGTTACGCGGAAATTATCGGCGCTGACCCGGTGCTGTTGAAAAATAACCCGGTGCTGGCAGATGGATTTTACCGGACAGATCTTTGTTTTGGCAGCGATTCGAGAAAATCGCCCGCGTATTGTGTGGGTGTGGAGACGAGGCGAAAGTTGTTGGCCGCCGGTTTCAAGGAGATTGTCTTCGATGAAATTTTAGACGAGTAATAAAAGACGCTATGAAACATGTATTGAATGGCATTTTGTTTTCGGTCCTGATTGTATTCCATGCTGCCGGTCAGCCGGGTGCGGGCGGAGGACAAGCGGTCGCGGCGCTGACAGCCCAGGTGAATAAAATGGGCCACGCTTTCATCAATGGGGACTACCGGACCTTTGGCAGCTATATCTATCCGAAGATCGTCGCGATGATCGGCGGCCCGGACAAACTGGCGGCGCAAATGGATCAGGTTATCGCACAGATGAAGGGCCAGGGGCTGCGGTTCAGCAAGATCAGCTTTGACGCACCTTCCGGGATAGTGACCAGTGGTCACGAGCTGCAATGTATGGTGCCGCAGCATACGGAGATGCTGCAGGGCAGCGACAGGATCGTGACCACTTCTACCCTGATCGCCATTTCTGCAGACGGGGGCAAGGACTGGACCTTTGTGGACACTTCCAATAAGGATATGGCCACGATCCGGAGATTGCTGCCCAACCTGAACGCCGGTATTGTTATCCCGCCCCAGCAACCTCCCGTACGCAATCCGGGGCGATGAATTCATCCTTGGCCTCTCCCCGAGGTTCACAAAATATTCCTATATTGTCAGCCTTTGGTCCGAATATGACCGAGCTATACTATGGAAGAAATTCAAATACTGAAACATGCATTAAAGGCTTTTGCCAACCTGAATGAAGATGACTTCAATCTTTCATTGCCTTTTTGGCACTCCGGGGAATATAAAAAAGGCGACTACTACAACGAATACAAATCTGTATGTAAATATTTGGGATTTATCACTACCGGCATTTTCAGGTCTTTTATCGTAGACGAACGGACACATGCCGAGAAGAATATCTTTTTATACACCCAAAACCAGTTTGTCGTTACCTTCAAAAGTTTTATCAATCAAATTCCCTGCGACTATCACACCCAGGCCATGACAGATGCTACTGTCATTTACATCTGCATCACCGACCTGCTTTATCTTTATCAACAATCGCATAAATGGGAAACCTTTGGCAGGTTGCTGGCTCAGGAAGCCTTTAACGTGGTGATCGGAAGGACAGAGGGCTTCCTGTTTAAGACACCCGAGGAACGCTATCTGGATTTAATAAAACACTACCCCGATATTTGCAATGCCATTCCGCTTTATCATATTTCTTCTTACTTGGGCATTCAGGGACCATCATTAAGTCGTATCCGAAAAAGGATCTCAGGAAAATGAACGATTTTAACCTGGGTTAAAATTTGGCTTCTTACGCGGAGTTAGCTTTGTGGTATAAATCAAACAAAGCATGCACATATCTTATCAAACTCCCGATCCAAGTCTGGGAGAACAATATTTTCAGGACGAGGAGAAAATTGCTTTTGAAACCGCCGATACAATTGAAAAAGACCTGCGCAAACAGTATCGGACAGGTAACGTAAAAAGAGATGTACATGCAAAATTAACAGGTTTGGTAGAAGCCGAGTTTAGTGTAAACGAGAATATTCCTGTTCTTTTGGCAAAAGGGATTTTTGTACCGGGGAAAACCTACCCGGCTTATATCAGGTTTTCCAATGGTTCGGCATTGCCAGTGCGT
>Ga0302326_10017390_pt1 | contig 15004 bp, 15 predicted proteins | sample Palsa_T0_3_FD_202264 | JGI IMG/M metagenome (GOLD analysis project Ga0302326, IMG submission 202264) | Peat permafrost microbial communities from Stordalen Mire near Abisko, Sweden - Palsa_T0_3 | ecosystem: Environmental > Terrestrial > Soil > Palsa > Peat permafrost | place: Sweden: Abisko... | reverse complement strand
GGAAGGTGTCGCGGGGAGTGACGATGGCGGGCGCGGAATCGTCGGATTCCACCGAGTCCGGGCCGTACTGCGCGACGCTGCGGGCGATGTAGATGTAGGTGTGGCCGAAGTCGAATTCGGGGTCGCTGAAGGACGTTTCGGACGCTGGGCCGGCGAGCGCGATCGGGGAAATGAATTTCATTTTGGCGGGGTCGGTCTCGGCGGGCGGGGAATCCGGCGCGAGTTCTCCGCGATAGACGCGGTAGCCGGCGATCGCGGCGCCGGCGGGGGCTTGCCAGGCGAGCTCGATCGAGTGCTCAGTGACCGTGGCTGCGAGCGCGGTGGGCGCGTCGGGCACGGGGAAGATGTGGGCTTCGGCGACGTCGGAATCGGCGGAATTGTGGCGGCGCGAGACGCTGGTGCGCACCATGTAAATCATCGTGGCGCCGGCCTCGTGCGCGAGGTCGTCGGCGTGGAAGGGATCGCGGAATTCGAGGTGTCCGCCGGTGACGTAGGTGTCCACCAGATCGGCGGGGATCGTGTAGACCAGGCGCGTGGTGGTTTTGTGTTCGGATTCGCCGGCGGCGAGCATGCCGCGATAAATCTCCACGGTGGGATAGCCGGCGAGATCGTCATTCGCGGTGGAGCGCGTGGGCAGAGTGAACGTGAGGATCAGTGTGTTGCCCTGCTGGCGCGCGGCGAGATCGGCGACGGGTTGCGGCACGACGGGTTTCGGCGGCTCGGGTTCGCCGGGAGCGCCGCAGCCCGCTGCGGCCAGCGCGGCGATTGCGAAGAGCAGCGCGATTGTTGCGCGGCGGGCGGCGCGATGTGAAATATTTGGACCGAGGCGCAAGAAAATATTCCGGGCGTAAGCGCCGAGATCGGGTGGCGATGCGATAAGGTGGGCCGGGGCGCGCATGTCCGCTTCGCGAGCCGTCAGAGGATATACCGGCTGAGGTCCTGATTCTTGACGATTTCAGAGAGCTGCTTGGCAACGTAGGCGCCGTCAACTTTCACATTTTTCTTTTTTAATTCGGGCGCCTCGAAAGAGATTTCGTCGAGCAGGCGTTCGAGGATGGTGTGCAGGCGGCGCGCGCCGATGTTTTCGGTTTGCTCGTTGACTTGCACGGCGAAGCGCGCGACGGCGGCGACGGCGTCGTCCGTGAAGCTGAGTTTGACGCCTTCGGTTTCCAGCAGCGCGGTGTATTGCTTGAGCAGGGCGTTTTTCGGTTCGGTGAGGATGCGCACGAAATCTTCTTCGCGCAGCGGAGAGAGCTCGACGCGAATCGGCAGGCGGCCTTGCAGCTCGGGAATCAGATCGGACGGCTTGGTGACGTGGAATGCGCCGGCGGCGATAAATAAAATATGGTCGGTGCGGATCATGCCGTAGCGCGTGTTCACGGTGGTGCCTTCGACGATGGGCAGGATATCGCGCTGCACGCCTTCGCGGGAGACGTCGGGACCGTGGCCGGTTTCGCGCCCCGCGACTTTGTCGATTTCATCGATGAAGATGATGCCCATCTGCTCGGCGCGCTCGACGGCGGCGCGGGTGACCTGGTCCATGTCGATCAGTTTATTTTCTTCTTCCTGGATCAGGTACTCGAAGGCGTCGGCGACGCTCATCTTGCGTTTCTTTTTTTGCTGGCCGAAAAGACCGGAGAGCATGTCGCGTACGTTGACGTCCATTTCCTCGGGGCCCTGATTGGTGATGATCTCGAAACTGGGCATGGCGCGCTCGCGGACTTCGACTTCGACCATGCGCTGATCGAGCTTGCCTTCGCGCAGTTGCGCGCGCAATTTTTCGCGCGTGCGGTCATTCGCTTCTCGGCGCGAGATTTCCATGGGCGCGTACCCGTCTGATGGAGGGCCGCCGGGCGTAAGGGGCGCCGACGGTCCGGGCGGCGGGGAGGGCGGCAGCAGCAGATCGAGAACGCGCTCTTCGGCGGTCTGGTCGGCGCGCTCGGCGACTTCGTCGAGCTTTTCTTCGCGGATCATGTCGATCGAAGTTTCGACCAGATCGCGCACCATGGATTCAACATCGCGGCCTACGTAGCCGACTTCGGTGTACTTCGAGGCTTCGACCTTGATGAACGGGCAGCCCGCTAGACGCGCGAGGCGTCGCGCGATTTCCGTTTTGCCGACGCCGGTGGGGCCGATCATCAGAATATTCTTCGGGAGAATCTCTTCGGCGACTTCCGGAGGAAGTTTCTGGCGGCGAACGCGATTGCGCAGCGCCACGGCGACGGCGCGCTTGGCGGCGGCCTGGCCGACGATGTATTTATCGAGCTCGATGACGATTTCGCGCGGCGTCAGCTCGTCGAAAGACGGCTGCGGCTCGGGTTCAGGCTCGCGCTGTTCACCTGGAAGATAGATCACCATAGGACGGATGCCTTAGAGCTCCTCGATCGTGACATTGCCATTTGTAAAGATGCAGATTTCGGCGGCGACGCGCTTGGCTTCCTGCGCGATTTCCCTGGCGCTGAGCTTTGTGTGGCGCGCGAGGGCGCGCGCGGCTGAGAGAGCGTAGGGTCCGCCGGAGCCGATGGCGCAGAGGCCGTCGTCGGGTTCGATCACGTCGCCATTGCCGGAGAGCAGGAACGTGCCTTTGGAATCGGCGACGATCAGCAGAGCTTCGAGGTGGCGCAGGGCTCGGTCCTTGCGCCATTCCTTGGCGAGTTCAACGGAGGCGCGCTGCAGGTTGCCGTGAAATTCCTGGAGCTTGCCCTCGAAGCGCTCGAAAAGCGAAAGGGCGTCGGCGGTGGAGCCCGCGAAGCCGGCCAGAACTTTGCCCTCGAAGAGGCGGCGGATTTTTTTCGCGGTGTGCTTCATCACGTGCTCGCCCATGGTCACCTGGCCATCGCCGATGATCACGACTTTATTGTCGCGGCGCACGCAGAGAACCGTGGTGGCGTGCATGGCGAGGTGCGACTGCGCGTTATTTTGGGCCAAAGCCATTTGGCCATTATACCGCGATACGGCCAGCTTCAATGCGCGGACAGCGCGGGCGGCGAATCGGAATCGGCGATGTGATTAGTGGGTTGGCGCGGGGTGGGTGGGCGGGGCCTTCTTTTCGCTTTTTGGTTTGGGTTCCTGGGCGTAGCGGTCTTCGAGGGATTTCTTGGTGAATAAATTGGGATCGAGACCGGTGTTGTACTGGCAGTTGGTGTAGGAGGCGGCGTAGATCTGGCGGCCGTCGCGCGACTGCGAAATTTTGCGCGGGGTATTCACGCCGTCGATGGGCAGATATTCGGAGTAGAGCGTGTCCTTTTCACTGCGCTCGCGCGTGGTGGGATCGCGCGTGATCACCTGATATTGAATTGGGAGGTGCGTCGAGGCATCGAGCGCGAAGCGCAGCGTGGTGTCGTCGCGGTCGACCAATTCCACCCACTCGACTTGCTGGAGATCGACGATGTCCGGTCCGGCGTAGCGGAACGTCATGCCGTCTTCGTTGAGGCGAAAGCGCAGGACGTTGTCCATGTCGGTTTTCACTTGCTCCTGGAAATCGGCAATGACTTCCGCGGATTGATCGTTCACGCCGCTGCGATCGAGCGACCAGGCCTGATTGCCGACGAAGAGATCGACGATGGTGGCTTTCTTGTCCCATTCGGTGCGATTTTTATCGGGGAGAATCCAGAAATCCTTGAAGGGCGGATAACCGTTCAGGTCGCCCGAGTGGGCGAACTCGGCGAGGCGGCCTTCGCAGACGTAGTCGTGAACGCTGAGGTAGGCGGGGCCACCGAGCGCTGTGATTTCTTGCTGGAGCAAGGCTTTGGCTTTCGCGGCGCTTTGATCGGGCAACATCGATTCATCGCCCTGCGCGCGGGCGGGGCGCGACGCGGCGGCAAGAGCTAACGCCGCCAGCGCGATGGCCGCGAATTGCAAACTCATCCGCAAAGAACCGATCCTCCATTTACATTGAGGACTTCGCCGGTGATAAAGGTTGCCAGATCGGAGGCGAGAAACAGCACGGCGCCGGCGACTTCTTCGGCCGTGGCGACGCGGCGCAGCGGAATCACCGAGGTGGCGAACTTCAAGCCTTCCTTATTGGCCAGCACGGATTTCGACATATCGGTATCCACCCAGCCGGGGGCGACGCAATTCACCAGAATGTTGTGGCGCGCGAGTTCGGTGGAGAGAGCTTTCACAAAGCTGATGATGGCGCCCTTGGTGGCAGCGTAATGGGAATGAAATGCTTCGCCACGCTGGCCGGCGGTGGAACTGAGGGCGACGATGCGGCCCGAGCGCTGCGCGATCATGCGCGCGGACGCGAAGTGCGTGACGTCGTAGACGCTTTTCAGATTGATGCGCATCATGTCGTCCCATTCGCGCTCGGTCATTTTTTCGATGGGCGCGTCGACGGTGTTCCAGATGCCGGCGTTTGGCACCAGAATGTCCAGGCGGCCGAGGCGCTCGATCGTGTAGCCGACCAGGCGCTTGGCGTCGGCCATGCGGCCCAGATCGGCTTTCAGGGATTCGACGCGCGTGCCGTGCTTGCGCGCTTCCTGCTCGACCTGCGTGGCGGCTTCGCGATTCTTGTTGTAGCTGAAGACTACGTCGGCGCCGGCCTGCGCAAAAAGTTTTACGGTGGCGGCGCCGATTCCGCGCGAGCCGCCGGTGACCAGTGCCGCCTTGCCTGCCAATGAAATCATTCGGTTCCTCTCCGGGTGCTGCTGTTTTTTGCGCGGGTGTTCCGCAAGTGCGGGGATCGCGCCGCTCTTGTGCTGATAAGTCTTATGCTCAGCCGGTGCGGCGCGCGCGACGCGTGGCCGATTCCGAGATCAACTCGCGGAAAAGCTCGCGACAAAGCTCGGCGCCGCTGGCACTTTCTGAAATTCGCTCCGGATGCCACTGCACGCCGACGATCCAATCCGCGGGGCCGGTGTATTCGAGGCCTTCTACGGTGCCGTCGCTGGCGTGGGCGGTGATGCGCAGATCGCGGCCGGGCTCGCGCACGGCTTGATGATGCGAGCTATTGACCACGAATTCGAGATCGGGCGTGTGCTCAACGCGACGGGCCAGTTCGGCCACGCGGCCGCGTTCGATGCGCGCCGTGTGCTCGGAATCGGGCGCATCGTCTTCGCGATCGTGGCGCGTGGTGGTGGGGCGCTCGTCGGGCAGATCTTGGTACAGCGTGCCGCCCATGTAGACGTTCAGGAATTGGGTGCCGTAGCAGATGGCCAGGATCGGCTTGTGCGTGGCCATGGCGTGCGCGATCAGCGTGGAATCCACGCGTTCGCGCGCGGCGTCGGGATCGTTGGTTTCAGGATGTTTCGGCGCGCCGTAGCGCGATGGATCCACGTCAGAAGGGCTGCCGGGGAGCACGAAGGCGTCGAGCGAATTCGCCAGGCCCTTAAGTTTTTCAGGCGATTGATCGAGCGAGAGCAGCACCGGCTCGCCACCCGCGGCGCGCACGGCGTCGAGATACGGATCGATCTTCGGGCGCTGGTTCGCCGTTTCCTCGGCGGTGTTGCGCCAGGGCACGCCGACGCGCGGTTTCGCATTGGGAATAGTGGCCATTGGAGCCGTTCATCGTAGCATCCGCTCGCGGAGCGCGGCAACCGTGTGCTGGTATTTCGGATTCTACTTTGAGCTTCTTTGAGTGGACGAGGTGTGGGCGTTGGCGTAGCCGCGGCGGTAGTCTTCGATTAGGTAGAGGGAGCCGGTGGCGAAGACGGCGTCTTCGGGGGCGGCGCGGTGGATGGCGCGTTCGAAGGCGGCGGCGGGATCGGGAACGACTTCGTAGCTGCGCGCGAGATGGCCTGTCATCGCGGCGAGGGCCGCGGCGGAGAGGGCGCGAGGTTGGCACGGCTCGGTGAGGATCACGCTGGCGGCGCGGGGGAAGAGCAGGCCGCAAATCTCGTCAACGGGCTTATCGCGCAGGGCGCCGTAGACGAGGTGAATGGGGACGCCGGCGAAGTGCGCGTCCCAAAAAGCCAGGAGCTCGCGAGCGCCGGCGGGGTTGTGGGCGCCGTCGAGATAGACAGCGGGGCGGGTGCCAATGCGTTCGAGGCGGCCGGGCCAGTGGACGTTGGCGATGCCGCGGGCGATCGCGGCGTCGGTGATTGGAAAGCCGCGCTCGGCGAGTAGGCGCGCGGCGGCCAAAGCGGTTACGGCGTTGCGTTGCTGGAAGCGGCCGGCTAGCGGCACAGTGAGTTCGATGGCGCGACCCGTAGATTTCTCGATGGCCTCGATTCGCGTGGCGTTTGGCGAATTGGACGCCGCTTCGCGCGCGCTCGGGGAGTTCAATTGTTTCACGTGGAACGATTCATCGATTTCGATTAGGCGCGCGCTTTGGGCTTTGGCGCGGGCGCGGATTACGGCCCGCGCTTCGGGATTTTCAGCGGCGCTCACGACCCACGGGCCGAGCTTGATGATGCCGGCTTTTTCGCCCGCGATTTGCTCGATGGAATTGCCAAGAAAATTCTCGTGATCGAATGCGATTTGGGTGATCACGGCGACTTCCGGCTCAATCACGTTCGTGGCGTCCAGGCGGCCACCCATGCCGACCTCGAAGACTGCGAAATCCACAGCCACGCGCGCGAATTCGTCGAAGGCGATGGCGGTGACACACTCAAAAAACGTGGGGTGCACCGCAAGCGCGCCTGAGGCGAGCATTTCTTCGATCGCGCGGCGGACGCGCGCGAAAGCGGCGGCGAAATCTTCGTCGGAAATTTCGCGGCCGGCGACGCGGATGCGTTCGTTGATGCGCGCGAGATGCGGCGAAGTGTAGAGGCCGGTGCGCAGGCCGGCGGAATCGAGGATGGAGGCGAGCATCGCGGCGGTTGAGCCTTTACCGTTGGTGCCGGCGACGTGCGCGGAGGGATAGCGGCGCTCGGGATGGCCGAGGTGCGCGGTGAGGGCGCGAATATTTTCGAGGCCGAATTTTGTGGCGCTGGCTTGCTGCGGTGAGGCTAACTCGCGGCCGAGCGAGAGCAAGTAGCGAACGGCTTCATCGTAATTGAGCGACGACGGCACGGGAGCGGGCGTTAGCGGAAACGGAAAACCATCGCGCGCGGCGCTAAGCCAGGAAAAAATCGAGCGCCGACGAGATGTAGGCCTTCATATCCTTGCGGTGGACCACCGCATCGAGAAAGCCATGTTGCAATAAAAATTCCGAGCGCTGAAATCCAGCGGGCAATTTTTGGCCGATGGTTTGTTCGATCACGCGCGCGCCGGCGAAGCCGATCAACGCGCCGGGCTCGCCGATGTTCAAATCGCCAAGCATGGCGTAGCTGGCGGTGACGCCGCCGGTGGTGGGATCGGTGAGCACGGAAATAAAAGGGAGACGCGCTTCATCCAGACGCGCAAGCGCCGCGGAAACTTTGGCGAGCTGCAACAGGCTGATGGTGCCCTCCATCATGCGCGCGCCGCCAGAGCAGGAAACGATCACCAGGGGCACGCGCCGCTCGATGGCCATTTCGATCGCGCGCGTGACTTTCTCTCCGACGACCGCGCCCATGGTGCCGGCGATGAAGCCGAATTCCATCGCGCAACAAATTACGGGGCGGCCGTTGAGCAGGCCTTCGGCGGTGACGACGGCATCGGCCATGCCGAGATCGCGATGGGCTTTGCGCAAGCGCGTGGCGTAGGGGCGCGTGTCCGTGAAATGCAGCGGATCGCTGGAGGCGAGTTGCGCATCGTGCTCGATCCAGCGGCCGTCGAGAAGCAGCTCGAGTCTCTTTTTCGAGCCCACGCGGAAATGGTGCTGGCACTTGGGGCAGACGTAGGCGTTGGCTTCGAGATCTTTTTTCCAGACGATGGTATGGCAGCTCGCGCACTTCTCCCACAGGCCTTCGGTTTTTACGGTGCGCTCGTTGGGCGGGACCGGGTGTTCGATCGATTTTTTTTCGCGCTTGAACCAAGCCATTTGAATTTGCCGCCTTGCGTCTTAGTAGTCGATGCCGCGCTGGGCCAGGATGCCCTTGGTGTAGGGATGCTTGATTTCGCGCATCTCCGTCACCAGGTCGGCCAGCTCCACAAGTTTCGGATGCGCGTTGCGGCCGGTGCAGATCACGTGCACGCGCTCGGGTCGCGCCGCCAGCGCAGCGACTACTTTATCCGGATCGAGCATCTTGTAGCTGATCACGTAATTGATTTCGTCCAGCACAACCAAATCGTATTTGCCGCTGTCCATTTGCGCGCGGCCAAATTCCCAGGCCTGTTCGCACAGGCGCAAATCTTCGGGGTCCTGCTCGGCCTGGCCTAGCTTGACGAAGCCGCGGCCCATCGGCTTGATCTCGAAGCGTCCTTCGCCCAGCATTTCCGCGGCGTCCAGCTCGCCGTAATGCCACGAGCCTTTGATGAATTGCACCATCATCACGCGCAGGCCTTGGCCTACGGCGCGAAATGCCGTTCCGAGGGCGCAGGTGGTCTTGCCTTTACCCGGGCCGGTATAGACGATCAGGAGTCCCTTGTCGTCGGGCATGGAGATTTGCCACCAGATACCACGCCCCACGGCGCGGAGACGGAAGGGCCAAGCATAGCACGAGCCGGGTCTGGGCCCGTATTTGGGGTCCAGCGAAGGCTGGACTCACGGCATTTGCGGCAAATACAGCCCGCGGAGCGGATCGGCGAGTACTGTAACTTTGGTCATAGAGCGAAATGGCCGGGGCGAGGAACGCAGCTCGAAAAAGGGGAAAGCACTTTCCCACCGCACGGCCTCTGGATTCCACTAAGTCTTTTATTTACAGCGTATTGAGATCGGCAGGCAGCGTGCGTATTAGTGGCGCGTAGGGAAGCGATAGACTTACGCCGTCGGCGGCGAGGAGGAACTGGAAAGATGCGAAAATATCTTGGGATGGCCTTGGCGGTACTGGTTGTAACGATCGGAGCGACCACGGCTCGCGCGGACACCACTTCGACGATCGACTTCGATACGACGTTCGGCCAGGCGCCTACGTCCGGCTCGATCGATTGCGATTCCGTTGGCTGTCCGAACTCGATTACGGCGACCGTGGTTTGGGAAGGGCTCACGTTCAATTTCTCGGATGCGGCGCTGACGGGCGGCCTGCAACCAAATATCGGCGCGGCCTACCCCGCGTGCAGCGCGGCCGATGGCTCCCCGGCGTTGGCGTATCAGACGCTGGACAATTGCTCTGGCGTCGATGGCTGGGACACAGTTAACGTCGGCGGAAACTGGATTCTGTCGCTCGATTCCGGCACGCCTGGGAATTTCGTCGAAGCCGTTGGAGTCGGCACGGCAAATGAGGACGCGACGGCATCGGGCGGTTCGTTCACCGATCCTCCGGCCGCCACACCGGAGCCTGGCTCAGGTGCTTTGATGCTGACTGGCCTGGCCTTGATGGGATTCATGCTCGCGCGCAAGCGGATTGCGCAGGCTGGCGAGCAGGCCGCGTAGTCGCATCGCTTCGACACACGGCAAACGCACGAATTTTCGCCGACGGGCCCAGAAACAGATTCACGCCGAATGCGGCGCGGGATTTCCTCCCGCGCCGCATTTTGCGTTTCAGGCTCGCGATCGCACCGTCCGTATAAATCCAAGAATCAAGAAACGACTCACGGGCCGCTGGACTGGGCGCCAGGCCGGGCGCTACACTGGCGTTTCGCCTGGCGAAAAGTATTCGCGATGCGATGCGTGATCACAAGGAGAGTTTCCTAAATGTCTCAGAGCGAATTCTGGATCGAACTTGAGCGGCGTACGGCGAAGTACGATTTGTTGTGCCACCCGTTTTACAAAGCGTGGAAGGCGGGAGAACTCTCGCGCGAGGACCTGCGGGAGTATGCGCGCGATTACTATCACCACGTGGCCGCATTTCCGGGATACCTGGGCGCATTCGCGGCGCGATTGCCGGAAGGAGAGTTGCGCGCGGCAGTGCTGGAAAATAGAGACGACGAATTGGGGATGGGCGCGGCGGCCGGGCGCGCGCACCACGCGATTTGGCTGGAATTTGCGCGTGCGATGGGCGGCGATGTTACGGAAATTGCGGAGAGCACGCCGTTGGCGGAAGTGCGGGAGCTGATCGAAACATTTGAGCGCATCGCGCGAGAGGGCAGCTCCGCCCAGGCGCTCGCTGCATTCTACGCGTACGAATCGCAGGTGCCGCGCGTGGCTGCGGAGAAGGCCAGCGGCCTGCGCGAACGCTACGGCGCGGATGAAGCGGCGTGCGAATATTTCACGCTGCATACCACGGCGGACGTGCATCACAGCCGCGTGTGGCGCGAGCAACTGGACCGCGTGATCACCGAAAACCCCGAGCAATCCGCAGCGGCGCTGGACGCCGCGGAAAACACCGCGCAGGCGTTATGGCGCGCGCTGGATGGCATCGAAGCGCGGCGGCAAGCTGTGGTCAGCTAAATATCTTTCACAACCAGGCGAAACGTTTGAACCACCCTTGCCTACTTCGGGTACGGGTGTCCAGAGAGGATTGTGAAGGCACGGTAGAGTTGTTCGGTGAGCATGGCGCGCGCCAGCTCGTGCGAAAACGTGAGCGCGGAAAGCGATAGCTTGGTTTGCGCGCGGCGGCGCCAGGATTCCGGAAAACCTTCGGCTGCTCCGCAAAGAAAAACCACCTCGCGCACGCCGCCATCGCGCGCGGCCTTCAACCATTCGGCAAGTTGTTCGGATGTGCGCGCGCGTCCCGCGGCGTCGAGCAGAACTACCGTCGATCCCGGCGCCGGTTCGGCACGGCGCATTGCGGCGGCGGAAGTTTCGCGGAGTTCGATCCAATCCACTTCGGCGTAACGGCGAATGCGCGCGACGTAATCCTCCACAAGAGCGCGGATTTCGGGGCGGCGCGTTTTGCCGAGCATCAGCAGGCGAATGCGCATGGCGATTTGCTTTTCGCCTCCGCTTTCAGTGCAGGCCGTATTTTTTGCGTTTATCGAGCAGGGTTTTGCGGCTGATGCCGAGGATTTCGGCCGAGCGCGTGATTTTATAGCGCGTGGCTTCGAGCGTGGCGCGAATGGCTTCCTTTTCGATTTCTTCGAGGGAGCGCAAGCCGGCGCCGAGCTGGCTATCGGCGGCGCGCACGCTATCGGGGAAATCGCCGGGCTCGAGCGTGTCCGAAAGAGAGAAGACCAGCGCGTGTTCGAGGGCGTTTTTCAGTTCGCGCACGTTGCCGGGCCAGGAATAAGCAGACAGCATGCGGCGCACGGGTTCGCTGAGTTGCGCATTGGGTCTGCCGTGTATGGCGGCGAGGCGCGCGAGCAAGTGGTCTGTGAGCGGAACGACGTCGCCGGGTCGCTCGCGCAGCGGGGGGACGCGGATCGTGAGCACACTCAGGCGGAAAAACAAATCTTCGCGGAAACGGCCCGCGGATACCAGGCGGCCGAGATCGGCGTTGGTGAGCGCGAGCAGGCGCGCGTCGATCGTGAGCGTCTCCGTGCCGCCGAGGCGCTCGAAGGAGCGCTCTTCGAGGACGCGCAACAGTTTCGATTGCGTGGCCATGGAAAGCGCGGCGACTTCGTCGAGCGCGATGGTGCCGCCGGCGGCCATTTCCAGGCGGCCGCGTTTGCGCTCGACCGCGCCGGTGAACGCGCCGCGCTCGTGGCCGAACAATTCCGATTCCACAAGCTCCTGCGGCACGCTGGCGCAATCGATCTTGAGCAGCGGCGCATCACGGCGCGGGCTCATCTGGTGAATGGCGCGCGCGAGTTGATCTTTGCCCGTGCCGCTTTCGCCGACGATCAGCGCAGTGGTCGCGGTCTGAGCCACACGGCGCGCAAGTTCCAGGACGGCCGCGGAGGCGGGATCGCCTGTAATCCACACGCTGGCGGCGTCGATCACTGCGCCTCCTCTTGCTCTGAGGGCGGGGCCAGCGGCTGGCGCGGCTCCGAGTCTTCAACGTCGGGAATGTCCGTGCGGCGAGCGGCGCGCCAGAGACGCTCGAGATCGTAGAATTGGCGCGCGCGCTCGGTGAAGACGTGCGCGACGACGTGGCCGAAATCGAGCAAAACCCATTCGGCGCCGGATTTGCCTTCGCGATGCGCCAGCCGAATGCCGCGGCGCGCGCCGGCATCGGCGATGGCATCGCTGATGGCTTCCACCTGGCGCGTGCTGAGGGCGCTGCACAGCAGGAATGAGCCGGTGAATGCGCCGAGATTGGAGAGGTCGAGCAGCGTCATGGCCGCGGCTTTCTTGCTTTGCGCCGCCTCGACGGCCCACTGCAGTTCGTGAAGAAGCTGGTCCGTGATCACCGTTGGTATAGGCCCTGCCGCGTAATGTATTCCTCGACGCGGGCCGGCACAAGCCCGCGAACGCTCTGATCGTTTTTTAGGCGCCGGCGCACTTCCGTGGCGGAGACGGGATTCGAGACGGCGTCGAGCAGAAAAACAGTGGTGCGGCGCAGAGCAAGGATCCCCTGGGCGCGGCGCGGCGATTCGCTTTGGGCGCGCGGCAAAACAGACGCGGGCAGCGCGCGGCGCAGCGCATCGCTTGAAAAACCGGGACGGCTGGCGACGATAAAATCGCAGAGGCCCAGCAGGATTTCCGGCGCGCGCCAGGTTTTGATTTGCAGAAATGAATCGGCGCCCATCAGAAAAAAAAGTCGATCGCCGCGCGCGATAGTTTGCTTGCGAAATCGCCGCACGGTATCCACCGAATAAGATACTTCGCGTCCCGCGAGATCCTTGCCTGCTTCGGCGAGCGAGGCTACGAAGCGATCCTGGCCCGCGCAGGCCAGCGCGACCATCGCGTAGCGATGCGGGAACGGCGCAAGCTCGCGGCCGCGTTTGTGCGGCGGCCGGCCGCAGGGAATGAAGTAAATGCGATCGAGACGAAAGCGGCGCAGCGCGGCGCGCGCCACGGCGATGTGACCGGCATGCACGGGATCGAATGTGCCGCCGAATAGCGCGATGCGCTGGCTGGGGCGCTGCGCCGAACTCAATGATCCTCCGCGCGAGCGGCGGGTTCAGCCGCCTCGGGCTCGGAATCCGCGGTCTGCGGCGCTGCGGCGGGCAAACGATCGAGCGCGTCGGCCATGGCATGGACGAGAGCGGAAATGCCTTCGCCAGTGGCGGCGGAAATGGCGTGGAATTCCAGGGAATGCGCGGCGCAGTAATCGCGCAGGCGATTGAGACGCGTGCGGTCGGTTGTGGCATCCAGCTTGGTGGCCACGACCAACTTGGTTTTTTCGCCCAACGCGGAGCTTGTGGCGGCGAGTTCGGCTTCGATGATCTCGAAATCGCGCACCGGATCGCTGAGCGACGCATCGCTGGTATCGATCAGGTGGGCCACCAGGCGCGTGCGTTCGATATGGCGCAGAAAACGCACGCCGAGGCCGACGCCGGTATGCGCGCCTTCAATTAAACCCGGCAAATCGGCGACGACGAAGGTGCGCGCTTCGCCGCGGCCGGGCACGCCTTCGGAAACCACGCCCAAGTGCGGCTCTAGCGTGGTGAACGGATAATCCGCGATCTTCGGTCGCGCGGCTGAGATGCGCGAGATCAGCGTGGATTTGCCGGCGTTGGGAAAGCCTACAAGGCCGACGTCGGCAAGCAGCCGCAATTCCAGGCGCAGATGGCGCTCTTCGCCGGGCTGGCCCGGTTCAAATTCGCGCGGCGCTTGATGCCAAGGCTTGGCGAAATGCTGATTGCCGCGGCCGCCGTGTCCGCCGTGGACCACGGTGTAGCGCTGCCCCGCGGCGGTGAGATCGGCGAGCAGATCTCCGGATTGCGCGTCGAAAACCAGCGTGCCCACCGGCACCGTCAGGATCATGTCTTCGCCGGAATGGCCCGAACAGTTTGAACCTTCGCCGTGGCGGCCGCGATCGGCGCGGAACTCGCGGTTGAAGCGATAGCGCAAGAGCGTGTTGTCGTGCGGCGTGGCTTCGAGCACGATGCTGCCGCCCGCGCCGCCATCGCCGCCGGACGGTCCGCCGCGCGGCACAAATTTTTCGCGGCGAAACGCCATGCAGCCGTTTCCGCCGCCGCCGGCCTTTACGTAAATTTTGGCTTCGTCTACAAACATAATTTCACTGCCTTGCCGGCAGGATCACAAAACCTGCGAGGACTAGATTACGACACCGACGGGCCCGATTGCGACTTGCCTGGCGCGGCTGGCGCTGACCAAAACATCCGTGCTTGATTTCGCTCAAGAAGAGTATACTGCCCTCGGCGTCCCCGCCTGCTATGAAGCTCTTTCGTCCATTGGCGGGTTTTTGTGTATTCGCGCTGGCTGCCTTGCCGGCTGTCGCGCAACGCGGCGGCGGTTCGTCGGGCCACGGCGGCGGATACGGCGGCGGCGCGCATGCAAGCAGCGGCGGCGGCCGTTCCTATGGCGAAAGTTCGGGCCACGTTTCCGGCGGCTCGTATGGCTCTTCCTCCCGCGCTGGCGGTTCGGGCGTCGTGCATGGCTCTGGCGGCTCCTATTCCTACTCTCATGCTGAATCGGGGACGCGCGAAGAGGGCGTTGTTCATGGCGCTGGCGGCGCGGGCGGCTTCACGAACAGCGGCGGTATACGCTTCAGCGATTTCGGATTTGTAGAAAGCCCGCGCTTCACGGCGAGCATGTTGCCGTCGAATCGCGGCGCCGCGGAGTCCCACCCGGGCTCGTATTCCATCGCTTCCACGCAACGGCCCGATCGCGGGCGGCGCGATTGGAACGACCGCGTAGATTATTATCGCGGCTACGGCTATCGCCGCTTCTATCATTCGGGCATTTGGTTCTTTGGCTTGCTTGGGCCTTCGTACTGCAATCCGCTCGGTCCGGCAGCGATCAGCCAACCGTATCTCTACGACGACGACAACGATGCGTATCAATGTTTCGGCGCGGAGGATTACGCGCCGGACAACGGCTTCGCTTCGGATGACGACGCGAGCGCGGACGATGCATATCCAGCGGATGACGATGACGACGCGAGGGCGCCTGACGACCCGGCGGTTGAGCCCGCCAACGAAAAGACAGAAGCGCCCGAGGCAACGCTGCTGGAGCTCAAGGACGGATCCATGTACGGATTAACCGCGTACTGGGTGGATGGCGGCGAACTGCATTACGTTACGACGTATGGCGGAGCGAATGCGATTGCACTGGAACGCATCGACCTCGAGAAAACTGTGGAGTTGAACG
>Ga0302326_10017387_pt1 | contig 15005 bp, 11 predicted proteins | sample Palsa_T0_3_FD_202264 | JGI IMG/M metagenome (GOLD analysis project Ga0302326, IMG submission 202264) | Peat permafrost microbial communities from Stordalen Mire near Abisko, Sweden - Palsa_T0_3 | ecosystem: Environmental > Terrestrial > Soil > Palsa > Peat permafrost | place: Sweden: Abisko... | reverse complement strand
CGCTGGGCAGGCCGGCGGCCGACAGATTGACGCTTCCTTCAAATCCGCCCACGCCAATCACCGCAATAGTGGTCGTGCCTGATGAGCCCTGGTTGATAGAGAGAACGGCAGGCGTAGCCGAGAACCCAAAGTTAGTCGCCGGCGGTCCGGCCAGAGCATCGATTAGGTTCTGCCCGTTTGGGGTTCCCCATCCAGTTACCAGATCGTATCCAGGCACGGCGTTGAACCCTCCAAGCAGAATGCTGGTTTCGTTATTCCCGCTCGTAGTATCGTGCAAGTCGCTGTCGTAGCTGGAACCAGCGCCAAGCGTATAGATGGCCGGGTTGATAAAGCCCAAGCCTCCGCTGGGCGCGGTACCGTTCTCCATGGCCTGCTGATTGATCAGAGCCATAAAACCCGCCCAGCGCGGCGCCGCAAAACTGGTCTCGGACAAGTAATCGATACATCCGCCCCCACCGCAGGCGAAGTTAGTCATAAACGATCTCTGGTTAAATTCCAACAAAGGTACGTAATGTCCCAATCAGAAGCTCGACATGCTCCTGATCGGGATGCTTGGCGACAACTTTGGCAGCCTGGATAATGATGTTCAGACACTGCTGAAGCCGACGCACATCCGCAGCCAGTCCGACGAGATGCTAAAGTCGTTTACCTGAACATGAATTGTCAATCAATCCGGCTCGCAATCACCTCGGTGCCGGTGGCGTTGGATTGGATGCTTGTTGCGCGCAGCAGTATCTCGAAGGAAGCGAGGGTTCCGTTTGGATGTTTGGCTCGCTCAAGGATGCGCTGCACGGCTGGAGATTGCAGGAGAGCCTCTGACGCTGCCTGCGTTCCGGCGACATCCAGACCCTCAAGCAACAATATATTTCCGTTGCCGCCCAAATTGGGGACGAAGAGTATCAGTGCGTAGGTTTGATGCACTGGTTCATTCCATTGGCTGGTGTAAGAAGCCTGCTCTCTTGCAAGGGGTTTGCGATTGAGGATGGCCGAATCCTGCATGCTGTCGTCGCAGCGAATGCGGAAGTTTGTTCCCTCTTCGGCTAACGATGCCCAGGGATTGCTGCAGGCCGAGCCGATGAGGACAGCGTTCGCACTTTTCAAGTCGTCGAACCGCAGTTCTCGTGGGAATCGGAGGAAAACCCGCTCGGGATGATATTCCGGGCGCTGCGCCATTGCGGTGACGATCTGAAGATTGGCAAAACCGGTGAACTGTTGGGTGCGGATGTCCACGGCGCTATGGGAGTCCATTTTGGGAAGGGGCAACTCCCGATAGCCGTTCTTGATGTATTCGGACAATGGCACTGGATGGTGAGACAGGTCCTCAATGAGGTTCAATCCGGCATCGGGAGGCACAATGTACGTGTTTTGCGAGACATCGAAGATCTGGTTCCAGAGCGCGCTTTCCGATTCACGGACCGGGGCATGGGCGGGAAAGCGCGCGCGAGCGAACCAGGTGAGCGCCACCAGCAGCACACTGTAGAGGAAAAGCCATGCCGCGGCAATCAAGGTGCGATGCGTACGGGTGGGGGCCTTGTTCCCGTCCGGCGCGAAATGGGTTTGGTTGGATTCGACAAGAGATGGCCTTGAATCCGCAGGTTGCGATTCGGAGTGCGTGCAGGGTTCCGTCGAGACGAACTCTGGAATGTATCCGCCGAGGGGAATTTCAATGCGGATCGAGTCGTCCGGGCCCTGCTCCATGTAGTGCTCGGCGAGGCGCTTCCTGAGTTGGCGCGCGTAGTTGCGCACGATGTTGTCTTGCACGGTGCGATAGTCGCCAGGGCGGCCGAAGACTTGCACGCCGATTTGTCGCTCCGTGATCTCGTCCTGGCGGCCTTCGAGCGTTCTGGCAACGATGAAAAGCAGGAATCGCGAAAGCAGCGGCGATTTGCTGAAGTGTGGTCCTGCCGCGACGCGCTTCGCCAAGCGCCAGCGCTCATCGTCCGCAAGCCCGATTGGAACGATGGGATGCGGCTCCGAATACCGGATGTACGTTTCGTGCTCTTTCGGGGTAATTCTGACGGTTCGTTGCAAAACTGCAATCTCCGAGTCTCATGACGATGGTTTGGGGACGGGTTGAGGCGTCGTCTGCCTTCAGCATACGAACATGTCATGAACAAAAAGTGAATTGCCGGCGTAGGAATCGCGCCAGGGGACACCTTTAGCAGGAATTTTACAGTCGGCGTAACCCATGGAACAGGAATAACTTAGGTGACTCTTAACAAGAGTGTATACACCGTGCGCTCACTGCCGGCCCCCCTACTGCCCACGGTGACAATTGCTTATATTCAAAATGCACCAAGGTACCCGGCATCGCCGGAAGCCCTATTTCTTGAAGGAGCGTCATGATGAGATGCAGTCGAAGATGTGTCAGTAAGAGCGCCCAACAGGCACAATTTGCCGGAGCGGTTGGCGAATGGGTCCGGTTGATGCGGCAGGGATTGGTCGCCGCCACCGCAGTGTGTGTTTGCCTGATCGCGGCCAGTATGAGCGCCCAGGTGAACACGGGAACACTCAGCGGCATTGTCACGGACCCGAGCGGCGCCGTCCTCACGGGAGCGGAGGTCACGGTCACGTCGGCCGAAACCGGATATAGCCGGGTGACCAAGAGCCTGAGCGCGGGCGATTACACGCTGCCCAACCTGCCCATCGGCAACTACACCCTCAGTGCAAACTCGAATGGCTTTTCGCGCCTGGAGGAACAGGTCAATATCGGCGTGGGCGAGCGTATCCGGCTCGACCTGCATCTCAAGGTGGGTTCCGCGGATCAGATCGTGGAAGTGACCTCGACCGGAGTGGGCCTGCAGCGCGACGACGCCTCGATCGGCGCCCTGGTGACCAGCGATCTGATCTCCGAAACGCCTCTTTACCTGCGCAACTGGGACGACTTGCTGCGCACCGTGCCCGGAGTGCAGATCGCGCGCTTCACGAATCAAAGCGGTGCAACCTCGGCCGGCCGCACTGGCGACTTCAACGTCAACGGAGTGCATTCCCTGCAGAACAACTTTATCCTGGACGGTATCGACAACAACACGTTCTCGGAAAACGTGCAGGAACTCAGCTCCGAAGCGGCGCACCCTTCCGTGGATGTAATCTCTGAATTCAACGTGATAACCAACCCCTATTCCGCTGAATACGGGCGCGGACCGGGCGCGGTGGTTTCGGTAAATACCCACTCCGGCTCCAACAATCTGCATGGGGCGGCGTACGAATATGTGCGCAACCAGTACTTCGATTCCTTCGACTACTTCACCAAACAAACCACCGATGTAAAGCCCGAGAATAATCAGAACCAGTTTGGCGGCAGCTTTGGCGGGCCGATCCTGCGCAACCGCATCTTCGGGTTCTTCAATTTTGAAGAGAGCCGGATCAAGCAGGGTCTTTCCCGCATCGACACCGTACCGCTGGATAACGAGCGCATCGGAGACTTCAGCACGACCGCGGCTGCCGTCGCCGGCGTCGCGCCCTACGCCACCATCTACAACCTCGACGCCTGCCCAAATCTCTACACCAAGGGCCTGAGCGGCTGCACGCCTCCTGCGCTGGTCAATAACAGCTTTCAGAGCGATCCGACGGCAAAGATCGATACGTCGGTGGCCAAGCTGATTGCGCTTTTCCCGGAGCCGAACGACAAGCAGGGCGGCGCCACCTATCCGGAATACGACAACTTTGCCCGCACCGGCGCGTCCACCGATTTCAACGCCAGCTACGACGGGCGTGGGGATTGGACGCCCTCCCAGAAAGACACTGTCTTCGGCCGCTTCAACTACTTCAACCGTACCCGGCAGATCCCCGGCTATTTTGGCGGGCTGGCCGACGGTACGGGAACCTCGGCCTGGGGCAACCAGTTCCTCAAGGGCGCAAGCTTCGTGCTGGGATGGACTCGCGTCATCAGCCCCACGATGGTCAACGACTTCCGCTTCGGCTGGGTGCGCGATTCCTCCTTCGGGCAACAGCAGCCCTTCGACCTGAGCCAGACTGCCAACCAGTTCGTGCCCGGTATCCCGGTCAATCCTGCGACCGGCGGCGGCGTGCCCCTGACGGCCTTCAACAACCACACTTATCTGGGATCGCCCGACTTTCTGCCCAAATCGCAGGTTCCCATGCTGTACCAGTACGCCGACACGCTTTCCTGGACGAAGGGGGCGCACAGCTTCAAGTTTGGCGTCAACCTCTTCCTGCCCATGCGCAACATTTTCCAGGACGAGCCGGGCACACGGGGCGACCTCTCCTTTGCCGGCGTATTCTCTGGCCTGGGCAATGCCTCCGGCATCACCGACTACGCCGACGGCCTCTTCGGCGCGCCATATTATACGCAGTTGACCAACGTCTTCAACATCGACCAGCGTCTGTGGATGGCCGCCGGGTTTGCTGAAGACGACTGGAAGGTGACGCCCAAGCTGACGCTGAATCTGGGCTTGCGCTACGACTTCGCCACGCCGCCTTACGAGGGCGGAAACCACATGGCCAACTTCGACCCTGCGGGCTCGGGCTCACTGGTCTTCGCCAAGAACGGATCGCTTGGCGACCGCGCCCTTGTAGACCCCAACACTACCAACTTCGGCCCCCGCATCGGCGCCTCCTACGCCCTCACCCCGAATACGGTAGTGCGCGCGGGATACGGCATGTATTACACGCTGCTGGAGCGCATCGGAAGCGAGAACCAGCTCGCCGAAAATCCACCCTTCCTGATCAACAAGACACCCACCAGCGTTACCGTCCCGGTGCTGCAGCCCGAGGTCGGATTTCCTTCGAACTTCCTCTCGCCCTCCACCATCAACTACAGCGCCTTGCAGCCTTTCCACGTCCGCGCCGTGGATCCCGTGAAAGCGGAGCCCACGGTGCAGCAGTGGAGCTTCGGCGTGCAGCGGGAGATCGGAACAAAATGGCTGGCGGAAATCGACTACGTCGGAACCAAATCAACGCATCTCGATCTGATCTACGACTATAACCAGCCGCTGATCGTCAATAACGCGGCCACCACCACGATGCCTTATCCGAATTTCGGCACGGTGGAATACACGGCCCCCATCGGCCACGGCAACTACAACGGGCTGCAGGCCAGCCTGTCTCACGCCATGAGCAACGGCTGGAGCCTCCACGCTGCCTACACCTACTCGCGCACGCTGGACAATACGCCCGAGGAGCTCGAAAACAACCCCGGCGGGCCGCCCAACGGCCGCAATGAAAACGCCTGGTACGGTCCCAGCGAGTTCAACGTGCCGGAGCGCGTCTCCGTCAACTCTGTCTACGAGCTGCCGGTTGGCCGCGGCAAGAGCATGTTGAACACCGGCCCGCTCTCGTGGGTGCTGGGCAACTGGCGCGTCTCCGGCGTCTACACCTACTACAGCGGCTATCCCTTCACCGCGACCTGGGGCAACGAGAGCAGCGAGCTGGACGCTCCCGGCTACGCCACTGCGGTACCCAACGTGGTTGGTAAAGCGCACTATGTGCGCAAGCCGACCTGCTGGTTCTACGACAGCGGCACCAGCGGCTGCGGCGCTGTTGGCGGAAACTTGCAGGATGCGTACGCCAACCCGGTAACAACCGTCAACGGCCAACCGGTCTACAACATCGGCAATGGCCGGCGTAACTCCCTCATCTCGCCCAACACCGACGTCGTCGATGCCGCACTGATGAAGGACTTCCCGGTTACTGAGCGGCTCAAGGCCCAGTTCCGTTGGGAGGTCTTCAACCTTGCCAACCATCCGCTCTTCGGTTCGCCGGGCGGCGACGTGAGCAATGGACAGGCTTCTCAGATTACTACCCTCTCCGGCGATCCGCGCGTCATGCAGTTCGCGCTGCGTCTCGACTTCTAACCCAAAACCCGCTCCCGGCAGCTTCCAACTCCGAAGCTGCCGGGACGATTCACCCTTAAATTGGATATTTCAAGAGAGGCATACCTTTGCGCGTTCCCCGACTTTGGGTTCTTCCCATTGCGCTTTTTCTGGCGCTGACCTGCGAAACTGCCACGGCTCAGACGGCGCCCGGTCGTTCCGCTCCCGATCTGGTCCTGACTGGAGATGTGACTGGAGCGCAGAACAAGACTTATTTCGAAGTTCCATTTGAAGTTCCTGCCGGCAAGCATCGCCTCACGGTCGATTTCCGCTACACCGCCCGGGATCAGCGCGCCACGCTCGATCCGGGCATCTTCGATCCGCAGCGGTTTCGCGGCGAAAGCGGCGGCAACAAGAGCCACTTTACCTTGAGCGAAACGGATGCGACGCCATCCTATTTACCCGGCGTCATCGTTCCCGGCAAGTGGCACCTGCTGATTTCCGTGCCCAACATGCGCGCCCAGGTCGTCTCGCACTATACAGCCGAGATTCGCTTCGACGACCGCGACGAAGACGCAGGATTCGCCGCTCAGCCCCTAGCGACCGGCAAACGCTGGTATCGCGGCGACCTGCACATGCATACCGCGCACAGCGACGGCAGTTGCCTGAGCCAGGGCGGCCGTCAAGTGCCCTGCCCGCTCTATCTCACCGTCGAAACGGCCGCTGCCCGGGCGCTGGACTTCATCGCCATCTCCGACCACAACGCCGATTCGCAGAACAACGATCTGCGCGAGTTGCAGCCCTACCTCGATCGGCTTCTGCTCATCCCCGGCCGCGAAATGACCACCTTTCACGGCCACTTCAATGTCTGGGGCGTCACCCAGTTTATGGACTTTCGCGTCAGCCCCGGCTCCCTGTCGCTGAACGACGTGCTCCGCGATGCGATCGCCAAAGGCGGCATTGCTTCCGTCAACCATGCCGAAGCCCCCGAAGGCGAAGACTGCATGGGCTGCCGCTGGGAGCCTTCTGCCGATACCGACATGGACCTCTTCAGCGCGGTGGAAGTGATCAACTACGGCGAGATTATGTTCTCCAGCGCCAAGTATTGGGACAGCCAGTTGCGCGCCGGTCATCGTCTGGCTGCGGTCGGCGGCAGCGACAATCACTATGCGACGGCTCCTCCCGGATACCCCAGCGCTGTCGGCTGGCCTACTACGGTGGTCGAGGCCAATGAGCTTTCCGTGCCGGCCATTCTCAACGGTATCCGCAACGGACGCACCTTCATCGACCTGACCGCCTCGCGGGATAAGGCGCTCGACTTCGAAGCAAAATCCGGAGGGTCCGTAGCCAAAATGGGCGAGACGTTACGCGTCTCCGGCGGCTCCGTCCTCAATATCGCCATCCAGGTCACGGGAGCACAAGGCTCGACCGCTCACTTGTTGCTGGACGGCGAGGAATCCAGCGCCACTTCAGCGTTGCCGGTCCAGAGCGCCAACGCCGAAGTGACCGCAACGCTCGCGGCACCTGCCGGCCGCCATTGGCTGCGCGTGGAAATCCGCGACAATTCCAGCAAGAACGAATTGATCAGCAGCTCAATTTATATCAATTTCCCTGAAGAACACGAGGTTTCCCTCCTTCTTCATGGCGTTGAGGACCATGTGTCTGCCCGAGCTGGGCGATGATGTTCTGTCCCATCAGTAGCTCCCATTAATGCTGAGCGAGATGGAGTGCATGGAATCGCTCACGCCGCTGTTCACGCCTTGCATGGCTGTAGAGAAGTTCTGCTGAAAATAAATGGCGTTATTGAGGGCGCGGTTCTGAGCATCGATCTGCTGTTTCTGCGCGACGAGTTGCTGTTGCAGCGCGGCCATCAACAACTGGTTGGTATCCGCCTGCGAATGAATCTGGAGCAGGGTCGCGGAGTTGATCTTGCCGAGCAATGCAGCCTGGGTCTGCTGGCTGGAGTCGGTCGAGAAGGTGTCCGAATCGAGGTTGGCGAGCTTGGTGGCGAACCCCTGCTCGTCGGTGCGAATGGTACCCAGCGTAGCGAGCGTATTGGTAGTTGTTGTCTGGGCCAGCTCCGACGTTGCGTACTGGTTGGCGACGGTGGCCTGAGTGCGCGAGTCGAGTGAAGAGTAATTGCCTGACGGATAACTCTGCGCCTGCACGTAGGCGCTGCTGTATCCCTGCTGGGCATTGACTAGAGCGCCGTAGTTGAGCGCGTTTACCAGTGCGGAGGTATTGCCGTAGGTGTTTGCCGGCGCCTGCAGGCTGGTCCACTGCGACCAATCAGCCTTATATCGCGCTTCCAGATTCTGCGGAAGCTGCGACATCTGGTACGCGAGGTTGTACATGCTGACGATCTGGTTGCGGGTGGCGACGGCGGTTGTGTAGAGCTGCGACCCCTGCTCGATCTGCTGGAGGGCATGAGCGGATTGCGTAGGGTCATAGACGATGCCGGAGCCAAACTGCGCATGCGCCATCGGCGCGAGCGCGAGGACGAGAGCAGCGATAGGAAGATGCAGTTTCATAGCGTGTCCTTTCGGTAAGCGCCGGCGCAAGCATCGGCGCGGAAATAGGGGAAAACGAAGGTCAGTAACTGCTGGGGATGGTGTGGTTCTCATACGCAGGCAAGAGCATGTCCTGCGTGATGTAAACCTTGATCCGATGGCCTTCGCGGATGGTGATGGTGGGCGGGATATTGATGAAACGGTCGAGCACAGTCGAGCCGGATTGCGCGAGGCTGGAGGCGATGCCTTGCCTGTAGGCTTCGCTTCCGCTCTCGTTGTAGCCTTCGTTGAAGCTGGTAGCTTCGGCAGCGCCGGAGATGACACCCAGCGCAATCGACGCGCCGAAGATCTCCATGTAGTGGTTGTTGACCTTGTCCTTCAGGCCCGTGGCTCCGGCTTGATCGAGACCGTGGAACTGGTCGAGATCGACGGAGTAGCCATCGGGCATCAAGAGACGATGGAAGGTGACGGCGAGGCGTTTCTGGCCGAGGCCGCCGACCTTCTGGACATCGCCGAGGATGAAGGTGCCTTCGGGGACAAGAAGGTGCTGCCTGTCCTGGCTATAGATGGGATCGGTGACCATGACTTTGATCGGCCCGGCAAACTCTCCGTCAAGACGATTCACAAGCACGGTGTCGATGCTTGTGCCCTCGAAGACCACATACGGCTGGCCGTGCGCGGAGTTGATGTTCACTTCAGGCGCGCGCTTGTTGGCAGGTGTGGCCGCAGCCGGGTTTGCTTGTGTTGGCGGTGTCGGCGGCAGAGTGGAAGCGTGCGCGGTATCGTCTGCGTTTGCGCCGAGCGATTCGAGCGACGGGCGCGCAGAGCCGTCATCGGCAGTCACAAGGTTGGAGGCAAAGCGGGCCTTGAAGGCCATCGCCTTCTCCGCATCCGCGACGGGATCGCGAGGCGGCTCCGTCGCCGGTGGCAATTGCGCAGCAGGAGCCATGCCGGGCTGGAGGACGCCGGAAGCAGCTAGAGCGGTGGTAGCTGTGCCCGGTGCAGCAACACCCAGCTTCTGTGCCTGGGTCTGCTGCTCGCTCTGGCGCTGGTCGGCGCTCAAATCCTGTTCCAGCTCCTGTATCTTTCGCTGGTTCATGTCCGTGGATGCGGACAGCAAATTTGCGGGAGCTTCCTTCGGCGCAGGCTTGGCGTGGTTCTTCGAGAACATGACAGCCATCAGGATCAGCACCGCAAGGCCGGCCATCACGTAGCCCTGTGTCTGCTTGGGGACAACGCCCTCCGGCCTCGTGCGCTTGTCTCGCACCGCGGCGGCATTGTCGGAAGTTGGGGGCGCCGCTTGAGGCTCCGTCGAGGTGATTTGTTTTTCGTCCGCCATCGGCATCACCTATTTGTCCTTCCGCTCGAAGGTGAGCTTATGCTTGCCGATTTCGAGATAGCCCATGTCTACGACAGTGGGGATGACGTAGGTGCCATCCTGAAGCTGGAAAGTGATGAGGTCGGGCTTGCCATCCTTCAGTTCGTAAATCGAGAACTTCTCCGAAGCCGATGACCGGATGTAAGTGAACTTGTCGTCGTGGTAAATGGCCGAGACATCGAAGGGCTTTTCGTCGCGGTAGATGTAGTCGAACTTCAGCCCTTCGGTCGGATACTTCGAGCGAAACTGCTCGACTGCAGTAGCGGCGCGGGTCTCCGCCAGCTTCGCCTGCGTTTGCGCGGCTTCCACTTCGCTGGCAGAGACGAGCTTGCTAGTACTGGCTGCCGCGGTCAGAGAGGAGGCGTCGGACGGTTCGATGATGACCTTCAGGTCGGGGTCGCCGGACTCCACATCGTCGAGCGTGAAAGAGTAGACCGTGCCTTTGTCGGTGATCAGGTCAAGGCTCGAATGGATGCCTTCCTTCGCCGGGTGAACAAAGCAGTAGTTGCCGACCTTGTCGATGATCCAGAAGTCTTTGTCGCCGGTGGCGGCGTCAAGAATCTTTTCGGTCGACGGCAGCTCGATCAGGGTCGTATAGCGCATCTTTGCGCGGATGTTGACGATGTCGTTGGCGTGGTACTTCACGATGCGGGCGGACTGCTGGCCATGCGCGACCGTCGCGGCAAGGCCGAGCAGGATGGGAATAATGGGCGAACGGGACATAAGGCTCCTTAGTGGTTGAGTGGATTGGGATAGTCCCCGGCCACGCGCAGGAGTCCCTGCTCCGGACCGAAGCGTTTGAAATAATCGAGCTTGCGGATGTTGTCGCGGGCGTTGTTGGTGGCGATCCAGTACGTCAACGCATCGACTTCGAGCACCAGCTTTTTCGTGCCGCGCGGCTGAATTACCAGCAGCTCGCGCTTGGGCACCAGCGACTCCAGCAACTCAAGCTGGGTGTCGTTCAACTGGAAGATTTCGGCGTAGAGCTTGCGGTCGATATTGGGATTGGCGAGGAAGATTTTGGTGGGGCAGGATTCGTTGACGATATGCAGCATGTCCGACGACGCCAGCTCCACGACCGGTTGCGTGGCCAGGATCATGGCGGCGTTTTTCTTCCGCCATGTCTTCTCGGCGCGCGTGATCCAATCGCGGATTGTGTGGTTTTTGAGGAATATCCATCCCTCGTCGATCACGAAGATCTTGAAGGTGGCAGTGTTGGCAGGCTTTTCGATCTCGGTCGATGCCCGCTGCAACACATAGAACAGCACCGGCTCCAGCACATCCGGGTACTTGTCCCAGCCGTCGAAGTTGAAGGTCTGAAAGCGGGAGAACGTCAGCGTGTCATCGACGTTGTCGAAGAGGTAGCCGAACTGCCCGGCCTGGGTCCAGCGATGCAGGCGCTCGCCGAGCGGACCTAATATAGATACGAAGTTGGTCAGCGTGCGTATCTCTTCGGGCAGCTTGTATACGCGCTCGATAGCGGCGAAGAGCGCCTTCTCATCCTCCATCGTCAGCTCATAACGCCCACCTGCTTCGATGAGCACGCGCAGGAACAGATAGAGGAAGTTCATGTTCTCGTGCGTGGGGGAAAGCGAGAACGGGTTTATCGTGAACCCAGGGTTCTTCAGGCCGACGTTGAGATAGGTGCCTCCGAAGACGCGTGTCAGCGTCTCGTAGCTGCCGCCAAGGTCGAAGATGAAGGTCAGCGGATCGTACTTCTGCGCGGCCTGGAGGGTGCTTGAAAGGCAAAAGCTTTTACCGCTCCCGGTGGCGCCGAGCAGGAGTGTGTGCGCAACATCGCCGCTGTGAAGGTTCAGGTAATACGGCGTGCCATGTGTGGATTCGAGAACGGCGAGGTACTCGCGTTCGAGATGAGGGTTCCACTGCGAGCCGCTATCTACGGTGAACAGGAACGATAGATCGGCGTAGTTGGAGTTGAGCGCCCACTGCTTGCGAAGGTTGAACTGGCGGTTACCGGGAACCGTGGCGAAGAACGCATTGAGCAGGTTGTAGCGTTCCTCGTAAAGCAGCCCGTCATGCTGCGTGAACAGCTTCTGAAACTCTGCGATGGTGTGCTCCACCTTCGCGTGGTCTGCATCGTAAACCACCACGGAGAGCGTGAACTCGCCGAAGTTTTTACCCTCCATGCCCATCACCGTGAGGGCGCTGCCCAGCTCGACGACGGCAGCGGCTTTCGAATCGTCGACGAGGTTGTCCTGATTCGCGGTGTTCCCGCGGTCCTGAAGGTTCGAGACAAAGCTGGTCTTCGAGTTATGGTGATGGCGACGGCGCGAGGCGATCTCTTTCCGCGCCTTCTCGTTCGTGACGGGATGCCAGTCGGTGACAACGTGGAAATTGGCCGGCACATCGAAGAAGCCCTGCAACAGCAGAGGCCGCGTTTCGCTGGGAAGCTCTTTCAACGTGAGGACATGGACATAGTCGTCATCGAGCCGCAGATAGCCGCGATGGGCCTCCAGCTCCGAGTCGCACACCTGCCAGTCCAGGTGACGCGCATCGCATAGCGGCGCCTCGTTGATCTTCGTGGGGCGGAGGTTCACGAGACGGCGCAGTATGCGAAACGTCTCCTCCGCCCCTGACAGCTCGACCGTCATCAGGTCGTTTAGCTGTCCACTCAAACTGTTCACCTTCTGCTGCAAGCGCATCCGGTCGCGTTCGATCTGCTCGTAGAGCAGCGTGCGCTCTTTGCTGCCCGAGAACAGGGCGTGCAAGTCGCGGAGCGACGAGCGCGGTTGTTTCGGCAACCGCGCCAGTGCGTGTAGCAGGCCGGACTTCTGGTAGCTGCCATCCTCCATGACAATCCAGAAGATTTCTATGCTGTACAGCCGATCGGCCTTCGATGCGAGGAACGCGCTGCGCTGTTCGACGGCGGCGCGCACGAGTGGGCTCTCATACTGCGCATGGGGTATCGCGGGCCGGTTGCGCTTGAACAGAATCTGGTAGAGACGGCACTTGTCATCGAGCGAGCGGAGCGCGGCCTCCAGCCGCTTCACCGCATAGTCGAGACCGGCATGGTCGAGACTCTCATAGTCGATTCCGCCGATCTTCAGCACACATCCGAGTTCGCCTGATTTCGTCAGGAAGCAGTGCTCGTCCCAGAAGCCGTAGAGGTTTACCTGGGCGGCGAATGATCCTGCTTCGTTCCAGTCTTTGTGTTCAACCTTGTACATCGCGCCTCGCTATGCGGACCTGCAGGGTGTCTGCCTTCATGGGGTCGTACCGTCTGCGGAATTTGCCGGAGTTGAACAGCACGCGCAGAATCTCCACGTCGTGCTTCGTCGCAATGCGGGCGATGATGACGCCCACGATGAACAGGCCAAGGCCGCCGAACAGTGAATGAAGAAGAGAGAAGATGGCGCCCCCGGAGATCAGAGCGACGAAGAATAACCGCCGCTCTGCTCCGAGAACAGTCAGAGGCCGATTCATGGCCTTGAACACGGGGCTCACGCGCCGGTCCGCTGACTTAGACATGGATCACCTCCTTCCTTAGCTCGGGAACAGCCAGGACATGAAATTGACTGCACCGATTGCCATGCCAACGCCGAAGACGATCCCGGCGATGGTCTTCTTGGACTGGCCTTCGCCATAGGCGAACATCAGCCCTCCGACAACGATTGCGACCAGCGACAGCCCGGTCGCAATCGTGCCGGTGAACGCGGTCTTGAGGACGGTGACTGCGTTGTCCCACGGATCGCTGCCTGTCGATTGCGCGTACACGGGCAGTGCCGTAAGTAAGAGCAGCGAAGGCGTGAGCCACCTCCGCCAGTGCGCGCTCAACGCTGTAAAGCGATGGCGCGGATGCTTTGTGATGAATGTGTCCATGTGCTCCTTTCATTTGCGGTTGGGTGAGGGGCACTCCCCGTTTGCAATGTCTGGAGCGAAGGTAGGCCGGATCAGATGGTCTGTGGTGTGCAGATTTCGTGGGGGGTGTGCAGGTTCTGCACACCCCCGGAAATAGGCAAAATACGCAGCAAACATGCGGATGTCAGGAGAATTGTGCGGGTCTCGCAAGGACGGAGGCTGGGAGCGGCCGGAAGCTGGAGGAAGGACATGGAGACCGGCTGTGCAGGGATGCACAGACTCTCTCATTCCCGCGATGGACAGCAAAGAACGTGCGCGACAGCGTGGGTCAAGGCCGTAACATCACAATGCAGAAAAAGTGCTCGCCTTGAGGCTCGCCGGCACGCACGCATCATGAATCGAACGCGGGAATGAAGGCGAAACTCGCTTAGTGGCGAGTCTCTCCTTCACCCGATTCATGCGTGCGATCGCGTTGGCATGGTATGCATCGTCCATCTCTATGCCGATATAGCTGCGGCCTCTCAGCAGCGCTGCCGCGCAGGTGCTACCGCTGCCTGCGAAGGGATCGAGTACCAGCTCGCCGGGCAATGTGAAGCTACGGATCAGTTGCGCCAGGGCCCTCACCGGCTTCTGCGTCGGATGCAGCTTGTTGCCGCTGTACGGCACGTCGAGGACATCCGCTATCGGCTGTTTCGGTAGCGCCGGTCGGCCTTTCGCCAGCAGATATGCCTGCTCGTGCTGATAGCTGAGGAAGCGGCTCTTTGAGCTGTACGCCTTACGGAAGACGATGTGTCCGACAGGATGGAACCCCGCACCTTTCCACGCCGCGAAGAACTCATCCACCTTTGTCCAGCCATAGAACATGATGGCTACGCGATTCATCTTGAGGACCCTGTACGCTTCGCGCATCGCGGGCATGAGCCAATCAGAGTTGCTGTCGTTCTGGATCGTGCGGCCATTGCGGTCGCGGTAGTTAACGAGATAGGGTGGGTCGGTGAGGATGAAGTCTGCGGCATTCGCCGGCATCTCGCGCATCATCTCGATGCAGTTGCCGTGAAGGATCGTGTTGACTGGAAGCTGCTGTTGAATCGTCTTCGTGTTCATGATGTCACTCCGTCTTTGTGTGGTCTCCCGGTGAGTCGGGGCACACTACGCGAAGCGACGCGAGTGGGTGAGGCTTCCAAGGTCAAGGGACGCTTTTTGGGAGGGACCCGAAAGAAAGTTTTCGCGCCCTTTGCGAAAAGTTTGTTTTGGCGAGGAACCGGGAAAGCAGAGTCCCGCCGTGCCGCAGGACGCCGGTAAAACCCCGAGCGCGTGCCCGACTCAGCGAAAACCACGCGTGGAGAGAACGCGCATCTCCCGGACGATTTCAGAAGCATTGGATAATGCGGAGATCAGACGGACCTAGTTAATACCGACTATTCAATCTTTGTGGGAACAGAGAAAGCTGGGATCGGCGGCAAATGCAAAGATAGTTAGGTCTATTTCACGATGAGAAGACTTGGAGTGGATGCTGCCTTGTCA
>Ga0302326_10017382_pt1 | contig 15007 bp, 16 predicted proteins | sample Palsa_T0_3_FD_202264 | JGI IMG/M metagenome (GOLD analysis project Ga0302326, IMG submission 202264) | Peat permafrost microbial communities from Stordalen Mire near Abisko, Sweden - Palsa_T0_3 | ecosystem: Environmental > Terrestrial > Soil > Palsa > Peat permafrost | place: Sweden: Abisko... | reverse complement strand
GTCGATATCGAGCGACGGCGGGAGCAGCTCGCGCAGCTCGATCCACGTCGCGGCGTATGGATACACGTCGCACGTGATATCCACCCCGCGATCGCGCGCACGTTCGATGCGCTCGAGGGCGCGATCGACCGTGCCCCAGCGCTCGCGGCCTTCAACGTGCAGATGTTCGATGTGCACCGGCGCATCGGCGCGGCGGGCAGCATCGATGGCTTCATCCAGGGCAGCGTGCAGTTCGCGCCCGTAGTCGCGCAGACGTACGATCGCGCGCGTTGCCGACGGCCGCTCTGTAAAGATTTCGCTGGTAACGCCTTGGGCCGTCTTCGAGTCGGGGCGAGGAAGCGAGCGTCCGCTAAAACCGGCGTAGGCGCACGTGTCGATGAACCCCGGCGCTAGGATTGCGCCTCGAGCATCGACGCGGTGCGGCGCGTCGACCTCGCTACAGTCGCCGATTCGAGCTATGAGGTTACCCGCAATTGCAAGATCGGTCGAGAAGCGTGGACGACTGGTACCGTCAATAATCGTGCCGCCCACGATGACCGTCGAAATCATGTCAGAAACTCCTGGGTTTAGCGAGCGGGCGTGTGGGCATATGTAGGTTCGTATCCTTTTCTATCTGGAGGGACGAAACCCAGATGTCGATCCAAGAAGAGCCGCAAGGCGGCATGAGTGTTCGTGAAGCCGGCCGTCGCGGCGGTGAACGGGTCAAAGCAAAGTACGGAACCGAGTTTTATGAAGAAATCGGACGCAAGGGCGGCGAGGCAACGAAAACCAAGTACGGCCCGTCCTTCTACGAAGTCATTGGTCAAAAAGGCGGTCAGAAACCAAAGCGCAAGTCGTAGTACGCTATGGTAGGGAAAAAAAGCGGCGAGGACGATGCGGCCAAGGAAATGTCGGTTCGTGAAGCCGGCAAAAAAGGCGGCGACACCGTACGCGATCGCTATGGCTCCACCTTTTACGAAGAAATCGGTCGTAAAGGTGGTAAAGCCACGCGCGATCGTCACGGTGTCGAGTTTTATGAGACCATCGGACAAAAAGGCGGTAAGGTCGTAAAGGAAAAATACGGCCCGGATTTTTATGAGACGATCGGACATAAGGGCGGCCAGAAGGTCAAAAAATTAATCGCCGAAGCGAAGAAAAAACGCAGCGACGACGAGCAGTCTGAAAAAGGCTAGTTACACGCGCCTTGCGCGATCAGTCGCCGTGCTTCGGCATCAACATCCTTCGGATTCACATTTCCGTCGGGTTGTAAGGTCATCGCCAGTTTTGTTTTTGTCGTCCACGCAACGCCATCGGCTTTGTAGTGCGCGATGGTGCATGGTGTGAACGTGATGTCCTGGCCGTGTAAAAAGAGTAGCGTGAAGTTCTGCTTGGGCCATTCTGACAGCAACATCGCCTGACTGCCGAATTGATACTCGAAAGCGATCCCACGGTGATCCGGCGTGTCGAGATCGCCCAGCGGTGGAATCACCGCAATTTTGAGGATCTGCCGATGCGGAACCCACGGCCGATAACTGATTTTGGTTACGGCCTGTTCGAGTGGCATCACGATCCCGCGGTCGTCGATCAACATTGGGGGTAGGGACGGCTGAGCCGGGGCGCTGCTCTTGTGGGCGCAGGCGGCGACGGCAAGGACGACCGCACAGGTAAATACCAGGCGTAGGCAGCGCATGATTTATCTATCGGCCAACCGAGCAAGCGCCTCAAGGTCAGCTAGGTCTTGACTTCCGTGCTGCCCCGGATCGAGCCAAAGTGGATCTGATCCTTGCCAAAATCAATCGTCACCGTGCTAAATGCGAGCGTATGCGCCTCACTATGGAGATAGCTTGGGTGGGGCATCAAGAGCAGCTTCGTGGCGTTGGTCCACTGCACTAGATCGGTGTCGAACGAGCGGTTGAGCGGATCGCCGATCATGGCCACGGTAACTTTCCCGATCGCCGTGAAATTGAGCGACATCGTGTCGACGCTGATCCGTTGCGCGGTAATCTTCAAATAGGGCTTGCCGTGCCGGAACACGACACCGTCGTGCACGCCGTCCACCGTGCCGGTGGTTCCGTCGGGCGAGAGCTGCGCGTCGCGATAATCGAAGCTCCATGCCTTGGTGACGATGCGACTGCCCTGCACGCGACCGCCGCGCAGCGTAATGCCCATCTGATCGGGGGGAAGCGGCGGCGTTCCGATGCCGGCGAGAATCACTTCGACGATCACCCAAATCGCGACCGCGGCGCCGCCGATTACTGCGACCCAGCGCCACGGAATCCGTCGTTTCATTGCGCTTGCCTGCGCCTTGAGGGCAGGGTCAGGAGCAGCACATATAGCGCAATGAGCGCAATCCAGATGCGCGTCGGGCCGATGTGCGCGAACGGTGAACCCACGGCGGGTCCCACGTTGCCGCTCACGTTTCCTTGCACGTCGAGAGGCAGGCGTGCTTGCCACGACCCGTCCGGCGCAATGATGCCGCTAATCCCCGTTGCGGCTGCGCGCACGACATATTCGCCGGTTTCAATCGCGCGCATCTGTGCGATCTGCGCGTGCTGATATGGACCCGACGAGGTGCCGAACCAGGCGTCATCAGTGGAGATCACCAGCACTTGGGCACCATCGCGCACTTCATCGTAGGCAAGAGCACCAAAAGCCGACTCCCAGCAGATGAGCGCACCGATCGGTAGACCGGTGGTTGTCGAAAGCACGCCCCTGCCGTCGCCTTCGGCGTAATTGCCGTTGAGTGCGCCGATGTAGGGCAGCCAGAACAAGAACTGCTTGCCGGGAAAGTGCTCGGCGAACGGTACGAGTTGCCGCTTGTCGTAAACGCCGGATACTCCCGCCGGCGTGAAGAGATAGAGCGAATTGTAATACTGATCGTTGTTGAGGCGAATGCTGCCCACGACGATCGTCGCGTTCGCCTGCTCTGCAAGCGCAGTGAATTGCGAGATGAGCTGCCGATCGCCGTTTAGGCCTTCGCCATAAAGTGCGATCACGGTTTCGGGCCAGACGATGAGCTGCGGGTGGCGCGCGATCGCCGCGTGCGTCATCGCGGTGTAGATGGTGACGGCGCGCTCGAGCGATCCGGGTTGCCACTTGAGCGACTGTGCGATGTTGCCTTGAACGGCTACCACCGGTATGCGCGGCACAGGCACGACGCGCGCAGGCCACGCAAACCATGCTGCGCACGCCGCAATCGCAACGACGGCAGCGCACGCGAGGAACGCGCGCCACGTGCGCGTGCGTACGCCGTACGCAGCGTACGCGCCGAGCGCAAAGAGCACGAGCGTCAGGCCGCTCGTGCCGACGAATGCACCGAGTGCGCGCAGAGGCGTTTCGACCTGCGTAACGCCAAGCTGCGCAAAGGGAACACCAAACTCGCCGATCGAGCGCAACCATTCGGTGATGGTGAATGCAAGCGCGGCAGCCAGTGGGACGAGTGCGGGCGCAACGCGGCGGCTTGCAAGTGACGTCATGACGCCGGCTAGTGCAATTGCAAGCCCTTGGTATGCCGCGCTCACGATCACCGCTGCGTAAGCAAGGAGACCGACGGCGGTCGCGATGGTGGTGCTCCACCACCAAAACGAAATCGTAAAAAAGACGGTTCCACAGAGCCATCCCAGGTAGAATGCGCGCTTCCAGGATGCACGTTGCCACGTCCAGAAAAGCGCCCCTGCGCCAAGCGGTGCAGCCCATACAAATCCTGCGCGCGGAAACGCCAGCGCGAACAGCAGGCCGGAGAGCACCGCGATCAATGCGGCGCGCAGGCGTTCTGAGGAAAGCATGATTCGAAGAGTCAGTTTCGTGACAGGTTCAGCGGCAGCGCTCATTGCCTCAGCATGTGGCAGACAAGTGACGCCCAACCGCGTCGGCGTCGGCCCCGGCGGCCTTGAGTCGGGCTTCATGAGCGTGAAGTTCCGCGTCCAGAGCGCATTCAACTTCTCGAGCGACTCGTACGCCATCGTCTTTAACACGTCGGGGAGTGGCCAGACCCCCTGGCCTCAGACGTTCAGCAATAATTTTGCCGGTTATTCGATGTCCATCGTCGTCGGCGGCGTGGGCGGCTCGATTCAGGCGCAAGCATACTTTTACTACCGGCCCAACACGACGGCGCAAATTCCCGTCTTGTATCCAATCGGTGCGACGCCGCAGCAATTGATCTTTCAGCCGAACACGAACGGTCAAGGAACCGAATTTACGATCATCTTTGATCGCGTGCTCTCGCTGTTCAGTGCGACGACAAGCCCGACGCCCAGCCCTTCGGCGTCCGCCTCAGCGACTCCGAGCGCAAGCCCCAGCACCAGTCCGAGCCCCTCGCCGACCAGCTCAGGCGTGACAGTTTCAAACCTTTGGAATTTCAATTTCTTCGTACTTCAGGGACAACAGACAGGCTATCAGCCGCAGGGAACGATCATCGATTCACTCGGCGCCGGCGGGCCGAACGACAATACGTACGCATCGCAGCAGCTCGACGTATCGACCTCGTTCGATACCGGTGCATTTTACGTGCAGACCGGCAACCATCCGTCGATCCCCGATGGGTTAGCCGGCGGCGACATAGCAAACAATCCTTAAATCGATTCTTCTAGCTTCTAGAAATTAAAGGTCGTTGGGATGAGTGGGCCGCCTGAGCCCAGTGCGAAGGTTGCGCCTTGTGTCGGGAAGGCCAGAATGTTAATCTGCACCGTCACGAGTTTCTGTGACTGATTGTACAATGCTAGGAGCTGATAGCAGTCACCGATCGTGTGCGTGATATAGATCACTTTTTGTTGGAGGGCCGCATGGCTTTGCCAATCGATCGTGGTCACGAACTGTGCCATCGTATTGCGACCGATTGGAGTTGAAAGCTGCAGGTTTGTCTCCTCGAAGCCCGCGCCCGGTCCGGGGATGAATGAGCCGCCGATCAGCAAGATCGAACGTAGTGACGGCTGCACGGTGAGCTGGTAGCTCACCGGTTGCGCCTGCGCGTCGAAATTCGTGGCAAAACCGAGGGCAAGGTTGTAGGTATTCCCATTGAGCACGCGCACGAGGTCTTGCGCGTTCTTGGTGTTCGTTCCCGGGAATTGATCGAGCGTGTAGAACGGCACGGATTGCGGGCCGTTGTAGTTCTCTTCGCTGTACGTCAACGTATTGACGAAGTGTTGGCTAATGGGCGTCGTCAGCGAAGCTTGTTGCTGAATCGACGCCTTGAGGTCGCCCGTGCTGTACGCGTACTGATTGACGTTCACGGTGCCTTGGAAATCGCTGCCCCAAAACTGCGCGATCTCGGGGCCAAGCACGAACGCCATGTTGGCGCGGCTGGCCGAGAAGTCGTTGGCGGGCTCGCTGTATTGGCCGATCGTGAAGTTCGCCGACGTCGGAATCCAAAAGTGCGGAAAGAACTTGTACGGGCGGATCTGGAGCTGCGGAATCTCGTCGTCGCCGTAGGGCTCTGCCGCCAGCGTCTTGTTGTACGTGAGCTGGTAGTCTTCACCCGGCGTCACCCAGTGCAACAAATCGTTGACCGTCGCCGTTGAATTCGTCGAGGCGACGCCACCGAAGTTGGAGCTGCTGCTGGACAGCGAAAAGTTGAACGCGTTGCTCAGCTTTGGGTTGAACTGATCGTTGTCGGTAAAGGTGATGCTGTTGCTGCTGGATTGAGAGCCGACCGCGCTGCGGCTGAACCCGTATTGCTGCGATGTATTCGCCGTCTGGTGCGCAACAGTAACGTTGAGGCTGGTGTTGGCAGGCAGGTCGGTGTAGGGACCGTAGTTCGATTGATAGCCCAGCGCGAAGTTCGCGCGCAGAGTCTTAGAGATGTTCTCGGTTTCGTTAAAGGTCAAATTGTCGGTCGTGGCATCGACGCGTTTGTCGTGGATCTCGTAAAAGTTAACGTTGGCGGTGCGCCGGCCGTTCTTCTTGGTGTAGAACGCGACATAGCCCAAGCCGAGGCCGACTTTGGTGAAGAAATTCACCACGTAGTAGCCGTAGAAGTACTGATCCTTCCCGAACGTGATGCGCGTCTTGATCCAGTAACCTTCATATTGATCGTAGCCGATGTCGGGAAAGTACTTCGGCCGCTGATTCGGATTGTCGATCGTGCGCAGCGGAATCACGACTTTGGGAAGGAAGAATACCGCCGCCGCGCCGAGCCACAGAATCGCTTGGTAGATAACGATTTTATCGCCCGGATAAATGTCCATGTTGCGGCCGGTGATGTGGTAGCCACCGCGCTGATGCTCGCACGTCGTAACCGACGGCGCGAGCCCGTGGCCGATCCCCTCGGCGTCGGTGTGCAGATCCTTGGCCCCGAAGTGCACTAAGCCAACGTTCACGCCTTCGGAGCTGGTGCCGCGACCGTTGGTAAGGATAGCGGTTTGATCGATGGTATCGAACGAGATCTTGTCGGCTTCGAGAACCGAATCTTTGGCATGATTGATGATGAACGGATGGCCGGTGATCGTCACGGTGCGCAGGCCGTCGTAATGCGCGTCATCGCCGACGATCTCTTCGGCGCCGTAGAGAATGTGCACGTTCCCCGAAGCATCACCGGGTTGTCCGGGTCCAGTGTTGCCCGAAACTTTGTCGGCAAGCACGGCGATGTAGTTCGGTTTGAGCTTCGGAGCGCCGGACGGCACGGGACTCGTGGTTGGCGCGACGTGCCCTGCCGGCGTGATTGCCGGGGGCGTGCTGCCGCCGCGGGTCACGAACACCGGCTGATTTTGATCGAACGGATTCGGCGTCGCCGTCGGGACCGGTGGCGGCGATCCGGGTGAGCCGCTGGGGAAAGGCGTCGCAATTAACGTTGTCGTCGAGTTGCCGCGCGGCGCGAATGACGGCGTCGGTTGTGGCGACGCGCTGGCCGATGTGCTTGGCGACGGGGATGGCTCGTTGAACTGGGCGACATAGCGGCTGCCCTCGGGCTCCTGCGATTGACCGACTTCCTGCGCGAACAGTTTCGCCTCGTGAATGGCGCAGGACTGATGGTTGAGTAAGCCGAGCGCGCGATCGTTATAGTCGACGGCCTGGGCTCGCGCGGGCAGGTACGTGGCGAAAAGAGCGACGAGGCACGCTATCGCCGCAGCACCTCGACGGCCCGAAGGTCTCGAACTCACGCCGTCAGTGTTCTTCTAACCAGAGCAAAGCGATGCCGGTAAGGCCCATGATGATGTTCGGCAGCCAAGCGGCGAGGACCGGATCGATTTTTCCGTTGCGGCCTAGCGCGGCGGCTGCCGACGTCATCAAGAAATACACGAAGAACGCGAGGATCGCCATTGCGACGCCGAGCGTTCGTCCACGTTTGCCGAAGCGCATCGCGAGCGGAATGGCAAGGACGACTCCGATGAACGACGCGAATGGCCACGCCAGTTTATTGGCGAGATTGACCTGCAGACTTCCCAGCGCCGAGCCGCCGATGCCCTGCTGTTGCAGCGACTTGACCTGCGCCGAGAGATTCTTGCTCGACATGGCCCACGGATCCGAGTTTTGCGTGCTCATGAATTGCGCGGCGGTTTCGGCGAGTGGAAGTCCGATCAAAATTTCCTTGACGCGCTGCTGACTGGTCATGAGACCGTCGAGGTTGTAGCGTGTATCGATAACGTCATGCAGTGCGAGCTGCGTATTCTCGACGCTTGCCGTCTTGGCTTGCAGCGTCTCCGAAAAAATGCCGTAACGTGCGAGTTTAAAGACCTGCACGCCCTGCATCGTCTTGTTATCGGGCTCGACTTGGTTCACGTAAAACACGTTACCGTTATCGGGATCCTTGCGGAAGAACTGCGGCTCGACCGGGAGCGAGTCGGTGTGATAGATGATTTGGTAGAACGTGCGGGTGGAAATATCGACCGATGCTGGAGCGACATATTCGTTCATGGCGTACGCGAGCACAAACATCACAAAGCCGAAGAGCAGCGGCGTGAGTGCGATGCGCCACACTGGAATCCCCGATGTGCGCATCGCCGTGACCTCGTTGTCGCCCATGACCCGTCCCATTGCGAGCAACCCGGCAAACAGCGACGCAAACGGGAACGCCATCGGGATCGCTTGTGGCACGCGGAAGATCACAAAACGCAACACCAAAAAGAACGGCGCGTGCTGATTGATGATGTAATCAGCGGCGACAAAGAAGATGTTGAGCGCCCAGAAGATCAGATACGCGAAGAATGCAAAGAGAAATGGCCCCACCATTTCGCGCAGCAGGTAACGGTCCAGTATCGGCACGCGCCATGCCGCGAAATCGATTGCGGGGTGCGGCCGGCGTTCGGTGAGCGTCGCCATGGATGATCCGGAGCTAGAAGCTCCGATAGGCCGAAATCACGCGAGCGACATACGCCTGCGTTTCCGGATAGGGCGGAACGCCGTGGTAATGGTCGACCGCACCCGGTCCCGCGTTGTACGCCGCAACGGCCAGCGTCGCGTTGCCGTGATAGCGGGAGAGCAACTGCTTGAGATAGCCGGCGCCGCACCGGATGTTTTGATTCGGGTCGAACGCGTCTGAAACGCCACAGCCGGCCGAGGTGCCGGGCATGAGCTGCATCAGTCCTTGTGCGCCGGCCACACTTATCGCCGAAGGATCACCCGCGGACTCAGCCATCATCACCGCGCGAACGAGCCCCTGGGGGACGCCGGTCGTCAACGAGGCCTCGCTTACCAGCGAACTGATTTGCAGCGAGTCGAGGGAACGCGGCGCGTACGGAAGATACCCCCCGCCACCACATCCGTAGAGCAGGCTCAAGAGGCCGAGCATCCCGAGCAGCGCTTTCATCGCTCTGCCATGTTCTCCGGGGGGAAGCCTCGGCCTCTCATGGCCGTACCAGGCTTACATTAGACGAGGGTAAAGTTTAGCTCGCCCAGCTTCGAAATTTTGGTCGTCACGCGATCGCCGGCTTTGAGCCAGACCTGTTTGTCCTTCGGGTAGCCGAGGATCACGCCGCTCGGCGTCCCAGAAAAGATGATGTCGCCCGGGCGCAAGGTGATGAACTCGGACATGTAGCTGATGATCTTCGCGCATGAGAAGATCATTTCCGATGTATTCATGTCTTGACGCGGCGTCGTCTCGTCGTTGACGAACGTCTGGATTTGCAGCGTCTGCGGGTCGCCGACTTGATCGGCGGTCACCAACCACGGCCCCAGTGGGGCGAACTGATCGGGTGTCTTGCCCGTCATCCATTGCGACACGCGCAGCTGTGCGTCGCGTGCGCTGAAATCGTTGCCGCAAGCGTAACCAAACACGTAGGAAAGCGCATCCGCCTCGGAAACGTTGCGCGCTTCTTTGCCCATGAAGATGACGAGTTCCGACTCATAATCGAATTGCACGAGCGGCAGTGACGAAACCATGACCGTTCCCTTGTGGCGGTTCAACGACGTGTTGTACTTGTTGAAGAGATCGGGATACGGCTGCGGCTTCATGTTGGTTTCGGCCAAGTGCGCGCGGTAGTTCAAACCAACGCACAGGATTTTTTCCGGAGTGGAAACCAGCGGGCCGTATTGGACGGATGACTCGCTTCGAATCGAGCCGGCAGGCGCATGGGCTGCAATGCGGTGCAGTGCGGCGACATTGCCGCGTCCGCAGACGACGTCCTCGACGGTGTGCGGCGCGTTGGAAATACCCATCGCATTGGCCGCGCGCGAGACGTCGACGATGCCATGCGGCGTGCGAATACCCAAATGATCGACATTGCCGTCGCGCAGCGTGGCAAAGGTCATGCCCGTGACCGATGCGGGCGCTGCCCCGGCGGGGGCAAGCGATGTGGCCGATCCGGCCGCAACGGCAGCGACCGACCCGGCAAGAAAACCTTTGCGTGAAACTTCCATAGCAAACACTTCCTTCTATTGTTGCGGCGCCGGTGTCGACACCAGCGTCAAGGTAGTCGGATCGAGTTGGTAGTTGCCGGCGTCGACGAAATTGTTCGGGAACGCGCAGATGACGCTGTCACCCGGACCCCAAATAACGACGAGGTTCGGCGGACCGCACGGCGTCTGCGTGAGGTTGTAATTCTGCAGCAGTTGCGCGCCGGGCGTAAGCGGTTGTATCTGGTACGAGGGATAGATCTGTTGATCTGGATAGTCGATGATCGATCCATAGAGGAGCGCGCCGGTTAGGGCACCGAGCGCGAACGGGCCCCAGAATCCACCGCCCCAGTAAATCGGCGCCGGATACCATACGCGGCCGTGATTCCATCCATAGTGACCCCAATGATTCGGATTACTGACCACCACCCCGCGGTAGTTCGGCGAACTCACCTGCGGAGGTCGGTACGCCGTCCGGCCCCCTTGCGGCGCGACGGGGCGTGCCCCCGGCGGCATCGGACGCGCGGCGGGCGGCGCGATTGGATGTGCCGGGTAGGCCGGCGCTGGACGCGCGGCCGGATCGTGCGGAAAGCTAAAGCCCGGTTGTTGCACCGGACGCGGCGGCGGTGCGGCTGGTCGCGGGGGCGGAGCGGCCGCTCGCGGCGCAGCCGAGTAATGACCGCCACCGCCGCCGCCACCACCGCCGTGCGGCGCCGCAAGCGCGGTTAACGGCATCGAGCCGGCGAGCGCGAGGGCGGCCCCGGCGCGCAAAAAGCGTTTCATTCTTTCACCTCATCGACGTCGCCACGCACGGTTATGTATGTGCCGTGTTTGGTTCTTATCGCGACGAGTAAATGGTGCGCCCTCAAGAGTTCGGAAGAGTACGGCACGTGGTGACCTTCGCTAGAAAAGTTCATGTAGATGGTGCCGCGCTGAACTGCAATCGGCCGCTTGGCGCCGGCCTGATGAAGCGTGATTGCATAGGGCAGGCAACGCACCAAATTGTTCGCGTCGGAGCAGGCTGCGGTAGTGATCTCGAGCACGCCCTTTCCGTCGGCGCTGTGTAGCCACAGCGTTTGTCCGTTCCAGCGCATGGCGGTCTGCGGGTACTCGCGCACCGAACCGTCGCTCTGCTGAACCTTCACCAGGCCGTTTGCCCAGGCGGGCGAGCCAAGAGCGAGGCCTGCGAGCAACGCGCCGAGCGCGAGCGCGACAATCGCCTTCTTTTGATTGCTCATGTGTACTGTTTCGCTACCTTGCCTCGTCGTACTTGCGACGGATGTCCTCCAAATTGACGGTCGTCCGCGGGAGCTTCATGTCGAGCGAATCGAGTGTCTCGACCACGATTCTCGAAATGGCAAGGTTGCGAAACCACTTGTGGTCTGAAGGAATCACGAACCAAGGCGCGTGCGGTGTACTGGTCTTTGCAAACACCTCTTCGTACGCCCGCAGGTACTCCGCGAAGTACGAACGCTCGGTATAGTCGGCCTCACTGATCTTCCACTGCCGTAACGGATCCTCGAGCCGATCCTTGAAACGCTTGAGCTGCTCTTTCGCGCTGATGTGCAAGTAGAATTTGAGGACCGTGGTACCCGCCTGCGTGAGATCTTTCTCAAATGCGTTGATCAACTCGTAGCGCTTGGACCAAACGTCTTGGGGGACGAGGTTGTGGACGCGCACGATCAGCACGTCTTCGTAGTGTGACCGGTTGAAGATCACGAACTCGCCGCGTTCCGGCGCGGGAACGTGAGCGCGCCACAAGAAGTCGTGCGCCGCCTCTTCGCGCGATGGCTCTTTGAATGAATGCACGCGCGCGCCTTGCGGATTGAGGCCGCGAAAGACGTGGCCGATCGTCCCATCCTTGCCGGAGGCGTCGAGCCCTTGCAGCACGATCAGGAGCGAGCGTTCATTTCCGGCATAGAGCAGATATTGGAGATCGAACAGCTTCTCGATGTCGCGCTTCATATCGGCGGCCGCCTCGGCCTTGGTCTTATGCTCGTCTTTAGCCGCGGGATCGATCGAAGCGAGATCGACGCGACTGCCCGGCTCGACGACGAAGTTCTTACGATAGCTCAATCTATGCGGGAATTTCGACCGGTTCGAGTTCCGCGGTTTCGGCTTCGGTATAGATGCGCGAGCGCGTCAAGAACCTCACGCCCTCGCCGTTCTCGAGCGAGAACATGCCGCCGCGCCCGGGCACGACGTCGATGATCAACTTGGTGTGCTTCCAGTATTCGAACTGCGACGCACTCATATAAAATGGTGCGCCGCCGATCTCACCGAGTTTTACGTCGGAGCCGCCGACGAGAAATTCACCGAGCGGAAAGCACATCGGGCTGCTGCCGTCGCAGCATCCGCCGGACTGATGGAACATCACCGGTCCATGCCTTGCCCGCAGCGAGTCGATGAGTTCGATCGCTGCGGGCGTTGCATCTACGCGGGTAACCGGCACTAGAAGAATCCGAGCTTCTTCGGGCTGTAGCTGACCAGGACGTTTTTGGTCTGCTGGTAGTGATCGAGCATCATCTTGTGGTTCTCGCGCCCGACGCCCGACTGTTTGTAGCCGCCGAATGCCGCGTGCGCGGGATAGGCGTGATAGCAGTTGGTCCACACGCGACCGGCTTGAATGCCCCGGCCCATGCGATACGCAACATTAATGTCGCGCGTCCACACGCCGGCACCTAGACCGTACAGGGTGTCGTTCGCGAGCCGCAGCGCGTCGGCTTCGTCTTTGAACGTTGCGACGGAAACCACCGGGCCGAAGATCTCTTCCTGGAAAACGCGCATTTTATTGTTGCCCGCGAAGACCGTCGGTTCGACGTAGTAGCCGTCTTTAAGCTGGCCGTTGATCTTCGCGCGTTCGCCACCGATGAGGACCTTCGCGCCCTCTTGCTTGCCGATGTCGAGATACGAGAGGATCTTTTCCATCTGCTCGCTCGAGGCTTGCGCACCGACCATCGTGGTGGGATCGAGCGGATTGCCCTGCTTGATCGCCTTCACGCGCTCGAGTGCGCGCTGCATGAACTTATCGTAGATCGATTCCTGGATGAGCGCACGCGAGGGACAGGTGCAGACCTCGCCCTGGTTGAGTGCGAACATCGTGAAGCCCTCAAGGGCTTTATCGAAGAAGTCATCGTCCTGCGCAAGCACGTCGGCAAAGAAGATGTTCGGCGATTTTCCGCCCAGCTCGAGCGTCACGGGAATCAGGTTTTGCGAAGCATACTGCATGATCAAACGGCCGGTGGTCGTCTCGCCCGTGAAGGCGATCTTTGCGACGCGCGGATTCGAGGCGAGCGGCTTGCCCGCTTCCAATCCGAAGCCGCTGACGACGTTGAGCACGCCCGGCGGCAAGAGATCGGCGACGACATCGAGCCAAACCATGATCGACGCCGGCGTTTGTTCGGCCGGTTTGAGGACGACGCAGTTGCCGGCGGCGAGCGCCGGTGCGAGCTTCCAGGTCGCCATCAAAATCGGGAAGTTCCACGGAATGATTTGCCCGACGACGCCGAGCGGCTCGTGGAAGTGATAGGCGATCGTGTCGTGATCGATTTCGGAGATGCCGCCTTCTTGCGCGCGGATCGCGGCGGCGAAATACCGGAAGTGATCGATGGCCAGCGGTATGTCGGCTGCGGTGCTTTCGCGGATCGGCTTGCCGTTGTCGATCGTTTCGGCCAACGCAAGTTTTGCGAGGTTGGCTTCCATGCGGTCGGCGATCTTATTCAGAATCGTCGCGCGCTCGGTGGGTGAGGTGTTGCCCCACGATTCCTTAGCGGCGTGCGCTGCGTCGAGTGCAAGTTCAATATCTTCCGCCGTGGAGCGCGCAATTTCGGTAAACGGATGGCCCACGATCGGGCTCACGTTTGCGAAATACTGCCCCTTGACCGGCGGCACAAACTTGCCTCCGATGAAATTGTCGTAGCGCTTCTTGAACGGGGAATCGATACCGAGTTTGCTGAGATCGTAGAGATCTTGCTTTTCGAGCGTTGTCGTCATGCTGATGTTCTCCCGTCAATTTTCAAAGTGCCCACTGATCATAGCACCGCAAAGAGACGCGGGGATGCGCGCTTGACAAATGCAGCACCGAGATTGGTGAGTAGCAGGAGCGAGCCGCCGGCCAGGCAATGATCCTTTCCATATGGCACGGATCGTTGCGCGTAATCTGGAGGCCGTGCGCACGGCGCGCGGGCTTTCGCAGCGTGCGCTCGCCGAAGCGGCGGGCATCACCCGCCAAGCGGTGAGCGCGATCGAAGCCGGGCGGATGCAACCCGGCGTGGGCATCGCGTTGGCCCTTGCTCGCGCGCTGGGCGTCACCGTCGAGGAGTTGTTTGCTGCCCCCGCCGGGCCGCCGCCGCGCGCGTTCGAAAATGTCGCTCGCGAGTACCTCGCGCTTGAGCCCACACAGAGCGTGTTACCGGCAGTGCTCGTTGCGGGATGCGATGTGACCACCGGATTGCTGGCGCGGCACGCGGTGTTACGCGAGCGCGAGATGCGTGTGATGTGGCTGCCGATGACCAACCGCGCCGCGCTCGAGGAGTTGCGCCGTGGTCGCGTGCACGCGGCGGTGTTGCACGGCGCGTCAAAATCGCGTGCCGCCGGCGACGAGTATGAGCGTTTCGAGCTTGCCAAGACCGAAGAAGGCTGGCTGCTCGCGCGCGACAATCCGCTGCGCGTGCGCGGCGCTGCGGATCTTGCGCGCCGGGGCGTACGCCTGGTGAATCGGCCGGCAGGCGCCGGTGCCCGGCAATTGATCGACGAGCAGTTTCGCCGCGCGCAGCTCGACCCGCACGGGGTTGCCGGCTACGATCGCGAGCTCCCCGGTCAGCTCGACGCGGGACGCGCGATCGCGCAGGGCTTTGCCGACGTTGCTGTCGGGATGGCCAGCATCGCACGGATTTATGGACTCGACTTCATCCCGCTGCGCGAAGAGCGTTGCGTGCTGGTGGTTTCGCGCCGAGCGAGCAGCGCGCCCGAGATTCGCGTCTTGCTCGATACGCTGCGCTCGCAGCCGTATCGTCTCGACGTGCAAGCACTTGACGCGTATGACACGACCGCAATGGGAGAACGGATCGCATGAATCGCCGCAATTGGATCGGAGCGACGTTGGGACTCGCCGGAGTCGCGTTGACGTCGACGGCCGTTGCACAGGGGCTCACGCCGCTCGACGTTGCCTATGCGGGCTCGATGGGCTCGATGATGGAGGGACCGGTCAAACAAGCCGTTGCCAAAACGCTGGGCATCGACATGCACGGGCGCGCACAGGGTT
>Ga0302326_10017380_pt1 | contig 15008 bp, 16 predicted proteins | sample Palsa_T0_3_FD_202264 | JGI IMG/M metagenome (GOLD analysis project Ga0302326, IMG submission 202264) | Peat permafrost microbial communities from Stordalen Mire near Abisko, Sweden - Palsa_T0_3 | ecosystem: Environmental > Terrestrial > Soil > Palsa > Peat permafrost | place: Sweden: Abisko... | reverse complement strand
GGAAGTGAGGTCATGACCTACTGTATTGGCGTGATGCTTGACCAGGGGATGATTCTCGCCTCGGACTCCCGGACCAATGCCGGCGTCGACAACATTGCGAAGTTCTGCAAGATGACCGTGTTCGAGCGCCGCGGCGACCGGGTCATTGTTCTGTTGAGTTCCGGAAACCTGGCCGGAACCCAGGCCGTGATCGGCATCCTGAACCAGCGCTGCACGGCAGGTGCTGCCTTCGCCAATCTCTGGAGCGTGCCGACCATGTTCGAGGTCGCGATGCTCGTAGCGGATGCGATGCGCGACATCGAGCGGCGCGATGGTCAGTACATGCAGGAGAGCGAAATCGGCTTTAACGCCTCGTTCATCGTCGGTGGGCAGATCTGTGGCGAGCCGCAGCGGCTGTTCCGCATCTACTCCGAGGGTAATTTCATCGAAGCCGGTCTCGACACACCCTACTTTCAGACCGGTGAAACCAAGTATGGCAAGCCGATAATCGATCGCGTGATCACCCGCGCTACTCCGCTCGTCGAGGCTACGAAGTGCGTGCTGGTGTCGTTCGACTCAACCATGCGCTGCAACCTGTCGGTTGGAATGCCTATCGACCTGCTTTGCTACGAACGGGACAGCCTCGAAGTGCGGATGCGCTGCCGGTTTGACGATGCGGATCCGTATTTCACCGCGCTCAGCTACGCATGGAGCGAAGGCACCCGACAGGCATTTCGGCAGCTGCCGGAACTCCGCTGGTAACTCGGGTGGCGGCGTGAGCGATTGCTTTCTTATCAGCTGTGAACACGGCGGCAACCGGATTCCTGCGCCCTACCGATCGCTATTCAATAGCTTTCATGCGTTGCTCAACTCGCACCGCGGCTACGATGAAGGTGCACTGCTGATGGCGAGGGAACTGGCTGCAGCCTTCAAGGCGCCGCTCGTCACGTCGACCATCAGCCGCCTGCTCATCGACCTCAATCGCTCAATCGGCCACCCTCAGCTCTTCTCCGCGGCGACGCGAAGTGCCTCAGCGGCGGTCCGCGAGCAGATCGTGGCGCAAGTTTACCGACCTTATCGGGAGCGCGTTGAGCGCCTGGTCAGGCAATCGCTAGCGCGCCATCGACGCGTTATTCATATCTCCTCGCACAGCTTTACGGGGGAACTCAATGGCAAGGTGCGTCATGCCGATGTCGGACTGCTGTATCACCCGGCGCGGCACGGGGAGAGCGAGTTGTGCGCCCGCTGGAAGGCTTCGCTCGCAGGCCTGGCTCCGGAGATCCGCGTCCGCCGCAACTATCCGTACGCAGGAAAAGGCGACGGGCTGACCTCGTACCTGCGGCTTCATTTCTCCCGCAACACGTACGTTGGCGTCGAACTCGAGCTCAACCAGAACATTGTGATCGCGAGGGGCCGACGCTGGACGGTCCTGCGGCGCCTGCTGATCGATTCACTGCGCGCCGCGTGCGCGAACTGACCCAATCCAAGGACTACCGGAGGCTCCTGTGCAAATCCGCGTCGGGTTTGAAATGATTTACGATTGCCCGCAACCGACTCCGATGGTGTTCAACCTGAACGTCCACTTCACCCGCGTTTCCGATCTCGTCGGTCGCGATGATCTGATGGTCGACCCACCGGTACCGATGGCAGCTTATCGTGACAGCTTCGGTAACTGGTGCACGCGTCTGGTCGCCCCGAAGGGTCGAACGCGCGTCACCGCCGATGCGATAGTGAAAGACAGCGGCGCACCCGACGTGGTCGCTCGAGGGGCGCAGCAGGTTCGCGTGGAGGATCTCCCCGAGGAAACGCTGCTGTTTCTGCTGGGAAGCCGCTATTGCGAAACAGATCGGCTATCCGATACCGCATGGAATCTATTCGGGCAGGCCCCCACCGGATGGGGTCGCGTCCAGGCGATCTGCGATTATGTTCACCGCCATATCACATTCGGTTACGAGCATGCGCGCATGACCCGGACGGCGCTCGAGGCCTTCTACGACCGAAGCGGCGTCTGCCGCGATTATGCCCACCTTGCGGTTGCCTTTTGTCGCTGCATGAACATCCCTGCGCGTTACTGCACCGGCTACCTCGGCGACATTGGTGTGCCGCCGCCCTACGGTCCGATGGATTTCGCCGCCTGGTTCGAGGCTTTTCTCGATGGCCGCTGGTACACGTTCGACCCCCGCAACAATGTGCCGCGCATTGGCCGGGTGCTCATTGCCCGGGGCCGCGACGCGTGCGACGTCGCGATCAGCAGTTCGTTCGGTCCCAACACGCTTGTCAGCTTCAAGGTCTGGACCGATGAGGTAGGCCAGTGAATCGCCGGCGTTCTTGGGCCGACCGGGTTGCGCGTGACATGGTTGCTGCCGGGCGCCCCGAGGCGGCGGCCGGCGCCGCAGGGAGCGTCGCTCCGGGTGCCGGAACAGCGCTTAATCGTGCGCCGCTGCGGCAATGCGTTGTGCAGACGTTCTCTTAAGGTCCCAGGCAAGACCGAATTTCGACAGGATGTAGATGCACCACTTGGTCGGGTCCCAGTGGTACCAGCGAACGCCGTTGCGATAATCGGTCGGGAAGCGGTGGTGAAAATTGTGAAAGCCCTCGCCGTTGGTAAGAATGGCGCCGATCCAGTTGTCGCGCGCGGACTGGGCGCGAGCATAGGATTGGGTCCCAAATGTATGGGCGAAGGAATTCACAAAGAAGGCGGAGTGCAGGACAAGGACGATGCGCAGGCACACGGCCATGATAAAACCGCCCAGCGGATGTCCGATCCACCAGGCAATGAGCATGGGCAGGACAAGCCCGCCGCCGACCGACCACCAAGCGTGATGGTCGTGCTGATGTGCCACCAGCGGCGATTTCTTCAAATCGTTGACGTTGTTGTAGTTGGTGCGGTGGCGCCAGAACAGTATCCAGCCGATGTGCGCGTGCCAGAAACCCTGGTTGACACCGTAGGGATCATGCTCCGTATCGGTGAACAAATGGTGCTGACGATGCTGCGAAGACCATTTCAAGGCAGATTCTTGGAATGAGGCCGCACCAAAGAGCAGCAGAAAAAAACGCAGCACCGGATGGGCCCTGTACGTCGTGTGCGCAAACAGACGGTGATATCCGACCGTCGTCGACATACCCGTCGCGACCAGAAAGAAGAAGAACAGCGCAAGTTCGGGCGCCGTTACGCCGCGGTAGTAGATATAAAGAGGTGTTCCGATCAGGGCAACGACGTGCAGAAAAATAAAAAAGATAAGCCCGAGCCAGCGGACGCGACGCTGGGGCAAAGGATATTCGTCGGCAATTTGCAGGGCGCCAGCGGTCATGCGATGGTGGGAAGATCCGTCAGTTGTCCGGCGCGCCAGGCAATTGCCGCCGCCGGAGAAGACTGCGTTTCTCGGCCATTGGGAACGGACACGCCGTTTGCGGCCGAAATTCGATAGGGTTGGACAAGGCTAACGCCCCAAAAGGCGTACGTCGGGAGCGTATCACGATTGAGCGCTCTTGGCTATGGGGAACCGAGTTGATCCGCATAATGCCGGCGCGGAATTGTGGCGCAGTCGTTGCTGCAAGCGACGTGTTCGCTCGGGACCATGCCGGCCTTCACTTCACAATGGCACCGTCAGCGCTTATTCTTAGCCGCCCGACCTTGAGGTCATGATGCCTTCATCCCGAATGCTTGCCTCGCTCGTGACTGTCTTGCTCGCGCTCATGGGGGTTTCCTGCGCCACCAATTCGCCGCAGAACAAGGATTTCAGTTCCTTCCTCAGCCAAATTGCACAGGAATGCAAGCCACTGATCATCGGCTCCGACAATTACACGCAGGCAATCGTTTTCAACGGCCTGGGCGCCAATCCCGACAATTACAATAATTTCCTCGGTAAGACGCAGGTGCTCTACAACGGCGGAATTTCGCCGGATATCTATCGCAGCTCGCTGACGGCGTTTATCGGTGCGGGAACGTACAACGATCGTTCGTTTAACTGCATCTTCGCCCATCTTCCGAAGCAGCCGTAGGCCTTTCCTGCCGCGCGAAACACCCCTTCTTTCGCGCGACCCCGGCTCTGCGTTGCGTCGCGGCCGACGCAGAGCCGGTTAAGCGCACCTTGCGTCAGGTGCGATCAGGAGCACGCCTTCCCATGATCGGGATGGTTCCCCGCCGCCTTGGCGGCGGCTTCGGTCATGTACTCGCCCTGCTTGGTCTTGCCGTACCACTTGTCTCCCGAGCAGTGGTAGACCTTTGACGAGCTGTTGACCCAGACTTGCCCGGGTCCACCACCGGCTGCCGGCGCCGTCGGGGCAGCGGCGGTCTTGGCCGCTGGAGTGGCCGGTGCAGCTGCGGCAGGCGCCATCGGCGCAGCCGTCTTCGCCGCCGGTGCGGCCGGTGCGGTCGCGGCTGGAGCCGCCGTCGTGGCCGCCGCAGCCGGCGTGGTGCTGTACCAATCCTTCACCCCGCCGTGCTTGGCACAGGCGCCGCGCTTGGTCGCCGCCGACGTGTAGCTGCCATCCTTGCAAGCTCCGGTCGACCCGGCAGGCGCCTGCGCGCTGCCCACCGTCGCTATCAGCATCCCCACCGCAATTGCTACCGACGTCATCAATATTCTCATCGCCTTCTCCACAAGTTGGGTGACTCCCCTGCACTTCGTTGTCCCAGCCCGGCAGGTATGCCGCCTAGCATGCCAGAAGATCCCCCACGCTCCAATCCCGAGGCGAACGTTCGAAGGTCCCATGCGGCCGCGCATCGTCGCGCGTATGCTTTCGCCAGACTTTCTGCCCGCAACCCGGAGGAATCGATCGTGACCCAGATTGCCGTGCTTGATGACTGGCAGCGCGTTGCGCGGGCGAGCGCTGATTGGGCGCCGCTCATGGCCTGCGCCGAAGTGACCTTCCTGGAGGCACCTTTCAAAGGGGAGGACGATGCTGCGCAAGGGCTCTCCCAGGCCGACATCATCTTGGCCACGCGCGAGCGCACGCCGTTTCCGCCTTCGCTCGTTGGCCGCCTGCCGCGGCTGCGCATGTTCGGTCTTACCGGCTCTCGTGCGGCGATGATCGATATCGCCGGTATGATCTCCCGCGGCATCACCGTCTGCTACACCGGAAGCGGCCCATCCGGGAGCTCGACGGCGGAACTCGCGCTCGGACTCCTGCTTGCCGCAGCCCGGCGCATTCCCGCTGGCGACCTCGCCGTGCGTGCCGGCCGGTTCCAGCAGGGAACCGAGGCGGGGCCGCTTCTCGAGGGCAAGACCATCGGCCTCATTGGTCTGGGCCGGATCGGCTCGCGCATGGCCACCTATTGCCGGGCGCTGGGGATGAGCGTGCTGGCCTGGAGCCAGAACCTCAGCGCCGAAACGGCCATTGCAGCGGGTGCGACCCGCGTGTCCAAGGAGGAGTTGCTGGCCCGCGCCGACGCGGTAAGCCTGCATCTGGTGCTCTCGGAGCGCACGCGCGGCATCCTCGGCCCGGCCGATCTGGCACGCATGAAGCCGCGCGCGATCCTGGTCAACACCGCACGCGCACAACTGGTCGACGAGACTGCGCTCGTCACCGCAGTGCAATCGGGGCGGATCGTTGCCGCACTCGATGTGTTCTATCGCGAGCCGCTCTCGGGAGATAGTCCCTTAACACGCATGCACAACACGGTGCTGACGCCGCATCTGGGCTACTCGGTGATCGAGGTATACCGCGAGTATTTCCAGCAAGGCGTCGAGAACGCTCTGGCGTTTCTCGATGGCAAGCCGATTCGCGTATTGCAGCCCGACGGCGCTCAGCGCTAGCGCGTGCGAGAAGCCTCCACCATAGCCCGGAACTTGTTGACGTTATCCTCGCCTGCGTAGGCCGCGATCCGCTTGTAGGCGGGCTCCATCTTGGCCCGAAACGGCGCCAGGTCGGGGCGCGTGATCTGCATGCCGGCGGCCGCGAGCTTGACCAGCTGATCGGCTTCGCCTTCGGCAATGAGCTTGCGCATGAGCTCACCGCTGGCGGCACTTTCCTCGCGGAAGATCGCCTGCTGCGCGGGCGTCAGTTTCTTCCATGAATTGACACCCATGGTGTGGATCATGTTGTTGTAGATGTGCCGCGTGAGCACGAGATGCTTCTGTACTTCGTAGAACTTGCTGTAATAGATCACCGGGATCGGATTCTCCTCGCCGTCGACCACCCCTTGGGAGAGCGCGAGGTAGAGCTCCGGAAACGCAATAGCCTGCACGGTGGCCCCCAGCGCCTCCATCGACGCCTGGATCTGCAATTCGGGCGGGGTGCGGATCTTGAGCCCCGCGACGTCGCCGGGAAGGTTGATCGGGCGCACGCTGTTGGTGACGTTGCGAAAGCCGTATTCCCAGTTGTGTAGCAGGATGAAACCCTGCTTCTCGGCGCGCGGTGCAAGCCACTCCATGGCCGGCCCGTCGAGCACGCGAAATACTTGGGCAGGGCTATCGAAGATAAAGGGGAGCATGACCGCCCCAAACGCGGTGTCGTACTTGTCCAGTTGCCCCTGCGTCGGCAGCCCCATGTCGATGGTTCCAAGCTTGATCTGCTGCGCCTGCTCAGGCGGTCCGCCAAGGACGTTGTTGGGAAAGATGTTGATCTTGATCGCGCCGTTGGTGCGCATCTCGACGCGGCTGACAAACTGCTTGGCGGCAATATTGGCCGGATGATCCTCCGGCGCGAAGTGCGCCCAGCGCAACGTCAGCGGCGCCTGCCCCCGCGCCACATAGGGAGCCGCCAGCGACACCGCGGCACCTCGCCCGGCCGTCCTGAGAAACCTTCTGCGGTCCATAACCTTCTCCTCCTTGTAGGCTGCCCGGGTGCTGCCGGACAGCGTTAGCCACGAAAGCCGAAATAGTGCGGCAGAAACAGTGCCAGCCACGGCACGAATGCGACGATCAGCAAGCCGACGAGCACCATGCCCAGATAGGGCAGCATGGCGCGTGAGGCAGCCTCGATATCGGCACGCATGATCGCACAGCAGACGTAGAAGCCCACGCCCGCAAGCGGCATGAAGCCGCCGATGCCCATGGCGATGATCAGCACCAAGGCGTAGTGCAGTTCGCTCAATCCGAGCTTCCCGGCGATGGGGATGAGCAAAGGTGCTAGGACATTGAGCGAAGGCAAGCCCTCAAGCAGCACGCCAACAGCGATCAGCAATCCGATCGAGCCGAGCATGAAGATGGCCGTGCTGTTGCCCACCGAATGCAACAGGTCCACGAGCCGCTGTGGCAGGTACGCCACGGTCAGTGTCCACGAAAACCCCGACGCGGCGGCGAAGATAAAGAGCAGCACGCCGGTCAGCGCGGCCGTATCGGCGACTGTGCGCAGCAGGCTCTTGAGGCTCATCTCGCGATAGATCAGCATCGAGAGCGCCAGTCCGTAGGCGACCGCGAAGGCCGCCACCTCGGTCGGCGTGGCAATTCCCAGCAGGATGCCGGCGAGCAGCATGCCCGGCATGAGCAGCGGCAGCAGCGCACTCGCCGCGGCGCGCAGCATCGCGGCGCGCGGTGCGCGTGGGAGCCGGGGCGTGCCGGCGCGGCGGGTGCGCAGGTCGATGAGCAACATGAGACTCAAGGCCATCACCGCCGCCGGAATCAAGCCGCCGATGAACATCCCGGCCACGGAAACGCTGGTGATGGAACCGACAATCAACATGGCAATACTCGGCGGCACGGTCTCGCCCATGATCGCCGATGCGGCGAGCACCGCCGCGCCTTCGGCGGCACCGTGACGCTCGCGCAATTCGTCACGCATGACCGTGCCGACCGCGGCAACGTCGGCAGGCTTGGAGCCGGAAAGCCCGGACACCACGTACATGCTCAATACGGCCACCTGGAGCAATCCGCCGCGGGCATGTCCGACCACGCTCTGGATGAAACGGATCAGGCGCACGCTGATGCCGCCGCGCTCCATGATCAATCCGGCCAGGATGAAAAAGGGCACCGCGAGCAGAATGAAGTTGCCCGTGCCGTTGACCATGGTTTGCGGCAATACCACGAGCGAAGCTGCGCCCGTGCCCCACATGTAGGCTGCCGCCGACAGGAGCAGCACGAATCCGACTGGAACACCGGCCAGGATCGCGACCAGAAAGAACACGAGGACCGCATTGATCGCGACGTCGGAGGTGAACCACGGCTGCCAGGCGGCACGCGTCAGCATCGCTCCGGCGAGCACGACTGCAAACGCACATCCGACCTGCAACGCGAGCCGCCCGTGCTCGCGCCAGAGATGGATGAAGGCGTAGAACGCGAGCAGCGCCATGCCCAAGGGCAGCGGCAAGCCGATGATCGCTGCCGGTAGCTGCAGCACCGGCGTGCGCTCGTTCCAGCTCGACGCGAGGAATTCCAACGACGCGATCCCGGTGAGGCCGGCGACGAAGAGAACCAGGACATCGGCGAGCGCGAGGCAGGCGCTGCGCGTCGGTGCGGAGCAGAGGTTGAGTACCACGCGAACGAAGGCGTGGTCACGCCGGCGATACGCCACCGCGCCGCCGATGAACGCCAGCGTCGAGAGCGTCAAGCGCGCCGTTTCGTCGGCCCAGAGAAAGGAATGGTGGAAGAACGTGCGTGCGACGACGTTGGCCAGAACCATGACCAGTTCGCCCAGGAGGGCTATTGCGACGACCGACTCGGCGAGCCGGTCGAGGGCGCGAAGTGCGATGCCGTCGCGCATGCCGACCGGAAAGGATCGAGATTCCGCCGTCTGCTGCGTTTCGACGCCGACCGGTATCACTAACGTTTTGTCCGTTGTGGCGAAGCGCTGGTAACGACGGCGATGGTCCCGACGGTGCCGGCGCATGACACGCCGGCGCCGCGTTGGGTCGCCGCCGCGAATCGCAGCAAAATCCGATCATGCGCCGACCGGAAGTGCTCGTCAGTGCTAGTATTTCCCGGCCGTCGGGCGCGAGTCAATCGCCGCCGGCGTCGTAGGGGCTGTCACGCCTGGAGATCCGGATGACCGACTATCGCAAACTTTTCGACCTGAGCGGCCGCAAGGCGCTCGTCCTGGGCGCGGCCTCGGGCATCGGCAAGGCGGCGGCGGAAGCGCTTGGCGCGCTCGGCGCCGTAGTCCATTGCGCGGATCTCGACCTGGCGCGCGCCGAGGCGACGGCGGAAGCCATTCGCGCCACCGGTGGAGTGGCGGACGCGTCGCGTACGGACGCCGCCAGCGGCGAGGACGTCGCAGCGCTGGTGCAGCGGGCCCATGCCTCGCTCGGGCGCATCGACATTGCCGTGACGACGCCGGGCATCAACATTCGCAAGCTTGTATTGAATTACAGCGAGGCGGAATTCGATCGCATCCTCGATCTCAACGTCAAGGGAACGTTCTTTTTCTTGCGCGAGGTCGGGCGCATCATGGTCGCGCAGAAAAGTGGAAGCATCATCGCCTCGTCGTCGATCCGCGCCTTTACGATCGAGCCCGGACTGGCGGTCTATGGCGCGACCAAGGCCGCGATCTCGCTGCTCGTCAAGGGGTTTGCCGCCGAGGTGGGCGGCTACGGTGTGCGCGTCAATGCGATCGCACCGTCGATCATCGAGACGCCGCTCTCCGCGCCGATCAAGACGCGTCCGGAGATCTACGATACCTACGCCAGGCACACCGTCCTTGGCCGCTGGGGCCAGCCGCAGGAGGTGGGGAGCGTGGTGGGTTTCCTCGCGTCCGACGCGGCGAGCTACATCAGCGGCAGCACCCTGATGATCGATGCCGGATGGACGGCGATCGATGGACCGCCGACCGGACTGACGCAACTCGGCTGATTGGCCGCCGGTCCTTGGCCGGCCACGCGATCGGCCAACGCCCGCCGGGAACGGGCAAAAAAAAGCCCGGTTGCCCGGGCTTTCTCAATGCTACGCTGCGACCAAACCTAGTCGAGCGTCCTGATGTTCGCGGCCTGATCCCCTTTGGGACCGGTGGTGACATCAAAGCTCACCTTCTGGTTCTCACGCAGGCTCTTGTGGCCCTCACCCTGAATCGCCGAGAAGTGGGCAAACAGATCCTTGCCACCGCCATCGGGAGTGATGAAGCCGAAACCCTTGCCATCGTTGAACCACTTGACCGTACCTGTACCCATGTCTACTGCTCCTGTGAAATATAAATGACGGGCCTTGGCCCGGCGCTGGAACTTCAAGGGAGAGTGACTAGGACCTGATGAGTACCGCCGAGGCGGCAACGCGGGGACTGGCAATTCGCTTGAGGAACCGGCGTCTCTTCTATACACGCATTCGGCGCGCGCGTCAAATTGATGATCCCGGTCTCCTGAGACGCCAATGCAATACCGGTATATAGTCGCACTGTCGCGGTTGGTGTGGCGCGACACTTGGAGGTTGACCCCGCAATGGCGGTTTTTCGCGCGATGGAAGGAATCGGACGGTGACGGCGGCAGCCGCGTTCGGGTCCGGCCGCGCCTCCGCGGTCCTGCGCGACCAGTTTCTCGGCGCACTGGACGCGGCCGATGAGCTTTTGCTCCGCGATCTGGCCACGCATCTGCGCAGCTGCACCAACATTCTTCCGAGCACGACCTGCGTGTTGTTGGGACTTCCGGCTGGAAGCACCTACGCCGTCGGCGCGCGGGCGGTGATCGAGCGAAAACCATGATGAAGCAGGAAGTTCTCGGCGTCCGGCCGGTGAACAACGAGTACGGCGACACGGGACCGATCGCGACCACCGAGGAGTTCACCGCCGCCTTGCTTGCCACGCGGGACTGGATCGGTATCTCGCCAACCCAACTGCAGATGCTTCAGGCGCAGTGTCGCGCGCCGGAAGCCACCATCACCGCCGCGCAGCTTGCAACCCAGCTCAGCTTCAAGAATTTCGCGGCCGCCCGGCTGCAGTACGGCACGCTTGCGCGCGCCATCGCAGAAAAGCTTGGATACGCCCCGCCGCAGAAGGGCAAAGGCCCGGTTCGTTGGTGGTTCGCCCTGTCGATCGCGTCGGTCGGCGAGGACGACGCGGGCGACGGTGAGTTCAAATGGATCATGCGGCCGGAGCTCGTTGCGGCGCTGCGCATGATGAAGTGGGCCTGACCGGAAGCTGACTCTCCGGCCGCGACCGGGCAGGGACCGCACTGCGCGACTGTTGCGCAGCCCACAGCGCGGCCCGTCGATTGTCGAAACGCCGCACAGGCACTAAACTGCCCGCCAGCAAGTCCGTATATCCCGCACCGGCGCGAGCGACATGATCAGCGACAGCTTGTTGAAGGGCGTATATCTGTTTGCCGATTTGAGCGCCGAGGAGCGCGGTCGGCTGGCCAAGATCGCGGAGCCGATGAACCTGCCAGCGGGGTTCCCGATCTTCTCGGCGGGCGAGGATGCCACCGCCCTGTATCTGATCAAGGACGGTTCGGTGCGCATCGCGGCACACGCGCCAAGCGGGGCGCACATCGATGTCGCAACGCTTGCCTCGGGCTCGCACTTCGGCGAGATGGCGTTGCTCGACGGTACAAAGCGCTCAGCCGCCGCCGAGACACTCGAACCGACGGCCATCTTTCGCTTCGACTACGACAAGCTGCAGTCGCTGCTCGACGCATCACCACCGATCGCGAGCCGATTTTACCGCTCGCTGGCGCGCTTCCTTTCGAACCGCCTGCGCCAGACGACGACCGATATGAGCTTCGCCAGGGAAAGAAACCTGCGTCACTTCTAACCCATTTGGGGTGGGTCCGGGCGTGCGGGCAAATCCGGGCACCGGCCGGAATCAATCCCTGAATCCCACTGGCCTACCCGCTGCGAGGGTAAGGCGCCGGTACGGTCAGGGATCGTATCGGTAACCGAGCGCAGCGGCCTCGCGATAGACAGCCTCGATCAGCGGCTTGCCGATACGCCCTTCCATCTGTCGATGAACGGGTAGCAGCGCTTTGCGCCAGGCTGCCTGTTCTTCGGCGGTCAGCGCGTAGATGTTCGTCTTGCCCGATGCCTTAACCTTGGCGATGCTCTCCTCGTTGTCTTGCAGCGAGAGACGGTTCTCGTAGTCGGTTGACTCGCGCATCGCGCCTTCGAGCTTGGTCCGGATGTCGGCCGGCAGCGCGTCCCAGAATTTTTTGTTGACGATCACGGCGTAACCGTCGTAGCCATGGTTCGACAGCGCGACGTACTTCTGCACTTCGTACATTTTCTGCGTATACAGGTTCGGCGGGGTGTTCTCGGTGCCGTCGACCACGCCCGTCTGCAAAGCCTGATAGACCTCGGAAAACGCCATGACCTGCGGCAGCGCGCCCAAGTCGCGCATCTGGGCATCGAGCACCTTCGATGACTTGATGCGCATTTTCAGGCCACGGAAGTCCGCGACGCCGTGCAGCGGCCGGTTCGCGCTCATCACCTTGAAACCGTTGTCCCAATAGGCAAGCCCGACGATGCCTTTGGTTTCAAGCAGCTTGAACAGGTTCCTCCCGATCTCGCCGTCGACCACCCGGCGCAGCACCGCGCGGTCAGGAAAGATATACGGCAGATCGAATAACTCAAACTCCGGAAGCCCAAGCGGTCCGAACTTGGACGTCGACGGGGCGAGCATCTGCACCGATCCGAGTTGCAGCGCCTCCATCTCTTCGCCGTCCTTATACAGCTGGCTGTTGGGATAGATCTCGATGTGCACCCTTCCGCCAGTGCGCTCTTCGGCGAGTTGCTTGAATCGCTCCGCCGCCATGCCCTTGGGCGTATCCGCCGCGACAACGTGGCTGAACTTGATCACAATCGGCGTCTGGCCCCACGCCGCTCCGGCGGCCAGGAGCGCGGTGCCGACCCACATCCACTTGCGCATCATGTTGTCATCCTCAGGCGATTGCCGTGGCGTCGTGATGCGCCGGGACGCTCAGCCGGGGAAGCGCCCCGGCGTCCGCGCTTTGCTCCAGGCGCCAACAAGCCGCGAGCAGTGTTTCGATTGCATCGGAGGCGAGGATCGGGGCGCACAGCGCCCGGAACTTGTCCTCGAGATCGCGATCGCTCATCGGCTGCGCGAGGCTGCCCAGCGCGTGTGCGACGAAGCGCTCGAGCACGCGCCCGTCCTGGAGACGGATGCGAACCCGCGCCGCGTCCTCGGCCATCGCTGCGTCGACTGTGGCAACGACGCGGTTTCGCAATGCGATCACGCGCGGATCGGCCACGCGCGCGTCCGAATACTGCGCTTCGGCCGCCGCGCCGTCGATGAGGGCTACCGCGGCACTATGAAAAACGCTGAACTTGCCTTCGAGGCCGACGCGGGGCGTTTTTTTCCCGCAGAGTTCGAGCACCAGCGGATGCACGCCGAGTTCAACCGCGTCGATGGCCTCGGGGGCGGCATGTTCTTCGGTGCGTAGCTGCAGGCAGCCGTCGATGACCGGGTGGACGACGATGCCGCAGGCGAAGGGCTTGTAGCTGTTGAACGAGAGCTCCCAGGTCTCCCCGAGGCCGTCGCTGATCTTGCCGTAATCGCGCGCGGTCGCGAGCACATTGGCGAAGCCGCGCCGTCCTTCAATGCCCTGTGTTGTGCTGGTGAAATTCTGCTGCGCGAGCAGGGCGGCGACCATGCCATTGCGCGCCGCCAGGCCCGGATGCAGCGGCTTGCTCATCGAACCGAACATTTCGCGCAGGCCTGATGCCTGCGTCGCCGCGATGCCCAGCGCCCACACCAGCTGCGCTTCGGACAGCCCCAGGACCCGGCCGGTCGCCGCCGCGGCGCCGAATACTCCGGCGGTGCCGGTGATATGCCAGCCGATATCGTAATGTGACGGGTAGACGGCGTTGCCAACCCGGCACTCGACTTCGACGCCGAGTACGAATGCGTGCAGCCAGTCGCTGCCGCTGACCGGCAGGTGCTCGGACAGCGCGAGCAGGGCAGCTGCAACCGGTCCGCTCGGGTGGATGATGGTCTTCAGATGCGTGTCGTCGAAATCGAAGGTGTGCGATGCCATGCCGTTGATAAGCGCGGCGGTAAGGCAATCGAATCGTTCGGAGCGCCCGAGCAGGGTTGCCTGCTCGCGTCCGGCGAACGGCGAGAGCGCGGCGATGGCGCGGGTCACCGCGTCGTGGCGCGAGGCGCCGATCGCGCAGCCGAGAAAATTGACCAGCGCGCGTTTCGCTTCATGGCGCACGGCGCCGGGCAGCGCGCCGGGTTCCGCGCTGGCGACGAAGCGGGCGAGTGCGAGCGTGGGCTCCGCACTCATGCTGCGGTTGTCGCCGCCTGACGCCCGGGCGTCGACGCCGCATCGCTGCCCTGCAGGTACTCGAGCGCGGACTCGACTCCGCCGCGGCGGTGCGGAATCGCGGCGAGGGAGAGTCCCATTTCCACGCCACACAACGTGGCGCAAAGCGTGAGGTCGTTGAAGAAGCCGAGATGGCCTATGCGAAACACGCGGCCGGCAAGCCTTCCCAGGCCGGTGCCCAGCGAGAGATCGAAGTGTTCGAGCACCTTGCGCCGGAAGGCGTCGGCATCGTGGCCATCGGGCAGCACGATCGCGGTCAACGAGTCGCTGTATTCGCCGCTGTTGCGGCAGAGGATCTCAAGTCCCCAGGCGCGCACTGCGCTACGCGTCGCCTCGCCGTGGCGATGGTGACGAGCGAACACCGCCGGCAGTCCCTCCTCCTGCAGCATCGTGATGGCCTCGTGCAGGCCGTAGAGCAGATTCGTCGCCGGCGTATACGGAAAGTAACCGGTGCGATTGGAGGCGAGGATCTCGTCCCAGCCCCAGTACGACCGCGGCAGGCGCGCGCTACGGCTTGCGGCAAGTGCCTTGTCGCTGAGGGCGTTGAACGAAAGGCCGGGCGGCAGCATCAATCCCTTCTGCGAACCTGCCACCGTCACGTCGACGCCCCATTCTTCGTGCCGATAGTCCATCGAAGCAAGCGAGGAAATCGTGTCCACCATGAACAGCGCCGGGTGCCGCGCCCGATCGATCGCGTGGCGAATGTCGGCAATGCGGCTCGTGACCCCGGTCGACGTCTCGTTGTGCACGACCAGCACCGCCTTGATGCGATGCGCGCGGTCGGCGACCAGCTTTTCTTCGACGATGCTCGGATCGACACCGCTTCGCCAATCGCCGGGCACAAATTCGACCTCGAGTGAGAGCTTGTCGGCCATCCTGCGCCACA
>Ga0302326_10017379_pt1 | contig 15008 bp, 6 predicted proteins | sample Palsa_T0_3_FD_202264 | JGI IMG/M metagenome (GOLD analysis project Ga0302326, IMG submission 202264) | Peat permafrost microbial communities from Stordalen Mire near Abisko, Sweden - Palsa_T0_3 | ecosystem: Environmental > Terrestrial > Soil > Palsa > Peat permafrost | place: Sweden: Abisko... | reverse complement strand
TAGGACCACTCGGATTAGGGCTTGCCAGCTGCGCCATCGAGCCTAAGGTTACATTTCAGCGGCACCGGGTCCGACGGGTTAATATGGGTCGAGTTGGCATGTCAGGCGGGTTTTGTCATATCGTTTTACGACTTGTCGGAACCCGGGTATTGGACCGCCGTTCAGCGCTGCACGGACGAATCCCAACCGGATCATCGCCACCCAGGCGAACACCACTTCGACAAGACCGATGGGGCCTAACCCACAGCCCGGGCGGCGCCAACGTGGCAGTCTGAGGTCTGATTCCGCGGCGGAAAGTTCTGGTGAAGGGGCAGGTGGGAATGGCGCCCAACCGCGTCGGGCTCTACAACCCCGCGTACGAGCATGACTCGTGCGGGGTGGCCATGGTCGTCGACATCCACGGTCGCCGCAGCCGCGACATCGTGGACAAGGCGATCACTGCACTGGTAAACCTCGAGCACCGCGGCGCGCAGGGTGCCGAGCCGAACAGCGGTGACGGCGCCGGCGTCCTGATCCAGGTTCCCGACGATTTCTTGCGGGCGGTCGTCGACTTCGACCTGCCCGAAGCGGGCAGCTACGCCACGGGTATCGCGTTCCTGCCGCAGTCGTCGAAAGAGGCGACCGCGGCGTGCGCTTCAGTGGAGAAGATCGTCGAGGCCGAGGGCCTGCAGGTGCTGGGCTGGCGCAATGTGCCCACCGATGAGGCTTCGCTGGGCGCGCTAGCTCGCGACGCGATGCCCACCTTCCGCCAGTTGTTCATCGCCGGTGCCGAGGGACTGCAGCTTGAGCGCCGCGCCTACGTGATCCGCAAGCGCGCCGAACACGAGCTCGGCACCAAGGGTCCGGGACAGGATGGACCCGGACGCGAAACCGTATATTTCCCAAGCCTTTCCGGTCGGACCATGGTCTACAAGGGCATGCTGACCACGCCACAGCTCAAGGCGTTCTATCTCGATCTGCAAGACCAGCGGCTGACCAGCGCGCTGGGCATCGTGCACTCCCGATTCTCCACGAACACCTTTCCGTCGTGGCCGCTGGCGCATCCGTTCCGGCGCATCGCGCACAACGGCGAGATCAACACCGTCACCGGCAACGAGAACTGGATGCGCGCCCGTGAGGCGCTGATCAACACCGACGTCTTTGGGTCTGACGGCGCCGCCGAAAACCCGGTCAAGCTGTTCCCGATCTGCACACCGGGCGCGTCGGACACCGCGCGGTTCGACGAGGCGCTCGAACTGCTGCACCTGGGTGGGCGCAGCCTGGCTCACGCCGTGCTGATGATGATCCCGGAGGCCTGGGAACACCAGGAGTCGATGGACCCGGCCCGACGGGCGTTCTACGAATATCACGCCTCGCTGATGGAGCCGTGGGACGGCCCGGCGTCGATGACATTCACCGACGGCACCATCATCGGCGCGGTACTCGACCGCAACGGCCTACGCCCGTCCCGGATCTGGGTGACCGAAGACGGACTGGTCGTGATGGCGTCTGAGGCCGGCGTGCTGGACCTCGACCCGTCGAAGGTGGTCCGCCGGATGCGGCTGCAGCCCGGCCGGATGTTCCTGGTGGACACCGCGCAGGGCCGCATCGTCGCCGACGAGGAGATCAAGGCCGAGCTGGCCGCCGAGCAGCCCTACCAGCAGTGGCTGGACAACGGGCTGATTCCGCTGGGCGAGCTGCCGCAGGGCGACTACGTGCGGATGGCGCACCATCGGGTTGTCTTGCGGCAATTGGTTTTCGGTTACACCTACGAGGAGCTCAACCTGCTGGTGGCGCCGATGGCCCGAACCGGCGCAGAACCTCTCGGCTCGATGGGCACCGATACACCCGTCGCGGTGCTATCCCAGCGCCCGCGGATGCTGTTCGACTACTTCCAGCAGTTGTTCGCCCAGGTGACCAACCCGCCGCTGGACGCCATCCGTGAGGAAGTGGTGACCAGTCTGTCGGGCACGGTCGGGCCGGAGGGCGACCTGCTGAATCCGAATGAGGATTCCTGTCGCCAGATCATCGTGCCGCAGCCCATTCTGCGCAACCATGAGCTCGCCAAGCTGATCAACCTCGACCCCGACGTCGAGGTCAACGGTCGTCGGCACGGCCTGCGGTCCAAGGTGATTCGCTGTCTGTACCCGGTCGCCGAGAACGGCGCCGGCCTCAAGGCGGCGCTCGATGACGTGCGTGCGCAGACCTCGGCGGCGATCGCCGAGGGCGCGCGGATCATCGTCCTGTCCGACCGCGAGTCCGACGAGCGGCTGGCCCCTATTCCGTCGTTGCTGGCAGTTTCTGCGGTGCACCACCATCTGGTCCGCGAACGCACACGCACCAAGGTCGGGCTGTTAGTGGAGTCCGGCGACGCCCGCGAGGTGCACCATATGGCGGCGTTGGTGGGCTTCGGCGCGGCGGCGATCAACCCGTACATGGCGTTCGAGTCGATCGAGGTCATGTTGGACCGCGACACTCTAGGCGGTCTCGACCGCGAGACCGCGCTGCAGAACTACGTCAAGGCCGCCGGCAAGGGCGTGCTGAAGGTGATGTCCAAGATGGGCATCTCGACGCTGGCCTCCTACACCGGCGCCCAGCTATTCCAGGCCGTCGGCGTCGACGAGGGCGTCCTCGACGAGTACTTCACCGGATTGGCTTGTCCCACCGGAGGAATCAACCTCGCCGATATCGCTGCTGACGTCGCGGCCCGGCACGCGCTGGCTTTCCTGGACCGGCCGGACGAACGCGCGCACCGCGAACTCGAAGTGGGCGGTGAATATCAGTGGCGCCGCGAAGGCGAATACCACCTGTTCAACCCGGACACTGTGTTCAAGCTGCAGCACTCCACCCGCACCGGGCAGTACCAGATCTTCAAGGAATACAGCAGCCTGGTCGACGACCAGAGTGAGCGGATGGCCTCGCTGCGTGGCCTGCTGAAATTCCGCGACGGGGTCCGCCCGCCAGTCCCACTCGACGAGGTGGAACCGGTCAGCGAGATCGTCAAGCGTTTCTCGACCGGCGCGATGAGCTATGGCTCGATCTCCGCAGAGGCACACGAGACTCTGGCCATCGCGATGAACCGGCTCGGCGGTCGGTCGAACTCCGGGGAGGGTGGCGAGCACGTCGGCCGATTCGACCGCGACGCCAACGGCGACTGGCGCCGCAGCGCCGTCAAGCAGGTCGCTTCGGCCCGGTTCGGTGTCACGTCGCATTATCTGAGCAACTGCTCGGACATCCAGATCAAGATGGCCCAGGGTGCCAAACCCGGTGAGGGCGGCCAACTGCCGGCCGGCAAGGTCTACCCGTGGATCGCCGAGGTGCGACACTCCACTCCCGGCGTGGGCCTGATTTCGCCGCCGCCGCACCACGACATCTACTCCATCGAGGATCTCGCCCAACTGATCCACGACCTGAAGAACGCCAACCCGTCCGCCCGGATCCACGTGAAGCTGGTGTCGGAGAACGGGGTAGGAACGGTCGCGGCCGGCGTTTCAAAAGCGCACGCCGACGTCGTGTTGATCTCCGGGCACGACGGCGGCACCGGCGCCACCCCGCTGACGTCGATGAAACATGCCGGCGCGCCGTGGGAGCTCGGGCTCGCCGAGACGCAGCAGACGTTGCTGCTCAACGGGTTACGGGACCGGATCGTGGTCCAGGTCGACGGACAGCTCAAGACCGGCCGCGACGTGATGATCGCGACGCTGCTCGGTGCTGAGGAATTCGGCTTCGCCACAGCTCCCTTGGTGGTATCCGGCTGCATCATGATGCGGGTGTGCCACCTGGACACCTGCCCGGTCGGGGTGGCAACCCAGAACCCGGTGCTGCGGGAACGGTTCGCCGGCAAACCAGAGTTCGTGGAGAACTTCTTCGTGTTCATCGCCGAAGAAGTTCGTGAATACATGGCGCAGCTCGGTTTTCGCACCATCAACGAGGCGGTGGGCCAGGTCGGGGCGCTGGACACCACGCTGGCCCGGGCGCACTGGAAGGCACACAAGTTGGATCTCTCGCCGGTGCTGCACGAGCCGGATTCGGCGTTCATGAACCAGGATCTGTACAACAGCTCCAAGCAGGACCATGGTCTGGACAAGGCGTTGGACCAACAGTTGATCGTGATCAGCCGTGAGGCGCTGGACTCGCAGAAGCCCGTCCGGTTCTCCACCACCATTGCCAACGTCAACCGCACTGTCGGCACGATGCTCGGCCACGAGGTGACGAAAGCCTATGGTGGGCAAGGGTTACCGGACGGCACCATCGACATCACCTTCGAGGGCTCGGCAGGCAACAGCTTCGGGGCATTCCTGCCGCCCGGCATCACGCTGCGGGTCTACGGCGACGCCAACGACTACGTCGGGAAGGGCTTGTCCGGGGGGCGGATCGTGGTGCGGCCAACCGAGAAGGCACCGCCGGATTACGTCGCCGAAGAAAACATCATCGGTGGCAACGTGATCCTGTTCGGCGCTACCAGCGGCCAGGTGTTCCTGCGCGGCGTGGTCGGCGAGCGGTTCGCCGTGCGCAACTCCGGCGCTCACGCTGTGGTCGAGGGCGTCGGCGACCACGGCTGTGAGTACATGACCGGCGGCAAGGTGGTGATTCTCGGTGACACCGGCCGCAACTTCGCGGCAGGCATGTCCGGCGGTATCGCCTACGTCTACGACCCGCAGGACGCGTTGCCGGTCAACCTCAACTCCGAAATGGTCGAACTCGAGGCACTCGACGACGACGACCTCGAATGGCTGCACGGAAGTATTCAGGCGCATATCGACGCCACCGACTCCGCGGTCGGTCAGCGCATTCTGGCTGACTGGGGCGCCGAGCAGAAGCGCTTCGCCAAGGTGATGCCACGCGACTACAAGCGGGTGCTGGAAGCGATCGCGGAGGCTGAGCGCAGCGGCACCGATCCCGAAGAAGCGATCATGGCGGCCGCCAGTGCCTGATCCGAAGGGCTTCCTGAAGTACACCCATCGTGAAACGCCTGAACGCCGACCGGTGGATTTGCGACTACGCGACTGGAAAGAGGTCTACGAAGACTTCCCGCCCTCGACGCTGCAGCACCAGGCCAGTCGATGTATGGACTGCGGAATCCCGTTCTGTCACAACGGTTGCCCGCTGGGCAACTTGATCCCGGAATGGAACGATCTGGTTCGCACCGATCGCTGGCGCGATGCGATCGAGCGGCTGCACGCGACCAACAACTTCCCTGAATTCACCGGCCGGCTCTGCCCCGCGCCGTGCGAGTCGTCATGTGTACTCGGAATCAACCAGGATGCGGTCACGATCAAGCAGATCGAGGTCGAGATCATCGACAAAGCCTTCGATGAAGGCTGGGTGATTCCGCTGCCGCCAGATGCGCGCACCGGAAAGACGGTAGCGGTGGTGGGCTCAGGTCCGGCCGGTCTGGCTGCCGCGCAGCAACTGACCCGGGCCGGACACCTCGTGACGGTCTTCGAACGCGCCGACCGCATCGGCGGGCTGCTGCGCTACGGCATTCCCGAGTTCAAGATGGAAAAGCGTCACCTGGACCGCCGGCTCGACCAGATGGTTGCCGAGGGCACCGAATTCCGCGCCGGCGTCAACGTCGGTGTGGACATCACCGCCGAGGAGTTGCGCTCCGAGTTCGACGCGGTAGTGCTGGCGGGCGGCGCGACCGCCGGACGCGACCTGCCGATCACCGGACGCGATCTGGACGGTATCCACCAGGCTATGGAATACCTGCCGTGGGGAAACCGGGTCCAGCAGGGTGATGACGTTCTTGGTGCCGACGGGGAACCACCGATCACCGCCAAGGGCAAGAACGTCGTCATCATCGGCGGCGGTGACACCGGCGCGGACTGCCTGGGCACCGCGCACCGCCAGGGCGCGGCCAGCGTCCACCAGTTTGAGATCATGCCGCGTCCGCCGGACACCCGCGCTCCGTCCACCCCGTGGCCGACCTACGCGATGATGTTCCGGGTGTCCTCGGCGCACGAAGAGGGTGGCGAGCGGGTGTTCTCGGTCAACACCGAGGAATTCGTCGGCCGCGATGGCCGCGTCACCGGGCTCAAGGTGCACGAGGTGACGATGCAGGACGGCAAGTTCGTCAAGGCCGAGGGCAGCGACTACGAGATCGACGCCGACCTGGTGCTGCTCGCCATGGGGTTCGTCGGGCCGGAGAAGCCGGGACTGCTGACAGACCTGGGTGTCGACTTCACCGATCGCGGAAACGTCGCGCGCGGCAACAACTTCGAGACGTCGGTGCCGGGCGTGTTCGCCGCCGGCGATCTCGGCCGGGGGCAGTCGCTGATTGTCTGGGCGATCGCCGAGGGCCGCGCGGCCGCTGCGGCTGTCGACCGGTTCTTGGTGGGTCACACGGCTTTGCCGGCACCGGTGACGCCTACCGCCGCTCCGCAGCGGTAGACGTCACGCGGCTAGCTGCTTTCAGGAAGCCGGCGTTCCTGCGCTGTTCGGCGGGAGCCGGTGTGGCCGGTGTACCGGCCGGCGCTTCGGGTCCGGCGACAGTTACAGGGGTGGCCGGCGCGCCAGCCGGGTTTGGTTCGCTACCAGCGGGCAACGGCGTGCCCTGACTGCCCGCGGGGAGGGAGGGGCGTCCCGCCGGCTTCCGGCGGGCGCAGGTTTCACGTGTGCGCCGTTCGGACCTGCCCGGTTGCCCGCTGTTGCCGGTGTCGCTCCGGTCCGCTTCTGCTGTGCCGGAGCACAGAGTCATTGCGGCGCGGCGGGTCGCGATACGTGTCCAGCCTCGGTGTCCTGCGCTGGGACCGCACCTGGGGTGTGGCCGAAGCTCGGTAGACCCGCCTCGGCGACGGATCCCCTCACTTGCTGGGCGGATTGCGGTGGCGGAGCGGCGGGGCCGCCACTGGAGTTCCCGTAGTCGCCGGTGTATTCGGTGTAGCTGCCATACGACGACGCGGCCGCCTGATGTGGCTGGTGCGCAGCTGCCTGCTGGTATGACGGGCCAGTGGCGCGCGCTGTTGCGCTCTGACGCAAGGCATCCGGCTGTGGCTGCTGGTTGTACTGGCCGTAGTACTGCGACGCCTGTGCGTAGTAGCCGGCGTATGCCTCGTACGCCGATGCGGCGGCGCGCTCCGCGGCGACTGCGCCGGGCTGCGCCACCACCGTTCCGATCGCGACCAACGCCTGCAGCCCATTGAGGCTGATAATGACCCACAACGCCCAGCCCGGCTGCGACGACGAATTGATCAGCAGCGACAGAGCTTCCAGGAAGCCGACTGTTGCCAGCGCGGCAACCACTTTGCGGGTCTGCTCTGGCGCCAGGCCGAATGCCGCCAGGAGTCCGGCGAACACGGCGAATCGAACCGCCCAACCGGCGCCGCCGTGGCCGTCAAGCACGGGTCCGTAGCTGAAGAGGTAAGACGCCACACCCAGTACTGCGACCGCGATCCGTAAGTACTGCAACCGGTCACGTGCACCCAGGTCGGATCGGGCGAACTGCTGTGCGTAGGCGTCGTATCCGCCCGGCTGCTGGGCCGGGTAATAGCCTTGCGATCCGGATGGGTAGGACATGATTGCTCCTGTGCGGTGATCGGGTTAGCCGGTGCCTACCGTAGCGCAATGGCGTGCTCACGAGCCGCAGAAATTCGCCCTGGTCAGTCGGTGGCGTCAAACGACGACTTGATGTAGTGCATTTCCTCGTCGGTGGCGACCATCGTGACAACCGACGACCCGGCCCGGGTACTGACTTTGACGGTGTCGGTGTCGAAGTCGAGTAGTTCCAGCGTCACATCGGCATTGCGAGACACCTCGGTGCCCGGCGGCAGGACCAACATCGAGGTGACGCCGACACGTACGGATTGCTCGGCAACTCCGTCAAACATCTCCACGGAGTAATTGCGTTCGGCGCCGGCTTGCATGGTTCCCCGGTTGAAGTCGGCCACCCATAACAGGTCGTGGTCGTCGACCTCCTCGACCATGGCGCGCCACATCCCCGGGCGGCGACTGTGTACCAGCACATGTGCACCCAGCGCCAACGACCGCAACACCGCCTGTTGAGCCAGATGCAGCGTGCCGACGATCTCGACGCGGCGGATCTGTGGACCGAACAGCGGCAGGGCGACCGCTCGACCGTGGTCGTCGGCGCCGATCACTTGGCCGCATCCCGACGCCGGCACCACCAGACCGCCAAGACCGGTTGAGTCCGCGTCCTCGCCGGCGAATGCCCAATGCCCTACCTGGCGGGGGGGTTGAGGGACCGGCAGGCTCGCGGCCAACGCGGAAAACTGGTAGCCCCGCAGATGTGCCAGGCCACCCAGGTTGATCCGGGCCCGCCCGTGCGTGTCGAAGCGGGCCAGGCCGCGGATCTGGGTGGGGCCGCGACGATGGTTGCGGCGCAGCGACAGGCAGACCGTGGTGGAGTAGCTGGGTATCGTCCAGAGCAAGCCGAGTCCCGCGGTGGTGAGCATGTCGGAGTTGATTGCGAAGCTGCGCAATCGGAATTGCCCCTCCCGGCAGGTGTGCCAGGTCTCCTCCACGCCGGCCAGGTTCACGCCGTCCGACAACTGATTGGTGGCCTGGCTGATCTCGGTGGCCGTCAGCACTCGCGAGCGCAGGCCCGTCTCGGTCAGCCTGTTCGCCACTCGCCGGGTCGCCGTCGTCGCTGTCCGTACGATTCCGTCACGGCCCCCGCCGCGGCGGCGAACCGCAGCCGGGCACCGCGCCGGATCGAACCGGATGGCAATCCAGACATGACGTTGCGCGATCGCCGGCAGCGGCCCAAGGACAGCGTCGTACACCGCGGCCACCTGACTGTGGCCGTGCGACCGGGCGCCCTGGCTGATCACATCGATCGAATCCACCGTGATGTCGAACTGCTGCAGACAATCGACGAGCACTTCCACCGGAACGGTGTCCCCGGACACTGTCGTGCCGGGCTCCATGACGGTTAGCGCCTGCGGATTCTCCTCGATCTTCAACAGCGACAACAGCGTTCGCCCGTCCCAGCGGAAGCCGATGAGCGAGCCCTCGGACATCGGCACGTCGAAAGGCTCGGCCGGAAGCTTCTTCCGGGTCCGCTTCCGCCGTTCCCGGATGAATCCCAACCGCTGGAAGATCAACCGCGGCAGCGTCGTTCCGCGCCTGCGAATGACCAGAAGAAGCGCCAGCGCGAGCCCGGTCACGGCGCCCTGCCAGCCCGGGACGCCGAGGATCACCGCAACCACTAGTCCGCTGGCAACGAGCAGTTGCGCCAGCAGTAAATCCACCAGCGGCACCAGACGCTGCACACCGATGTCCACCGTCGACCGCAGCTGGCTGGGCTCCGGCGACTTGGCTCCCTGACGGGGACTCACTGGACTCCTATTGGACTGCGTGGCGGCTGACAGATTGGTGCGCTGTTGCCCGGGCGACGTTGTTATACGCTACCGATGCTTCGGTGCTCGACCCGACGCTGATTGGAGCGGTAATGCCAGCGCAAGTTACCACGCGGGCGCAGGTGAACGGCTACAGATTCCTGCTCCGGCGACTGGAACATGCACTGATTCGCGCCGACTCCCGAATGATCCACGATCCGATGCGCGGGCAGATCAGATCGCTGATGGTCGGCCTGGTGATGGCCGTGCTCATCACCGGCGCCGCCGGCGTGCTCGCCTTCTTCAAGCCGGCGCCCAACATCGGCAACGCGCAGATACTGATCAGTAAATCCAGTGGCGCGCTATTCGTTCGCATCGGCGACCGCGTCCACCCGGTATTGAATATCGCGTCGGCCCGGTTGATCGTCGGAAAACCTGAGGAACCCAAGCAGGTCGACGACAAATGGCTGAACCAGTCACCGCGCGGACCGATGGTCGGGATCATCGGTGCCCCCGCCAGTATCCGTGCCGCAGACAACGCGCAAATGTCGTCGTGGACCGTGTGTGACACCGCGACGCTCCCGAACCTTCAAAGGGGCACCGGCGTCGCCAGCCTGGACACCGCGGTGTTGGCCAACGATCCGGTACTCAGCGACGACATCCGGGTGGCCAGCCCGGCGCAGATGATTCTGGCCGAAGCCGGCGGGGCCACGTATCTGATTTACGGCGGCGTCCGCGCACCGATCGACCCGCACGACTCGGTCGTGAGCAGCGCTCTGCACCTGCAGGGTGTGCGTGCTCGTCCGATCTCGCCCGGCCTACTCAATTCGTTTGCGTTGGTACCGCCTATCGCGGCGTTGGCGATCGAGGGAGTCGGTGACTCCAACCCAGCTCTCGGGCCGACGTATCGGGTGGGTTCGATCGTCAAAACCGTCGACTCGCGTGGCGAACAGCTCTACGTGGTTCTGCGCCAAGGTCTGCAACCGATCTCGGCGGGTACCGCCGACATCATCCGCTACGGGAACCCCGCCGACACCACGACGCGGGAAATCTCTCCGGCGCTGCTGAGCAAGGTTGCCGTCGTGCACATCTTGCCGATTGACCACTATCCAGCGATGCCGCCGCAGATCGTCACCCCGGAGCCGGACCGGGTGGTGTGCATGTCATGGCAACGATCGAACACCGCCGCGCAAGCCACCGTCCGACTGCTGGTCGGGTACCGCCTCCCATTGCCGGCCGGCGCGGAGCCGGTGCGCCTGGCCGGCGCGGACGGCAACGGGCCCGGTCTCGACGCGGTCTATCTCAAGCCAGGGACCGGCGAGTACGTGCAGGCCACCGGTGGCGGTGCCGACAGCAGGGCGATGGGCCAAGTGTTCTACGTCGCCGATACCGGGCTGCGCTATCACATCAAGGATCTGCCCACGGCCACCGCGCTCGGTGTCACCGGCATCAAGGATCCCGACAGCGACGCCGAACTGCCGCAATTGGCGCCTTGGCCCGCATTGTCGCTGCTTCCGCCGGGACCGGAGTTGTCGCAGGAAGCGGCGCTCGTTGCGCACGACGGCATAGCGGCTGATCCGCACGGCACCAAGGTCGAGCCGCCTCAGCAATAACCGCAATAACGCTGCCGCTCGGCCAGCAATCCACTCAGATCCGCAGCTCCCGGAAGAACGCGTAAAGGCGGATGATCCAGAAGCACAGCGGAAATACCAGCGCGATCGCGAAGAACTCCAAAATCTCGACCTGGCGTCGCATCACCGGGGAGAAGTCCAGCCGCGGCGCGATCACGCCACACGTCGCGATCAATACCATCAGCATCGCCAGCGCCAGCGTCACGTAGAGCTGCGGACCGCCGCCGAGGCAAGCCGCGGCCTTCACGATCACCGTCAGCGCGATCGCGAGTCCGCCGGCGACGAGGGTGGCCGACTGTACGAGATCGTGATGACTGCGTCCCCGCAGACAGAGCACGGTCGACACAGTGATCGCGAATGCCGGCCTCTGCCAGTGGAACCCGTTACTCAGGTCGAGCGTGAGATAGCAGCCCACCGCGGCGGTGACGGCTGCGGCGACGATGATGCCGGTCAGATACTGGTTGGCCCTGCGAAGCCGGTTGATCATGCCTTCTTCGGTGGGGATGATCTGTTTGCCGAGGGCGTTGACACCCTCGACCGCTGTCCCGCCCTGCGTTTCGATGTCGTCGAGCGGCTCGCCGGCCGTGGGGACCCGGGGAATCGGCAGTTTGGACAGCAGGATCGTGAGCCTGGGCGATAGATAGATCACGATCACCGACGTGGTTGCCACCAGAGCCCCGATGGTCCGGCCGGGCGGATGCCAAAGGATCTCGGCGATCGCGCCCATGCCGCCAATCGCCGCGACCGCGATCACCGCCGTGTGCAGTGCCCGTCCGCGACCTGAAATCAGCAGCATCACCAGCGACGCCAAGGCCGTGAGGGCGAATGCCATCGGTAGCGATTTGGCCCCGAAACCATCCGGAACCACATACAGCGACCCGCCGAACACCAGTGGCATGGCGATGGCTGCCACCCATTCCGATCGCCGGGCGCCGGCCGACCGGTATGCGATCACGCACGCGGTGATGATGCCCAGTACGCCGATGCCCAGAGTGGCAGCGGGAAGGTAGCTGTCGGCAGCCCTACCGGGTAGCAGCAACGCCGCGGTGACCGTGGCGGCGAGCCCCACACCGAAGCAGGTGATGAGGCGCGCGTCGCGAGACAGCCAGGCGGCGGCAGGCTCGGTCGATTTATCAGCGTCGTCTTCCACGTCGTCGAACAGCAGCGGACTGGTGGGCTTTCCGATCTCGGCGATTGTGAGCAGCTCGCCGTCGTAGACGTTGGCCTCGGCCAATGATCGGCCCGCATCGATCGGGTCGGCACCCAGCCGGGACAACGTCCATCTGCCCGGGTTGTTGTCGAACTCGATTTCGGCGAGTTCGGGGCGCGCGGAGATCTGCTCGTTGGCGATGTCGATGACGTCGTCGATGAACGCGGCGATGCTCACGTTGGCCGGCAGGCCGATGTCGAGGCGCAACCCGCCGACGACCAATGTGACCCGGCTGAGCTCCTGCTCGCTCTCAGATTCTGCGTCAAGTTCGGACAGTGACGGCGGTAGAGTCAACGCAATCGGCCTCCTCGGTGGTGCTGTCCGGTGGTGACAATACCCAGGGATGCCCCAGACCGTTGACAGTAAAGATGTGGGGGGTTCGACCCGGTGAGTTCGCAGGGTTTCGTGCGCCGACTGCGGGTCTCCCCGCCGGCTATGCCCGGCGGCGAGGTCAACCTCCAATCGCCGCCGGAGGTGCCCCGGGTCATTCCGGGCAACCTTTTGATGCGGTTGATGCCGTTCGTCATGATTGTCGCTGTCGTCGGGATGATCGCGCTCATGGTGACCGTCGGAGGCCGCGACCTCGCGAAAAACCCAATGTTCCTTATCTTTCCGATGATGATGGTCATGTCGATGGGCGGCATGTTCGTGGGCGGCGGCGGCCGTTCAGGCAAGGCTGCCGCGGAGCTGAACGAAGAGCGGAAGGATTTCTTCAGTTACCTGGCGAACCTGCGCGACGACGCCGACGTCACCGGCGAAAAACAACGAGCAGCCCTGGAATGGAGTCATCCCGATCCGCGCGCCCTCGCCGACGTGGTGGGTACCCGTCGGATGTGGGAACGCCGTCCCAGCGATCAGGATTTCTGTCATGTCCGAGTGGGCATCGGCACCCATCGGCTCGCCACCAGGCTGTTGGCGCCCGAAACCGGGCCACCCGAGGATCTCGAACCGGTGTCCACGGTTGCCCTGCGCCGCTTCGTCAAAACGCACTCGGTGGTGCATGCGCTGCCCACCGCGGTCTCGTTGCGAGCCTTCCCCGCCATTTCGTTCGAGGGCGATCGCAAACTCGCGCAACAGCTGGTCCGGTCAATGGTGTTGGAGCTGTGCGCATTTCACGGGCCCGACCATGTACAGGTCGCGCTGGTGACGGCCAACCCGGACAGCGAGAACTGGAGTTGGGTCAAGTGGCTGCCACACGCGCAGCACCTCACCGCCCGCGACGGAATGGGTTCCGTGCGCCTCCTTTTTCCCACCCTGGAACTGCTGGAGCGCTCGTTGGCGACCGACTTGGGCGCGCGCGGACGTTTCTCCCGCAATGCCGAGCCGAACCAGGGTGTCAAGCATTTGGTGGTGGTGCTCGACGACGGGTACATCACCGGCGACGAGCGGTTGATGACCGATGCCGGGATGGAAGCCGTGACGGTGCTCGACCTCAACGGTCCGGCCGACGGACCAGCAAGCCGGCGCGGGCTGCAGTTGGTAGTGGACGGCGACGACGTCGGTGCGCGCACCGCGGTGGGCGTCGAGCGGTTCGCGACACCCGACGTGATCACTGTCGAGGAGGCCGAAGCCACCGCGCGGCGCATCGGCCGGTTCCGGCTCGCCAGTGCCGCCCACATCGTCAGCCTCGAGTCGGACAGCCGGGTGGTCGACCCGGGGTTGATGGCGTTGTTGAACATCCAGGACGCCGCCGAGATCATTCCCGAGCACGTGTGGCGCAGGCGCACCCCACGGGAACGGCTGCGGGTGCCGATCGGCATCACGCCTAACGGGCAGCCGCTCGAGATCGACATCAAGGAGTCCGCCGAAGCCGGCATGGGTCCGCACGGACTGTGCATCGGCGCAACCGGTTCGGGTAAGTCAGAGTTTCTGCGCACACTGGTGTTGTCGATGATCACGTCGCATTCGCCCGACGCGCTCAACCTGGTGCTGGTCGACTTCAAGGGTGGCGCGACCTTCCTCGGGCTCGAGGGCATCCCGCACATCGCGGCGATCATCACCAACCTCGAAGACGAGTTGATCCTGGTCGACCGCATGCGTGACGCCCTGGCCGGGGAGATGAACCGGCGCCAGGAGTTGCTGCGCTCGTCCGGCAACTTCCCCAACGTCACCGAATACGAGCGTGCCCGCGCCAATGGCGCCGAATTAGACCCGCTACCGGCGCTGTTCATCATCGTCGATGAGTTCTCCGAATTGCTCTCGCAGAAGCCAGAATTCGCCGAGCTTTTTGTGATGATCGGTCGCCTCGGGCGGTCGCTGCACGTGCACCTGCTGCTGGCCTCGCAGCGACTGGAGGAAGGTAAGCTGCGCGGTCTGGATTCGCATTTGTCGTATCGGATCGGCCTGAAGACCTTCTCGGCCGGCGAGTCGCGCAGCGTACTCGGTGTTCCGGACGCCTATCACCTGCCCAGCGTCCCAGGGTCGGCGTTCCTGAAATGCGATGCGTCCGAACCGATCCGATTCAACACCACCTACGTTTCGGGCGATTACGTCCGACCGCGGCGTTCCGCGCACTCCGGGCGGGTTTCGCACCTCGGAGCGCTGGCGCCCAAATTATTCATGGCCACGCCGGTGAAGAAAGATCCAGTGCCGATCGCGCCCGCCACCGAGCCCATCTCCGAAGCCGACATCCCGTCGTCACCGATCAAAGCGACTCTGCTCGACGTGGTGGTCGGTCGACTGAGGGGACACGGCCGACCCGCACACGAGGTGTGGTTGCCGCCGTTGGACGAGAGCCCTGCGGTCAACCAGCTAATGCCCGGGACGTCGTGGGAAGCCCCCGAGAACGTCAACGGGCGGCTGTGGATGCCCGTCGGCGTGGTCGACCGCCCCTACGATCAGCGCCGCGACATGTTGACCGTCGACCTGTCCGGGGCGCAGGGCAACGTC
>Ga0302326_10017378_pt1 | contig 15009 bp, 17 predicted proteins | sample Palsa_T0_3_FD_202264 | JGI IMG/M metagenome (GOLD analysis project Ga0302326, IMG submission 202264) | Peat permafrost microbial communities from Stordalen Mire near Abisko, Sweden - Palsa_T0_3 | ecosystem: Environmental > Terrestrial > Soil > Palsa > Peat permafrost | place: Sweden: Abisko... | reverse complement strand
GGCCCGCCGCCGAGATAGAACGAAGCCGCCAAAGCTGCGACGATAATAACGCCGACGATCGCCCAAATCGTGCGCACGTCATTCGGCGTTCGCTAGTTTAAACTGAAAAACTTCCCGTAGTAACTCTCTTGCTGCGTACGCGCTTCGCCGCCAAGCGGTTCACGTCGCGCCGGGATCGGATGCGAACGCTCGCGCTCGATGCGCGAGCGTAACTGCGGCAACAAGCGACGCAAGAACTCGAGCTCGACGCGAAGACGCTGCTCGACGTTGCTCGTTTCCAACAGCCGCTGCTTGACGAGGTCGGCGACTTGCAATGCTCCTCCGATTACATAGGAGGCTTCGTTCGGATCGGCCGGCAGCTCGACGGCTGCTTCCGCGCCGACGTACGAGACGAGGAGACGCTTGTATTCATCGAACGACGTGCGCACGCGCTCGATCATCGAATCCAGCGTGGCAGATTCGATGGCCGGATCGTCGAGATATTCGACGTCGCACAGCAGAAACGGCTCCCGGCTTATGATGTCCGTGATTCGGAAGCGGCGTCTGCCGATGGTGCTCACGTAGTAACGACCGAACGGCAACGGCATTACCTCGGCGATCTCGGCGGTCGTCCCGATCTCGTGTGGACTAACGTCCGGATCTCCCGCTTCGCTGCCCTCACGAATCAAACATACGCCGAATGCCTCCCCTCGATCGAGGCATTCGGCGATGAGTTGTTTGTAACGCGGCTCGAAGACGTGCAGATGCAACGTCGAGCCGGGGAACAGCACCGTGTTGAGCGGGAAGAGCCGGAGCCGTTCGCTCACCTTATCGTGGGCACCGTTCCGCTTGGGTCCTTTTTGCCGAGACGAGCCGCGATCGTCTCCCAATCAACATTCTCGAAGAAGGCTTCGATATATTTCGGGCGGTCCGCCGGCTTGTAGTCGAGCAAGAATGCGTGCTCCCACACGTCCATGACGACGATCGGAATGAACGTAGCCAGATTGCCGTCCTGGTGCAGCTCGACCCAGTGATTCGTGATGCGACCGTTCTGAGGATCTTGAAATGCAATCGCCCAACCGACGCCTCGCATCGCTCCGATCGCGGCGAAATCTTTCTTCCACGTCTCAAAGTCGCCGTAGCTTCCAGCCAGCGCCTTGGTCAGTTCATCGCCGGGCTCTCCGCCCTTGGTGCTGAGGTTGTTGAAATACAGCTCGTGCAGCCGCATACCATTGTATTCGAACGCGAGACGGCGATTCAATTCGCTAAATCCCAAATCGGTCGCGGCGGTGTGACCACCCTCGATCTTGCCCGCAATCTGTTCGTTCAGCAAATTCGTATTCTTGACATAGCCTTCGTACAAGCCAAAATGCGTCTCGAGCGTCTTGTCGGATATCCCCTTCAAGCCGGAAAGGTTCCACTTCTTGGGCGAGTAGGTCTGCGTCGCGAGTGTAAGCGTTGCCACTAAAAATACTTAATCCTCGATGGTTTGAAAGAGAGGTAGAATAAAAAGGTTCCCTTTCCTTGGCGGCGACAAACATTAGGGGTGGGAGACCAAGACCTCGCCTACCTGGCGCGCCTGCATACGCAGCCCTCGCCCTTGGTACTGGAGCTTGAGGAGCTCGGGATCGGAGCGGGCATCCCGATCGTCGATCGCGCCACTGCGCGACTGCTCTCGACGCTGGTGCACTGCATGCAGGCAAATCGCATCTTGGAAATCGGGACCGCGTACGGATATTCGACGCTGTGGATGGCGCTCGCAATGCCGCCGGCCGGGAAAATTTGGACGATCGATCCAGATCGCGAACGAACACAAATTGCCGCGCAGTTTTTCGAGCGCGCCGGCGTTGCCGACAAGGTCGACATCATGAACCAGCCCGCGCTCGAGATTCTCGAATCGCTTTCACATCGCAATCTCGACATCGTTTTCCTCGACGCGAACAAGGAGCAGTATCCGGAGTATCTCGAGATTTGCGTGCCGATGCTCAAGCGCTCGGGATTGATGATCGTCGACAACCTGCTCTGGGGCGGCAAGGCTGCGGCTGCGGAGCGGCCTTCGGACACGGAGGACACGCGCGCGATCCGGCGCTTCAACGATCTGTTCTTACATCATCCGCTTCTGGATGCGACGATCATCCCGCTCGGGGATGGCGTCGGCATCGGCGCGCGTGTCGAATAGGTTTCGCGATGCAATGCGCCGGTTTCCGACCGGCGTTACCATCGTCACGACGCTAACCGACGGCGTGCCCTATGGTTTTACCGCCAACGCGTTTACGAGCGTCTCGGCTGACCCACCCGTCGTTCTGGTGTGCGTCAACCGCGATGCCTCGGCGCATCCGATGATCGCGCGCTCATCGATCTTCTGCGTCAACATTCTCGCGATCGGACAGGAGAAGATTGCAAAGCTTTTTGCCGATCACGCGCGACGTACCGACCGTTTCGAAGGTCTTGCTACCCGGCGCGCGGCAACAGGGGCGCCAGTCATCGACGGCTGCCTGGCCTACGTGGACTGTCGCTTGGCCGAAGAGCACACGGCCGGGACGCACACCGTTTTTCTCGGCGAGGTGCTCGACACGGGATTCATCGACGGACGGCCCTTGGGTTATTTGAACGCGGGTTATCGCGATTTTGGAATCGACGTCCCGTGATCGCACTGCACTTTCCGGTCGGACCGCTCGGCTGTAATTGCAGCGTCTTGGGTGACGAAGCGACCGGTGAGGCGATCGTCGTCGATGGCGGAGATGACGTCGAGCGCATCGTAGGAATTCTCGAAGAGCACAAGCTCCGCCCGAAATATCTCGTGCACACTCACGCACACTTCGATCACATCGGTGCGCTTGGCGCATTGCGTGAACGCGTCGGCGGCGAAGGCCTTCTGCATCCCGGCGATCGTCCGCTCTACGCGCAATTGACCGAACAAGGGCGCTGGGTCGGCCTGCCGGTCACGCTCGCGCCAACGACGCTCGACGGCGATCTCGAAGATGCCCTCGTACTACGGGCCGGATCGGTCAGTCTGACCTGCATTCACACGCCTGGGCACACGCCGGGAAGCACGAGCTTCGCCGTCGAGATCGACGGCAAACCACGAATTCTCAGCGGCGACACGCTCTTCCGAGGTTCGGTCGGGCGCTGGGATCTGGGCGGAACCTCGCTAGAGGATATCGTCCACAGTATCCGCACGAGGCTTTTCAGCTATCCGGATACGACCGTCGTAATTCCCGGACATGGGCCGGCCACGACCATCGGCGATGAGCGAGCCGGGAATCCGTATCTCGCCTCGTGAGAAAAATTCAGGCTATCTTTAGACTTCGCTGATAGGGTGAACGCGTATGTTAAGAATCACTCGAGCTGCTTTGATCGTCGCTGCCCTGATCGTTTGGGCGGCACCGGCCACTCGGGCCGACGAATCGGTTTCAATCGACCCGAATCACACCTCTGCGCATTTTGCGGCAAAGCATTTGCTGATCTCGACCGTGCAAGGTGACATTCCCGTCAAATCCGTCGCCGTCACGCTAGGAGCAAACAACATTCCTACATCGGTCTCGGCAACGCTCGATCTCACGAAAATCGATACGCACAACGATCAACGGGACAGCGACCTTCGATCCGACAAGTTCCTGAGCGTGCAACAATTCCCCGAGATGACGTTCAAGAGCACCAAAATCACTTCGCAGAGCGGCGGTAACTTCATCATGAACGGCGACCTGACGATTCATGGTGTCACGAAACCCGTGATCGTCAACGGAAACGTCGTTGGGACCGTCAAGGACGGCAGAGGTAGGACTCACGTCGGCTACGCGGCGAGCTTAACCCTCGATCGAACGCAATGGGGTATCGGCGCCGGCGTGCCACCCGAGATCGTCGGCACCGCCATCAACGTTACAATCGAAGCCGAAGCTATTCTTTAGTAACCTAGAGGGCGTTGATGCGATGACATTCGCGTCGACGACCGGTTAATGCAGCTTGATCGTGACTTTGTCGGCTTCGCGCATGATGCGTGGGCCGGCGTTTTCGTCTTGTGACGTCTTCCCGTTTCCGGGTATCGTCGCTGCGCGAGCGGTGGCTGCCGCCGCTGCGGCTTGCGCGAGCATGTCGTCGGTGATCTTGCCGGCGGCGCGTTTGGCGCGGAAATCTTCGATCGCTGCTTGTAGCGCAAGGCGCGAACGCTCGGGATAATCTTTTTTCTTGTCGGGATAGCCGTCGAGCGCGTTCTCAATGTCCGCGTCGGTGATCGCGAGCGCCTGATCGAGCGTCTTCCCGCGCGCTAGCTCGACAAGCAAGCTGCACGTCGCGGTTCCGAAGCCGCAGCCGGTCGTAAAATACGAAAGGTCCTCGATGACGTCACCGGGACCAATTTGCAAATAATACGTGTACATGTCGCCGCACGAATCGCTGAAATATTCACCCGTTGCCATCGGGTTATCCATCGTGCGGAAACCGGTTCGCTGTTCGACCAGCTGCTGAAACTTCGGAAAATTCATACCTTGACCTCGAACCGGCATGCCTCGCCGCCGGTTGCAAGCGATTCCGTCTGCTTGCTCCCCGCCGGGAAAAGATCACCGAGAACTGTGTGAATCACTGAGCAGACCTGTGGGTGTTCCTTCACCGTCTCGGCGTAGGGACAATTGTGCTCGCGAATCTCGTACGTTTTGCCGTCCGCATTGTAATCGGCCTCGACACCGTGTTCGCGCAGCAGATCGACGAGCGCACCGACGCGCTCCTCGCCTTGCCGTTCACCAGCACGCGCCGACATTTTTTCTGCGGCCCGGCGACCCATGCGCTCGAAAATTTCGCGAACCGCATCGTCGCCGCCAAGATCGCGCACCTCGCGCAGCACTGCATTGAGCAGCAGATCGTAGCGCTGGGGAAAGAGCCGCTCACCATCGCTCGTTAGTGAGAACTCGTGGGTGGGCTTCGTCTTGCCGCGCCGAACTGGACGCTCACTAACGAGGCCGTCTTGCTGCAATCCCGCCAGCTGTTGGCGGATCGCATTCGGGGAGAGGGCCAGTTCCAAGGCGAGATCGGCGGCAGACGCGGATTTTCTGCGCCGCAGCTCAGCGGCAATTCGGCCCTTGGTCGTGGCAAAGAAACGCTCGGTCTGCATACTTTGTCGCAGGCAATCGTACCATGGGAGCCGGAGGAAAGTCCAGGGTTTTCTTGACTTTCTCTACGCCAAAACCGTACGATGGGGCAGTATGGCTAGCGGTCTGAACGTATCCGATCTTCATGTCACAACCGGCGACTCGGGCGAGATCCTCAAGGGGATCGATCTCAAGGTCGAGCGCGGACGCATTCACGCACTCATGGGACCGAACGGAAGCGGCAAATCGACGCTGGCTTTCGCTCTTGCCGGTCACCCCAGCTATCAGATCGTGCGCGGAAACGCCACGCTGGATGGCGAGGAGCTCCTTGCTCTTTCGCCCGACAAGCGAGCGAAGCTGGGGCTATTTCTTTCCTTTCAGTATCCGGCCGCCATCCCAGGCGTGACGGTCGCCAATTTTCTTCGTACCGCGCGCACTGCCGTACGCGGTAGCGATCTCACACCGGCGCAATTTCGCACGCTCGTTTTCGAACAGCTCGACCATCTCGGAATCGATACGTCGTTTCTCGGACGCTACGTCAATGATGGGTTTTCGGGCGGCGAGAAAAAGCGTCTCGAGATGTTGCAGCTTGCGATCCTCGCGCCGAAGTATGCGATCTTGGATGAAACTGATTCTGGTCTCGATGTCGACGCGCTAGGCGCGGTCGGCGAATCGCTGACGACGCTTCGCTCCGGCGCGGGCAAAGATACCGGCTTCCTGATCATCACGCACTATCCGCGCATCCTCCAATACCTCGAGCCGGATGTCGTGCATGTGATGATGGACGGCCGTATCGTCAAGACGGGCGACGCCGAACTCGCACATCGTATTGAATCCGAGGGCTACGACAACATTCGCGATGAGGTCGCGGCGAGTGGCGCAGCTTAGCGTCGTACCGTCGCGTGCTGGACGCGATGAAGCGCTCGCACTTGCGCGCACGTTGCCTCCGCCCGGGCCAGTGCCGGGACGCTATTGGAAGATCGATCTCACCAAGCTCGCGCTCGAGGAGGTCGAGCCTGGAAGCGTCACGTCACGCTTCGCGCTCTCTGATGAAGCCAAACGCAAAGGGGTCATCGCAACCGATCTAGGCAGCGCCTCGCGCGAACACGAAGCGGTCATCACCGCTACCGAAGGCAACGCCGTCGATTGGCGGAGCGGACGCTTTACGGCGCTCAATGCGGCACGCCGCGAAAACGGCGCATTCATCTTCTTGCCCAAGGGCGTCGTCATCGAAGAACCAATCGTCGTCACGCAGCGCTTGGAAGGACCGGCCGCGTTTCCATACGTGCTCGTCGCGGCATCCGAAGGTTCGCGGGCCACGATCATCACGCGCTACGAAGCGGCACCCGATCTCGAGCTTGTCAGCGAGATCGTCGAGATCGTTGCACTCGAGCACGCGTCCATAACCTACTCGGCGGTACAAGATCTGCCGGCAAACGTTCGCGTGTTCTGGAGTCGTCGCGGAAACGTCGGTCGCGATGCCGAGCTGAATTGGGCACTTGCGGAACTGGGCGCCGGCGTCTCGATCGGCGACGTAAAATCGACGACCCTCGAAGCCGGCGCGCGAACGACGATCGCGGGGCTCTTCTTCCCCAACAAGGGTCAACACGTCGACCTGCAATCCGAGGCCGATCATCCGGCCGGCAAAACACAATCTGAGACGATCTTCAAGAGTGCGGCAATCGACGGCGGTCAGGCCCGTTTCATCGGCAACATTCGCATTCGTCCGTCTGCGCACGGCGTCGATGCGACGCTGCGTGATGACGCGCTGCTCCTCTCGAAAGACTCGCACATCGACAGCATTCCGGCACTCGAGATCGGCGCCAATGACGTCAAGGCGTTTCACGGCGCGACGATCGGTGCGATCGACGACGAGGAGCTTTTCTACGCGATGAGCCGCGGCATCGACCGGCACGAAGCAGAACGTATGATTGCACTCGGTTTCTTCGAGCCGGCCCTCGTACGGTTTCCAACTGAACGCTTGCGCGAGGAATTACGCGGCGCCCTCGCGGGCAAGATCGCGTGACGACGACGGTTCGCCCTGATACCGTGCAAGAGCGGATCCTGCGGGATTTTCCAATCCTGCACAAGCCGACGTCGCGCGGCAAGCGCCTCGTCTACTTGGATTCGGCCGCGACCTCGCAAAAGCCGCAAGCCGTCATCGACGCGCTCGTCAAATATTACAGCGAATATAACGCCAACATCCATCGCGGCGTCTACGAGATCGCAGAGCGCGCGACGGCTGCCTTCGAAGAAGCTCGCACGAAAGTGGCGCGTTTCATCAATGCGGCCGAGGACGCGGAAGTTATTTGGACGCGCAACTCAACCGAATCGATCAACCTTGTCGCGTACACATGGGGCCTCCAGAATCTGCACGCCGGCGACGCGATCCTCACAACGCAGGTCGAGCATCATAGTAATCTGGTCCCCTGGCAGCTGCTCGCCGATCGCACCGGTGCCGAGCTGCGCTTTATACCGGTCGACGCAAACGGAGTGCACGTCCTTGACGATCTCGACCGTCTTCTCGAGGGCGTAAAACTGCTCGCACTATCGCACATCAGCAATACGCTCGGTACGATCGCGCCGCTCGAGATGCTGACACAACGCGCGCATGCAGCCGGCGCGCGCGTTCTCGTCGACGCCGCGCAAAGCGTCCCGCACATGCGCGTCGACGTGCGCAAACTCGACGTCGACTTTCTGGCTGCGAGCGGACACAAAATGCTGGGTCCGACCGGAATCGGTTTTCTCTACGGGAAGCGCGAGCTGCTCGAAGCCATGCCGCCATTCCTCACGGGCGGCGATATGATCAAGCGTGTCGAGTACCGTCACACCGAGTACAACGAGATTCCTTGGAAGTTCGAAGCCGGGACGAGTAACGTGGCCGACGCGATCGGCCTGGGCGCTGCGGTCGATTACTTAAGCGAGATCGGCATGGATTGGGTGCGCGAGCACGAGATCTCGCTGACGGCGTATGCCCTCGAGCGCTTGCAAGAACTCACGCGCCGTGGTCTCGTCGTCTACGGTCCACTGCCGGCAAACAACCGTGCGGGCGTCATCTCCTTTAACCTTGGCGACGTGCACGCGCACGACGTGGCCTCGATTCTCGACACCGACGGTGTCTGCGTTCGCGCGGGACATCACTGCACGATGCCGCTCATGGATAAGATGGGCTGGCCGGCAACCGCGCGTGCGTCGTTCTATGTCTACAACACGGAAGCCGACGTCGACGCGCTGGTCACAGCGCTGCAGAAAGCCAGCGACATCTTTAAGCTTCCAAGCTAGCATGGACGACTTTTATAAAGGCTACATTCTCGAGCATTATCGAGAGCCACACAATTTCGGGCAGCTCGAGGACGCAACCGCTACCTTCGAGGATCTCAATCCGCTGTGCGGCGACAAGATTCGCTTTGATTTGAAAGTGAATCCCGAGGGGATTGTCGAGGACGTTCGCTTTTCAGGCCGCGGGTGCGCAATCAGCCAGGCGTCGGCGTCGATGCTGACCGATACGATCAAAGGCATGCACGTTGAGGACGTCGCCAAGCTCGGCACACAAGTCGTGCTCGACAACGTCGGCATCGGAATCAGCCCGGCACGCATGAAGTGCGCGACGCTCGGCCTGAAGGTCGCTCGCTCCGCCGCGCTCGGCGAGATTGCCGGCTGGCCCGACGAGGACGCGTCGTAGTCGATCCGTTTCTGTTCCGCATCGCGCCATTCGTCTTCGCCGCAATCCTCTTGCACGCGATGGCGTTCATTATTTGGAACGTCGGAACGCGTCCGCCGATGCGGCTGCTCCGCGACCTCGGGAAAATCACGTGGCGCGGCGCGTGGCATTTTGTGCTCGGACTCGTCATTCTCATCGCCGGCGCGGCATTGATGCTGAGCGTGACGTTGCTCGACATGCAGCACGAGTTCACGATCTTGGAGCTGATCGCGGTCGTCGCGGGCTTGCTGGTGGAGTCGCTCTTGGGCACGACGATTCGCGCCTATATGTACAACCGCTAGCGCGGCTACATCAAGCGTTGCCCCTGACTGCAAACATTCTGTATGTCGGGTGCGCGTAAGGCTTGCCAGCGGTAGACACCGTGGTCGAGCACTTCCATGTAGATGTAGCGCTCGCTATCGGAGACGATGTCGTTGTTGAAGATCACCTCACGCGCAACGACATAGTCGTCGCTCGAACCGAGCTGCTTCGCCAGGCCGGGCTTGAGCAGACGCAAACGATCGTAGTACTCAATCGCGCCCTCGGACGTTCTTAAATCTGCCCGGTACTTTGCGAGCGTCGGCACGTTCGACCCGGTCGGAAGCGAATCGTAGACGGAAGTCATGATGCTGCCCATCGAGGTCGTTTTCGGATACTCGTGGACGGGATGCGTGGGACAAAACGACTCGACGCGCGTCGGCCTCGCGAGCGGCTCGACGTGCGGCGAACAACCTGCGACCATTCCGCAAAAGGCGACGAGGGCGGCGATCGCGCTCAGCGTGCGGGGGGTAAAAATCCGACCGAGAACCACGGGACGTACGCGATGACGATGAGACCGATCAAGACGGCACCCAAATACGGGATAACGCGTATCGCAGCCTCGTCGGGTGACGCTTTGCCGATCGCGCATGCGCCGTAGTACCCAACGCCGAGCGGCGGCGCGAACAAACCGATGCCCATCGCGATGATCGCGATGATCGCATAGTGCACGTCGCGTACGTGAAATTGCTGCGCGATCGGGAAGAGCAGCGGCCCGAACAACACCATCGCAGGTATACCCTCGAGCACCGAGCCGAGAACGATGAACACGACGATCGACATCGCGATGAATCCGACTTTGCCGCCCGGTGCGGCCGCGAGTGAGGTCGCGAGCTGTTGCGCGAAGCCGGATTGCGTCAGCGACCAGCCCATCGACGTCGCGGTCGCGATGATCAACAGGATCGCGCCGGTCAGCGCAGTCGTCTCGCGCAGGATCGGATAGATCCGTCTGATTGGGAACTCGCGATAAACGAAGATGCCGATCAAAATCGTGTAGACGATTCCGACCGTACTCACTTCAGTCGCGGTTGCGATGCCGTCGAGCACGAAGAATCGAATGACCAGCGGCAGCAAAAGACCGGGGATCGCGACGATGAACGCCTTAACGATGAATCCCAGCGTGGGACGCTTCGCAAGCTCGACCTTATCGTCTTTCGAGCGCCACACCACGACGAAAACCAGCGCAAGCGCGAGAATAGCGGCGGGCAATAGACCCGCCGTGAACAGCGCCGCGATCGAAACGCCGGTCACGGAACCGATGATGATCAAGACCAGACTCGGCGGGATCGTTTCCGACATCGCGCCTGATGCCGAGAGCAGTGAGATCATTTCCGCGCGCTTTTGGCCGCGCCGCTCCATCTCGGGAAAGAGCACCGGCGCGATGGCCGCCATGTCGGCGGCCTTCGAGCCTGAAATACCGCTAACGAGATACATCGCGCCGAGCAACACGATCCCGAGGCCTCCGCGGACGTGGCCGATCAAAGCCGCGATCGCATCGACGAGACGTTTTGCGATGCCCGAGACTTCCATCAAGAGTCCGAGCAGCACGAACAGCGGGACCGCCAAGAGGACGAGATTCGAGACGCCCTCGTCCATGCGACCGACCACGGTGTTCAGCGGAACGGTCGTCGTCAGTGCGAGATAACTCAGCGTTGCAAACCCGAACGTGAAGGCGATCGGAACGCCGATCGCGATCAACGCGCCCACCAGCACCACAAAGAACAGCAATAAGTTGAGATTGCCGAGCGGGACCAAGAAGCCGTGGAGCAACACGGCCGCTGCGGAAATAACGATCGCGCTACCAACGACCGGCCCCGCGACTCGCCAATCGGAATCGATCAAACGCATGATCGCAATGATCAGCATCAAAATCAAACTGACGGTGATCGCCGAAACGACGTAGGATCGCGGAATATTCAGGGCCGGCGTGAGATCAATAGTTTCCTGAACGATGAACGAGTAGCTCGACGGCATCAGTTCGATTGCGAACAACGCGACGACGACGGCCGTGATCGCATCGAAAACCTGCTGATTTCGGCGAGGACGTCGCCGGTAAAGCGCCGTGAGGCGCATGTGCTCGCCGCGCCGGTATGCGATAACCGCACCCAGCATCGCCAGCCACAAGAAAAGAATCGTGGCGAGCTCGTCGGTCCAGACGATCGCGTTGTGCAGGACGTAACGCGAGAAGACGCCGCTCGCCAAGATAGCAACTTCGACGACGAGGATCACGGATGTGACCGGTTCGAGGATCATGCCGATCGCGCGATCGATCGCGACGGTCCAGGGCCGCCACAAACCGCTTACGGTCGGGACGATCCCTTCGACGGCTTCGAACGAAACGGTCGGGTCCGCGGTATCGGCCACCTAGCCGAGCTTACCGCTGTATCGTTCGAGCAAACTCCATGCGGTGTCGCCGAATTCGGTGTGGTATTGGTGATAGAACCCGCCAAGCTTAGCGCGGAACGTCGAAACGTCCGCATAGTTGACGGCCATGTTTTCCCGGTGCAGCTTGTCGATCAGCGTGTCGTTGAGCAATTGAACGTCGCGCCGTTGGAGCGGAGCGTACTTGCGTTGGTTACGCGTCACGACGGCTTGGATGTCGGGCGGAAGCGCATTCCACGCATCCATATTTGCAAGCAAGTGGAAGGCAGACCACATGTGATTCGTGATGCTCAGATATTTCTGGACTTCGTACAGCCGCGCCGTTTGCAGAATCGCCGGCGGATTCTCTTGACCGTCGATCACGTGCGTCTGCAGCGACGTGTAGACTTCGCTGAAATTGAGCGGAGTCGGCGACGCGCCGAGCGCTTTGAATAGGTCGACCCATAGCTTTCCGGCCGGCGTGCGAATCTTGAAGTTGACGAGATCGTCGGCGGTACGAATCGGGCCTTTGCTCGACGTGATGTCGCGCATCCCGTTGTCCCACATCCGATCGAACGCCCAGATGCCCTTGGCCTTGATCTCGCTGCGGACGTAATCACCGAGTGCTCCGTCCATCGCGCGAAACGCGTCGGCTGAGTTGTGGAACGCAAAACCAACGCCCTGAATTGCCGCAACGTCGACGACGGACTGCAAGATGCCGCCGTCCAACGTGAAGAACTGCAACGCACCTGAGCGCAGCTGCGTGAGCATCGCGGTATCGCCGCCGAGCTGATTGTTCGGAAAGTTCTGAACCTCGAGACGGCCGTTCGTCTCGTCTTTGACCGCCTTCCACATCTCGACCATGCGGACGTTGAGCGGATGCGAGACGTCGACGTTGCTCGCGTACTTATATGAAAATTGGGCTGCGCTCGCGCTCGAGCGCACAACGCCGATTGAAGCGAACGTTGCAGCGGCTCCGGCGGCAAACGTGCGTCTGGTGTGGGTCATAGAACTCCCTCTTTTTTCACTCTGTACAGAATCGGACGCCTGGGCGCCTGCTGCGCTATACGCCGAGGTGCTTCTGGAGGAATTCAGGGTCCGCTTTTATTTCGCTGGCCGGCCCCTCGTGCACGACATGCCCATTATTGAGGAAGTAGGCTCGGTGCGCCAAGCCCAGCGTCGCTGCGAGATTCTGCTCGACCAGCACGATCGTCTGTCCCTCATCCGCCAGCTTGCGGCAAATCGAAATCAGATCGTGGACGATCACCGGAGCCAATCCCTCGAAAGGCTCATCCAGCAAGATGAGCTTCGGACTGCGAATCAGCGCACGCGCGATCGACAGCATTTGCTGTTCACCGCCCGAAAGATCGGTGCCGCGGCTGCGGCGGCGTTCGGCCAGACGCGGAAACATGTCGTAGATGCGTTCGAGCGTCCAAGCCGTCGCCGCGCTGAAGGTCGCCAGCTTCAAGTTCTCCTCGACATCGAGCGCGCCGAAAATGCGCCGGTCTTCGGGTACGAGCTGCATGCCCGCTTTAGCGATGGCATGTGCAGGCTTGCCCGCAATCTCTTGGCCGTCGAATACGATCGAGCCGGAGCGTGGGCGTACGAGTCCGATCAGGCTCTTCAACGTCGTGCTCTTGCCGGCACCGTTGCGACCCAGAAGTGCGACAACTTCGTGTGGTTCAACGCGCAGCGTCACGTCGAACAAAATGTGCGAGTCGCCGTAATAGCTGTTGAGTGATTTAACTTCGAGCAGGCTCACACTGCCTCGCTGACGCCAAGGTAGGCTTCCTGCACGGCACTGTTGCGCCTGATCTCTTCGGGAGTGCCCTCGACCAAGACGCGGCCTCGTACGAGCACAGTGATGGTTTGTGCGAGTTCGAAGATGGCATCCATGTCGTGATCGATGACGACCATGGTGCGGCCGGCGTTGAGCGATTTCATAAGCTCGATCGTCTGGATGCGCTCGCGTGGGCTCATCCCCGCTAGCGGCTCGTCGAGCAGCAAGAGCTTTGGCGACGTCGCCAATGCCAAGCCGATTTCAAGGCGTCGTTTTTCGCCGTAGGCGAGCTCCGAAACGGGAAACGATGCGCGGCCGGTGAGCTGCACCAACTCCAGCGTCTCATCCACGCGCTCCCGCAAACCGCGCACGCTGCGAAGGCTGCGCAGAAAATCGAGACGGAACGGTCCGCGCTTGGAGAGCGCGGCGACAGTGATGTTCTCGCGGACCGTCAGTTTGTTGAACAGTTGGTTGACCTGATAGCTCTTGGTGAGACCAAGCTGGCACACTCGCGTGATATTGAATCCGGTGATGTCACGTTCTTCAAAGAGAATCGCGCCGGACGTCGGCGGAACTTCGCAGGTCAACATCTTGAAGAACGTCGACTTGCCGGCACCGTTTGGACCGATGATGCCGCGCAACTCGCCGCGCCGCACCGCGAAATCGACTTGATCGTTGGCAAGAATCCCGCCGTAGCGCTTGGTGACACCGTCGGCTCTCAAGATCGTCTCATTGCCGTCCGAGGACGGGCGCTGCGCTGCGGGCATAAACTGAACGACCGGCGCGTTCGCTACCGGAGTCGGATCTGATTTTGCGGCTTCAAGCGGTTTGCTGCGCGATGTAGATGTAGCGAGTCGCCAAAGATCGACCAATGCACCGACGATGCCATGACGCAAGAACCAGACGAGCAGCACGAAGATGAGGCCGAGCACCAGTTTCCACGCCGCACCTAAATGCAGCGTCGTCTGGAGAAAGTCGCTGAGATAGAGCCACACCGCCGCGCCAACCAATGGTCCGACCAGCGTGCCTGTTCCCCCGATTGCGGTTTGCATCACGAGTTGCCCCGACGTGTCGAACGCAAACGCATCGGGCGGCATGAAGCCCTGCATCAAGCCGAGTAAGCCGCCCGCAAACCCGGCGTATGTCGCGGCGATAACAAAAGCGGCGAGCTTGTAGCTATGAATGTTGTGGCCGACGGCGGCGGCGCGCAAGGGATTTTCGCGGATTGCGCTCAGTATGGCGCCGCCCGGCGAGCGTACGATGCGGAGCGCAATCACCATGCCGATGAAATAACAAGCCGCCAAGTACCAATAGACTAGCCGATCGTTACCGAACGTGATGGTCGTGAAGCCGAGCCACAGACTCGGCTGCGGCACGCCCGGCAATCCGTTCTCGCCGCCGGTAAAACGCGAAAGCGGATTGAATTCGACAAAATAAAAAACTTCCGCGATCGCTACTGTGATCATGGCGAAATAGATGCCGGTGCGCCTGAGCGCGAGCAATCCGACCAGATAACCGATGATGGCCGCTACGATCGTGCCCGCGAACACCGCGACGGTCACGTTCGAAAGGTTCATGACGGTGAGCAAGTACGCGGCGATCATGCCGCCTGTCCCGAAAAAGGCCGACTGGCCGAACGAGAGCAAACCGCTAAAACCAAACAGAATATCGAAGCCGATTCCGAACAGACCCCAGACGAGGATGCGATTGATCGTGGTCGACGTAAATCCGAGATGCGGCAACACGAACGGCGCTGCAATCAACGCCAGCAATGTCAATCCCTCGACGAG
>Ga0302326_10017377_pt1 | contig 15009 bp, 15 predicted proteins | sample Palsa_T0_3_FD_202264 | JGI IMG/M metagenome (GOLD analysis project Ga0302326, IMG submission 202264) | Peat permafrost microbial communities from Stordalen Mire near Abisko, Sweden - Palsa_T0_3 | ecosystem: Environmental > Terrestrial > Soil > Palsa > Peat permafrost | place: Sweden: Abisko... | reverse complement strand
CGAGTACGTCGTCGAGGGGGCGGGCATTGAGCACCTCGGCGGGCGTGATCCACGCGCGGCGCGCTTGGCCGACGGAGTACTCGACGTTGTCGAGATCCTCGACCGAGTGCGCATCGCTATCGAGCGAGAACGTGACGCCGAACGAGCGCGCGCGCCGCGCGAGGCCGCTCGGAAGGTCGAGCCGCGTCGGCTGTCCGTCGATCTCGAGCGCCGTGCCGGTGCGCGCGGCGGCCGCGAAGACGACGTCGTAGTCGAACTCGTAGCCGGGGAACGACTCGACGTTGCGCCCCGTCGGGTGACCGATGATCGTGACGTACGGGTTCTCGCAGGCGCGCACGAGCCGCGCGGTCATCGCCTCGCGGCCGATGCCGAGCCCGTCGTGGACGCTCGCGACGACGATATCGAGTTCGGCGAGCACGTCGTCGTCGTAGTCGAGCGAACCGTCGGCGTGGATATCGACCTCCGCCGAACACAGCGTGCGAATGCCGTACCTCTCGCCCAGCGCTCGCACTTCGGCGCGCTGCGCGCGCAGCTCCGTCGGACTGAGACCGATTCTGCCCCGGCCCGGGGAATGATCCGAGATCGAATGATACGCGTAGCCGCGGGCCGCCGCTGCGGCGATCATCTTCTCGAGCGCGTCCTCACCGTCGCTATAGGTGCTGTGCATGTGGAAATCGCCGCGCAGATCGTCGAGCGCGATCGCCGCGGGCAGCGTGCCGTTTGCGGCGGCTTCGAGTTCGCCGACGCCGAGCCGCATCTCCGGCACGATGTACGGCAAGCCGAGCGCGGCGTAGACTTCCGCCTCCGTGCGGCACGTGAGATTCTCGCCCGTCTCGACGTTGAGGATGCCGTTCTCGCTCACGCGCAACCCTTTGCGCACGGCGAGCTCGCGAAACTGAATGTTGTGCTCCCGCGAACCGGTAAAGTGCTGAAGTAAATTGCCGAACACGTCTTCCGGAAGCACGCGCAGATCGATCTGCAGGCCGCCTTCGAGCCAGATCGAGGCTTTGGTGACGCCTTCGGCAAGCACGGCTTGCGCGCGCTCCCACTGCACGAAACGCGCGATCACGTCGCCCGGCTCGCGCGAGGTGCAGATGATGTCGATATCGCCGACCGTCGCCTCGGCCCGTCGCACGCTGCCGGCCACCGTGAGTCCGGCTGCCTTTCCGCCCGCCTCGAGATAGGCGATCGCAGCCCGCGCGATCGGCAAGGCGCGCCCGAGCGGCGTGCGCGTGCGGCGGCCCTTGTACGCAAGAATGCCGCGCTTGATGTTCTCGAGCGACTTTTTGCCCAGCCGCGGCACCCCCTCGAGCGCCCCGGAGTCGAGCGCGCGTTCGAGGTCGGCGAGTGAAGCGATGCCTTGCTCGGCGTAAAGCGCCTGCGCGGTCTTCATGCCGATGCCCTGGACGCCGAGCACCTCGAGCAAGGTGAGCGGGTAGCGAGCCGCCAGCTCGTCGCGGTAGGCGATGGTGCCGGTTTCCAGCAGCTCGGCAATCCGGCCGGCGATGCCTTTTCCGATCCCCGGCAGCGACGTCAGCTCGCCCGCGGCGTGCAGTTGCGCGGCCGGTGGGGCGTTTTCGAGCGTCTCGGCGGCGCGTTCGTAGGCCGTAAACTTGAAGAACGGCTCGCCCGCGAACTCCATCAGGCTTCTGATCTCTTTGAGTGCGCGGGCGATTTCGGCGTTCGACGGCGTCGGTCTCACAAAGGACGACCATTCGTCGAATTCGTACGAACGTCCCATGCTCCGCGTCGAGCGCCTCGACCCGCAGATCTTCAATCTTCCCATCGACAAGATGCGCGCGGGGTACTATTCGGACACGTACTTCAACCGCGCGCGCGAAATCCTCGAGCGCGACGGCTCGCATCCGCGCGTTCGCATGCAGGTCTTTCAACGCAGCGATGCGGTGCTCTGCGGGATCGATGAAGCGCTCGCGATCGTCAAGCTCTGCAGCGGTTCGTTCGCACCGGACGGCGCGTGGACCGACGGATGGGGCGACCTTGCCGTGCGCGCGCTGCACGACGGCGACGAAATCGCTCCGTTCGAAACGATCATGACGATCGAAGGCGACTACACGCAGTTTGCCCACCTCGAAACGCTCTATCTCGGCGTGCTCTCGCGCCGCACGCGTATCGCGACCAACGCCCGCGAGATCGTCGCGGCCGCCAACGGCAAGGAAGTCCTGTTCTTTCCCGCACGCTACGATCATCATCAGATGCAGACGGGCGACGGCTACGCGGCCTATATCTCGGGCGCGCTCGGCGTTTCCACCGACGCGAACGCCGAGTGGTGGGGATCCCGCGGCATGGGAACCGTGCCGCACGCGCTCATCGCCGCATACGGCGGCGATACGGTGCTCGCGACCCAGAAGTTCGCGCAGTACATCGCGCCCGACGTCCACGTGATCTCGCTCGTCGATTTCGACAACGACTGCGTCGAGACGAGCCTTGCCGTGGCCCGGGCGCTCGGTCCGCGACTTTGGGGCGTGCGCCTAGATACGGCGGGAACGCTGGTCGACCGTTCGCTTTGGTCGGAAATGGGTACGTTCCCACCGACCGGGGTCGTGCCGCAACTCGTGCGAAACGTACGTGAGGGTCTCGATAGCGAAGGGTTCGGTTCGGTGAAGATCGTCGTCAGCGGCGGGTTCGATGCCCGCAAGATTCGTCAATTTGAAGTCGAGGACGTCCCCGTCGACGCCTATGCCGTCGGCAGCGCGTTCTTCGAAGGCACCGGGCGTTTCGATTTCACCGCAGATATCGTGGCGATCGAACGCGACGGAAAGTGGGTCGAGTGTCACAAGGTCGGCAGGCCCGAACGGAGCAACCCGCGCCTCTCGCTGGTAGCTGGGTGAAGATCCTTCGCGTCGCCGATGCTTCGTTCGCGCGCGACGGCGTGGACCTGATCGCGCCGTTTTCGCTCGCGCTCGATGCCGGCGATGCAACCGAAGTCGGACAGCCCACGGCCCTCGCCGCGTCGATCGCCGCGCGGATTTGTGCGGCGATCGTGCGGCCGACGCACGGCACCGTCTACGTCGGCGAGTACGAAACGCGCTTGCAGCCGCCGCAGGCCAAGCGAATGGTCGGTTTCGTCGATGCGTCGGGCTTTGCGGGCGACGTGCACGCGCTGCGCTGCGAGGTCGCTTTCCGTTCCGACGTCTGGAATCTCGACAAAGCCGCCGCGCAGGCGCGCGCGACGCAGCTGCTCGAGCAAATCGGCGACGGACCCTACGCGCGCGGCATCGTCCTCGCGCTCGTCGCCGACGTGGCGCTGGTCGTGCTCGATCAGCCGGCCAAATCGTTCGTCAAGAAAGTGCGCCGTTTGGTTCCCGAGGCGGCCGTGCTCGCGACGCTCGTCGCAGGCGCCGCGTCGGCCCCGCGCGAGCCGGCGCTCGCTGCCGCGCGATGAACGAGTTTCGCGCGACGATCGCCATCGTGCGACGCCACATCGATCGCCGCTTCGCCATCGACTGGGCGATGGAGTTCGGCATCGTCGCCGCGATCGCGTACGCCTTTACGCTCACCTTCGCGCACCCGCTCTTTCCGCTCGCGATCGCAAGCGTGCTCGCCGCCGCCAGCGCCGCCGAGCGCGCGCACGCCGAGACGTTGCGGCGCGTCACGTTCTTCGCGATGCCGCTGTACGGCCGCCAACTCGCGCGGGCCCATGCGATCGCGCCCGCGCTGCTCGCGCTCGCGATCCCGCTCGGCTACACGCTCGGAGCCTTCGCGCGCACGCACGTCTTCCCGGCGCAGCTCTTCGCCGCGATGCTCTGCAGCGCGCTCGTCGCAACGCTCGTCGCGCTCTCGGCAACCTTCCGCGACGGCGCCCGCGCGTGGCTCTACGTCGTCCTCGCTTCGTTCGCGGGCCCGCTGGTCGCGCTGCCGTTCGTCCTCTTAGGAACCCACGGGCTCGCCCTCACCTACGCGCTCGGCTTAATCACCGCATTCTTCGCGCTGCGCGCCTTCGGAGAAACCCTCGCCCGCTACGACCCGCTCCCCGCGCTCTAAGAGCCTCGCGAGCTGCTACGCCACTGTCACGCTGAGCCTGTCGAAGCGCAGCCGGGTCTTCGAGCCCGAGGAAGCGCAATAACGCCACGTCTCGTCTGCGCTTCGACAGGCTCAGCGTGACAAAAATGTTGCTACGCCGCGCGTGCGAAGTATGAGAACGAGGCGGAGCGCCATTCGCACACGCTTGCGTCTTTCATGACGAACGACTCGCAGCCGTCGACCTCGGGGTTGAAGCCGTCGTTGAAGGCTTTGGTTTTCGGCCAATCGACGTTCGCGTCTTGACGCGCCGCGGCGCGCGCCTTGGAGTAGTTGAACTGCGGCGATTTGGCGAGCGCGTTGAGCGCGCGAACGAGCGCCTGCGCTTGCACCGTCGCTAGACCGGCTGCGTTACCGCCGACGAGAGCTTCTCGAGAATCGCCCGGTTGAAGAGCACCATGTCGCCGACGCCGCGCGTCGTGATCCAGTGCCCGTCTTGCACCGTCGGCTGGTCGCGATACAGGCCGCCGGCGTTGCGGATGTCGTCCGAGATCGAGGCCGAGCCCGTCATCGTGCGGCCGCGCGCGACTTGTGCCGAGATCAGCACGTGCGCGCCGTGTCCGATCGAGAACATCGGCTTCTTCGCCGTATCGAATTCCTTGACGAAGCGCTGCACTTCGCGGTTGGCGCGGATCCGGTCGGGCGAGATGCCGCCCGGGATCAAGAGCCCGTCGAAGTCCTCGGCGGTACAGTCGGCGACCACTTCTTCCGCCTTCGAAGGCTGGCCGTCGTCGAGGCCGCGCTTGCCGCGAATCCGCGTTTTTGCCTTGTCGTCGATCCCGACAATGGTCACAATAGCGCCCGCTTCTTCGAGCACCCGCCGCGGTTCCGTCAGCTCCGCTTCCTCGAACCCATCGCCAATGAGCGCCGCAATGCGCTTCCCGTCAATCCCAGATGTCATAGTAGCGCCGGGGGTTCCGTAGCACTCCGGGCCATTCCCGTTCCACCCGTCCAACGCGCCGTCACACGAGGCTCCGGCCGCATCAAAGCGTGCCCCCGGTGCCCTGGACCGCGGCGCGGAGCAGGTACGCGAGTTCGATCTCGAGCTTGCCGAGCGGATCGAGGACTTCGTCGCCGGTCAGCGCTTTGAGGGTGGGGTTGCGGCCCAGCATGTCGCGCTCGGGGACGGGATGGCGCGGGTTGATCTCGCGCATGTAAATGCGAGCATCGTTACGGACTTGCCCCATCGGGAGAAAATACAATGGGTCTAAACCGAGAGCATACACCTCGAGCGACAGGAGGTTCGCGCGCTGCATGAACTCGATCGCACGCAAACGTAAGGCTTGGGCGAATCTGGCGAGCACCGCAACCCCGACGCGCGAGCTGCCGGCGAAGATCGCCTCGACCTCCGCGGGATCGAATTCGGTCGCGCGTGCGAACCCTTCGAGATCGAGTTGGCGCTCGATTGCGAGTGCGCGAACCGCTGCGCCGAACGCAGGGCCGCCCGCCGTTCCGGTTTTCCCGTCCCACGCGGGCTCGTCGCTTGGCGTCAATTCGTACTCCCGATAGGATTATTGTGCTACTAAAGCGGACCAAGTTCTACTAGTTTGGATACGTTGCCCGTAGCCCGCGCTACCGAAGCGCGAAAGTCGCGCCACCTCGACATCTGCTTGGAAGACGACGTCGCTTCTGAACTGGATGCCGGGTTCTCGCGCGTGCGCCTGCGCCACGAAGCCCTTCCCGAGTGCGCGCTCGACGACGTCGACCTATCGACAACGCTGTTCGGCCATCTGCTCGCCGCGCCGTTCCTCATCTCGTCGATGACCGGTGGGACCGATCGCGCGCGCGCGATCAATCGCAATCTCGCGATTGCGGCGCAGCGCGCGGGGATCGCGCTTGCGCTCGGCAGCCAGCGCGCGGCGCTCGAAGATCCGTCGCTGCTGTCGACCTATCAGGTGCGCGACGTCGCGCCGAAGGTCGTGCTCTTCGCAAACCTCGGCGCCGTGCAGTTCAACTACGGCATGACGATCGACGACGCGCGACGCGTGGTCGAAAGCGTCGCCGCCGACGCCTTGTATTTACACTTCAACCCGCTCCAAGAAGCGCTGCAGCCGCGCGGCGACACGAACTTCCGCGGACTGTTGCCGCGTATCGCCGCGCTGTGCCGCACGCTCGGGGTTCCGGTGATTGCGAAGAGCGTGGGCTCCGGCATTTCCGTTTCGACCGCGGGCCGCTTGCTCGACGCGGGCATCGCCGCGATCGACGTTGCCGGCGCCGGCGGCACGTCGTGGGCGCGCGTCGAGGGCCGGCGCGCAGACGATCCGGAGCGCGAGACGCTGGCGGAAACGTTCGCGTCGTGGGGGTACCCGACGGCCGAAGCCGTCGCCGCACTACGCAGCGCGTTTCCCCACGCGACGATCATCGCGAGCGGCGGCGTGCGATCCGGCGTCGACGTTGCAAAAGCGCTCGCGCTCGGCGCGGATCTAGCCGCCGCAGGTCTTCCGTTCTTGGAACCCGCGACGCGCTCGGCTGCGGCCGTCTCCAAAGCGCTCGATCTCGTGCTTGCGGGGCTGCGTATCGCGACGTTCGCAAGCGGCTGCCGGCGTCCGAGCGAACTGCCGAACGCGCTTCACGTCCGCGGCTCGAGCGAGACGCTGATCTCAGAACCGTCGACCTGAACTTCGAACGTATCGACGAGTGAGAGTCCGAGCGGACTCGTGCCGTCGGTAACGTTGAAACACCACGCGTGCCACGGGCAGGTGACGGTCGTGCCTTCTACCCAGCCTTCGGCGAGCGGGCCGCCTTGGTGCGGACACATGTTGTCGATCGCGTAGAAGCGGTCGGCAACATGAAAGACGGCGATCTCACGATCGCCGATCGTAAACGCTCTGGCCGCACCCGGCGGAATCTCCGCGGTCGATGCGACCCGCACGAACTTGGGCATACGAGCGATTGGCGTTCGCCGCGGGGAAGCACCGGCTCATGCTTTCCGATTATCGAAGCTGGCTCGCCTCCGAACTGAAGCTCCTGGGCAACGCGAGTCACCACGCGTACTCGTTCGGCCAGGCCAACATGGCCAAACGCGCGATCGAACGCCTCGACGCCGAGATCGGCGAGCGCGTCCTCGTGCCGCTCGGGCGCGCCGAAGCCGGCGCCGCTCTCGCCGAACTCGAAAGTCGAATCGCCGCTGCGGCCTCCCCCGCCCTCGAGGCGCTCGCGCATGGCCTGCGCCAGGCCCTGTCATCCTGAGCGGAGCGCCAAAGGCGCGCAGGTTCGCGCATAGACGGCCTGGCCCGGCTCTGGTATACTCCGTCGGTCGCCGGCCCGGTGGCGCCTCGTGCGGGGGCGTTCCTCTGGAGCCGAGCGAGACGATCCTGACCAAGGAGTTTATTCGACCGCTATGCCGATCACCAAAGAACTGAAGCAAGAGCTCAGCGCCAAATATGGTCGCGGGCCCTCGGACACCGGATCCGCCGACGTCCAGGTCGCAGTGTTGACTGCCTCGATCAACCAGCTCACCGAGCACCTCAAGGTCCACAAAAAGGACCATCACAGCCGCCGCGGCCTGCTCATGCAGGTCGGTCAGCGCCGGCGCTTGCTCGGCTACCTTCAGAAGAAGGACCTCGAGCGCTACCGCAAGCTCATCGCCGACCTCGGCCTGCGCCGCTAACTTCGACGGAGCGCGGCTCAGGACGGATCGTAGTGCATCTCGTCCGTCTTGAGTTCGAACCCGAGCTGGTGATAGAGCGGTCGTCCCATGGAGGACGCGCCGAGCGTTAGCCTGTCGACCCGGAGGCGCTCGGCTTCGGTCATCACCGCCGCCATGAGCGCTCGAGCAACCCCTTGCCGCCGATGTGCGGGCGCGACGTACACGTCGCGGACGCGCCCATCCACTCCGCTGAACGCACGCCCGAAACGCGGCAGCGTCGGCAAGACCGTCAACGACGCACCCCCCACGACTTCGCCTCCGCGCTCGGCGACCCACGAGCGAAGGAACGTGGGCTGCGCGAGCTCGCGCTCGAAAAACGAAAGACACGCGCGCTCGTAGCGGGCGGCGTCGTGCGACGTGTCGCCGCTGCGACGTTCCGTCGCCGACGCGACGCGCATGCGCGCCATCTCCGCAGCGTCGTGCGGCCCCGCACGGCGGACCGTCACAACCGGTGTTACAGCATCCATCGCTCCGTGTTTTCTGGAGCTAGCGGTACCTCGCTCCTTCCAGTCCCGGCAGAGCGCCCCCAGGCTGCCGCCCGGCTTGCGGCGAACTTCCGCCTGTTTACAAGATAAACGAATACGATAAAACTAGGAGAAACATGCCAGAAACCGTCTCTCTCGAGATCGGTGGGCGAACGCTGGTGATTGAAACCGGCGAATTGGCGAAGCAGGCGAACGGCAGTGCGCTCGTTCGTTACGGCGACCAAGATGTCGTCCTCGCCGCCGTCACCGCCTCCGAAAAGCCCCGCGAGGGCATCGACTTTTTCCCATTGACCTGCGACTTCGAAGAGAAGATGTATGCGGCCGGTAAGATTCCGGGCGGTTACATCAAGCGCGAAGGCCGCCCCTCGGAACACGGCGTCCTTTCGGCCCGTCAGATCGACCGTCCGATTCGCCCGCTGTTCCCCGACGGGTTCCGCAACGACGTTCAGATCATCACGACGGTGCTCTCGATCGATCCCGAACTCGACGCCGACGTGCTCGCCGTCTGCGCGGCCGGTGCCGCGCTCGCCTTCTCGGACATTCCGTTCGAGAAAACCGTGGCCGCGGTTCGCGTCGGCCGCGATGAATCCAGAAAAGATTATATCTGCAATCCTACGATGCCGCAGTACGAAACCGGCGGCATGGATATCGTCGTCGCCGGCACGGACAACGGCGTGATGATGGTCGAAGGCGGCGGACACGAAATCTCCGAGGAAGATTTCCTCGGAGCGGTTGCCTTCGGACACGAAGAGATCAAGAAGATCGTCAAGGCGATCGACCAGCTCGCGAAGACCGCAGGCAAAGCGAAGCGCGAGTTTCCGACGCCGAAAACGGACCCTGAGTTCAAAGCGTGGGTCGAGAAGAGCTTCAAGAAGGACGTCGCCAAGGCGATGCGCGTCGTCGAAAAAGGCGAGCGCAACGAGACCTTCGCCAAGCTGACGCGCGAAGAAGCGCTGGCTCGCGTCACGAAAAAAGACGAGGCGATCAAAGCGAAACTCGAAGACAAAGCCGATAAGGACTTCGAGAAGACCATCAAGCTGATGGAAGAGGAAGAGCTTCGCATCATGGTCGTCGACGAGGGCGTGCGCCCCGACGGCCGCAAAGCCGACGAAATCCGCGCGATCTGGTCGAAAGTCCACTACGTGCCGCGCGTACACGGTTCGGGCCTGTTCCAGCGCGGGCAGACGCAAGTCTTCACCGCCGCAACGCTCGGTTCGATCTCGGACGAACAGCGTCTCGACGGAATCATGGCGATTCCGAACAAGCGCTACATGCACTACTACAACTTCCCGCCGTACTCGACGGGCGAGACGCGCCCGATGCGCGCTCCGGGCCGCCGCGAAATCGGTCACGGTCACCTCGCGGAGCGGGCACTCGTGCCGATCCTGCCGCCGGTCGAGGAGTTCCCCTACACGCTGCGCCTCATCAGCGAAGTGCTCGAGTCCAACGGATCGTCGTCGATGGCGTCGGTCTGCGGCTCGACCCTCGCGCTCATGGACGCCGGCGTGCCGATCAAGAAGCACGTCGCGGGCGTCGCGATGGGCCTCGTGCTGCACGGCAAGAAGCACGCGATCCTCACCGACATTCAGGGCCTCGAGGACGCGCTCGGCGAGATGGACTTCAAGGTTGCGGGAACCGTCGACGGCATCACCGCGATCCAGATGGACATCAAGGTGCAAGGCATCACGATCGACATCATGCGCGAAGCGATGGCGGAAGCTAAGAAGTCGCGCTTGTTCATCATCGGCAAGCTCAAGGAAACGATCGCCGAAGCGCGCACGGAACTTTCGCCGTTCGCCCCGCGGATGATCGTGCTCCAGATCAATCCCGACAAGATCAAGGACGTCATCGGCCCCGGCGGCAAGATCATCAACAAGATCATCGCCGATACGGGCGTCAAGATCGACATCGAAAACGACGGCCGCGTCTTCATCGCATCGCCCGACGGCGAAGGTGCGGAAAAGGCCAGAAAGATGGTCGAAGCGCTCACCAAGGACGTCGTCGTCGGCGAGACCTATCTCGGAACCGTCACGCGATTGATGAACTTCGGTGCGTTCGTCGCGGTGCTTCCGGGCAAGGAAGGCCTCGTCCACATCAGCCAGCTCGCGCCGGGGCGCGTCGAGCGCGTTGAAGACGCGGTGAAGATCGGCGACGAGATCATGGTCAAGGTCGTCGAGATCGATTCGCAAGGCCGCATCAACCTCAGCCGCAAGGCCGTGCTCGGCGGCGGCACCGACGAAGAGTACGTGCCGCGCCCACCGCGCGGGAACGGCGCCTTCGGCGGAGGCAACGGCGGCGGCTCCGGCCGCGGCGGTCCAGGCGGCCCGGGCGGCGGACGCCGCAGACGCGAGTAACTCGCAGGTTCGGAAAAACAGAGGGCTCGCCGGCAACGGCGAGCCCTCATCTTATGCGCTAGCGCGGCTAGGCGTCGAAGATGCGTTCGAAGTCGAATTGCAATCCGGCGGGTGGCGCGCCGCATTCGTATATGCAGCGGCGTTCGTGGTCGATCGCGACGGCGTATGTTGCGCCGTTGGTCATGTAGCGGTCGATCTTGGCTTGAAGTGGTCCCCATTCGTCCCACATGGACATCACTTCGACGACGACGTCCGGGCAAACGTACCAAAACGCCGGCTCGGTCGCTTCTGGTGGAAGCGATGCAAGGCGTTCGGCCGAGATCCAGGCGGCGTTGGGCCCGAAGAGCGAACCGTCACGCAGCCGGAAGCCGGCCGACGCGCCAAACGCTTGGCCTCCGGCCTGTCGCTCCCAAGCGAAGAGTTGCACGGCCGCCTCGAACTCCTTACGGGTAATGCCCGGACTCACGAGCGGGCTGACCAGGACGTCGCCGTCCCGGGAAAATTCGAGCCGCCAATTTGGATTGGCGCGGATCAGCGCGAATACCGCCCGATCGTCATTGACGTCGACGCGGCTCGGGATCTGGGCCTGCATGCGGGCAGTATACCACCGCCGGGTTTCCGAACCGTGACGGCCGCCCTACCGCGACGTCACGGCTGTGCTTCGACAAGCTCAGCATGACTGCGGAGAGGAGGCAGTCACGGTGGTGCGGGTAAGAGGCGGGCATGGCTACACAACCTGCTCCCGTTCTTGCTGCGGTCCAGGGGCCGATTGCCGCCCATTGGTGGATTCCACTGTTGCGCGGAATCATCGCGGTCGTCTTTGGGATCGTACTCTTCGTCTTTCCGCTCTCGAGCGTCGCCGCGTTCGTGCTGCTGTTCGGCGCGTACGCGTTCATTGACGGCGTGCTCGGAATCGTGCAAGCGCTGCGCTTCGCGCATCCGTCGACCGGCCGATGGTGGCTGCAACTCCTCGCGGGCGTCTGCGGCATTCTCGTCGGATTGATCACCCTCGCGTATCCGGCGATCACCGCACTCACGCTTGGGTGGTTCATTTCTGCCTGGGCGATCGTCACGGGCTTCTTAGAAATCGGCGCAGGTTTCCGCATGCGCAAGGACGTTCCGGGAGAAATCTTCATGATCTTCGCCGGCCTGTTCTCGGTCGTGCTCGGCGTCGCGATCTTCTTCTTTCCGCTCGGTGGGCTGCTCGCGGCCGTGTGGGTGATCGCGACCTACGGCATCATCGCGGGCTTCGCGCTCATTGGTTTGGCGTTCCGTCTGCGGGGTCTCGCAAAGACGCCCGCGTAGTACGCGGAAAACGCTCGACTGCCGTTCGTGAAATTTCTTACATTTGTCAGTTAAGGAATTGATCCCGAACGAACGATAATTTTGTTATATGGGTCACACGCGAGCTCTGCGTCGATCTCTAGCTACGCTTGTGTGGCTCACTTCGGCGACCGTCATGTGGACCGCGTGCAGCGGCGGCGGCGGGCTGTCCCTCTCCCCCGCCACGAATCTTCCCGCAACCACACCAACCGGTGCCGCGAGCGGCCCAACCAAGAGCCCGTCCACGAGCGCGACGCCGAGTGCCACGGCAACCCCATCGACGGCGCCCACCGCCGGACCGACCAAAGCGCCAACCGCAGCACCGACGGCTGCCCCGACCGCCACGCCGACCGCGGCCCCGACTGCTTCGGGCGTCGTCTCGAATGCGTCAGGCTCGGGCTGGGACGCGCGCTCGCTCGTAGACTCCGTCGGAATGAACGGCACCTTCACCGACGCGAGCTTCGCTAATCAAAAATCGCTACTGTACGGCTCGGGCGCCCTCCACTACCGCTATTCGATCGGAGACCTCTACAACGACGCGCAGGCCACGGCGAACGCGAAGGACATGTGCGGCCACGGCCTCACGCTCGACTTGATCACCGATCGTTTCCACAGCATGGCGCAAATCGGTTCGGTCCTTGCGAGCTTGCCCGCGTCATGTGTCGCGACGCTGGAAGGGCCGAACGAAAACGATAACGACTCGCAAGGCGTGCAGTACGATCCGAACTACGCGATCGATCTGCCGGCCTTCATGGCGGCGCTGCACAAGGCGTTTCCGCATTTTCCGATCATCGCGCCCGCGCTGACGTCGACGGCGGCCTACGTCAACGTCGGCGACCTGGGCCTCGCGTCCACGCTCGGAAACATGCACGACTATTCGCCGGGCTTCTTCCCCGGTATCGGCGGCTGGGGCGGCCTCATCTCACCGAACCCCGTGTGCTGCTACGGCTCGATCCTGTGGAATATCGCCGACGCCCAGCTCTCGGTGCCGTTCAAGCCCGCCGCATCGACCGAGTCCGGTTATTGCGTCGCGCCCGTTGGGGGCTGCGTGCCGCTCGACGTGCAAGCCAAATACATCCCGCGCCTGATCCTCGAACATTGGCTCGACGGCGTGCCGTTCTCGTATCTCTACGCGCTCGAGGCGACCGATGCGACGACCAACGGCGGAACGCTCGCCCTCGTCGCCACGACCGGCACGCCGTATCCCGCGTACTACACGCTGCAATCGTTGCAAAGCACGATGGCCGGCGACGCGCCGGCGAGCGACCCGATCGCGCTTTCCGGCGGGGATGCAACCGTCCGGCACGTGACGATGCAAGATTCCGCGGGCCATCTCCACGTCGCGCTGTGGCTCGAAGCAGAATCTTACAACCCCAACGCTAACGGCGGCCTGGGCGCCGAGATTTCCGTGCCCTCGCAGAGCGTGCAGCTCAGCGACGGATCGGTGACGGCGACCGGAACGCTGACGACCTGCAGCGTCGAAACCACCGGCCAATGCTCGACCTCGCAAGTCCCCATCGTCTCCGGCGCGGCGACGATCACGCTCACCGACGCCGTGCAAGTTCTGACGATCTAACGCGGGGGCGAAAACAAAAACGGGCCGCGCCTCTCTGCGCGACCCGCTTTTCCGCTCAGTACCGGATGCGACCGGCGTTGCCCTTGGCCAGGCGCGGCGGGTGGCTCGCGGTCGCGACCCGGCCGGCCGGAGGATTCGGCTACCGGATGGTAGCGCCGAGGTTAGCAGTCTGAGAAAACGGGCCCCGAGGAACCCGAGGGCGTAGGGTATGGGCAACCCATGGCCTTCGATTCCCTAGGACAGTTTGTCGCGGCGCTGCGGCGCGCGGGCGAACTCACCGAGATCCGCGCGCGCGTCAGCAGGCATCTCGAAATCTCGGAGATCACCGACCGCGTCGTGAAAGCCGGCGGCCCGGCGCTGTTGTTCGCGGACGTCGAGGACTCGGCGTACCCGGTCCTGACGAACGCGTTCGGCACCGAAAAGCGCATGGCGCTGGCCTTTGGGGCGCGCTCGCTCGACGAAGTCGCGCAGCGGGTCCGCAACGCGATTCGCCTCAACGTCCCCGCGACGGCGGCCGGTAAAGTCGCCAAGCTCGTCGCGGTCGGCTCGGCCGCGTTCGCGGTGCCGCACATCGTACGCGACGCGCCGGTTCACGAGATCGTCGAACACGACGTCGATCTCACGCAGCTGCCGGTCCTCACGACGTGGCCGCTCGACGGCGGCCCGTTCATCACCCTGCCGCTGGTGTTCACGCGCGATCCCGAAAGCGGCGTGCAAAACATCGGCATGTACCGCATGCAAGTCTACGACAAGACCACGACCGGCATGCACTGGCAAAAGCACAAGCACGGACGCGCGCACGCCGCGAAGTGGGGTCGCAAGATCCCGGTCGCGGTTGCCGTCGGGGCCGACCCCGCGCTCACGTATGCGGCGACGGCCCCGTTGCCGCCGATCGTCGATGAGGTCTCGCTCGCGGGCTTCTTGCGCGGCCGTTCCGTGCGGATGACGCAGGCCAAGACGATCGACCTGAAAGTTCCGGCGGATGCGGAGTTCGTGCTCGAAGGCTACGTCGACAACGAAGACGTCCGGCTCGAAGGCCCGTTCGGGGATCATACGGGGGTGTACAGTCTCGCCGATCTGTTCCCCACGTTTCACGTGCAGTGCATCACGCGCCGGCGCAACCCGATTTACGCCGCGACCGTCGTCGGCAAGCCGCCGATGGAGGATGCGTGGCTCGGCAAAGCCACGGAGCGGCTGTTCTTGCCGCTGCTGCAGATGGTCGTGCCCGAGATCGTCGACTACAACTTGCCGGTCGAGGGCGGGTTCCACAATCTGTGTATCGTCTCGATAAAGAAGTCGTATCCCGGCCAAGCGAAGAAGGTGATGAATGCCTTGTGGGGACTCGGTCACATGATGATGCTGACGCGTTGTCTGATCGTCGTCGACTCGGACGTGGACGTGCACGACGTACGCAACGTTGCGTGGTACGCGCTCAACAACGTCGACGCGTCGCGCGATCTGGTCGTGATGCCGGGACCCGTCGATGATCTCGACCACAGCGGATCCTATCTGGTCTCACTCGGCCACAAGCTCGGCGTGGATGCGACCCGCAAGGGCGCGGATGAAGGCTACGCGCGCGTCTGG
>Ga0302326_10017376_pt1 | contig 15009 bp, 14 predicted proteins | sample Palsa_T0_3_FD_202264 | JGI IMG/M metagenome (GOLD analysis project Ga0302326, IMG submission 202264) | Peat permafrost microbial communities from Stordalen Mire near Abisko, Sweden - Palsa_T0_3 | ecosystem: Environmental > Terrestrial > Soil > Palsa > Peat permafrost | place: Sweden: Abisko... | reverse complement strand
TCATAGTGGTTCCTCCTTCAGGAAAACTACGCTCCTCAGTATATGTCCGATTAACGGTCAGCGGAATCACGAGATGGAATGGTTCTTGAGTAACCATTTTAATTGGAAGGAGCAACCATATTCGTGATATTCAAAGATTGCCATTCCGTGTCCGAGGCGCGAGAACTGAATCCCGGCTGGGGTTGCGATCAAGGCAGGGTGCTGGGGTTGAGGGATGGCCAACGGCGTTGGGTTCCATAGCTGGCCGACGGCGTGATCTCCCACAATGCGACTTTGCGTTGGCGGTTGCGGTCTTCCCGAGTGAACTATAATACGCGGGATCGGAGGTGTTGCTATGATTCCGCCGTCCGGGACATTCGATTACCAGCTGATCGTACCTGAAGCTCGAAGCGAAGGGGGCTTCGAATGCGGCGCCGAAACGCGTATCCCGGTGGTCCGTTCGGGCTCAAACTTGCAAGATGACAGGCTGATCGGCATCTCCCCTCAGGTCAGCGTCAGCGATGCGGGACCACCAAGTACTCCTGGCCTCCGGCCGCCGTGGAGCCTGCGAAAACGAAGCCGCATTACGCTGGTCGCGACTGCGCGGGACCAAGCATCCGTAGCTGAGGCGTCATTCTATATCGACAAGACTTTTATCGACTGCGCAAAGGCCGGCGACCACATGCACTTGTCGCGGAATTCGGGTGGCGGTCTCGCGGTCTCGCTAATCCGGGGCGGAAAGCTGTTGGCGGCTGCCGGCGCGCTTACGGCTGTGCCGCTAGGCAATGGCACCGAGGTTCGGATTCCCCAAGATCTCATCTCCGCTGCGGAATCGGTGTTTCAAAAACGCGATCCGGATTTTGAATTTATTGAGCAACCAGTGGAAATAAAGATCGAAGGTTTGCGTGAGAGGCACGGGCAATCCCTTTCACGGAAGCGCCGAAACCCGCTGACGGATGCGTTCATTTCTTTCGGAGGTGGCGAGATTATAGGCGATTACAGGGTTCTGGTTAGACGCGGGTGTTTCGCAATTGAAGGCGGGCAGAGCGAATCACTTTCAATCTGCGATAAACAAATGTTCACGCATGCCGCAGGGGAGTCCGCCGCTATGCTGTTAGACGGCCCCGAAGCTCTATCGATCTCACGATGGCCGGGAGAACGCCATTGAAGCAGAACTTCTTCATGAAGCACCCTCTTGTCTCGCTCGCGTTCATCGCTGCCACCGTGCCGGTAGCGTCCGCGCAATGGATTCCAGAGAATCCCGCTCTCGATTTTGAGAAGCTGCCGAACGGCATTCTCATTCACATGCAGACCGGGGCATTGCGGCTGGAAGTCTGCACAGAATCCATGCTGCGTGTGACCTACGCACCGCAATGGCCGCCTCCCGCCAATGGGGTGGAACTCTCCATCGTGAAGAAGGATTGGAGCGCGGTGCCTTGGAGCGTACAAAGCGACGCTAAAGGTATCACTTTAACTACCGGGCAGTTGAAGGTCGCCGTGAACAGGCAGGACAGCGTATTAAGCTACTTCGATTCGACTGGCAAATCTCTGCTGTCCGAAGGTCCCAAGAAGATGACGGCCGCCATGGTCAATGGGGAACAAACGTTTCACGCCCTCGATGTTTTTAAGGTCTATGGTTCGGACGAAGCTTTCTACGGACTGGGTCAGCACCAAGCGGGCGTTTTCAATTATCGGGGCGAATCGGTGGATCTTTCGCAGGAAAACACAAACATCGCCATTCCGTTTTTTGTTTCAAGTAAAGGATACGGTATTTACTGGAATAATACTTCACCCAGCCGTTTCAACAACCGCTTCATTCATTACCTGTATTTAAGCTCGGAAGTAGCTGATTCCATTGATTATTATTTCTGCTACGGACCCCAATTCGACAAGCTGGTGGCCGACTATCGGACGCTCACTGGGGACGCTCCGCTTTTCGGCAAATGGGCTTATGGTTTCTGGCAATGCAAGAACAAGTACACATCGCAAGAAGAGATTCTGGGGGTGGCACGCAAATACCGAGAGCTGAAAATTCCGGTGGATAATTTAGTGCAGGATTGGTTCTGGTGGACGCGCACCGGCGAGTTCAAGTTTAACTCGAAGTATCCGGATGCGGCGGCGATGTTGATGGAACTGCACAACGAAAACTTTCACCTGATGGTTTCGATTTGGCCGTTCTTTTATCCGGGCACGACGACGTATGAAGACATGGACGAGCGCGGCTTCTTTATCGAGAAAACGCCTGCCGTTTCCTTCCATCCGAAAGGCATGGCGCTGTACGACGCCTTCAATCCCGCTGCGCGCGATTATTATTGGAACCTTGTCAACAACAGTTTGTTCAAGATTGGAGTTGATGCGTGGTGGATGGACACCACCGAACCGGAGACAGAGGGCGTGGAGGAAAACATTCTGCTCGATCACAAGGTGGCGATCGGGAGCGGCGCGCGCTATGCGAATGCGTATCCGCTCATGACGACCATGGGGATTTATAACCACCAACGTGAGGCGAGCGAGGCAAAACGAGTGTTCATTTTGTCGCGATCTGCGTGGGCGGGCGATCAACGTTACGGCGTCACGGCATGGTCGGGCGACATCTTATCCGATTTCGAAACGTTCAAGCGCCAGATTCCGGCGGGGTTGAATTTCGAGTTGTCGGGGCTGCCGTATTGGACGACCGATATCGGCGGATTTATTCTTGGGCATCCGAACGACCCCCGCTATCGTGAACTGTTTATCCGCTGGTTTCAATATGGCGCCTTCTGCCCGATCTTCCGGGTGCATGGAACGCGTGTGCCCAATGAGAACGAGCCTTGGTCGTACGGCGCGGAAGCGCAGACCATTCTGACCAACTTTGACCGCTTGCGCTACCGCTTGCTGCCGTATATCTACTCGATGGCGTGGAAAATCACGAGCGAAAAGTTCACACCCATGCGCGCGCTGATTATGGATTTTCCGCAAGATGAGCGCGTGCGCAATATTGGGGATCAATTTCTATTCGGCAGTGCGCTGCTGGTTAACCCCGTGACGGAAGAAGGAGCGACTACGCGGCATTTGTATTTGCCGAGAACGAAGTGGGTCGATTTCTGGACGGGCGAGACACAGAATGGCGGCGGCTATGTGGATGCGCCGGCGCCGTTAAGCACTATGCCCTTGTATGTTCGGGCGGGCTCGATTGTTCCGCTTGGACCCGAGTTGCAATATTCCAACGAGAAGGCGGCCGACCCGATTGAACTGCGCATCTATCCGGGGGCCGATGCGGACTATTTGCTTTACGAAGATGAGAACGATAACTACAACTATGAGAAAGGCGCTTATGCGACGATCGCGCTGCATTGGAACGATCAAGGCCGCACGCTCACTATCGGAGACCGGCGTGGGAGTTTCCCGGGAATGCTCGCGCACCGGACGTTTCAGATCGTGGTGGTGAAACAAGGACACGGGACGGGGATTGACGCCACTTCCCCGCCCGACCAAGTTGTGCAGTACGACGGCAGCAATAAAGAAGTTTCAACGTTAGCCCGATAAGTGCAGTTGGGATGCACTCCGCGGAAATCAGGGTAGACCGGCGAAGGAAGCAGCGCGGCGCGGCCATGATTGAAATGGCGTTGGTGCTGCCGATCTATTTTCTGCTGGTCTACGGCGTTTTGGAGATGTGCTTCATCATGTTTGGGTACTGCAATGCAACCTATGCGTGCCGGCAGGCGGCGCGTTATGCGGCGATTCACGGAACCGGCAGCACCTACCAATGCGCTCTCACAGACGTACAGAACGTGGCCAAGACGTATCTTTGGGGTACCCCAACTCCTAGCATCACATGGTCACCCGGTACTCCTCACAACCCCGGGGGCTATATAACCGTGAATATCTCAATGGTGTATTCCACCGCGATTCCTTTTTCGAAACTGAGTCAAATCAGTGTTGGGACTTCCGCCCAAGTTTGGGTTCTGCAATAAAGCAATGGAATCTATTGGACAGGCATAATAACCGAGCCCTTCAAGGTGAACGTGCTCGGCAGGCCGCCCGTAGCTAAAGAAGTTGGCAAAGCTGCCGCCGGTGACAACCTCTACGTAGTAAAGCGGCTGATCGCTTCCGCAAGCGCTGGTGCAACTTACCGCCGCACCGCCAGCGGTGCAGGCGCAAAAGTAAGTTGCAGTGGACGTGAAGTTCGGCACTTGCGCACCGGCGGCCGTCGCCACTTGCTGCATGCCCGAGGTGTACGTTATGTCGTAGGTACTGTTAGCCCCGAACAAACCGCCGGCATTTGCCGCGTCCGCCACGATGATGCTGTTCTGGACAGCCAAACCAAAACTCACTGCTCCTATACCCAGCATCGCCATGACGGTAAATGAAAGTGCGAACTCGATCAAGGCACTGCCGGATTGCGTTTTTCTTCTAGAGGGCCCGCGCAAGACGGGCACGGTGTCAGGCGCCCCGCCCGAGTGAGCGCGGGAGCTATTCCGTGTTTGGCGGCGCGCAGCCCCGCCCTTTGCGTTTCGCGTACCGCTCATTGCTTTAAATCCATCGCCAAGAGCACGACATTCCGAACTGTTGGTAATTTGAGAGTGCTTAAAGTCTTAGTATTGTCAAGGTTGATCGAATATCCGTAGACAAGGACTTGGCCATAAAATTGAACCGGTGTTGAGTAGCCAGGCGGCTCGGCGTCGCGGTAGGGCAGGGAGGCCACAATGGTTTCGCCGGAGTAAAACGCTGGGTTGCACCAATCCGACATGTTGAGCGGGATGGTTGCGGTAGAGCCGTCGGAATAGGTAACGACAAAGTTGGCATTTAGAGCAGGACCGTAACCTGTGCTGGCGAGAATCAGCATTTGCGAATAGCTCCCGTGAGGGAGACTGAACGTGGTGTTGGAAACGCCGTTCAAGGAATTGGGAGTACCCAAATAAAAGACACTTCCGCGCCAGGACAGTAGGGGTCCGAGACCATTCGAAGCACGAACACCGCCCATTGCATTAGCGGAGTATGCGTACCCATCGGCATCGAATCCGCCGTTTGAAGGAATGGAGTGGCCATCCATATAGATGGCGTTTACATTGAAGGCGGACGTGAGGCTCAACTGACTAGGCGTCTCGAACACAGCTTGCGCTCTCATCGTTACCTTGCCCAAGCCAAGCACGCCCAGAAAAGTGGGAGGCACGGGCTTTGTGATGGTGGCCATTACCGCCATAGAGTTGCCGGAATAAGTGCCTGACGTGGGTGGATTCGCAATCGTGACCACGACGCCATTAGAACCGTCGGTGAAGCCATTTGAGGAGGCTAAGGCTTTCCCGGCGGCCGTGATGTTGGCGGCCGAGCCGCTACGCTGCAGAGCAATAGAACTCGCCATGACCGCGGCTTGGGTGGCGCCCTGCAACTGAAGATAACTCCGTTCCAGCAGACCAACGTCCACCGCGAGGCCGGCAAATAGCACCATGCTCATAAAAATAAGTGTGTAGCTGACCAGCATTTTGCGCAAGCGGGCAGGTGAAGCCCTACAACCCATGATCGGCAAAGACCCAGTGATTCTATAGTTCGTTAGACCTTTGAACGTGCCTGGCCGCCGCGCCCGACTGGCGACTCACGTTCCAATGGTGAAGAGCCGATTAGACAATCGAGGCCGGTCACCACATGGCCTTCCGGCTCCGCCCAACCTGATCGGTGCGGAGCTTTCGGCCCCGGACTTCGCTGCTCTTGAATCCCGTTGGGTGGACCGGCCATTGGCCGAATCAGCCTTCTTGGCGAGTGCGGACCCGCGGGGCGGTTGCAGCCGCCCCGTGCCACAGGATCGGTCTGCCCGAAAGCGTTAAATCCTGGGGTCGCAGGGGCAAAGCCCCCGAAACTGATTTTACGCCGATTTTAGTGTTGACAGGTGGTAGGGAGTCCTTTTGCGAGAGATTCCGACCCTTCACAATGATTAAGGCAAAACAGCTAACCCAGCCATCGTGATATCCGTATTGAGATCCCAAGTTTTTTCCAGTTTGAATGTGGCGGCATCGTACACTTCGACTTCGAATCCGGCACCATAGATATACAGCTTCTTCCCGTCACTCGACATACCAAAGCTGAAACGCGCACGGCAAGGAATCTCCGCCCGCTGAGACACTCGATCGCTGTTTAGATCGAAGGCCCAAAACTCACAGGTTTTGTTGTGCAGACTACCATTTGTCACAACCGTGTAAGCCATTTTCTTATCCGGCGTCACTTGCAAGCCAGCCATCCCGCTGGGCGCGGGTCCGATTGGATTGTAATCTACCTGGCGGGTTGCCAGATCCATGCGTGCGAGCCCAAACACCTTATTGTGGACAATGGGGTCCATTGAAGTAAAAAGCGACATACGGAGACCTGGTTGGCTGACGAGACCGAGATCGCCGCCCAGCCGTATATTCTCCATGCCGTCAAAATACGGCGCAGCCAAGTCCAGATGATCGACTACCTTTAAGTCGCTGGTCTCGATCACCGCGATCTTAGGTCCGAACTGATACAGAAACTTCCCATCCGGTGAAACCTCGAACGAGGGACGGTAAGCCAGTTCGTCCTCAGCTGACATATCCGCGGTTCTCACAATCTTCTGCTGGGTCAGATCAACGGTCGTGTATTTTGACTTCGCCACTTCAAAATGGTCTGCAAGTTGATCGATCTCTTTGCTAACGGTGTAGAAAAACTTGCCTTCGGAGTCCACTGCTCCGCCACGGAAACGGTATTGCTTGGTCGGAGTATTCAGAACAAAATGATTGGTCACCTTGCGCGTGGCCAAGTCGATTGTCTCGAAGCCGTTGTGATCTATCGTCGTGACATATAGCCTTTTGTGATCCGGCGACAAACGCATGCTTGTGGGAGTGCCAGTCACTAACGGGATTCGATCCAGAACCTGGAAGCTCGACTCATCAATAACCAGGACCGAAGCCGGATACGCCGGGAGGTACAGTGTACCCGCTCTGGCCATGGTGGCCAGCATTGTCAGGACCAAGAGTCGTTTCATATTTTAGTGTGTAGACAGAGTTTCAGTGGCAGCATGATTTCGCAGCCGGCGGCGGTACATCCATGGCTGGACTGCGCTCGAAAAATCCGTCCGGACGAAGTTGGAAACCCAACATGGCAACGGGCATGACCGGCCAGTCCTCAGGCCGGGGAACGTGATTATGTCCAAATACGTACCACAAACTCAGCTCCGTGTCGTCTACTTTTCGGTTCGCTTTCGTCCAATGCGGGAGACCATCTCCGGTTGGATGTTGGTTTGGATAATCGCCCGCCGCGAAGCGCTCCTCCGGACTATAGGGTGTCACCCAGACCTGATTCGCAGTGAACCCCGCGCGCCGCATGATCTTGGCGTCAGGCTGCACCAGAGGCGGGCAGTTTTCACCCGGAACCAAGCGATACCCGACTGGTCTGCCAAGCCGATTCTGCTTGCCCGGGTTAACCACTCGCCAAAAACGCGCGGTCGCGGAGTTGACACGGCGCTGCGCTTCCTTCTCCGTGCCAAGCAGCGTCTCTTGGGCTAAGAAGGCGTTGCCGTGCGGATTGCCGGCGCCCGTAGGTACGCCCACGCTGTTCACCTCATACACGGAATTGTTGGGTCCATCTACGCACGGCACTAGCCGGGCTGCAAAAATATGCTGATGAAAAGGAGCATTCAATTGCGGGGCGACTTCCATCCCATACTGCGATTTCTCGCCGGGAGCCAGCGTCGTTGTGTTCATGATGCCAGTGAGTTTGATCTCACACTGGATGGATCCATCTTGGTAGAAATACCAATAAAACCCGTATTCGTAATTGCCAACTGTGGCAATAAAGGAGACGGAAAGCCTCCGCGACCTCCGAACCTCCGATTGCCCCGTCCGCCAATCGGTATGCTTCCACAGAATGCCGAAATCTTCTTCATGCAAGCACACGGCATTCTTGAGCGCAGTGACCTTTCCGTGGCTGTCCACCTGCGGGAAATCAAAGTAGTAGATGACCCCCAGACAGTCACAACCCAACGCCAGCGAGTTAGCCAGCATACCGAGCCCATATTCCCCAATGTCAAAAGCGTTCTTGCGGTAATATTGCTCGCCCGGATCGCCATAGGGAACCACCATCTCGCAAATCGAGGCGCGATAGAGAATGGGTCGCTCCACTCCATCGTCGCTGTAGCTAACCGTGTGAAGCACCAGACCCTCGCGGGAGGTGAAGCCCACGCGAAACTTCCACTTCTGCCATTCCACTTGATTTCCGTCCACCGTGAAACTTGGACCTTCCGGCTGAACAATATCTACCGGTTTGAGATCCTTGCGCACATTGGGTATGTACTCGCGCGCCCAATTACCGCCCTCAGGAGGTAGCGGCGCGATGGGATAGTCCTCAATACGAATCACTTCCATCTTATAGAGGTCCACCAGAATGACCATGCTATCGAGTGGCCGGGCATACCCATTGTCCTTGGGTTCGGTGCGCACGAAACAGAGAGCGCGCATTCTACGCACGCCCTGATCTTGCGGCAGCTCCGTACCGTACATGCCGGCGGACCATGGTTCTACCATCACCAGATCTGCGTCTGTTACACCGCGCTTTCGAAGCGCCTCCTGGAACAGAGGCGAGCGCCGCACAGCTTGCTCACACTCACTAAACTCATCGAGCATGATAGAAGGCTGTATGTCGGCGGGGAGCGCCTTCACCGAGTCTACGGCGTCACCCACTAGATCCACGGTGACTTCATAGGAAGCGCGTTTAGTGCGATCCACCAGAACAGCCAGCGCCTTACGTTCGAACGGACTCCCCGGCTGATATTGCTCAACCACTGCCTTCGCTGGTTCGGTTAAGTTGATGGAAACAATCCGAACGTCTCCATCTAGACGCTTTTCTCGCTGCAGTATTCCCACTGCATTTTCTAATTCGGCGGCTGAAAGAGGATCGAGCGGATGCCCAACCACGCCCGGGTTTCTCGTGGAGCCATTCGCCGCAAATTCCGCCACTTCATTGTGGATTTCAAGTTGACTTGCCATAGTGCCGCCTTTCTTGCGCTTTGTGGAAGTGACTTGCGATGTACTCAGCAACGAGGCCGATTCGCAATATCTGATGCTAGTATAGGCGGATGGAACTTGGCAACACCTCGGATAGGTTAGTACCTGCCGCCCCGTCCGCGCCAGAGTCTCCAATATCGAATTCATATGGGCTGAAATCCGCGACCCTGTCGCCCAGCGAAACATTGGCGCAGTCCGTTGGCCTCATTGCCCCGACCGGCGCGCCAGTGATGACGGTGCCTCTGGTATTCGGACTCGCCGGGCAAGGCTGCGCCATCGCATTTATCATTTCCACCATCGGCATTTTGTTGGTAGCACTGAACGTGAACCAGTTCGCGCGAATTTCATCTTCTCCCGGATCTCTGTACACTTACATCACCGACCATATGCACCATCGCTGGGGTGTCCTCGCCGGTTGGGCTTTGTTAATTGCGTATGTTGGCACAGCGGCTGCCGTCAGCGCGGGCGTTACCAACTATGCCAACGTAATTTTGCGCGACCGCTTCGGTGTGGAGGCATTTCCCGTAATGTTGACCGCGCTGGTGATGATCGTCGCGTGCTACTTGGCTTATCGCGATGTGCAACTCTCCGCCCGCCTCATGCTCTGGCTGGAAGCCGCATCGGTGGCATTGATCTCTCTTGTCGCCATCGCCATCATTGTTAAAAACGGCGCGCACATCGACATCGCGCAGTTTAATTTACATGGCGTGACTCCGGAAAAGCTCCGCTTGGGGCTGGTGTTGGCGATGTTTAGCTCAGTTGGTTTCGAAAGCGCGACCTCGCTGGGCTCCGAAGCAAAGGATCCGTTAACCAGCATCCCGCGAGCCGTCAAATGGAGCGCGATTTTGACGGGCTTGTTTTTCTTTCTCTGCGCTTACGCCGAAGTACTGGGTTTCAAGGGCGAGGCCGTCACGCTCGACAAGAGTCTCGCGCCGTTGCATGTGCTTGCCGAGAAGGCCGGCTTGCCGCCCATCGTCGGAACACTCACCGATCTGGGCGCGGTAGTCAGCTTCTTCTCGTGTTTTCTTGCCTGCATCACGGCGGCTGCCCGCGTGCTGTTTCTGATGAGCCGGAATGGCGCCTTGCACGCAACATTTGGCGAAGCCCATGAACAGAATCAAACACCGCATCGTGCCGTGCTGCTCACTTCGATTGCGGCTTTCTTACCGGCTGGCATCATGACGCTCCGCGGTATGAATCTGTTCGATATTTACGGGCTGATCGGCACTCTGGCTACCTTTGGATTTGTTACGGTTTACATTCTGGTATCCCTGGCAGCGCCGCTTTTTTTGCGTTCGCGGGGGCGCTTGACGCACCAGGCAATCTTCATCTCGGCGCTGGCGGTGTTTGCCATGGGACTGTCCCTGCTCGGGAGCCTTTATCCGGTTCCCGCCACGCCCTATTCCTTTCTGCCATACATCTATGCGGTATTGCTGGGTGCGGGGTTTGTGTGGTCGACAGTGTGGAGCGCTCGTTCACCCTCCTTGGTGACTGAAACCACGCTGTAGCCCATTCTTTTTTGTGATATACTCGGCACTTCTGCTGAGCCACGTCGCAAGCTGACGCTGGAAAGATCACTTTCTGGTTTGCACGACAAGGGAGACCCTTCATGAAGCGCTGCTTTTTACCTTTGGCTCTGATTCCGTTTTGTGTTCAGGCGTCTTTTGCCGCAGCGGCGGACAGCCACGCTGGATACTCAGAATCGTCCGCGAGTTGGAGCCCCGTTGCCGCTGCCAAATATCTTGATAGCCGCGTCACTTGGTGGGAGACTTGGCCCAATTCCCAGCGCGATCACGACACCGCTTGTGTCTCATGCCACACGGTGCTACCGTACACCCTCTCCCGCATGAAGTTAAGCGCCTCCCTTGAAGAGAAAGATGTTCCCGGCCCAGAACAGAGCGTGCTCAAGAACGTGCAGAAACGCGTGTCGCTGTGGAATGAAGTGCAGCCGTTTTATTCGGATGAGAAAAGTGGACCGGGCAAATCTCGCGAGTCGCGTTCCACTGAATCGGTTCTCAACGCGCTTGTCCTTGCCAGTAATAGCGCAGACCGGAAGCAGCTTGATCCGCTAACTAAAAAGGCCTTCGACGCTGCTTGGACGTTGCAATTGAAATCGGGCGAGCATGCGGGCGCCTGGGACTGGCAGGTGTTTCACTTGGCGCCCTGGGAGTCCGGCGGCGACTCACAGTATCAAGGGGCCACCTTCATGGCTCTGGCAACCGCCTTGGCCCCTGATCACTACCGCAAAGATCCCGCGATTCAACCAAACCTAAAACTGCTGCGCGCCTATTTGAAACGGGAATATGCCGCCCAGCCTTTGTTAAATCGCATTGTTCTTTTGTGGGCGTCCGGCAAGATGCCAGGGCTGCTTTCGAATAAAGACAAGCGCGAACTAGTGGATACCATCGTGAAACAGCAACGGCCCGACGGCGGCTGGGCTTTGGCGACATTAGGTACCTGGGCTCGCTTGGACAAGACGGAGCAAGATAACAACAGCGATGGGTACGCGACGGCGATTGTGACGCTGGCGCTCAAGCAATCGCACGCCGGCCATCAAGACGCTTGCATGGCGGGACGCACTTGGCTCGAACGCAACCAAAACAAAGAAGATGGCTCCTGGCGCGCGTATTCGTTGAACAAGAAACGCGACCTCAAAACCGATGTCGGGCGATTCATGACGGACGCGGCCACCGGTTATGCCGTGCTCGCACTCGAAGCCACACGTTAAATCCTCCTTCCCGGCCGCGGCCATTCTGCTTAGGCTGGCGCCCAGGCGGCGTGCCTGTGCTATGGTGGCAAAAGAAAAAGGCGGGAGTAACTCAATGGTAGAGTCACAGCCTTCCAAGCTGTTGGTTGCGAGTTCGATTCTCGTCTCCCGCTCCATGTTTTCAACACTTAAATGGGGCGAACGGAGCTAGAACGCCCGTAAATACTGCTCGGCGACATTCACTTTCACGCCCAACTCTTTTGCGGCGTTCAAAGGCCAGTAAGGCTCACGCAAGAACTCGCGCGCCAGCAACACAACATCGGCTTCCCGGCCCCGAATAATCTCTTCCGCCTGTGCCGCTTCCGTGATCATCCCGACCGCGCCTGTCAAAATTTCGGCTTCGCTTCTGATCTTTGCGGCAAACGAAACCTGATAGCCAGGTTTGACCGGAATTGTGGCCTTGGCTACGTTCCCGCCCGAAGAACAATCGATCAAATCCACGCCGCGCTGCTTGGCCGCTTTGGCGAGCTCGACGGAATCGTCGTCAGTCCAGCCTCCGGGTGTCCAATCGGTCGCGGAAATCCGCAGAAAGAGCGGTAGACATTGCGGCCAAATCGCGCGTACAGTCGAAATCGCTTCAAGGGGGAATCGCATGCGATTTTCCAGAGAGCCGCCATACTCATCGGTACGGCGATTTGAAAGCGGCGACAAGAATTCGTGCGCCAAATAGCCATGGGCGGCGTGCAACTCGAGCAACTCGAAGCCGGCATGCAGCGCCCGCTGGGCGGCGTCGGAAAACGCTTGCACAATTCCGCGAATTTCAGGGACAGTCAACTCCCGTGGTACGGGATAGCTATCGGCAAACGCCAGTGCGCTCGGTGCCACCGGCTCCCAACCTTCTTGATCGACCGTCAACGGACGTCCACCGCGCCACGGAACATCGGTGCTGGCTTTCCGGCCGGCGTGCGCCAGTTGAATGCCGGGAACCGCACCCTGCTGTTTTAGAAAGCGCGCGATCCGCGCCAAGGGCTCAATATGGTGATCTTTCCAAATGCCCATATCGCCCGGCGAGATGCGTCCGATCGCCTCGACCGCGGTCGCTTCCACGATCACTGCGCCCGCGCCACCAACCGCGCGGCTACCCAGATGCACCAGATGCCAATCGTTGGCGAAGCCCTCTACCGAGGAGTACTGGCACATGGGTGAAACCAGAATCCGGTTGCGAAACTTGATGTCGCGAATCTGTAGGGGATCAAAAAGGCCGACGGCGGATTTTGTAGGCGCTTGAGGTACCGCTTGGGCTTCTAAAGTGCTCATGGATGTTCATTAGAGTCGATGACTCCACACCCGCGGCAAGATGCAACAAAGTCCGCTTAGGCGGGCCGGATGACCTTGTAGCCGCGTTTACGGCCGCCACCCCATAAGCCCTGATCGAAGGTAACTAACGTGGAACCAACTTCCTTGGCAAACGCTAACAGGTAACAGTCGGCCACGGCATGCGATGCCGGCAATTTCCTGAATGGGGCCACCGCTTCTTCAAACGCTTCGCTTAAATCGCGCGGCTCCTGGAAAAACTCCACACGCGGATCGGCCAACCAAGCATCGTATACCTCTAACGCTTCGCCTACGGTCATCACCCGCTTGCCCATGGCAGCGGCGTTAGTCAGCAGTCTTATCAGTCCCAAATGCGTCTGCCTGCTAAAAATGAGCTTCCTTCCGCTTGGCATGGTGTTCAGCCATTGCCACGCCGCGCCGCCGTGCAGGTGCCCTTCGACAGAAAGCGCAAACCAAACGTTCAGGTCAGGAAAAAAGGAAGTCATTCACGTTCGCGTCGCCTTCACCCAGCGGCCCCAATTTCCCTTTGCCCTTCACCAGGGGACCGCTTAAGAGCGCCCTTTTTTTTTCGGGGATATACGTCAGTTCAATTGCCTGCACAATTAAAGACCGCATGGAGGCGCCGGTTTGCTCAGCCCGGCTGCGGAGCACCTCGTACACGGATTCCGGGACGTCGACTGTCGTTCTAATTGCCATGCCATGAGCATAGCACCCATGCCATAATGATGTCAAGATTTAATTTATCGCAACGCCGCGGTCCTTTCGGCGACAATATTAGGAAACGTGCCCGAGCAAAAACATTCCGTCTGCGCCCTCGATTGTCCCGATACCTGCGCTCTCGTTCTGAACATCGACGCGGCCGGCCATGCCACCAAAATCGCCGGCGATCCCCAGCATCCCATCACGCGCGGCTTCCTTTGCGGCAAAGTGGCGAAGTATTTGGAACGCGAATATCATCCCGGCCGCCTGCTGTACCCGCTACGGCGCACCGGCGCCAAGGGCGAAGGCAAATTCACTCGCCTCGCGTGGGATGAGGCTTTGGGCGAAATCGCCGGACGGCTGGCTGCCATTTCGCGCGAACACGGCCCGGAAGCCATTCTTCCCTATAGCTACGCAGGCACCATGGGCGTTCTGAATTACGCCGGCATGGATCGCCGTTTTTTTCACCGCCTCGGAGCCTCACGCCTCGATCGCACCATCTGCTCCAACACGGGCGGCGTGGCGCTCGTCGCTTCGCAGGGGACGCGCTTCGGCTTGGAGCCTGAACAGTTCGCCCATGCCAGGCTGATCATCGCCTGGGGCGCGAATATTTTGGGCACCAACTCGCACTTGTGGCCTTTTGTGGTGGAAGCACGCCGCAACGGCGCCAAGTTTTATGTGATCGATCCGGTCAAGAACCGTACAGGCCGCGCCGCCGATAAGCACTTCGCCGTCAATCCGGGCTCCGATCTCGCGTTGGCTCTCGGTTTGATTCACATCATTCTGCGTGATCGGCTGGAAGATCGCGCTTATATCGATGCCTATGCGAATGGCTTCGCTGAATTAGCAGCGCTCGCCCGAGACTACCCGCCCCCTCGCGTCGCTGGCTTAACGGGCATCTCCGAATCTGAAATCGAAGCTCTGGCCCATGAATACGCGACGCTTCAGCCGGCGGCCATCCGCCTTAACTAGGCGTACAACGCAGCGACCGTGGCGGAGCCGCCGTGCGCGCCATCTCGGCCTTGCCGGTCCTTACTGGCGCCTGGCGGCACGCAGGCGGCGGCGCCCAACTCACCACATCCGGCGCTTTCGAATTGAATAATGCCGCTCTCGAGCGCCCCGGTCTTAAAATCCTTTTTCTCGCAAGGGAAGTGCGGGTTCAAGTCCCGCCCCGGGCACCACTTAGCTGGCTTTGGTACCGAAGTACTCCGTAGGTTTTCCGCATGTTGTCGCATCTTTTTCCTCTTTCTTAGCCTTCAAATAACTTTCCGTGCGCCTTCCGGCTTCTTTCACATCGCG
>Ga0302326_10017374_pt1 | contig 15010 bp, 12 predicted proteins | sample Palsa_T0_3_FD_202264 | JGI IMG/M metagenome (GOLD analysis project Ga0302326, IMG submission 202264) | Peat permafrost microbial communities from Stordalen Mire near Abisko, Sweden - Palsa_T0_3 | ecosystem: Environmental > Terrestrial > Soil > Palsa > Peat permafrost | place: Sweden: Abisko... | reverse complement strand
GCCGCTAACGATACTGCCGCGGTGGTCTTCTCGCCGGCGGTCCACCGCCCGAGCTTGTCGAGTTCAGTGCGCATGGCGTCGCGGGTGAACGGGAGGTGTTTGAGCTCCGGCGGAAAGAGGCGTAGAATCAGCCACCACGTGATAGCGGCGATGGCCGCAAAGATGGGAGTGGAGATCGCCGTCCAGTAGAGGAAGCTGACGTGCCGGTCCGCGTTCCTGGCGAGAAACGAGAGAGTGATCAGGTTCGCGCTGACTCCGGCCGGCGTTGCCACACCCCCGAGAATCGCGCCGAAGATCAACGCCAGCATCAGTCCCTTTCCGAAATTGCTGCCTTTGCGGGCGTCTACCGCCCTTATGAGTTCGAGTGCCATGGGCAGCATCATGACGACGACGGCAATGTCGTCCATGAACATCGATATGCCGAACGATACCCACAGGAAGACACCGATCGCCATTGCCGCGCTGCCTCCGGCGAGCCTGAGCAGCGGGTACATGAATCGCTTGGCAAGCCCGGAAGCGTTGAAGGCGGCAGAGAGGCCGAGAACTCCGAGAGTGAAAGGGACCACTTCGCTGCCGAAGCCGTCCTTCACCGCGTCGGACAGGGGAACGATGTGGAGCGCATGCAGCATCACCGGCGCCATCAGCGCTGTGATGGCTAGGGGAAAGGTCTCGGTGGCCCACCACAGAACGGTCACCGCCATCACCGCGAGAGTTCTCACGGCTTCCGGCTTCATCCCCGCAGGGGGTGGAAGCAGCAGGGAAACCAGCAGAGCGGCGACGCCCAATGCGAGGCAGACAAGCTTTCGGCGGTCGCCCGAGGCAGGCGGCGGTGCGCTTGTCTCATCGACCGCTTTCGCCAGTCTGGCTATCTCAACGTGCGCGGGCATCGGTCTCCTCGTGCCCGGGGATCGCATTCTTCAATCCGCTGTTCACCTGTACCACGACTTTGATGGCATCTTCGATGCGGTCGCGGCAGTATCGGAAGGCGATGGGAACGTCTTCCAGCGGGAACGTGTGGGTATGCATCAAGGTCGCGTCGAAGCGCTTCTGCTGCATGAGCGCCGCGGCACGATGGGTGGCCCGCCGGCCTTCGCCGCGAATTCCGTAAAGATAGATATTGTTGCGAACCAGCTTGGCCAGATCGACCATGGCGGGTTTGGACGGGAAAGCCGCCAGACAGATTCGCCCGCCGCGATTGACCATATCGAGGGCCTCATCGAGGGCATGCGCACTGCCGGAGCATTCGAGGACGTAATGCACGCCGCCGCCGGTAATGCGCATCACGGCCTCCACGGCATTCTCGTTATTCACATTGACGACGAAATCGGCGCCCAGCTTGCGGCCCACCTGGAGCCGTCGGTCGCGGGTTCCCGTCAGGATCACGGGATAGGCGCCCAGAGCTTTGCCGACCGCGACACCCATGAGTCCAATTGGGCCCGGCCCAATGACGGCCAACCCCTCGCCGGCTATCAACCCGCCCAATGCATCGAGCCCGTACATCGCGGTGCCGGCTGTCACGATGAGTGTGGCCTCAGCGTCGCTCATGCCTTCAGGAACGTGGACCAGGGTGTTGATATGATTCACCGCGTATTCGGCAAATCCTCCATCGGTGGTGAACCCGTTCGCCCGATGGCCTTTGTCGTGGCCCTCGTAATTCTCGCCATAGTTGAGGCAGGACGTGTACATCCCCATGCGGCACCGTTCGCAGCGGCTGCATCCGGCGTGAATCTCGACTGCCACGCGGTCTCCGATCTTAAATTCGTCGACCCCCGGCCCCAGTTTCGCGACGGTACCCATATATTCGTGTCCCGGAGTGAAATTCTTTCGGAACGGCAGCCCCCCGTGCACGCGTGCCGGCAAGCCCCGGCCGATGATCTCGACGTCGGTGCCGCAGAAGGCCACCGCATCGATGCGGACCAGGACTTCGGCCGCGCCCGGTTGCGGAACCGGCTTCTCGACTAACAGCAGCTCACCAGGCCCTCCCAATACCCAGGCTCTCATCAGCGAGGGGATTGAATACTCGGCATTTGCTTTCATTTCTGTCCTTCCGTCTTTTTGTGGGCTGCCGGCTGCGATTCAGCACGGTCGACACCAACCAGCATTTCCAGTTGTTGCGCCTCCGTCCGCAGGGCTTCCGCTTGAGTGGTCATTTCGGACCCCGAAGCAGCGCCTTCTTCGGCGGCTGCCGCCGTCTGCTGCGTGGTCAGTCCGATTTGCGACACGGCGTTGGAGATCTGATCCATGCCCCTTGTATGTTCGTCGCTTTCCGCCTGGATCTGGTCCACCAGGCCCTTTACCTGCTGTGAGTGCGCCACGATGGTGCGCACCAGTTCGCTGAGCGTTTCGAGTTTGGCGCTGCCGTCGCGGGCGCGCGCGATCGATTGCTCGATCAAACCATCCGTATCCCTCGCCGCTTCGCCGCAGCGGCCGGCCAGGTTGCGCACCTCGTCTGCTACTACCGCGAAGCCCATCCCGGCTTCGCCGGCGCGCGCTGCCTCGACCGCCGCATTGAGAGCGAGAATGTTGGTCTGAAAGGCGATTTCATCGATCACCTTGAGGATTTTGGCGATTCCGCTGCTCGAATCGGCAATCATGGTCATGGAGGAGATCATTTCCTGTAGAGCCGCGGTCCCCGCTTGAGTCGCCCGGTCCACGTCGGACATCAAGCCGGCTGCCGTCCGGGTGTGCTCCTGGCTGCGGTGGGTGATACTGGCGACTACGCCCGCCGCCGCCGAAGTTTCTTCAAGCGACGCGGCCTGCTCCGACGACGCCCGGGCCAACGACAGCCCCTGCGCGCCCATCTGGGCGGAGGCGGCAGCCACCTGACCGGCGCTGAGGCGAAGACCGGCGGCAACCTTCTTCAATTGACGGCCCGCCCGCCAGACGATGGCTATGACGATCGCCCCCGCGATCGCGATCGCAACGATAAAGACGATCTGCAGCGCGAAAGTCACCGACACGGAGGATTCCGCGTCCGTAGTCGCGCGCTTCATTGCATGGTTCTCCAGATCGATGAGGGTGGCGGCGCATTTGTCCACCGCCTCTGCCGTGCGGCGCACATCGCCATTGCGGAGCTTCGACAAGCTCTTGGTATCGCCCGCGTCGGCCAGATTAAACATTTGCTGGCGTAGCGACTGCCAGGCCGGCAGCAGGCTTTCGAGATCGCGCAGAGCTTTCTGTTCGACCTCATCGTGGAGCAGGGGCCGAATTTCGTCGGCGATCTGCTGTACCTGAGTGGCGGAATCTTGGAAAGTCTGCTTCGCTTTCTCCACATCCGCGGGCAGTTTCTCGAAGAGCCCGAGCGACGTACCGCGGGAAGCGAACCTGGCCTGATAGGTCACCGCCCGGATCCGTTCCGCGAGCGCCAGCGACTGGGCGGTGCCGGCAGCCGTCCTGCGCACCGTTTGGCCAAGCCCGCTGATAGCCCGCAGCGCGAAGAAGCCGGCTAATAAACTGATAGCCAAAATGGCAATCACACTATAAGTAATCTTCGCCGTGATTGTGCGGTTGCTTCGGCTGGAATTCACTCCCGGTCCTCCCTGTAAGATCTGAGATCGATGAAATTGGCAATTACGCGCAACGGGCGCACCGGTTTTATGGAGATTGCCAACAGCCCTACGAAGGTCTTATCGGTAAGGACGGAGTTTATCTTGAGGGTCCGATCACGCCGCACCGCCGAGTTGGCAGAGAGCGCGGAGGGGTAAGTTGTCGGGGATCAGCCTCTTTGTGGGGCGGACAACTTCTCCATTACCGCACAGGCCGACGGGGGCGTCGGCCGCGGACCAGGGGTCCGCCCCACCCAATCCAAGTTGCCGCGAACTTTAGGCGACTTTCAGTCGCAAGCTACTTCTGGCCGTAAGTGGCGGTTGGTCCGTGCTTGCGGAAGTGGTGCTTGTCGCGGAGGTGTTGGGAGATCGGCTGCGCCTCGGGGTTGATCGTCAGCGTCATCCACGCCATGACTGCCAGTTCCTCGACGATCACCGCGGTGTGGACGGCGTCGGTCACGGTCTTGCCCCAACAGAACGGCGCGTGTCCGGCGACCAGGCAGGCGGGGCAGCCGAGCGGGTCGATGCCCTCTATGCGGCGCAGGATTGCCGTCCCGGTATTGGCCTCATAATCGCCGGAGATATCTTCGGGGCTGAGCGGCTCGGTAACGGGTATGGGGCCGTGGAAATAGTCGGCGTGGGTGGTACCGAAACACGGAATCTCGCGGACGGCCTGCGCCCAGGCGGTGGCGTGACGCGAATGAGTATGGACTACGCCGCCGATGGAGGGGAAAGCGCGATAGAGCATGGCGTGAGTCGCGAGGTCGGACGACGGCTTCAGCTTGCCTTCCACGATTTTGCCGTCAAGGTCGGTGATGACTATGTCGTCGGAAGTCATCTTGTCGTAGGGGACACCGCTCGGTTTGATCGCCAACAAGCCGTGTTCGCGGGAGACGCCGCTGGCGTTGCCGAAAGTGTAGATCACCAGACCGCGGCGGACGAGTTCGAGATTGGCTTCGAGGACTTCAGCTCGCAGTTTGTCCAGCATGGGACCCTCCACGCGCCCGGGCCGCGATGCGGCGCAATTCGGGCAGGATTTCGCCGATGGCTTCGGGCGCCGATTGGCGTTGGCCGAAGGAGAAATAGAGTTTGCGGTACAGCGGGTAAAGCTCCCGATAGACGGCGGTGCCGTCGGGTTGCGGCTCGACGACGGTATGGCTGTGGCACAGGGCCGCCTGCGCTTCTTCCACGCTGCGGAACGTGCCCGCAGCGAGGAAAGCAAAGATGGCCGACCCGAGGCTGGTGGCGTCCCCCTGGGGCACCAGGATCGGCTTGCCGAGCACGTTGGCGTAGACCTGATTGAGTACCGGATTCTTGCGCGGGATGCCGCCGCCGTTGATCACACGGTGTATGGGCACGCCGTGCTCCTCCATGCGCTCGAGAATCACGCGGGTGTGAAAGGCGGTGCCTTCGATGGCGGCGAAAAGTTCGTCCTGCGCGGTATGGGTGAGTCGCCAACCGAGGGTGATGCCGCTCAATTCGGGATTCACCAGGACGGTGCGATCGCCATTGTCCCAGGTGAGGCGCAGTAGGCCGGTCTCGCCCGCGCGGTATTGGTCGAGTCCGCGGGAGAGCTCGGGCACGGTGGTTCCGGCGCGGCGGGCGATGGCGTCGAAGATATCGCCGGTGGCGGAGAGTCCGGCCTCGATGCCGGTACGGGCGGGGTCGATCGAGCCTGGGACTACGCCGCAGACTCCGGGGACGAGCGCGGCTTGCTCGCCGATTGCCATGATGCAGGTGGATGTGCCGACCACGTTGACCACGTCACCCAATCGCACGCCTGCGCCGATGGCGTCCCAATGGGCGTCGAAGGCGCCGACGGGGATCGGGATACCGGCACGCAGACCGAGCTTTTCAGCCCATTCGGGCGAGAGATGGCCGGCGATCTTATCGGAAGTCCGGTAATCGCCGGCGAGTTTTTTGCGCACTCCGGCCAGCAGGGGATCGACGGCGGTGAGGAATTCTTCCGAAGGGAAACCACCGAGGGAGGCGTTCCACATCCACTTGTGGCCCATGGCGCAGATGCTGCGCGGCGCCGCGGCCGGGTCGGAAATGCCGCACAGCACGGCAGCCACCATGTCGCAATGTTCCAGCGCGGTGGCGAAGGCAGCGCGTTTGGCGGGATTGTGGCGCAGCCAGTGGAGCAGCTTGGCGAAGCCCCATTCGGAAGAGTAGACACCGCCGCACCAGTCGATGGCCGCGAGTCCTTGGGCGTGGGCGGCGGCGGTGATTTCGGCGGCCTCTTTCCAGGCGCGGTGGTCGCACCAGAGGTAATAGTCGTCGAGTGGTTGTAGGTTGGCGTCGACGGGAATGACGCTCGATCCGGTGGTGTCGAGCGCGATGGCTGCGATGGCCGATCCGTCGATGCCGGCGTCCTGGATAGCGGCGCGCGTGGCGGCCGCCAGGGCGTTCATGTGGTCCTGGTGGCTCTGGGTGGCGTGGTCGGGATCTTCCTTTTTGCGATGCAGTGGATATTCGGCCACGCCTGCGCCGAGCTTTCCCTTGGCGCTATCGAACAGCGATACGCGGACGCTGAGGGTCCCGAAATCGACTCCGGCTACGATGCTCATAGAGAATACTTCCGCAAAACGATCTTCACCGCAGAGACGCTGAGACGCTGAGAAAAACGAAAGTCAAAGTCAAAACCGGAGGGCGCTAAGGTGGCAGAGGACGCGGAGAGGACGGCTGGCGCCATGTGGAGATCTGCGCCGCTGCGCGTTCCAAAATCGACTCCGGCTACGAGGCTCATAAAGGTGCAAAGGACAAGCTAAAGCATGTCCTACACGTGCTGATGTACCTGCCATCCGAGGTACCGCGTGGCTGCCTCCCGGACCGCCGCCGACACCGGGGCCATGTTGGCAGCCACGTGGTGCTCGAAGCCACGCTCACAAATAAAGCGCAGCAAGCTTTGCAAATTGGGGATTTCGACTACGCCCGCGCCGCCGAAAGTCGTGAGCGGATCGTCGGTAAAGCGGCCTTCGCCGACATAGCCGTGGATTCCGCCGTGCTGGTCGTTGGTGGAGAAGCGTGCGAAGCTCATGGGGCTGGCCTTCACGATGCCCTCGCAGGTGCCGTAGGCGTTTTCGCGGCCGACCGTCCCGGCGATGATCTGCTGAAAGTCCATGCGCACTTCCTTGAAGAAATGCTTGGGAAGGTTGCTGCAATGGAAGCAGACGGCCTTGTTGGGATCGTCCCCGTAATTATTGTTCCAATCGAGCAGGGCGCTGGGCGTGCCGGAAGCGAGCTGCAGGGCGTGCATGCCGATGACGCCGCAGATATCGACTTCGCAGGCGCTCGACATCAGGTTGTCGCTCATCATGCTCATCACGGTGCACGGAACCACGCCGAAGTATTCTTCGAGCGACGTCCAGCATTGCACCGCGCTGATGGCAACTTGCGTTTCCGCCATCCATCCATCGATTACGGCGCCGAGTTTCGCCATCTTCGTCAGCGCTTCGAGCGGGACGGTGTCGGTGGAGACGTATTGGCGGATGGCCGCCAGTTTACCTTGCGCCGCCGGGTCGTCATCTTTCATTTTGGCGATGCGGCCGAGAATTTCCGAGAGGTCGATGCACTCGATGGAGATGCCGGTATGCTCCAGAATCTTCTCGCTGTACCGAACCGTATTGAAGGCGGCGGGACGCGCGCCGATGGAGCCGATGCGCAGGGGCCGCATGCCCCGCACTACGCGGCATACACCGGCGAACCAGGCCAGGTCCTTCTCGAACGTCGCGGAATCGGGCGCTTCGGTGTGCAGCGTGGTGAGCGAGTACGGGATGCCGTACTGCGTGAGATTGTTGCAGGCGGACATCTTGCCGCAGAAGCTGTCGCGGCGATGAGTGATGCCCATTTGGGCGGGCGTATCGGGCGTCGCCTGAATCAGCACGGGGACCTTCAACCCAGACCATCGCAAAGTGTTGGCGATAGCGCGCTCGTCGCCGAAATTAGGCAACGTCACGATGACACCGTCGATTTCGGCAGCGTGCTTGTTGAAGAGGTCGGCGCAGAGATGCGCTTCGGCGAGCGATTCGATGGCGCCGTGGCGGGCTTCCTCGGGTCCGACTACGATTGCTTTGTGGCCGGCCTTTTCGAGAGCGGCGATCATTTCAGTGCGGCCGCTTTGCGCCAGGTGGCCGGGGAAGAATCCGCGGTTGCCAACGATGATGCCGAATGTCAGTTTGCTTGTGCTCATGTTAATTGCCCCTCCGGGGCTTGAATTTCAAGGTATAAATGAGGCCCAGAACGGTGAGCAGGCCGCCCCACCAGACTCCAGCGTGGAGATCGGCCAAAACTACGGGATGTTCCGGCGGATTGCTCAACTCGTAAATACCGGAACCCAGAATCAGGATTCCGTAAGCCAGCAGAAGGAGGCCGATGAAGAACCAAATAGAGAGCATTCCAGGTTTATGCATGATGACTCCTACCAGAAAATAATTTGTAACGCCACGAACACGGCGAGTATTACCCCAGCCCAGAAAATAGGCCGCTGCCACCAAAGCAGATGACCTTCCGAGGGAATCTCCGTACAGCCGTAAACCAGACCGACCAGTTCCTTCTCGGGTTTGGGTTCCGTGAACAGGCTAACCACCACGGTGACAATGATGCAGATGAGCCCGCACCAGAGCGCGCGGAACATGTTCTCGGCCATATCCTTCGCGTCCGGTGACAAGGCGACGTAACGGATGGCCGTGGGGTCGAGCTTGACCCAGGCCCACAGGCCGATGGAAGAGAACGTACCGGCGGTTAGGCCCCAAAAGCCGGCCGGGCCAGTCGCCCGCTTCCACAACATTCCGAGCAGGACGGTGCCGAATAGCGGCGCGATGAAGAAACTGAACAGCGCCTGCACATAGTCCATGATGCTGGCCGAATGCCGCACCAGGTACGCGGTGCCGATGCTCACCAGCACGCCGACGATGGTGCACCAACGGCCCACACTGACGTAATGCGCATCGGTGGCGTCCTTGCGGATGGTGGCGCGATAGATGTCGTAGGTCCACACAGTGGCGAAAGCGCTGACATTGCCAGCCATGCCCGACATGAATCCGGCGATCAGGGCGGTGATTCCGAGACCGAGCAGTCCCGGACCGCAGTAGCGCGCCAGCATGATGGGCAGGACCTGGTTGTAGGTGTGCAACACCTGGCCGTGCTTCAACGCCTCGGCGGCGACGTCCTCACCCACCAGTAAATGGTGTCCGGGGGTGTCGAGAAGCGCCAGGCCGAGCAGACCCGGCAGGATCACGATGAACGGCACTGCCATCTTGAAGGCCGCGCCGATGAGCGGAGCCAATTTGGCGGCGCGCAGGTCTTTGGCGGCGATGACACGCTGGACCACCAGGAAGTCGGTGGTCCAGTAGCCCATGGAGATGAAGCAGGCCAACCCGAAGACGATGCCGACCCAATGAATGCCCATGGGATTATCAGTGAACGAACCCATGGTCCTCCACATATGAGTGAAGTCCTGCGCCGGAAAGTTGTTGTGAATGCGCGCCACCACCCCGTTCCACCCGCCGGCTTCGATCAGGCCGAGGATGGAAATCAGCATGGCGCCCAGCCAGATGAGGACGAACTGCAGCACTTCATTAAAGATGGCCGAAAGCAAGCCGCCGAGAGTGACGTACAGCGCTACCGTGATGGACGAAACCCAGATGCTGACGTCCAGATTCCAGCCAAGGATCACCTGCAGGATGAGCGCCATGGAGAACATGTTGACGCCGCTCATGAGCACGGTCATGAAGCCGAAAGAGATGGCGGAGAGTGCGCGGGCCGGCTCGCCGAAGCGCAGCTTCAGATAGCCCGGAACGGAGTGCGTCCTGGAGATGTAGTAGAAGGGGATCATCACAATCGCCAGGAAGACCATGGCGGGGATTGCGCCGATCCAATACCAGTGCGCGGCGAGAATTCCGTATTGATAGGCGGAACCGGCCCAACCGAGGAGCTCGAGAGAGCCCAGGTTGGCGGCGAGAAAGCTGAGTCCGGCGACCCATGCCGTCATTTCTCTTCCAGCCAGGAAGAAATCCTCGCCGGTCTTGGTGTACTTCTTTAGATAGAAGCCGATGGAGAGCACGGCCACGAAGTACAGCACGACGATGGCGAGGTCTACGCCCGAGAGGTGAAGCAAGCGCTGGGGCGCGGCTTCGAGAAAAAGTGCGGGAGCCCAACAAAACTCTGTAATCGCTTGCACCAGCATATGTTAGGAAGATGCAACCGGGAAAGTCAAGCCTAATCAGGGGTGGACGCCGACGACACGGAATATTACCGCGGAGACAGAGACTCCCTTTCGATGTCTTTCTCAGCCACAGCGAAGGACAAAGCGGTGCTGCGTTCGGACTCGCTAGTCCGGCAGACGTTTCGGATCTTTCGTGCTGAACCCCGCCGCCCCGTACTTCAGGAATTCCGCTACCCACACACGGACCAGACCCGGAGGGAGCGCCAATTCTTGACAGAGATGTTCAAGAGTGTCGCCGCCAAACAAGTATCGCCCAACGATGGCGACCTTTTCGTCCGCAGAACGGCGCTTTGGTTCCTGTTGAAGACAGTCGCCGTTTCTAAAACGTGAAGACCCACGTTCCAAGAATAAACCAAATAGACCAACTTGAATATTGTGCCCGTAAAGACGCTGAGAAGACAAAGTCAAAGTCAAAACCGGAGGGCGCTGAGGGGGCAGAGGCCGCAGAGGGTTTGCGTTCTCGGGCCTCGGCGTCTCACAGGTTTGAGGCTTGGGAGAAGTATCAGGGGAACAAACGACCGGGGTTCTGCGTATCATGAGCTTCGAGGAGCATCATGCGCGCGACGTCAATAATTGCCCTGGGCGGCTTGTCGGCCGCCCTCCTGAGCCTCACGTCCTGCATTGTGGGAGTCGGCGATTGGGAACGATTCAACAAGGATTTTCACTCGAGTTACCCGCTGAAGGCGGGCGGGCGGCTGTCGCTCGAAACGTTCAATGGCTCGGTGGATATTTCGGCATGGGATCAGGATACGGTGGACATCAGCGGCACTAAGTACGGCCCGTCGCAGGACGAAGCGGACAACCTCAGGGTCGATATCGACCACAGCGCCGATTCCGTCTCCATTCACGTGCAGCGGCCTACCGACCGGCGCAACAATCAGGGGGCGCGCTTCACCATCAAGATCCCGCGCGGCACGCAGCTCGAACGCATTGTCACCTCCAACAGCGCCATCCATACCGAGGATGGCTCCGGGCCCACGCATTTGCGCACCAGCAACGGGTCGATCAACGTGACCGGCCTGCACGGCCAACTGGAGGCGGAAACGTCCAACAGTTCGATTGAACTGGAGGGTGTTGACGGCAACGTGCGCGCGCACACCTCGAACGGCCATGTTCACGCGGAGCATATCAACGGCTCGATCGATGCGAGCACTTCCAACAGCGGAGTCAACATCGACGTCGAGCGCACCGATAAGGACGTTCGCATCGACACTTCCAACAACGGCGTGGAATTGGCTTTGCCGCGGAATTTCTCGAGCGAAGTTCATGTCGGAACGAACAACGGACCGATCACGCTGCGGATGATGGACGGCACGAATGCGCGCCTTTCGGCGCATACGTCCAATTCGTCGATCGAGACCGACTTTGAAATTCGGGCACAGGGCGAGCTGAGCAAGAACCGTCTGGAAGGAACCATCGGAAGCGGCGGTCCGCTAATCGATCTCAACACCTCGAACGGCAGCATTCGATTGGTGAAGAAATAGCCCCGTCGTAGATTTCCTGGCTTTAATAAGCTGGGGACGTTCGCGACACCGGCGGGGGGATTTATTACGGTGAAGAACTAGCGGCGCACACCGGACTGTCGACGTCGAGATGGGCGTCCGCGGCTGACCTCCTGGCCGGCCTTGTCGCGATGCCCAGCGCCTGAACCCGCAGAAGCAGCGGGACGAGAGGTTCCCGCGCAGGCCCGGGGCCTGCCCCAGCTGACTTCGGCTAAATTTCACGGTTGGGGTAACTAAGTGGCAGCCGCGCTATTTGGCGTCCGAACGCGGACTGCGGCCTTCGATCTTATAATCGGCGGGCACTTCAAACAGCGTGTGGGCGGGCTCTGCGCGCACGATATTGGTGTAGCGCGTGACGGTCTCGCCCGTGCGCGGATCGCTGCGTTTGAAGAGCATCACCATTTGCAAGTCGGGCGAATACCAGTTTTCGGTGACCGTCTGCATGGGCTGTTCGTTTCCTTCCTGACCGGCAGGAATCGTCACAGTGGTGCGCGTGCCTTCGGCAGTCACGCCTTCCAATGTCTTGGTTCCGAGCGATTCGGTCTTGGCGTTCTGTAGCTGGCGGCCGGCGGGTGGAGGACCGCCGCGCATGTGTTCGCCGCGGCCCATCGGGCCGCGCCCGCCAGGCGCCGAACGGCTCGCCGTTTTCGACGCGGGACTCACGGCGTAATTCACGCCGGCAACCGGATCGCTGATAAAGATGACCGGCGGCAGATTGGTATTGCTGGCCAATGCGCCGAGATTGCTCAAGGATTGCTCCCGCCGTGTGCGGCCCTCGCTGTCGCGGTAATAGCGCAATTTGGCGATTTGGTGGATGTGGTTGCCGTCCTGTAGAACCATGGTGGTTTCGGTGGTAACATCCGCTGAAAACGGCGCCGCTTTGACCACCGGTCCGGACCGTCCCGCTTCAGCGCCTACGAATCTCCAGGGCGGACCTCCGCTTGGCGGCGGCTGCGCTTGTGCCCCCAACGCCGCGGCCAGAAGACTCGCCACTAAGATACGCATCATTGATGTTTCCTAATACGTGCCGCCCTCGGGCACCAGGCGCACCGCGCGCGGTGTGCCGTCGGCAGCCAGTGCCACGTCGGCCAGAACCGTCTCCGCGGCGCGATCTTCACCGAGCGAGATGCCCGCCGCGATCATCGCCGAGCCCGGCACTTCCACCCGCACCACATTGTAATCTTCATTCGATTCGATGCGCGGGGCGTTCGGCAGGCGCACAAAACCTTCGCCCAAGGCCGATGTATCGTCGTCTTCCGCCGATGCCATTTCCGCTACCGGCAGCACCGTGCGGTGCGGCGCGGCCACTCTCCCCGGCCCGGCGGGCGCCGGCTGATAGCCGCGAACCAGTACCACCGCCAGCGCAATGGTGGCCGCCGCCGCCGAAGCCCACGCCACTACCGGCGTCCACCACGATCGGGCAAAAGACCGTTGCACCTGATAGCCCGCCTGCGCGCGGAATGACGCCATGAGGCCTGCTTCCACACGCGGCGGCGCTTCCGTTTGACGCCATTCTTCGGCAATTGAGTGTAGCCCGGCGGCCAGCGCGCGGTGCGGCGTCCACTGGGCGGCACAGGTAGCGCACTCCGTCAAATGGGCGGACTGCGATGGTGTAATCTCGTGACCCGGCCCGGGCAAATGATCCCAAAACTCCTGGCAATTCATATTGCGTACCTCATAGGCTTCCAGGCATCCACTGCCAACTTCGGTTTGCGATCCTGATGCAACTTTTCGAGCAGCAGCGCACGCGCCCGGTGCATGCGGGAGCGCACCGTGCCGATGGGACATCCCAAAGCCACGGCGGCATCCGCGTAATCCAGCTCTTCGAGATCGCACAGGACAACCACTTCGCGATAGCGCCGCGGGAGCGCTTGCACGGCCCGCCGGAGCGCCTCGATAGTCTCATGCCGTGTGAGACCCGCGAGGGGATCGTCTACTACCGCCAATTCGCGAGGCCCCGCTTCGTCGGTCTCCGATTCCAGCGAAACGCTCGATCGTCCGCGTTCCAGGTTGCGAAGCACCAGCTTGCGGGCGATGCCGAACAGGTAGCCCGAAAGAGTCCCTCGTTCGGGGTCGAACCCGCATTGTTCCCGCAAGAGCGCCAGAAAAACCTCCTGAACGATGTCTTCCGCCGCTGCGGTGGAACCGCCCATGTGGAGTGCGAAACGGTAGATCGCGGCCTGGCGGCGCCGGTAAAGCGCTGTAAAGGCTTGGTCGTCCCCGTTTCGAAGCCGCAATAACAGTTCATCGTCGGATTGCGACGAGTATTGATGCATGTTTCCTATTGATAATTGTAACCGCGGGAGCGAAAGTTCCAAAAAGCGTTTTAGCGGCCAAGTGTATACATCCAATTATTAAAGTTTGTCAAGTTACCGTATACTAATTTGGTACTTTACCTACCGCTTCGGCTATCCTATTATTTTGGTTCAGGTTGGAATTCCATGGCTCCGGGACAAATTGAGGAAATAGCAGCACTGCAACAAAAAATCGCCGAACTGGAAGCACAGCTCGAAAAAATGCGGCGTTCGGACGAACAACAATTCCGGCACATGGCGGATTGCGCCCCGTTTGCCATCTGGTCGGCGGGAGCAGACGCCATGCGCACTTTCGTAAACCGTGCCTGGCTGGAATTCCGCGGCCGCACTCACGAGCAGGAAATAGGCAGCGGGTGGACCGACGGTTTGCACCCGGACGACCGCGACCTCTGTCTGGCGACTTACATCAAGTCGTTCACCAGTAGGCAGGCGTTTCATATGCAATATCGATTGCAGCGCGCCGACGGCACTTACACCTGGGTGGAGGACGATGGCCGGCCGCTGCTCCGAGCCGATGGGTCATTCTCCGGATACCTGGGGACGGTCAACGATATCACCGATCGCAAGCGCGGCATCTTCACGCCTGACCAGGAATCGGTGCGCCTGGTCTTCGCCCTCACCGAACGCGAGCGGCAAGTGCTGGTGCTGATCGCGGAAGGCAAGTCCACCAAGGAGGCGGCGGTGCGGTTGGGCATCAGCTATAAGACGGCCGACTCGCACCGCAGCCGTATTCTCGAAAAGCTGGGCGTTCATGAGACGGCCAGCATGGTGCGCTATGCGATCCGCGCGGGATTGATTCAAGCCTAGAAGGCTCTTGTGTTTTGCCTTTCGTGGGACATGCTCTCGCGCCGAGACCGAAATGCACGCGCGAATCGCTTGACGACGCATTATCCAGCACTCGTTGTGAGTGGTTATACTGCTCCAAACTGTCCGCGGTAGTCATGCGGATTTTGGCGCGAGAGGCCGACCGTCTGCCCTGCGCAGCGATATAATAGCGAAAACAGGGGCTCAAGATGCAATTGCTGGATTTAGCGGCTTCCACCCGGAAGCCCGCCCGAGTTTCCGCTGTCTGTCTGCTGGTTGCCGGAATAGGCGCCGGTTCATTCATTCTCCTTAGAGGAGCTGCGCCCCAGGACTCGGGCCGCCTGGCACCAATTACCGTCGATTACCCGGCTAACGGCTCCGTTTTTCCATCTGAAATTACGCCTCCCACATTTCTCTGGCGCGACGCCGCAGTGGACGCAACTGCGTGGTCGATCGATCTCACCTTTCCCGACGGCGCACCCGCCATCCACGTGAAGTCGGCCGGCGAACCGATGCACATCGGGGAAATCGATCCGCAGACCGTCTCCGCTAACAACGAGCTTCCCAAATTGACGCCGCAGCAAGCCGCCGCGCATACTTGGACGCCCGATGCGGGCA
>Ga0302326_10017370_pt1 | contig 15014 bp, 15 predicted proteins | sample Palsa_T0_3_FD_202264 | JGI IMG/M metagenome (GOLD analysis project Ga0302326, IMG submission 202264) | Peat permafrost microbial communities from Stordalen Mire near Abisko, Sweden - Palsa_T0_3 | ecosystem: Environmental > Terrestrial > Soil > Palsa > Peat permafrost | place: Sweden: Abisko... | reverse complement strand
GATTGCTTATGAAGCACCATTAGCCAGATCATGCGAGATTAACATCCCCTCGGCACACCTCAAGTTTGCCTTGGTACGATAGGCTGATTGGCGAAGCGAGTTCACGCCTCCCAGCCGGCGCTCCGCGCCGACCTACCGGTATTGAGACCTACCGGTATTACGCTCGGTCGCGAGTGTCTGCTTTCGGTCCGGCTGATTGCCGGCGAGAAGGCCCGCCGGCGCAAGCTAATCCGGCAGATTCATTTTACGCAGGAACGCCTTGTAGCGTGCATCGCCTTCAAGGTTCTTGAGCAATGGATCCCCTTTGATCCAGTAGAGTTCGACATCTTTCTGGATGAAGGCCCGATCGAGCCACGCGAATGCCTGGTCGAGTTCGGCTCGGTAGGCGTGAGCCTGAGCAATCTCGTATGCGGCGTCGCTTGCGTGTTCCGTGGTTTGAAGTGCAAGTGCCCGATCCGATTCGGCCCGGCGCCCAAGCGCTTGATAGGCGATCGCAAGTCCCGTATCGCGCCCGCTCTCTGGCACCTCCTGCTGCATCGCGGCCAGGGCCGCGTCGGGCTCGCCCTTTGCGAGCAGGATTTGTCCGAGGAAGAAGTGCGCCTCGGCGTACGTTGGGCTAATCTCGAGCGCCTTGTGCAGTTCCGCCTCTGCCTCGGCCAGCCGTCCGGCGCGATAACGCATCTGACCCAGAACTTCATGCCAAGTGCCGTTAAGTGGGTCGAGCGTAAGAGCTGCACCTATGAGGCGTGCACTTTCCTCCGGCTGAGCGAATGCCGAACGCGCAAAGCCTGCGTCCCCAACGACAGTCGGGTTGCGTGGTTCGAGTGCCAGCGCCTGCTCGCACTCGCGATCTGCAGCAGGCCAGTCCCAGTCGTAGTCGGTGTTGATGCTCGCCAATACCGCATGTGCCGTACCGGATCTCGGATTCAACTTCAGCGCGAGCTGCGCTGACAGCCGGGCACGTTCGAAGCCTTCATGTACCGGCACGAACCCCCATATTGCCCTATACAACTGCGCGGTGGCGAGCCACTCGGCAGTACGCGCTGCAGTCGGATCTAGCTCTAGGGCCTGGTGCAAGTATTCCTCGGCGGCCTCAAATCCTGCTTGATCCCACTGATCAATAGCGTGTCGCCCTCGAAGATACAGATCGTAGGCCTCGCTGCTTTTCAATGTGGGAGTGGGTCCCGATTCGTCGGCGCCGACCGTCACCTGAAGCGCGCGCACGAGTCCCGTCGCGATCTTGTCCTGCACCTTGAGAACGTCATCAGACGGCTCATCGTACGATTCTGACCACACGTGGGAGCCATCCTGGGCCCCGATGAGCTGAGCCGTCACGCGTATTCGGTCGCCGGACTTTCGCACGGACCCCTCGACGACGTAGGCCGCGCCGAGTGCCCGGCCGATTACCCGAAGGTCCTCCGTCTTGGCCTTGAATTGGAAGGACGATGTGCGACCTATTACTCGGATACCCGGCAGCCTGGCCAAGAGGTCGATCACTTCCTCAGCCATGCCATCCGCGAAGTATTCCTGGTCCTTCTTCTCGCTCATATCAGTGAATGGCAGCACGGCGATGGACCTGTCGCTGGTGATGTTTGTAACCGCAGCCATTGGCGGTTGCACCGCAACATGCTTCGCCAGCCAAAATTTATCCGCCAACAGCGCGACGAGTGCCACCGCGACGCCCGTGATCCCTGCCGCGAGCAGAATCCGTATACGACGTGACTTTGGCGGTGCCGCCGCTGTACCAGCTGACGTTACGGCAGCCACAGCAGGATTTATTCCCGCCGCATTTCGCTCAGGCTCGCGAATCGCTGCGATCAGCTTGGCCAATGCGGCGTCCATAGCTCCCGCCCGCGCATCGACCCAGTGCGACTCGCCAAGGAAGTATTCCAGAGCCGGTGACAGCGGTGCGTCGTCGATCCGCAAAGCAATCAACGGGCGGCGTTTTGATGAGGCTCGCTCGACTTCCTTGCCGACGTGCGTGGAGGCGACGGAATTCGCCGAGAGCACCAGCACTAGCGCCTTGGTATCACTGATCGCCCGAACTATGGCGTCAGCGTAGAGCGCTCCGGCTTTAACGTCGCGCGGAGCAATCCAACACGCCACCCCGTGTCGCTCGAGGTTCTCCACCAAGGCAGTTGCAACGATAGCGTCCTGCGAGGCGTAGCTGACGAAGACACGACTGGATGCTTTGGGGACATTCGCTGCCGTCGATGCGTCAGTCGGTGGCGAGGTCTCGCCAGATTCGGGTCCGTCTGCCGTCATTCCCTGTCCCCGAAGGATCTTGCTATTGCCAACAGGATGCGCCGGGAGCACCGGGCCCGCAACTTGCGGCATGTCGCCCGCCTTCTTGCGACTTAGCGCTATTTGGCCGAAACGCGGCATTGGGAATGTCCGCCTACCGGCAGACATTTCAACAAGCCGTACTTCTGCTTTTGGCCGGTCAGCGACCCTGAGCCCCAGAGATCGGTCGATGGACGTGAGCGTCGTCCGAAGGCCGTCTGGACATCTAGTAATCTCGAAGTCTTTCAGCGCGATGCTTGATCCTCAATGCTGCCGTCACGCGCGCTTGCGAGAAGTCCAATTATTTTGTCAGATCGCTAGCCGAATTTGGCCTTCATCCGTTCGGATAACTTCGACAGCTGTAGTACTACGCGTTCGTGTGTGCCCACTCCAATCTCCTCGTTCCCGCCGGTCGCACGAATCGAAAACTCGATGCGCCGCCCATCAACATTAGTCACTTTCGCTTCGCCGATGACGCGTTGACCAACCGGCGTCGCCGCGAGATGGCGCACGTCGACGTGCGTGCCGAGCGCGCTTTCGCCGGCGTCGAGATATGGCTTGATCGCATTGAGCGCCGCGTTCTCCATAACCATGATCATGACCGGCGTCGCCAGGACCGGAGGCAGTGTCACATCCTTGAAACGGCTGGCGAGATGCTCGGGCATGACGACAAGACTAAACGAACCCGTGGCCCCGATCGGTATCGATTGCATGCCCTTTCCTTGCAGATGAATGCGACAAATTAGCTTGACGCGTGGTGATAGGTGCGGATCGGAGTTATTAACCTCATCCTGACTCCGCTCGATCCGCCGGCCGACCAGCAAAGAACCCGAGCGCGGATCGTCCGGGTTTGACCCCCTCCTGCCATTACCGAACGGCAGCTATCGGGGAGGCCGATCTTGAAGCAAATGCGAATTGCGTTTGCGCGATGGCAGCATAAAAAGGTGCTATCGCGCCTTGTTCATGGATGCCTGAGGAATCTAAAATAGAAAGCTGCGAACACTAAGACAACGCCAATGTTCGCTGCCAGCCGCTCCCAGAATCTGTTTCTGAAGAACGCGAAATCCACACCGACTATGACGGCTACCATTGCCATCACGTAAAGTGCGACAGTGACCTGTCTGCCCATTCCAACTTGCATAGCCCCATTGTAAACGAAGGAATGAGTTTCCGGAAAACAGACTGTGTTTCGGGTGAGTTTTGCGACCAGCTAATCGCTCAAGTTGACCCTTTCGCGCCGGTCAGAAACGTCCGTCCGCTTCCGGGGATTACCTTCTGCGGACCTCAATTGTCACCGTGAAGGCGTAGTGTTTTGTCGCCTCCGGGCTAATAGCATCAATGACTGGGAAAGTGATATGCGCCTCTCCTTCGGCGGCCGCTTCAAAGGCAGATACATATGTCGGACCGCCTGGATTCGGAAGCCCTTTTAGGTGGGCGCCTCAAAAGGCGATTGCCGCGGACGAAATCTGCGGATCACCGTACGCCTGTGGCCCGATAATTCCGAGGGTGATTTCTATCCGGTCACCCACCGAGGCGGTGAGGTGCTGTCCGTTATTGTTGAAATCTAGCGTCAGTACTCTTTGTTTGACGTTTGAAGGAGATCCGTCGTTATTGGTGATGTTCGTACGCGATTGGACATCGCCCGCACCTCGAGCTTCCGGTGACACATGGGTATCGCCCACGTCAATTTCCGCGACGCCTTCCATGCCTGATTTGTCGCATGCCGCCGTGCCTTGGATGGCGACTCGTTCCTGGGTCACTCTTGCGCTCAGCAGCGCCGCGAGCCATGCGGTCCCTGGACCTGTTTTGGAATATTCGAAGTAATACCAACCTCCAACCCTGCAGTCAGTCCTACCGGAGGTCAGAACAGACACACGCGTACTCCCTGCTGGGGCAGCGGCAATGCGCATCCCTTGGATCGCACCGTAATACGTCGACGCATATGCGTTGGGTAAGCCAAATAGAAACAAGCAGGCCAGTAACTTCTTCATTCTTCATCCAGGAAATCGCTGGTGGACCGCGGTAATGTCTCTTCAAACTCAGACACCACGGAATCGGCGAAGATTCTATATTTTTCCACGAATGTCGGAACGCCGGAGTTGACCAATAGAAGTCTGTCACGAACGGCTGCGTTCAGGGATCATAGGGTGCGACGAGGCCCTACACTATTGAGCTGGACTGAAAAGGCTGGGGTGGTCCTTATCGCGCTTGCGATTGGGCGCGCGGTACCTTTACATCTATGGAAATAAACACTTGTACGCGGCTCGCAGCGGTCCTGGCGTGGTTGCTATGCAGGCCTGTGGCCGTCGGGAGCGATGTACCTTCGACGTTGCCTCAGTGGCTGCAGAAGGCTATTGGGTTGGAAAAAGCGTCAACGCACCCTGGTTCGTTCGAAGAGGCAACCTACGACGGCAAGCGGGTCTTCCAGTTCACTCGCGGCGACCTGTCCGATACGGGGGATGAGCACACTCTCTTTTCCGAGGATGGGAAGGAGATTTGCAAGTTTGGCGGCTTCGTCGGCCATGTAACTTCTGGGAGCTGTAGCATAAATAAGATCATCTATGTGCGGACGCTTTGCTCTCGTCGAGTGCGCTGATTCTGACGCTACATTAGCGCGGACCTTGGGAATGTCCGCTTCGGGGCAACTATGTTGTATGTTGCCGGTCACCCGCGATCACCCGATTAGCCGCCGCCCGCTCAGTCACTCGCAATGTTGTTGAGTGTCCCAACGGCAATTACGCCAAAGGGGGTGGGCTTCCTTAACAACCAGGCGGGGCAATTGTCGAACTGCCTAACCGGGCTTAGGGGTGTTCTGGGAAATGCCGAGTCGATTTGTACGACAGATGTCATACAGGGACGCCCAGTGAGCTGTCGGAGATCATCGAAAGAGGCTCTCCCTTCGGCTCGCTGGAAGTTCAGGGCTCGTCGCGCGCTGCAAAGATCTCGGATGCGTTGTCGAAATAACGGCTTCGGTACATCGATCTTTCGTCACAGCGGCAACTGATGCAATACTGCTTTGTGCGCTGCCATTAACTGTTAGGTAATCTGGCAATGAGCCCGGCTGAGGACGAGATTAGAGCGCTGGTCGATACCGAGACAGCGGCGTGGAACACTCGCGATGCGCACGCTCTCGTCTCGCTCTTCCATCCCGACACTGTTTGGCCCTGGCCGCCGCATGCTGCGGCACATGATCCGATGCAATGGGTAATACCATTCGGGCGATTTGATCGGGAACGCTGGAGGCGTTCCTGGCAAGAGCTCTTTGACACGCACGAGCTCGTCCATAACAAGCGTGAGACGCTGCGCGTCGTGGTATCCGAGCAGGGCGACGGCGCATTCGCCGTCGTGGACGTTGACACTCTCTGGCGCAATCGGGCCACGAAGCAGTCATTCCATTGGAAAGGCCGCGCCTGCAAGGTGTACACAAAGGTCGGTGAGCGCTGGCTGTTCTTATTCCAGACCGGCTTGCTCGAGTATTAGCGAGTTCAGGAGCGGAACAGGCGGCTGTACTGCGACTCATGCAGCGCGCTCGCGAGCGCCTGCGACACCGTGCTCACGCCGATGGCCTCATCGCCGAGCGTGCGCGCTCGCTCGACGATCGCGGGCATCGCATCGGTCAGCCGATGCAGCAGGCGCTGTCCGGCCGATTGCCCCAGCGGCACCAGCTTGACTGCGGCGAGCACCTGATTCTCGCTCCAGGCCCAGAGGTAGCCGGCGAGCGCGTCAGCGGGCCCGATGTGCCAGCGCACGGCGGCCAGAGCGAACAGCGTCGCGAACGCCGGCGCGGCCTCGATCCACTCGCTGGCCTCGCCGATCTCGAGTTCGATGAGCACCCGCGCCAGGGCCCGTCCCAGATGCAGTTCTTCCGCGCGCAGCTCCGAGGTCTCGCGTGCCGCAATCAGCTGCGCATTCCACTGGCGCGCCGCGCACGCATCCGAGACGCTCCAGGCGCCATGCAGCCGCAGCAGGATCGGCAGATCCAGCGTCCCGACCGATGAGTGCGACAGACCCTGCAGCCACTCGAGCGCGCTCGCCTCATCGTGCACCCATGCGGCCTGCACGGCGTACTCGAGCCCTTGCGAATACGCGTAGGCGCCCACCGGCAGCGCCGGACTAACCAGGTGGCACAGGCGCAGCAGCGCATGCGGGTCGCGATCGGATGCGCCGTTGTTGCTCATGAATCTGCCGCGGCGTTGGCCGAGCGCTCGCTCAGTGGCTATGACTAGGGTGATGACCGTGACTGTGGCCGTGGCCACCGTCGCCGTCGGCGTGGTAGGCGCCGGCTTCCGGCTCGAACGGCGCCTGCTCGACCATGACGCTGAGACCGAGTCCCCGCAGCATCTCGTCGAGCACGTGATCGTGGCTGTAGCGCAGCCAGCCCGCCCCGATCTGCAGTGCGACGTGTCGATTGCCCAGATGATAGGCGGCGCGAGCGAGCGAGCGCGGCTCCGCGCTGTGCACCGTCGATACCGTTTCCTCGGCAGCGCCGACCTCGATCACACGTCCATCGGCCGCCAGCAGCAGATCCCCGCCGCGCAGAATCCGCCCGCGTGCCAGGATGACACCGACTTCCTCGCCGCCGACCAGCTGTGCGCGAAAGCGGCTGCGGCTGCGCAGTTCGAACGGCAGCACCAGGCGTGCGTCCGCGGGCCGTGGCTCCTGCAAGCGCTGTGAGATCGTGAGCATCGCGCGGTCCGCGATCAAAACAAAAAATAGCGTTGCGCCAGCGGCAGCACGCTCGCGGGCTCGCAGGTCAGGAGCTGACCGTCGGCGCGCACCTCGTAGGTCTGGGCATCGACCTCGATCTGCGGCAGATAGTCGTTCAGGATCATGTCGCTCTTGCGCAGCGTGCGGGTGTCCAGCACCGGCACCAGTCGCTTGCGCAGCCCCAGGCGGCCGCCCAGGTCGCTCTGCAATGCCACCTGTGAAACAAAGCTCACCGACGTGGCGCTGCGCGCGCCGCCGAGCGCGCCAAACATGCGGCGGTAATGCACCGGTTGCGGTGTCGGAATCGACGCGTTCGGATCGCCCATCGGTGCGGCCACGATCATGCCGCCCTTGATGATCATCGCCGGCTTGGCGCCGAAGAACGCCGGCCGCCACAGCACCAGGTCGGCAAGCTTGCCGACCTCGACCGAGCCAACTTCGTGCGCGATCCCGTGCGTGATCGCCGGGTTGATGGTGTATTTCGCGATATAGCGGCGCGCACGAAAATTGTCGTGGCGCTCGTTGTCCTGTGGCAGCGGGCCGCGCTGCAGTTTCATCTTGTGCGCGGTCTGCCAGCTGCGCGTGATGACCTCGCCAACGCGCCCCATGGCCTGGGAATCCGAGGAGATCATCGAGAACGCACCCAGATCGTGCAGGATATCCTCGGCGGCGATGGTCTCACGGCGGATGCGCGATTCGGCGAAGGCCACATCCTCCGGAATGCCTGGGTCCAGATGGTGGCACACCATCAGCATGTCCAGATGCTCATCGATGGTGTTGACGGTATAGGGCCGGGTCGGGTTGGTCGAGGACGGCAGCACGTGTGCCACGCCGCAGGCCTTGATGATATCGGGCGCATGGCCGCCGCCCGCGCCTTCCGTGTGGTAGGTGTGAATCGTGCGGCCTTTGAAGGCCGCGATCGTGTCTTCGACAAAGCCGCTTTCGTTGAGCGTATCGGTATGAATCGCGACCTGCACGTCGAAGCGATCGGCCACCGCCAGGCAGTTATCGATCGCCGCCGGCGTCGTGCCCCAGTCCTCGTGCAGCTTCAAGCCCATGACCCCGGCATAGATCTGCTCTTCGAGCGGTTCGGGCAGGCTCGCATTACCCTTGCCGAGCAGGCCGAAATTCATCGGCAGCTCCTCGAGCGCCTGGTACATGCGGGCAATGTGCCAGGGTCCAGGCGTGCAGGTCGTGGCCGCGGTACCGGCGGCCGGCCCGGTGCCGCCGCCGATCATGGTGGTAACGCCGCTCATGAGCGCATCTTCGACCTGCTGCGGGCAGATGAAATGAATATGCGCATCGACCGCGCCGGGCGTCATGATCAGGCCTTCGCCGGCGATCACTTCGGTGCCGGCGCCGATCGCGATATTGACGCCGGGCTGAATATCGGGATTGCCGGCCTTGCCGATCGCCGCGATGCGGCCGTCCTTGATGCCGACGTCGGCCTTAACGATGCCCCAGTGATCGAGAATCACGGCGTTGGTAATCACCGTATCGACCACTTGGGCCGCGCCACGCTGCCCCTGACCCATGCCGTCGCGGATCACCTTGCCGCCGCCGAACTTGACCTCCTCGCCGTAGATGGCGTGATCGTGCTCGATTTCGATCCACAGCTCGGTGTCGCCCAGACGCACGCGATCGCCGGTGGTCGGTCCGTACATCTCCGCATAGGCGCGCCGATCAATGCGTGTCACGACAGCGGGCCCATGATCTTGCCCTGAAAGCCATACACGACGCGATCACCGGCCAGCGCCACCAGCTCGACATCGCGCTGCTGGCCGGGCTCGAAGCGCACCGCCGTGCCGGCGGCAATGTTGAGCCGATAGCCACGCGCGCGCTCGCGGTCGAATTGCAGCGCGCTGTTGGTTTCATAGAAATGATAGTGCGAGCCGACCTGGATTGGCCGGTCGCCGGTGTTGGCGACCGTCACACGGCGCGTGTCGCGGCCGGCGTTGATGAGCAGCTCGCCGTCCGTCGCGATGACTTCCCCTGGGATCACGGCGCCCTTCAGGTGATGGGATGGTGCACGGTCACGAGCTTGGTACCGTCGGGAAACGTCGCTTCGACCTGCACTTCGCTAATCATCTCCGCGACACCTTCCATCACATCGCAGCGGCGTAGCAGCGTGGCGCCATAGCTCATGAGTTCGGCCACCGAGCGGCCGTCGCGAGCACCCTCCAGGATGGCCGCCGACACGTAGGCGATCGCCTCGGGATAATTGAGCTGCAGGCCCCGGGCCTTGCGACGCTCGGCTAGCAGTGCGGCGGTGAACAGCAGCAGCTTGTCCTTTTCGCGCGGCGATAGCTCCATGTCAGGTCCGTCGCGGACTCTACAGTCCGTGTCAAGTCGCCCAGATGCGCGGCGGCACGGCCGCTCGCCCGAGAAGATCGGCGCGCAGCGCGCACCACAAGTCGATGAATCCCTGTTTCAGCCGATCCGCGCGTGCCGCCATGCCACGACAGCTCAGCACGCCGTCCACGAGCGTACAGGCAAGAGTCATGTCGGCGCAATTGACAGCCGCAGCCTGCGCGCGGGCCAGTTCCAGCTGGCGCGTGTCGGCGGGAAATGCCAGCCAGGTCCCCAGCGCGCTGTGCCCGGCCAGACCCCAGCGCGCGGCAACACACCCGGGTTCGATGTTCAGACGCTCGAGCAGCAGCGGCGCATCCGCCTGCCAGAGCTCGAATGATTGCCGGACCGCGCCTGCCCCGAGGCCTGCCCGGCTCGCCGGCAACCCCAGACAGCCGATCTCCCAGCCGATGAAACGGGCACCGGCATCCAGCCGCACCCGCGTGCGCAGTTCCACCGCCGACTCGGGATAGAAGATGTTCTCCTGCGGCAGCCATTCGAGCACGCCGCCTGCCACGCGCAGCGTCTGGGTCAGACGTGCCAGGCGAGGCGCCGTCCCGCCGGCGCTGTGCTGTGCAGCGCGGCGATAGAATTTGCCAGCTGCGGGCGTCGTCAACAGCGCATGCGCCCGCGACCGGACTTCGACCTCGAGCTGCAGTTCATCGCCGCTGACCACGCCGCCGGGCGGATGCAGCACGTACAGGTGACAGGGTTCCGCCGCGAGCGCGCCCTCGCCAGCGCGCGGTTCGGGATGAAAAATCCGCTGCACCAGCAATGGACCGTGGTGGCGGCGATGCGCCAGGCGTGTGCGCGCCCCGGCGGCCTCAAATTGCAGCTCCAGGCGCCCCTGCCAGCCACCACCATGCCCTGTGGGGGCGAGAGTCTCCATCGCGGCTGCCGGCGCCCAGCTCATACCGTCAGATGGGTGCGCACCAGCTCATCGGTCAGGGCGCCGATCTTGCCGGACACCACCAGGCGGCCCTTGTCGAGGATCCGCAGATCGCTGGCAACACGGCGCGCAAACGGCAGCTTTTGCTCCACCAGCAGCACGGTCAGGTTCTCCTCGCGATTGAGTCGCTGAATCACGTCGCCGATCTCGTGCACGATATTAGGCTGAATACCCTCCGTCGGCTCGTCCAGGATCAACAGTCTCGGGTCGAGCACCAGCGCGCGCGCAATCGCCAGCTGCTGCTGCTGACCGCCTGACAGATCCCCACCGCGCCGGCGCACCATCTGCTTGAGCACCGGGAACATCTGATAGACATGCTCCGGCACCTCGCGCACCCGCGGCCGGCGCACCGCTAGGCCGATGCGCAGATTCTCCTCCACCGTGAGCTGCGAGAATATCTCGCGTCCCTGCGGCACATATCCGATGCGCAGCGGCGCGCGCTGCTCGGCCGGCACGCCCCGCAGATCGCGGCCCTGGTACAGGATCTGTCCGGAAGTCGCGGGCAGCAGGCCCATGATGCACTTGAGCAGCGTGGTCTTGCCCATGCCGTTACGGCCCATCAGGCAGGTGCACGAGCCGGCCGGCACGGCGAGGTTCACGTCCCAAAGAATGTGGCTGCCGCCGTAGAACTGATTGAGGCCTTTGATCTCCAGCATGCTATACGCCGAGGTAGACCTCTCTGACGCGCGGATTGGCCTGCACTTCATCGATGCTGCCTTGCGCCAGCACGCTGCCTTCATGCAGCACGGTCACCTGGCGCGCGATCGAGCGCACGAATTCCATGTCATGCTCGACCACGATCACCGAATGCCTGCCTGCCAGCGAGGTCAGCAGCTCGGCGGTGCGCTCGACTTCCTGCGGCGTCATGCCGGCGACCGGCTCATCCACCAGCAGCAGCTGCGGCTCCTGGATCAGCAGCATGCCGATCTCGAGCCACTGCTTCTGCCCGTGCGAGAGCGCCCCGGCACGCGCATCGCGCCGCTCGGTCAGGCGCACGATCTCGAGCACCTGTTCGATGTGTTCGAGCTCGGCCGGCGTGGTGCGCGCGTACAGCCATTTCCACACCGACTTCTCGCCGGCCATCGAAAGCTCCAGATTCTCGAACACGGTGTGATGCTCGAACACGGTCGGTTTCTGGAACTTGCGCCCGATGCCGGCCTGGGCGATTTCCGGCTCGGTCAGCGCGAGCAGATCGAGCGTCTGGCCGAACCATGCCGAGCCTGTGTCGGGCCGCGTCTTGCCGGTGATCACATCCATCATCGTGGTCTTGCCGGCGCCGTTGGGCCCGATGATGCAGCGCAGCTCGCCGACCTCGATGTACAGCGTCAGGTCATTGAGCGCGCGAAAGCCGTCGAAGCTGACCGTGATGTCCTCCAGATACAGGATGACGCCGCGCGAGGAGTCGGGCCCGGCCTCGATCCGGTTGGCTTCGAGCAACTCGCCGACGCGCGGCGGCTTGGCACTGTGCGAGCGGCCGGAGAATCGACTCAGGACGCTGCGGATCATGGCGTCGTCCCGGTCATGCGCTGGCCGTTATCAGGCGCGCTCGCAGCCCGCTGACCGCGCCGACCACGCCGCGCGGCAGGAACAGCGGCACCAGCACGAACAGCGCCCCGAGTGCGTACAGCCACATGCTCGGCAATGCCGCGGTGAAATAGGTCTTGGCGTAATTCACCAGCACCGCGCCGACCACTGCGCCATAGAGCGTGCCGCGGCCGCCGATCGCCACCCAGATCACGATCTCGATCGAGTTCGCCGGCGAGAATTCACCCGGATTGATGATGCCGACCTGCGGCACGTACAGCGCCCCGGCGATGCCTGCCAGCACCGCCGAGAACACGAACACCCACAGCTTGTACGACTCCACGCGATAACCGATGAAGCGGGCGCGGCTCTCGGCGTCGCGGACCGCGGCGATCACGCGGCCGGCGCGCGAGGCGACGATGTAGCGGCACAACAGGTAACTGCCGCCCAGCGCCAGCACCGTGCACAGGAACAGCGCCATGCGTGTGCCGGGCGCCTGCAGGCTGAAACCCAGGATGTCCTTGAAATCGGTAAATCCATTGTTGCCGCCAAAACCCATGTCATTACGGAAAAAGGCCAGCATCAGCGCGTAGGTCAGCGCCTGCGTGATGATTGACAAATAGACGCCGGAGACCCGCGAGCGAAATGCCAGGAAACCGAACACCAGCGCCAGCAGCCCCGGCACCAGCACGATCATGAGGGCGGCAAATGCAAAGTGATTGAAGCCGTACCAGAACCACGGCAGCTCCTTCCAGTTCAGGAACACCATGAAATCCGGCAGCACCGGATCGCCGTAGACACCGCGGGTGCCGATCTGGCGCATCAGGTACATGCCCATAGCGTAGCCGCCGAGCGCGAAGAAGGCACCGTGTCCCAGACTCAGGATCCCGCAGTAACCCCAGATCAGGTCCACCGCGATCGCGAGCATCGCGTAGGTCATGTACTTGGCGAGCAGCGTCACGGTATAGCTCGACAGATGCAGAGCCGAACTCTCCGGCACCAGCAGGTTGAACAGCGGCGCCAGTATTCCGGTGGCGATCAGCACGGCGAGGAACAGCTGGCCGCCGCGATCGGCGCGCAGCGCCGCGATCAGCCGATTGCGTGGGCCGGCGAGGCTCGCGTCCATGTCAGCCCTCCGCCGCCCGGCCTTTCTGCGGGAACAGACCGCGCGGGCGCCGCTGGATGAACAGGATCAGGAACACCAGCACGAAGATCTTCGCCAGCACCGCACCCGAGTACGGCTCGAGCAGCTTGTTGACGATGCCGAGCGCATTGCCGCCGAGTTCGGTGCCCCACAGGTTGCCGACGCCGCCGAACACAACCACCATGAATGAGTCGACGATATAGCTCTGGCCGAGATTGGGCCCGACATTGGTGAGCTGGCTCAGCGCCACACCGGCGACGCCGGCGATCCCCGAGCCCAGGCCGAAGGTCAGCGCATCGACCCATTCGGTGCGGATCCCCATGGCTTTGGCCATGGCGCGATTCTGCGATACCGCGCGCACCTCCAGCCCCAGCCGCGTGCGCTTGAGCACCTGCAGCAACAGCAGAAACAGCACAAACGTGAACACGATGATATAGAGGCGGTTGTAGGTGATCGACAGCGCCTCGTTGATATTCAGTTCGCCGGAAATCCACTCTGGGGACTGCACCGGGCGGTTATTGGCCGAAAAGATGTCGCGCACTGCCTGCTGCAGCACCAGGCTCAGACCAAAGGTCGCCAGCAGCGTCTCGAGCGGCCGCCCGTACAGATGGCGCACGATGCCACGCTCGATGGCGATGCCGGCCAGCCCCGAGACCAGAAAGGCGGCCGGAATCGCGATTACGATCGAGGCGCCGATGTGCTGCGGCATCAGCAGCTGCACCACATAGGTGGTATAGGCGCCGAGCATCATCAGCTCGCCATGCGCCATGTTGATCACGCCCATGACGCCGAAGGTGATGGCCAGTCCGATGGCGGCCAGCACCAGCACCGAGCCCTGACTCAGACCGAATATCAGCGTCTGTATGCCGGCGTAGAAAATGCGCCAGCGATTAATCGCGCGAATCGAGGCCTGCGCGGCCGCGCGCACGCGCGCATCGGATTCGCCGTAACCGCCGTCGCTGGTCTGCTCGACCATGGACGTCAGTCGATTGTAGACATCAGTGTTGAGGCTGCCGGCCAGGGTCTTGACCGCCGCGAGCCGGATGTTGGCATCGCTGCTGTCCAGATCGGCCAGCGCCAGACCGTCACGGATCTCAGCCCGTACGCCCTTGTCGCGCTCCAGCGCCAGACGCGCACGCAGCGCGACGACGGTTTGCGCGTTGACCGCGCGCAGCATCTCGCGCACCGCATCGCGGCGCACCCCGGGGTCCGGGCTGGACAGATCGAATTGTGCCAGGGCGACGCGCAGGTCCTTGCGCAGCTGGTTGTTGGCACCGATCCGGGTCAGCTCATCGGCGCTGACGCTACCCGCGGGCGCACCCGTGAGCGGATCGGTCAACGCGAGGTGCTCGCCGTCGGCGTGAGTGATGAATACCTGGTTATCGCTGCTGCGCGCGTACAGGTTGCCCGCCAGCAGCGCGCTCAGCAGCGCGCGCACCCGAGAATCGTGCAGTTCGGTGAGCTGGACGATCAGGGCTTGCTTGTCGGTGTAAGTGGCCTGCGGCAGCTGCTGCAGCAGTTGCGACAACTGTTGATCCGGAGCGGGAGTGCTCGCGGGTGCCGCCGCTGCGGCGGCTGCTGTCGGGCTGGTAACCGGGGCAGCTGTCGTCGTCGGGGTGGCTGCTGTCGGCGCAGCCGCTGCCATCGCCGCGGGCGCGAGCGATGCCAGCAGCGACAGGACAGCTGGTCGCAGCAATCGGGGTCGTGGCAAACGCATCAGCATGTGATCACTATAAGCAATCCCCGTTCCACATTGCGGTGCCGCTGACGACGGCGGCTCCGACCGAAGGTTTTTCGGTCGGAGCCGCGCTTATAGCATGCGTTGGCTACTTGTAGTTCTGTCCGGAACACACCTTGGTTACGGTGTTGTAGTTGCCGCACTTGACCTTTACCCAGTCGGCGATGATGTCCTTGTCCGCCGGTAGGTAATGCGACCAGGCCTCGCCGGGGATTTCTTCCTTGGTCTTCCAGACCACGTCGAACTGGCCGTCGCCACGTATCTCACCGATATAGACCGGTTTGGTGATGTGGTGATTGGGCAGCACCATGGCCGTGCCG
>Ga0302326_10017369_pt1 | contig 15014 bp, 8 predicted proteins | sample Palsa_T0_3_FD_202264 | JGI IMG/M metagenome (GOLD analysis project Ga0302326, IMG submission 202264) | Peat permafrost microbial communities from Stordalen Mire near Abisko, Sweden - Palsa_T0_3 | ecosystem: Environmental > Terrestrial > Soil > Palsa > Peat permafrost | place: Sweden: Abisko... | reverse complement strand
CGGGGACGATGCGGATAAAGTGCTTGCGCATCTTCCCGGAAATATGCGCGAGAACGACGGCGCCATTGGGAAGCGCCACGCGGAACATCGTTCCGGGAAGAACGTCCTGCACGACGCCTTCTGTCTTGATGGCTTCTTCTTTTGACATGCGCAAAAGATGATGGAGCAACCTCCAAATGCAACTCCCGAGTGGCAGTTTTGAAGGGGAAAATCGGTCTCCATCGCGGGCGGCGGCCTCCAAAAACGGGATCATTGCTCCGACATTCAATCGCCGATGATCTTAACCAAAACGCGCTTCCTTCGCTTCCCATCGAACTCGCCGTAGAAGATCTGCTCCCACGGCCCAAAGTCCAACCGGCCATTCGTCACGGCCACCACGACCTCCCGGCCCATGATCGTTCGCTTGAGATGGGCGTCCGCATTATCCTCTCCCGTGCGATTATGATCATATTGGCTGTGCGGCTTCTCCGGCGCGAGCCTTTCCAACCATTTCTCGAAGTCCTGATGGAGCCCGCGCTCGTCGTCATTAATAAACACACTGGCGGTAATGTGCATCGCATTGCACAGCAGAAGCCCCTCTTGAATGCCGCTTTCCTTCAGGCAGGCCTCGACGTTCGGGGTGATGTTCATGAAACTTCGACGCGTGGGAACGTCGAACCACAGCTCTTTTCGAAAGGATTTCACTCCCCGGCGTTACGATGTCCCGGCGAAAAAGCGGAGCGAAAAGTTTGCGCCCGTGATTGGTTGATCGACGCCGCATGATCCAGATCCGCTATGAACGAGGGCTTGAAGTTCCCGCACACGGCCTTTGGCTTGATCCCTGGGAGGGAAAGCCATTCGCCTTTGTATCTCACTCCCATAGCGATCACATCGCCAACCACCAGGAAGTGATCGCGACGCCGGCGACGGCCCGGCTCATGCGGACGCGGCTCGGGGCGAAGGGCCACGAACACCTCCTGGATTTTGAGAAGCGGACCCGTTTTCGGGATTTCGATATCACGCTGCTCTCCGCCGGCCACATTCTCGGGTCCGCGCAAGCGCTCCTGGAAAGCGAGCGCGGCTCCCTGCTTTACACCGGTGATTTCAAGCTCCGGCCCGGTCTTTCCGCGGAACCCGCGCAGTGGCGCCACGCGGAAACGCTGGTCATGGAAACCACCTATGGCCTGCCAAAATATCGGCTGCCGCCCACGGCGCAGGTGATCGCGCAAATGGTCGCATTTTGTCAGGACGCGTTGGAGGACGGCGCGGTCCCCGTGTTGCTGGGCTATTCGCTGGGGAAATCGCAGGAGATTCTGTGCGCGCTCCTGGAGGCGGGCTTGAAGCCGATGCTCCACGGCGCGGTGTTTCAAATGACGGAGCTTTATCGGGAATTGAAGCCGGACTTTCCCGCGGGATACGTCCGCTACGATGCCGCGGAGGTTGCCGGCAAAGTCCTCCTCTGCCCCCCGAGCGCCAATCGCACGCTGATGATTCGCCGAATCAAAAACCGGCGCACAGCAGTGTTGACGGGCTGGGCGCTGGACCAGGGCGCCACGTATCGCTACCAGTGCGACGCCGCCTTTCCGCTCAGCGACCACGCGGATTACACCGATCTCGTCCGCTACGTGGAGTTGGTGGCGCCTCGACGCGTCCTCACGCTGCACGGCTTCGCCGCCGCGTTTGCCGCTGACCTCCGCCAGCGCGGGATCGAGGCGTGGGCGCTCAGCCAGGAGAACCAACTGGAACTCGGTTTGCTCGGCTCCGCGCCGTCCTTGCCATCACTGCCGCGAGAGAATCAAGCTGTGGCGAAGGCTGAAGCCGAGGCCACCGGATTGGCCGCATTCGCAAACGTGGGCGAGCAAATCGCGGCGACGACCAGCCGATTGAAGAAAATCGCCCTGCTGGCCGCGTATCTCCGCGCGCTCGATGCCGCGGACCTTCCGCCCGCGGCGCGGTATCTCACGGGACGCGTCTTCGCTCAAAACGATTCCCGCACCTTGCAGACGGGCTGGGCCGTGATCCGGCGCGCCCTGCTGGCGGCCAGCGGCATGGGCGAACAGGAACTTCGCGCGCTCTCGCGCCAGCATGCGGACGCGGGCAAGACCGCCTACGAAGCGCTTTTGGAGCGGACGTCGCCGACGCCAGCGGAGCCATTCTCGCTGGCGGATTCGGCGCTGTTCTTCGACCGACTGCAACGCGCCAAAGGACCGGTGGCGAAGACCGAATGGCTGGCGCAAAGATTGGGCGCCGTGACGGCGCTCGAAGGCAGCTATATCGTTCGGATTTTGACCGGCGATCTGCGGATCGGCCTGAAGGAAGGAATGGTCGCCGAGGCTATCGCCGCCGCCTTCGATGCTCCGATCGAGGACGTCCGCCACGCCCTGATGCTTCTCGGCGACACGGGCGAAACTGCCCTGCTCGCATCGCAGCACCGGCTCGACACCGCAACCCTCCGTCTGTTTCATCCCGTGCAATGCATGCTCGCCAGCCCGGAGGCGAATGCGGCGGCCGTCTGGGCGCGTCTCGCCGGGGGCGCGAATGGGGTCAACGCGTGGGTCGAGGACAAATTCGACGGCATCCGCGCCCAACTCCATGCCGGCGACGGGCGCGTGGAGATCTACACGCGGGATCTGCGTTGCGTCACCGGCCAGTTTGCGGAGCTGGTGCGCACAGCCTCGACGCTGCAAAATGCCATCATTCTGGATGGCGAAATCGTGGCGCAAAGTCAGGACCGCCGGCTGACCTTTTTCGATCTGCAAAAGCGTCTCGGGCGCACCGCCGAAGACGATCTCTTTGTCGAAGTCAATGACGTGCCGGTGGTCTTTAAGGCGTTCGATTTGCTGTCGCTCGACGGCGCCTCGCTGCTCGGCGCTCCGCTCGAACAGCGCCGCGCGCTGCTCGACTCGCTGCCGCTGCCGGCATCGTGGGAAGTCATTCCGAAACGCGAGGTAAAGGCCATCGAAGAACTGGAAGCCGCCTTCGATGACGCGCGCAAACTCGGCAACGAAGGCCTGATCATCAAGGACAGGCAGAGCCTTTACACGCCTGGCCGGCGAGGGACGGCGTGGCTGAAACTCAAGCGCGCAGCGGCCACCCTGGACGTCGTCGTGGTCGGCGCCGAAGGCGGCCACGGCAAGCGGAGTCATGTGCTCAGCGACTACACGTTCGCCGTCCGCGACGAGGCCACCGGCGCTCTCCTCACGATCGGAAAAGCCTACTCCGGCCTGACGGATGAAGAGATCGAGGAACTGACCGCGCACTTCACCAACACCACCGTCACGCAACGCGGGCGTTACCGCGAAGTGCGACCCGAAATCGTGCTCGAAATCGCCTTCGATTCCATTCAGGCGAGTTCCCGGCATTCGAGCGGACTGGCCTTGCGCTTCCCGCGCATCAAAGCCTGGCGCAGGGACAAGGCCCCCGGACAGATCGATACGCTCCGCTATGCGCGCAGCCTTGTGAATGCAGGCTCCGGCGCGGGAAACTCGGAGTTCACGGATCCCGGGCCTCGGATATGAAACACATTCGAGCGATTTCCTCAGGCATCCACCGGTTCAACTTCCTTTGGCATTTGGTGGTTGATCCGTTCGCTCAAAGCTCACGTTTCCATCCTCTGCTCGGGCAATCAACTCGTCCCCTTGTCCAACGCGCGCTTCGAGGATCGCCTTCGCCAAAGGCTGAGCGATCAACTCCTCCACTGCGCGCTCCATCGGACGCGCGCCAAATTCAGGGCTATAGCCGAACTTCATCAATCGCGCGAAGACCGACTCATCAAGCGTCAGTCGTAAGCCCTGCCCGGCAAGCCGCGCGTTCAGCCGCGCGATGAACTTCTCCGCAATCTCGCGGACGCTTTCCTTCCCGAGAGGCTTGAACACCACAGTCTGCGAGATGCGGTTGAGCAGTTCGGGACGCAACTGACGTTTGATCGCAGCGATAATGCGTGAATACAGGTGGCACGCACCTGCCTCGTCGTCGAGCGAAGCGCCGAAGCCCATCTTTTTCCCGGCGGGCGCGGCGCTGCCCAAATTGCTCGTGAGGATAATCATGGTTTCGCGGAAGCTCGCCTTCCGGCCGCGCGAGTCGGTGAGCGCGCCCTCGTCAAACACCTGGAGGAAGAGATCGAGGACACGGGGATGCGCCTTCTCCACCTCGTCGAACAAGACGACGCTGTAGGGCTTGGCCCGCACCGCATCGGTGAGTGTGCCGCCTTCATCGTGTCCGACGTAACCGGGTGGAGGGCCGATGAGCTTCGAGACGGAATGCTCCTCCATGTATTCGCTCATGTCGAAGCGCAGCAGGTTCGACTCGGAGCCGAACAGGAATTCCGCGAGCGCCTTTGCCAATTCCGTTTTGCCAGTGCCTGTCGGGCCGGCGAAAAGGAGAACCGCCGACGGTTTGGTTGGGTCTTTCATGCCGGAACGGGCCACGCGGACTGCGTCGGCCACCGCGCGGATCGCCTGCGATTGGCCCTTCACCCGGGTTTCCAATATCGCCTCGATTCGCAGGAGTCTCTCACGCTCATCGCCCGCGAGCTGCGCGACGGGAATCTTGCAGCGCTCCGCCACGGCGGCGGCGATATCATCCTTGCCGACGGCTTTTTTGTTCGCACGAGTCTTGGCGGCCGACCTTGAAAACGAACGCAGCATCGCCATCGCGCACGCCTGATCCACAAGGTCGATGGCTTTATCCGGCAATCGGAAGTCGTGGATGTAGCGGATGGACAAGTCCACGGCAGCCTCCAACGCGCTCGGCTGGATCTCAATTCCGTGATGCTCTTCAAAGCGCATACGCAGCCCGCGCAGAATCTCCACCGCTTCGTCGCGCGTGGGTTCCTCCACCCAAACGGCTTGGAAGCGTCGTTCGAGCGCAGGGTCGCGCTCGATGTCCCGGCGATACTCCGCCGTCGTCATCGCCCCGATGAGCTTGATGCTGCCTCGCGCCAGCGCGGGTTTGAGGATATTGGCTGCGTCCATCGCCGACCCGCCGCCTGCGCCGGTTCCCACCAGCGTGTGGATTTCGTCGATAAAGAGGATCACTTCCGGCTGATGATGCTCAGCCTCCTTGATGACCGCCTGTAATCTCTCCTCGAATTGGCCGCGATACTGCGCCCCAGCGAGAAGGGCAGGCATTGAAATCTCCGCGATTCTTGCATTGCGCAGAAAAGCCGGGCACTCGCTCGACGCGATCCGTTGCGCCAGACCTTCCACGATTCCTGTCTTGCCGACACCCGGTTCACCGACAAGGACAGGATTGGATTTGCGCTTCTGCGAAAGAATCCGCGCCACTTGGAGAATCTCGTCCTTCCGTCCGATCACAGGCTCCAATTTACCCTGCCTCGCCAGTTCGGTGACGTCCCTGCCGAAGATCGCAAGCGCCGACTTCTGCTCTTTCCTAGCCGGCGCCACTCCTTTCACCGCCTTATGCCCGGCATCGTTTGGCTGGCGAGGTTCACCCTCTGATTTCGGAGGTCTTTGAATTCTCACCAGCAGATCGCCCGCGAATTCCGCCAATCGGCCCTCGTGCGGAGCCTGTGCAATCCACTCCAGAAGCGCGTCGAAGAGGTCCACCGGACGCAGCTTGTCGTTTCGGCGTTGAGCGACACTCGCCGCACTGTCAAAGACCGCCCTAGCCGCTGCCGTTCTGTGCAATGGCCCGCCCACCTTCTGCTCCCCACCTTTGCCGAGCGCCTTTCGAAGTCGTCGCCGGAGAATCGTCACATCATCGCAAGACCGACGCCATACCAACTCCTTCAATGCCCCCGCATCACGCATCATCTCCTCCCGTTTGCTTTGGGCATCTTCCGGCGCGCTCCGCAGAAACTCCTCAATGTCCAGGTCGCAGAGCTTGAAGCAAGCGATCACGAAATGCCACGCCGTCGTTTCCGAGTAATTCGCGGCAGTAGCCTCCAGTTCGGCGATAAACCAGATCAGTGTGGAACCATGAGAAATCATCGGCATCATAGCGAGTTTTGCAGCCGCCCAGCGATACGCCTCAAGTGCGGATGGCGCCCGAATCCTGAGATGTCGGCTGCCATTTGCAGATAGCGGCGAGCGTCATTCATCCTGTCTTCGACAATCGCAGTCTCCGCTTTGTCCATGAGCCGGCGAAAGCGAACCAAATCGGCGCAAAAGTCTGAACCGGACGTCGGTTTCGCCAGGACAAATGCCAATTCTTTCCTTGTTTCACCCGAGCGCAGCCGATCGATTTCCGCGTTCTCCGCTCCGGTCCACCCGCGCTTCGCCGCTTCATCGAAACATCGCCTGGCGTCCTCCCTTTTGCCGGTGAACAAGAAGAGCGTGGCGAGCAGTTTCATGGGCACGGGATTTCCGAGTTCGGCATCGGCTGCTGTCCGAAGCTGTTGAATCGCCCACGCCTCGTTTCGTTCATTCCGGGAGCGGCCGATTACCGTGAGATTATAAGTCGCCTCGGGATGGTGCGGGTCCAAGCCCAAGGCTTGCCGGAGGAGAGCCTCCGCATCCCTCGTCCGCCCAATGTCGAGCAACGACACCGCGCGATTATTGAGCGAGTCAGCCGCGAACAGCTCGATGTCGGGTTTTTCCGCGTCACAAGGCTCCCCGAACTCGTCCTCGTAAATCTCGCGCAACTCCTCCGCGATTTTCGCGCAAGATCCGGAGCGTTCGATCGGCCGATATTCCAAACAACGCGCGAGCAACTCAAAGACCGCCTCCGGCATGGGTGGCAATCCAACTGCCTTTCGTCCCCGCTCGCCAAACTCCTCCAACACGGCCCCCGCAGCGGCTCCGCTCTGCCAATGGATTCCGCCCACGAACATCTCCGTCACCGACACTGCCCAGCTCCACACGTCGGCGGCGCAAGTGATCGCGTCTCCGCGCATTTGCTCAGGAGATGCATACGCAGCGGTCAGGCCTGCCGAGACGGCGCTGCCATTTTCACCGCGGCAGACTTTTGCCAGCCCAAAATCTGTAACCTTCGCCATCCCATCCATCGTCATCAGGACGTTGCCCGGCTTCATGTCGCAATGGATCAAACCCGCGTCGTGCGCTTGCGCCAACCCCCAGGCCGTCGCTATCGCAGTCTGCAAGATCCTGGCGACGACCGCCGCATCCTCGCCGTTGTACAGGCGTTTGGAATCGATCCACTCGCGCAAGCTTCCCCCCTCAACGAACTCAGCGATGACGCAAGGAACCCCGCCAATCTCCCGAGTGTAAAAACATGTGGCCACGTAAGGGTGCAAACCAATCTCGCTCCACGTAAAGCACTCTCTTTCGAAGGCGCGCCTTTGCGCGGCAGCGCTCAATAGCTCCGGCCGGGGATGCTTGATGGCGACGTCGATCTCCCACGCGAGGTGGCGTGCCAGGTACACAATGCCCATGCCGCCACCGGTATAGACTCGCTTAACTCGATAGCTGTCTTCCATTAAATCTCCAACGCGCCAACTCATACCAGTTCTGTCAGGGCTTGTTCTTTGACGCGCAGCGCTCCCCGGTTCCCCGGATCGATCCGAAGCAGTCTTTCCGCGTCCCTAAGCGCCTCTTTGTAATGTCTTAGCTGGAGATTCGCCTCCGCCCGCACGTAGAGGCCACCGCGATCCCCGGGTTGCACCGCCAGGAGCGCTTGCGCATCCTCCTTGGCCAGCAACGGCTCACCGAGAGCAAGCGAGGATAGTGCGCGTATAATGCGCGCGCCGGGATGCTCCGGCTGCAACCTGAGACAGGCAGAGGCATCCGCTTCCGAATCCGCATGCAGCCCAAGTTGGTGATTCGAGTGCGCTCGGATCAAAAACGGCATGGGATGCTTGTCAGACAAATCCAACGCTTGAGAGGCTTCCCGCACTGCAATGCGGTGATATCCATTTTGGGAACTCAGACGCGCTCGCTCGACTAAAGCCTTCCAGCGCTCCTCCGACGTCGGCGTCCGAATCCGCACGATTTGTTCGTTCTCGACGCGCTGGCTCTGGGTTTCGACGGATTCGAATCCCCGGTTCTTGTCAATTTTTCCAACCGAAAGAATGCGTTTGAAGATGCCAACAGGAGATACGGACCGCGCCTTTTCATCATAATCCGAGTACCACGGGATTTTGTGACGGGCATACTGGTCGGCCGTGATCGGACTGGGCGGCGCCGGACGGCCTGTAATCTGTTGATAGACTTCGCTGTTGACGATGTGGATGGTAACTTCGCGAAAAGCCAGCTCGTCCCATGACTCAGAGCCGTAACTGTCCGCCAGCACTTGCTGTTTGATACGGCCTCCCGCGGCAATGCCCATCTCGCGTGGCGTGGAGGATGCAGCGGATGCGGCAAGGCTCAAGTCATCGTAAGCCCCCTCAGGGCTCGACGCGAGAACTCTTCTCATATCTATTAAATGCACTTCGGGAATGAAGCCCTCCAGCCCGAGTTTCCCAATCAGCGGCCGAACAGTTTTCACTATTTCAAGGATCTCGGCTTCGCTGATACCCAGGGAAAGGGCCGCGTCATAATAAGGCATTTTCTGAAGCGCGCGGACTACCTTCGCGCTCAAGTCCGGCAGCATACGAAGCGCCTCCTCCTGCGCAGCACGGCGCGACCTGCTGGCAAGGGCCAAAGCAGCCATCTCTGCCTGCTTCGGATCAACTTCCGGAAAACGCCCGGGGCGCGGATCGAAAACGGCGATCTGGAATCCGCCGTGCTTCTCTTCGTCTGTGATCTGCGCTTCGATCGTGTACCCTTTACCCAGCGGCATCGCTACGAATTGGCTCACCGATCCATCTCCGGAATTGATTCCGTCCAGCCAATGCTGGTCGGGGATAACCACGTAATCCTGGCGATGCGGGCGGATTGTCAAGTCGTGCGGTTTCCCGGAGATCGCATTGACCCGGCCCACCCCGACTTTCGCGATGGTGGGACGCCATTTCACACCGCCGAACTCCAGAAATAGAGCCTCGCGCTGATAAAGAGGGATAATAAACCCGCCTTGCTCCAGCCATTTCTCCGGGACTCGACCGGCGTAGTCCTCGACACGAAGGACCGGCAGGCAACCAAACCCCGCTGGCAGCGGATAGGCACGTCCGTCCTCGGGGATTCTCAGTGTGCGGTGGAAAGAGATCCGTGTATGTCTGCCGACAACCAGGGTATCATTTTGCACGGAAAGAGGCAGCTTCTGAGCGCCTCTGCGAAACGCCGCCGCGCGCCCCACGATATCGGATGAAAAGCGCGCCAAATCGCTCGATGAGACTCTCGGCCGATCTCCAAGCAACTCACGCCTCATCCGCCTTGCCAGATCACGATCGGCTCCATCTCCATAGCGGTTCACTAAGGTTCGCAGAATGGAATCGACCTTCTCCGCCGCGGCGGCCCCATGATCTGCGCGCTTCTCGAGAACTCCACTTGCCTTTGCTTCGCCGATCAACGCGGGCAAATCCTCAAAATCGGGGCGCACTTCCGCCAGGGACCACAGCATGTTAGTGATCGACGCCCCAAATTCCTCCCATCTGCCGCCTCCCACCACCGCACAAACCCGTTCCCGCGCCTGATCGAGTTTCTGAAGGCTGGTTTGACTCGTCTCCCCGCCCGATTCGCCCTGGCAGAGTTTAAGCAGACGTTCAAAAGTGTTCACCATTGCGTCTGTGTCCAGCGCTTTGGATGCGCTTTTCATCGCCGCAATGAGTTGTTCGCATTCCGTCTTTGGTCGTCCTTGATGACGAAGGGCGAACATCGCTCGACAGGACTCTCCGAGAATCTCTGATATTAGCGCGTCATCCATTCGGTCAGCCGCGTCCAGCAATCTGGTTTCGTTCCGGTTAATCAATGCGAGGAGTGGTCGCAGTTGCTCTTCGCCGAACGCAATCGTTCTCATGATTTGCGATATTTGCCGCACCATCTGCCGGTCATCCATAGCGTTGGCGGCTTTCCTCACTTTTTGCCACAGTTCTTTCATAATTGCGGAGTCCTAAATTTGCCGAGCGGCGAGCATTTCGCCCAACGTCTGATAACGATCCTTCGTTCTCGTCGGTAGCGGCTTTTCGGGCACAACCTTCATAATTCACCCATCCTTCCCAATTCCCCCTTCATGGCATCGGCGAGTTGTCTGGCGGTCGGCAACTTGCCTTTGAGTTCGGCTGGGAGTTTGGGTTGGAGTTGGTATTCCGCCACCCCGATCGGGTTGCCCTTGGTCTTGAGGGCAAACTCGACTTCGAGGTTGTCTTTCTCCGCGCAGAGAATGATGCCGATGGACGGGCGATCGTCGGGAGCGCGCTCCTTTTCGTTGAGGAGGTTCAAGTAGAAATCCATCTTCCCGGCGAACTCCGGCGCGAAGGGGCCGACCTTCAGATCCACGGCGACGAGGGCCTTGATGAAGCGATGGTAGAAGAGGAGATCGATGAAGTATTCTTTACGGCCGAGCGCGAGCCGGTGCTGGCGACCGACGAAGCAGAAGCCGTAGCCCAGTTCGAGGATGAAGTCGCACAACCGTTCGGTGAGGCGGTCTTCCAGTTCGCGCTCTTTGACCGCGCGGCCAATGCCGAGAAATTCGAGATTGTAGCTGCTTTTGAGGGCTTCTTGGGCCTGTTCGGCGAGGTGCTCCGGGAGAGCAGCCGGGAAGTTGTGCGCTTTGCCTTCCTTGAGCGAGCGCTCGTACGCCCCGGCCTTGATCTGATTGAGCAGGACGTTGCGGCTCCAGCCGAAGCGGGCGGTGGCGCGGAGGTAGTAGAGGCGGGCTGCGGGGACGGTGAGCTTGCCCAGCATGAAGACATGATGTCCCCAAGGAACCGAGGCGACCAATTCTCGCACAGCTTGCGCGAGAAATTCGGGATTCTTTCCGAAAGCGGGTGTGGATGCCAATTCTTGCGCAGGTTGTTTAAAAATTGCGCCCCGGACGGCGGGCGCCCGCAATGCGTCGGGTAAAGCGATTTCTGGAACACCTTGTTCCATCAATTGGCCCCCCGTTGTTTTCAATTCTCGCACAACCTGTGCGAGAAATTCGGGCGACGTGTGGGCAAGGTATATTTGCTTCATCCTCCACAGATTCGCGACGGAGAGTCCACGCAGATCGGGGAAGGCCGCGCGCAAGTCGGCAGCCAGGCGTTCCACCACGGCATCACCCCAGCCCGCGTTTTGCTGCTTTTCCACAATGCCGCGTCCAATGTCCCAATAGAGCAGAATCAAGTCGCAGTTCACCGAGCGGGCGGCTGAAATCCGCGCCGCTTGTATCCGGGCCTTCAGATCGGCGACAAAGCGCGGATAGTCAGGGGCGTTGAGCGGGCTTGTTGCCATGGCGTCTTAAATCAGGGCATTGCTTTTTTTCATGGCTCCCAGCATTTCGGCAGCCGTTTGGAAGCGATCCCTGGCTTCCTTTTCGAGGGCTTTGTCCAGGACGGCGCACAGACTCGTGGGGATCGTTTTGTCCCGCTTGCCAATGGGAACGATGTCGTCGTTCAAGATCACGTCGATCGGGTCGCGCTCTTTGGTGAACTGATACGGGAAGGCGCCTGTAAGCATGTTGTAGATCGTCGCGCCCATGCTCCAAACGTCCGACACCGGCTTCACGTATTTGAAATTGATGATCTGCTCGCGGGGCATGAAGACCGGCGTGCCGCCGTACCCGCCCGTCACGCTCAATCCGCTGAGACCGGCCTGCTGGAAACTCTTCGCCAGCCCGAAATCCGAGAGCCGCACTTTGCCGCGCGAAAGCAGGATATTCTGTGGTTTGAGATCGCGATGAACGAATCCATTCTCGTGCGCAAAGGCAAGGGCTTCCAGCGAGCCGAGGATGATCGGCGTGGCCTGCGCCGGCGAAAGACGGCCCTTGTTCTTGAGCATCAATTCCCAGGCGCTCCCTCCGTCGCAAAACTCCATGATGAAATAGAAGACCGCGCCCGAGGCGCCGCTCTCCAAGACACGGACGATATTTGGGTGATCGAGATTGGCCGTGATCGCAGCCTCGCGCTTGAATCTCGCTATGGCCTCATCGTCCGTATCCACGCGCGCGAGCATGACCTTGACGGCAACGACGCTGCCATTGGACCGCCGCGCGCGGTAGACCGCGCCAAATCCTCCCCGCCCGACTTCCGCTTCGATTTCGCAGCCGGGGATTTGGAGCTTGGGTTTCGCCGCTTGATCCGGTGAGCCAAAAATGAGCTTTGCCAGTTGCTCGGGCGAAAGCAGTGAGATGTCCCCGAGTCGCGCATCAACGAGGTGCCGCGGCGCTTCCTTCGGTTGCTCAACGGAGACTTCCAATTCCGTCCGCCCCACATTGATGCGGTCGCCGTGTTGGAGGGTGACCTCCGGGTAACGACGTTTGGCGCCTGTTTCAGGGGTCTCGCCCATTTCGCGCGCTCCGAATTTCTTTCCGTTGACCCAGGTGCCGTTCAAGCTGCCGAGATCGCGCAGGCACGCCGCCGGTGGGTTCGCTTCAAGGATGAAATGATGCCGGGAGACCTGAGTGTCGTCGGGGATGCACGCGTGGCAGTCGTCCATGCGTCCGAAAACGAAGGTATCGTGCTCCGTAAAGGCAAAGAGTTTTCCGGCATCCTTGCCTGCGGTGATCTTGATTTGGACTTTGGCGCTCACGGTTTTTGGGGGCACTACGAAGCACGGGCAAAATCGTCAACCAGCCGCCTTGTCCCGGCGCGCGGACTTCAAAAAACCCTTGGAATCGATGCCGGAAAAACCGCGGGCTTCCAGCTTTTCACGCAAGCTTTGCAGGGCGGCATGACCAACCTTATGGACGGCTTGTTTGCTGATGCCCAATTCCGCTCCAATGTCGCCGTAGCTCTTCCCTTCCCGGAGTTGGACGACGATCGACCGCGAACGGGGCGGGAGTTCCCCAAGCACGTCATCCAGAATCCGGCGCGATTCCGCGGCCCGCGCCGCCAAGGGCACATCGGCGCCGGGATCGGCGTGGTCTTTGCGCGCCGGGGAGGCTGTCGATTCCGAGGTCGCCGGCTCCGCGTCGAGCGAGAAATCGTGGACCTTCACATAGCGAAGCTGCCGCGTGAAAAGGCTGTTGAGCGCATTTCGAATCGCACGGCCTGCGTAGGCGGTGAACTGCCCTTTTCGCGGGTCGAAAGCGCGTCCGGCGGCAGCGAGGGCATTCTCCGCTTCGGCGATCACCTCGTCCATGCTGGCGCCGGGAATGTTCGCATATTCATAAGCGATCATTCTCGCGAGTCCGAGGTGTTGTTCGACCAGATCGTCCAGCATGGGTTTGTGGGACTTCGAAAGTATGGCCACTTGCCCGGCGTTGGAAAAGCGCAATTCCGAGCCTTCGCGCGCCAACATGCTCACACCGTCCAAGCCCGCCTTTTGCGTGGGCAGGGTCTCAAGACGAGGCAGAGGGCACGGCGCCCGTCCGCGGATCCCACAACCGTCTTTTGAATGACGATCGCGCGTCGGTTTCGTCAGATCGGTTTGATTGGTTTGATTCACTCGGATCGGCCCCGTTTCTGATCCTTCCCCACATCCGCCCCCAACCCCGGTTTCGAAGCCTTCGGGTTGATTCACCTCGATTACCCTGGTTCATTTGGATTCGCGAGTCCGAGACGCGAAGAGCCAGGACCCCAGTCCACCATCCCCCTTTTTGCGGCCACACTCCGTCTTCCTTTCCCGTCTCCCGGTCTCCGAACCTAGCCGAACCCTACACTGCCAGAAGCGGTTCTTCCTCGGACCCGCCGTACTCGGCCCAGAGTGCCTGGAACTCCACGGATTGCCTCAGCAATTCCTCCACGCTTTCCACGGAAATGATTCTGCCATTTTCGAAGAAGCAAATCCGATCAAACAACCTAAGAAGGTGCAACCGGTGAACGGAGGCGATAATGGTCTTGCCCGCGAATCCGGAGAAGATCCGCTTGTAAACCCTCATCTCGGTCGTGGAATCAAGACTGCTGGTCGGTTCATCGAGCAGGATCACGTCTTTCGTATCGCAGGCGAGAAGGCCACGGGCCAGAGCCAGGCGCTGCATCTGACCGCCGCTCAGGTTGACTCCCTTCTCATTGATGGAGGAATCCAGGCCCTTGGGCAGCATCTCCACCACTTCACCGAAGCAAGCCATGTGCAGGAACCTGTCCACCGTGGCGCCATCGTATTCCGCGCCCAAAGTAATATTGTTGCCCACGGTAGTGGCAAATATTTCGGGCTGCTGTGGCACGAGCGCGATCGCGCGGACGATCCCCCCGAACCCATCTGCGACACGCGTTCCATCGACGGTCAGGGTCAGGCTCTGGGGCGTGTGGAGGTCGCGCATGATTTTGAGGAGCGTCGTCTTTCCGCTGCCGCTTTTGCCCACAAACGCGATCTTGTCGCCCCTCGTGATTTCAAGGCTGATTCCGCTCAGGGTCGGTCTGGCATCCGGCAGAGACGAATAAGAGAACCAAAGGTTCTCGATCGCAAGATGCCTCCAGTCCGAAGGTAGGATGTGATCGGCAAAGCTCTCCGTCCTGAAATCTTCCGTCAGCTCTTCGGCGTTCATTACTCTCGCCCGGCGTTGGAGAATCTCACCGTAGAGTCCGGCGAATTTGAAGAAAAAGGTTCCGAGCTTATCCAGGTAATTAATCAAGAGATAGACACTTCCGGCAAGAACCCCCTGGGGATCGTGGGTATGCTTGATGAAATAGAAAGCCAGGACGATGACCGTGGTCCCGGTCGCGCACATATTCGTCAGAAACCACTTCACCTCGTTGCGCGTGTTATTCCTGCGAAAGAGCTGCAGAGGGCTATCGATCTTATGGCCGATGGCGGTGAAGACCAGTTGTTCCACCCTCAGGATGATAATCGTCGAGATGTTGCTAATGGCATCAAAGACACTTTCAGATACGGCGTTTTCCGAACGATTAAGCTCCTTGTATTGAGTCACCAGAATGCGATCGAAGCGCAGGGTCACTGAGATGGCGAGGACGACCATGACAAACATGGCGTATCCCGATGAACTGCTGAAGTAGGCCAGCATGGCGAAACTGCCCGCGAATTGCACCAGCGCGTAGATCACCTCGAAGGACTGGGCGGAGAATTCATACAAGGCGCGCGTCCCTTTTTCCACTTTATCCACGATATCCCCCGAGTGATGGGAGGTATGCCACTCCATCG
>Ga0302326_10017368_pt1 | contig 15014 bp, 9 predicted proteins | sample Palsa_T0_3_FD_202264 | JGI IMG/M metagenome (GOLD analysis project Ga0302326, IMG submission 202264) | Peat permafrost microbial communities from Stordalen Mire near Abisko, Sweden - Palsa_T0_3 | ecosystem: Environmental > Terrestrial > Soil > Palsa > Peat permafrost | place: Sweden: Abisko... | reverse complement strand
GCCGATTTCAGGCTGACCTTTCCGGCCGTGTTATTCGTCCGCGCCTTGAGGATCGCCCAAGTGAACCGGTTGTGATATCGCTCGAACATTTGCGAGTAGCCCGGCACATAGCCTTTGAAGTAGCCGGGCAACCCGAATATGTAAAGATCCGGGTCCTTCTTATCCGGGGTCGACCGCTTGATGATTCCGATCAACGAACCATTCGATGCATAAACACCGGTACCTGCGCTGGACCATTGGGCGAAGTCCGGGTCCGGCTTACCGCCATCCATCTCGGGCGGCTCGAACATAGCCCCGCTCAGCAGCGCGAAATCGGCATGAAAATCGGAAATCACGCCCACTTCATAACGATCCTGTAAGTTCATTCCGACGCCTGGCAAATCCGCGATCACGGGAATGTTCAACGCCTCTAGGTCAGCCTTTGGACCAACCCCAGATAGCATCAACAGTTGCGGACTATTGAATGCGCCTCCACACAGAATCACCTCGCGTCCGGCGAGCACCTTTTGCCGCGGCACGTCCTGGCCCGTCACAAAGCGAGGGTCCGCCGCATATAAGTTGGAACCCTGCATGTATTCCACGCCTACCGCCTTCGTACCTTCGAACAGCACGCGCGTGGCGAGTGACCTCATCTGAATTGTAAGATTGTCCGGATACTCCTGCTTCACGCGCAGCAGAAACTCCCGTGGACCCGCGCGCTTCCCCTTGTCCACTGCCAGTGGCGTGAAAGAAAGCCCTTCCGGACTCTCCGCCGCATTACGCGAATCGTTCGGATCGAACCGAGTCAAGGCTCTCACGAATGGATTGCCGGTATGTTCCACTAAAGCTTGGCCCACGGCCTTCAATAGCAGCAGGACCAATTCCGGATCTTTCAAAACCAACTTCGGATCGGCTTCACAAGTCGGCAGCCAGCCATCGAATCCATGCCCATGCGCCCAGTCCCGCCAATCCTCCCGCTGGCCGATCAGTTCGGTAATCGATGAAATCACGCCCTCCGCGATCCCTTGCAACGACTTCGGGTTCGGAACATACTTACAGTTCTCCAGCCGCGTGAAATACTTCCGCATTTCCTCCGGCCGCCACGATTCGTCGCCCGTCATGTCCGCAATGTAATTCCAGTCGCTGTCCTGGGGAACCACCGTGATCATTGCGTTATGAGCCGTGCACCCGCCTAACGTTCCCGCTCTTGGATACCAGACCCCATCCTTAGGAGCCCAATACTTACTGTCCAGCTTTTGCTTCTCCGTATCCGTGTAGTGCCGCACGAAATAATTCCATGCGCACTCTTTAGATTCGGTCGAAAGACCGTGAAAGATAGGCACCTCATATAGGTACTTGCCTAACTCGTCTTCCGAACACGGATCGCCCCCGGCCTCCATCAACAACACCTTGTAGCCCCTACGGGCGAGATTTGCGGCGAGGGGACCGCCCCCGGCCCCCGAACCCACCACGATGTAGTCGTAAGTTTTATCTGCGTTCATTTGTATTCATCCGACTAAAAAGTCTTCAGGAACTCGATCAGTGCCCGTTTCTCGTCGTCGCTCAACCCAGGCTCCTGGTCGAACTTGCTGGTTCCAAAGTAATGTCCGCGATTCACCACATAATCCGGACACTTACTCAAGTTCATGAGCGGCGCCACTAAGTTCGCCAGTATCTTTCTACCCTCCTCGTCGCTGGCGTCCTTAGGTAACGCTGCGAGATCATGCTTAATCTTCGTCACTAGTTCAAGCAGCTTAGCGTCATGATCGATCTTGCCCGCCAAATCCGAATCATCCGCCAACGGGTTCAGGTTTGACAGCAATCCAATCGGCGTACCTGCCGGGATCGGACCGATCTCGATCCCTCCCTCCCCAAACAGCTTCGGAAAAAGCCGGGAAGTCAAGCTGACGACCCCTTTCAGATTGTCCGGAACATATCCGCTGGCCACGCGCAGGAAGCTTGTGACTGTAGTCCTGTCGATCACACCCGGAACTTTGTCGCCCAGCACCGAGTCTTTGTCCCGCTTCTCAGGCCAAAGCATCTTCTCGATCGAATCCTGGAATGAATCCATCCGCCCCTCAACTGACGGACTAGGATTGAATTTGCCCACCGAGTTATTCAGCAAGAAAGGCGCAGTCGACCAAAGACTAATCAGCGACGCCGGCCGCGTGTAACCTCTTCCACCGCCGGGCAGCTTGAATTGCTTCGGCTCACCAGTCATTGGATTGTAGACCGTAATCTCGCCTACCGCGGGTAGGTCTTTGTAAGTCTGCGAAGAGAAGTTATCCCAGATATTGCCCGCGATCGCATTGGTCGCCAGCGGGCTGCACGCATTGGTTTGCAACAAAGTAACCGGCACCCGGAACTCCGCCGAGAGGAAGTTGCCGTCAAGAAAATCTGGCTTCATCACGATATCGTGCATCTTCTTTTTGAATTCGGGGGTCTTCGTCGAATCCCAATATTTGTTCCAGCACGTCAGGTAATCCTTACCGGAACATCCGCCCGGATCGAGCCCCGCGACCATCTCAGGCAACTTACTCGAATGGCACCGCGCGCACCGCTCCGCGAACACAGCCTTGCCCTTGTTCAAGAGCGGTGTATCTTTCGTCAGATGCCCTGTTCCGCCAGGGGCGTCCTTCAGCTTATGCGGGTCAGTTGTTTTCAGGAAGAACAATGCCAGATCGGGCGTCTGCGATTCTGTTGCCTCCCAGAATGCAGAATTCTTCCGGGCCACCGATATCTCAATCGGCGTCACGGTCTTGCCGCCAACCAGCGCATTGAAGTGCAGCAGCCACTCCTCACTGAAGAGACCGATATTTAAGAACACGCGATTCAACGCGCCCAATGCGCCCACCGAATCGGAACCATCTTTCAATACGCGCGGACTATAGACGGTAGCTGGCGGCGTGAAGTAAGCCGTTAGAGGCGACCCCGCCGGCACAAAATCGTTGAACTGCTTGTTGTTCAATCCGCCGCCCGCCAGCGTCTCTTTCCCAAACCGCTTCGCCTGGGTCAGTCGCGGCGCCAGGTTATACACTGCATTCATGGTGCGCGGATTGTTGATGTTATCCGTCGAAATAAGCGAAGTATCCAAACTGCCAGGCCGCGAAGTGTGGAATAACTGCCACGGGAAACTCGAACTGTCGCCCTCCCACGCAAAGATGCGGTCGATCCAAAAATACTGCGCGCCCACATTTGAACTCAGATTCGCCCACAACGGGTGTTCCGGATCCGCGGGAGGCTTGACCGGGTTCGGTCCGACATGGCAAAACCCGCATGACATCCCAACCCGGTAAGGCCGCACCAGGTTCCTGTCCTTGTAGTAAGTGGGGTCCTTATAGAACCTCTCCGCATCCCACTTCTTCGCCGCAGCCTCGTCGAACGCCGGATTCGGAAACAGCCGCAGCCCAACAATACCGGTGCCATAACCGTAGTACGACCCCGCCGGAAGATTCTTACCCCGCGCGTTCAGCTTCACGCCGGGATACTTTGTCTCATTCTCGTAAGGGTCCGCCGGACAATTCGCACTGCGCTTGTCGAGCCACAACCCAAAGCGGCTCGCGTCCGGCGCCGTAGGCTTATCGAAGCAAGGTTCGTTCACCAGTCCCAGGTAATTCCATCGGTTGTCCCGCGAAAACTTCAGGCTGGGATGTGACGAAATCGTCTTCAGAAAATCCACATTGCCGAGGCTGTCGGTCGCAAGAACATCCCAAAACCGATCGTTGCCTGCTGTCCAGACGATCCAGTTATTCCGGCCCTTCACCTCATCTGTCGTAAGAGGCACGGCCGAATCCATATCGTGGAAGTAGTCTTCGTCCGCGGCCGGAAACGTACTCGCGGCGCGGCCAGCCTGGCGCGCTTCATCCAACACTTTCCCCGATTCGGGTCCTTTCGTGCCGCAACCAGCCAGCATAAACCCGCCCAACACTACCAGCCCCCCGGTGAAGCTCTTTCGTCGCATGCTTTCCTCTTTCTTGTTCAAGCCCGATGCACGTGAAACCCGTCATGATGCGGATTCAGCGCGAACGCCCGCCGCGAGAGCGCATCAAAAGCAACCGCCTGTCCAGCCGCCGCCTTCACGGTTGCCGCCTTCGCAAAAAGATGCGCATCGCGGACACCGGAAGCGAGCGCCTGGTCCATCATCTCCTCTGCTTTCCGGAAACGCCCATTCCGGAAGAGCGCCCACCCGAGCGCAGCTTGCGTTGCATAGTTCGTCCGCAGTTCGCAATCCTTCAGCGCCCACTCTACCGCGCGAGGCGCGTCCTGGCGCACATCGGAGTAGAAATCGACTAGATGGTGATAGTAATGTACGCCGCCATTATCGGACGCCTTCAGGAAGCCCTCAAGAGCCCGATCGAACCAAACTTCCGCCGCCCTAGGTTCGCCCATCGCAACATAAAGCTCCCCAAACGCCTGCTGCAGCTCCGGCCTCGGCGTCTCCTCAAGCACGCGCTCATACAGGCGAATCGCTTCTTCGTACTTGCCCACGGTGCCCAATAGTTCCGCCATGTGATCATCGACCAGCCAATAACCGGTATAGGCCGCTCCCGCCCGCCGGTAATGCTCTTCCGCATCCTGATATCGGCCCGCGCGCAAGTCGAGCAACCCCAATTGCAACTCCACCCACGTATACCCGCGCATCTCTTTCGCCGTCAGTTCGTCCTCAGCTTCGAGGTAGATCCGTTCAGCTTCCGTCATCTCGCCAAACTTCGATTCCCAATAAGCCAGACGCGCCAGGTTATCCCACGTCCGGTCCTCCGCGATCATCGCCTCACAGGCCTCGCGCGCCTGCTTGTACCGGCCCTCCTGCATATCGATATCCGCCAGCACAACGCGCCCCGGAAAACTCTTCGCCAACCCGGGCGCCATCCCGAGAGCCCGCTTGGCCTCACCCAAACGATGGAACTTCATGGCAAGATTCGCTTTCACCAGGCAAAGGTCCGCCCACGGTCCCACTTTCGCGAAGCCCTCAGCCAACGCCGCTTCCGCAGCCGCAAATTCGTCCAGCCGCGCGGTCAGTGCCGCGCGCTGATAAAGCCGGCAAACGCGCCGCACTGTTTGCTCGGTCCCCACCGGCTGTTCCAGCGACTCCAAATCCCGGTCGATCTTCTCCAGATCGCGTTGGTAGGCCGTCATCTACCAGGGCTCCGCCAGATACGGAAAGCGATCCAGAAATTCTTTATCGTTCTTCAGCGGATTCGGCGGCGTCTTCGGCACTATCGGCGCCGAATTCCACAGCGCCTGGTCGCCCAGCGTATCGACGTTATATCTCTTTCCGTTCAGCTCCGCATCCATGTCGAGGAACAGCGCCAGGAATCGCGTCGCCACCTGATCCTCCGGCCGCCGCCCAAATGGCCACGTCCCCGTAGTATCCATGTCGATCGCGCAAACGTTCGGCACGAAAATCTCGAACGGACGCCGCAGGGGAATATCCATGCCCTTCGGATTCCACGAATTGTCGGGCATGTTCAGCTTCTGAAAGAGCGTCTTCTTCGTCCGCGGAAACGCCTCCACCGCCGTCGAGTAAGTCTTCAGAACCGATACAGGCGAATTGTCGTGGTCGAAACACGTCTTCAACCCGAGCGCTGTAATCGAAGGCCCGAAACCCCATCCCAAATGCGCCAGCCGTTTAATGAAGTGAGGAGCCAGCCAGAAATTGTTCGCGCCCAGTTGGCGGTTGTCCTCGCGTTCGCTCAACGCCGCATCCGCAAACGGAAGGCCATCTGTGTCGACCAGTTTGTACTGTTTCAACTGCGCATCCGACGCCGAACCATCCAGCAACGCCCACGGATGCTGATGCCAAAATGGCTCGTCCGGAATAGCTTCAACCTTGTGCGCCGCTTTCAGAACCCAACTCTCGCCCCACGTATTCACGATCCGGTTCTTCGCAGTATCCTCCGTAATGAACGACAGCGGAATTTCGAATATCAGCGCATTGCAGTTCTTGCCCGCGCGCGCATCCTCTCCGTCGTAAACGAAACGGAAATTGCCATCCGCGTCTTTCTTGAACTTGTCGCCCTTCCAGGTCCACGGCCCAGGCGGCAGGTCTTTCTTCATCGTCTTGCCCCACTGCGGTGTGGCAGGGTCGAAGTTGAACAGGTCGTTCCCTTCCAGTTCAAGCAGCGTCTTCGGAATCGGTAGCTCCCGCGCCTCCGTCATGGAGTGCGGTACGTTGTAATATTGCGGCGCGTAGTTGATCGACCGGAAGAACCCCGGCAGATCGTTGAAGAACCCTTCTTCGCGCCCGCCGATATACGCCTTGATTGAGTGGCCATTCGGAGTCTCAGTCGTCTGTACCTGGTTGGTCGCGATCGATAGGTTGAAATCGCCGCCTGGAAATCGAAGGAACGCCAGGTGCGCCTGTCCCCCCGCATCCACCGTCACCCGGATCTCAGCCGAATGCAGAGCCCCGAAATACTTCTCTTTCACCGCGCCGAAATACTTCAGCAGCGTGTCCAGGCTCTCTTCTTCCCCGCCCGGCCAGGTCGCCCTGGGCGCCGCCGACATCCGCACCCTGTACAACATATCGCTATCGAACACGCCAGTATTCGGGACCGACGCCATCGTCAGCGCGATCACCACCTTTTCGCCGCCCGCCGTATCGGCCGACGGAAACCCAAACAGATCGTAAAGATCCGCGGCGCTTACATCAACGTCGGAAAACGCCGAATTTACCGCATTCGGGTCATTGTGGTCTGCCATTTTCTCCTCGTCTCTCGCCCTTTACAGTGAGAACAGGGCGCGAATCGTTTCGATTCTAACTGTTAGGGCGGCAAACGATGAAGAAAACGACAAATAAATCGCGAATAATTAGTGAGACGCCTCACGCAATGCGGCCAGGGCGGATCTGAGCGAGTTCCCTTTGATGTCGTAGTAGAGCCCGTAGTCTCGCCACAACACCTTTCCTTTTCGATCCACAAGCAACACCGCGGACCTTTTTTCGTCCGGGATCTGCAGTGCCTGTTCGAAGGGGCGCTTGTCGATATATACCGCGACCGTATGTTCCCGCTGCTCTTCTTTCGATATACCGTAGCGCATTCCCTTGTTGATGAAATATCGGGCCAGCTTATAGTCCTTCCCGATCGCCGCCACTTCGTAAAATGGAATTCCCGGGTAACCCTTAAATATGTAGGGTGCCGCTTCGAGCCAGCTATCCACTTCGCGCTGGTGATCTTGTTCAAACGCCACGAACACCAGATTCAATTCGCCAGAAAAATCGCCCGGTAGCGACAGTATCTTGTGGTCCAGGTTCTGCGCTTTCAACTCGGGAAACATCGCCTGCTGAGCGTCGCTAACTCCGCCCATCAGCGTTAGGAGAAGGATCGTCGGAACCATCCGGAAAGCCATGCCAGAAAATAGGTACACGCGCCAGTCTAGCAAGGTCATTCCGCTACTCGCACCGCAACGCCTCGATCGGGTCTACCCTCGAAGCGCGCCTCCCTGGCGCCCAGCAAGCCGCGAGCGCCACCATGGCGAACAGCAATCCAACGCCCGCGAGCGTGGCCGGGTCTGTTGCCTCCACCCCAAACAGGAATGCCCCCAGCACTCGGGACAACAGTATCGCCGCGGCGATTCCCGCAAGCACTCCTCCTGCAATCAGCCGGAATCCTTCGGCGAAAATCAGTCCGCGAATCTCGCGCGAGCCTGCCCCCACCGCCGCGCGAATCGCAATCTCCCGGCGCCGCGATGCCACCGAGAGCGAGAGCACTCCATAGATACCCACCAGAGACAAGACGCTGCCAACTACGGAAAATCCCACCAGCAACTGCATGGCGAACGCGCGCGAGGCTACCGAATCGGCGCGAATCTGTTCAAGCGTCCTCACATTCTCAACCGCCGCCGTGGGATCCACCTCACGAATGGTCCGTTCGATTAGCGGTATAAGCGCGTTCGGATCCACCGCAGACCGCACCACCAGATCCTTCGAAAATGCGCTCGCCTGCCACAGCGGAAGATAAACCTCCGGCGCCGCGGCCTGCGTTAGGTCGGTGGTACGGGTGTTCGTTACCACGCCGACAATCTCCCCCGGTGGCCGGCCCTTGCCGTTGTACCAGATCTTCTTCCCAAGGGCTCCCGAATTGGGAAAATAGCGGTCCACAAAAGCCTGATTGACCACGGCAACGCCGAGAGTCTTCCGGTCATCGGTGTCGCGAAAATCACGGCCCGTGGAAATCGAAAGACCCAGCAGCTTGAAATAACCCGGCGTTACTGCTCGCAGCGGCAATGAGATTCTGTCGGTGGCCTTAATCGCCGCCGGTTGGCCCTCGATTTCGACATTCCCCGGCCAGCTGTTTCCCGTCAAAGGTACTCCCCATGCGAAGGCCGCATCCCGCACCCCCGGCAGAGCCGATACCTTCTCCAGTGTCCGATGATGAAAATCGGCCCAGTTCCCCTGCACCGCGGTCACCGTCATCGTCAGGATGTGCGAAGTGTCGTAACCCGACTGCACATTCGATAGATTCACCATGGTCCGGATCAGCAGGCCCGCTCCCACCAGCAACGCTAGCGTGAGTGCGGTTTGAAGCATCGTCACCGCGCGCAAGAGCCGCCTCTCTCCGCGTCCCGCGCTACTTTTTGACCCGCCACTCTTCAACGCATTCGCAGGGTCCAACCCGGATGAGCGCACAGCCGGAACGATTCCCGCCAGCAGCGCGCTCAGCAGCGCCGAACCCAGTCCCCATGCCAACACAGGCCAGCCCGTCGTCACCGCATCCAGGCGCGGAATCGCGTGAACGCCAATCGCCTTGAAGACGCGCACCACTCCCAACGCCAAGCCCACGCCCAGCACTCCGCCCAACAGAGCCAGCAGCAGGCTCTCCGCCGACACCTGCCGAAACAGAGCAAGCCGCCCCACGCCGAGCGCCGCCCGGACCGCATATTCCTGATGCCTTTGCAATCCCCGCACTAGCAGCAAGCCCGCGGCATTCCCGCAAGCGATCAACAACACCAGCGCCGCCGCGCCCAACAGTGGGAAGAGAATCCGTTCCCCATCGCGATTCATCTCTGCCGTCAGCGGCCGCACGTTCGGAACAATTCCCTCGAATTCCCGCTCACCCATCGCTTCCCTTTGAACTATGACCGCGAGTTGAGCTTGAGCCTGTCCGGGCGTCACGCCTCCGCGCAACCTTCCTGCCACATCCCAACCCGGATCCTTCAACCTTTTCGGATCGGGAATGGCCGGCAACCAGAAATCCACCAGCCCATTCACGTTGTAGTTCGGCTCCTGCGCGTCTCCGGGTGAAGGAAGAAACCGCACCCCTTGCGGCATCACGCCAATAATCGCCGGCGGCACCTCCCTATTGCTCATGTGGAACGGTTTCCCGACAATCTGCCGGTCGCCGTGAAACTCTCGCTGCCAAACCTCGTAGCTGAGGATGATGACGGGCGCCGCGTTAGGGCCGCCTTCCGATTCCGAAAAGGCGCGCCCCAAAAGCGGCTGCAAACCGGTCACGCGGAAGTAGTCTCTCGTAACGGCCATTCCTTCGAGCGACTGGCTGCCCTGCGGCCGAATCAGAAAAGTAAATCTCCACGAATACGCCGCCACGGCTTCAAACGCCTTGGCTTCCTTCTGCCATTCCATCCATTGCGACGCCGGCCAACCGCGCCCGCCGTTCAGCTTCTTTCCATCCGCGCGCGCCGGCGGAATCAGAACGATGCGTTCCGGCTGCCGGTACGGGGGCGGCGTCAGAAGCACGCCTTGAACCAGACTGAAAACCGCCGCCGTAGCGCCAATCCCCAGAGCCAGCGTAACCACGGTGAGCACGCTGAACATCGGCTGCTTCATCAGCATGCGAATGGCAAAGCGCAAATCGTTCATCGTTCCGAGCCTCGGGATTTTGACGTCACGTACGGGTTGGGGTTAGCTATCTCCTAAATTTCTTGCAGGTACAAGGGCACCGGCATTCGTAGGCCATCGTCCTGCTCGGGCACCCGCTTCACCGAGGCCACCTCGAACTCTTTTGTGCCTGTCGTGGTCTGAGCGCTCGCAGGCAGTGCCGAATATAAGATACAGATCCCAAGAACAATTGTCTGATTCATCCCCAAGAGCTCCCTGGCAATCCGTCGTAAACCCCGCGCGCATTTTTCCCTGTCGTATTCTTGAGACGTGCTGGAAGACGCGATGCCCAATGATTTCCGGGACGACGTAGAAAGTGTCAACCGCATCCCCTCAGTGCCCACTATCCTGGAAGTTGTTTGCAGTACAACCGGTATGTGCTTCGCCGCGGTCGCCCGAGTCACCAGCGGCCGCTGGATCGCCTGCAGCGTGCTCGACCAGATGGGCTTTGGCCTGAAATCGGGCAGCGAACTGAAAGTCGAGACCACCATCTGTCATGAAATCCTGAACACCAGGGAACTGGTAGTAATTGACCACGCCGCCGAAGACAGCGCTTTCTGCAATCATCCGGCTCCTGCAATGTACGGTTTTCAAAGCTATATATCCGTGCCGATCGTCTTAGCCGATGGCTCATTCTTCGGAACCCTCTGCGCCATCGACCCGTTGCCCGCCCAGTTGAACAAGCCCGGCGTAATCGGCATGTTCCAGCTCTTTGCGGAGCTCATCGCCAAACATCTCAGCTCCCGCAGGAAACTCACCGCCACGGAATTCGCCCTGGAATTGGCCCACAGCGCGATGGAAGGCAACACGGATTGCGTCACCGTCCTCGATGTTGACGGCCGCATGCTTTCCATGAACCGGAACGGCTGCCGCCTCATGGAGGTGGATAACTTCTCTTCGATTGCGAATCATTACTGGTCCAGCTTCTGGCAGGATCCCGAGAACGGCATAGCGCTCGCGGCGCTCGAATCCGCCCGCGCCGGAAACCGGACCTCGTTCAACGGTCCTGGCAGAACGGCGAAGGGCAAGGAAAAATATTGGGATGTCACCGTCAGCCCGATCATCGATTCGGTCGGCAGGCCCCGCCGAATTCTTTCGATCGCGCGCGACATGACGGCGCGGCGCTTGGAGGAGGCGCAATTGCGCGAGACCGCCAAACTCGAAAGCCTCGGCGTACTCGCCGGCGGCATCGCCCACGATTTTAATAATCTCCTCACCGGCATTCTCGGTAATGCCAGCCTCCTCGAAGAATCCGCGAACCCCGTCGATTCCGCCATCGCCGGCCAGATCGTCGAAGCCGCTCAGCGCGCCGCCAATCTCACAAGGCAAATGCTCGCCTATTCCGGCAAGGGCCGCTTCCTGGTGCAGCGCCTAAACCTGTCCACCGCCATCGTCGAAATCCTGAATCTCATCAGGACGGTCCTCGACAAGAAAGTCGAGGTGGTCTTGGCTCTCGATGAAAGCCTGCCACTAATAGAAGCCGACCCCGGCCAAATGCAGCAACTCATCATGAACCTGATCATCAACGCTTCGGAGTCGATGAACGGGAAGGAAGGCAAGGTGGCCGTTTCAACCTGCGTAGTCGACGTAGATCCAGTATTTCTCGCCCAGACTTTCCGTTCCGTCGAACCATCGCTCACAGTCGGCCCTTACGTCAAGTTCGAAGTGCATGACACGGGTTCGGGCATGAGCGAAGAGGTGCTCTCGAAAATCTTCGACCCATTCTTCACCACCAAATTCACGGGCCGTGGCCTGGGCCTCGCGGCCGTTTCCGGAATCTTGCGCGGACATCTGGGCGCCGTGCGCGTCTACAGTCATCCCGGGCAGGGAACGACATTCAAGGTCTTTCTGCCTGTCGCCAGGGAACTCCCGCCGGTACCCGCGCTCGCCCCGCCCATCCGTGCTACCCCGCTGCTCAAAGGGTGGGGAACCATCCTCCTCGCCGACGATGAGGACACCGTTCGCAACGTTGGGAAAACGTCTTTGCAACGATTCGGCTTCGACATTTTGCTCGCGGAGAACGGTGAGAAGGCGGTTGCTCTGTTCAAGGAAAATCGCGAAACGATCCGGCTGATTGTCCTCGATCTGACCATGCCGGTCATGGGCGGCGAGGAGGCTTTGACGCTCCTACGGGAAATCGACCCGCAGGTTCCGATCCTTCTTTCCAGCGGATACAATCAGGTCGAAATTATCCGCCGCTTTACGACGCAAAGCATCTCCGGCTTTATCCAGAAGCCTTACACGGTAACCCAACTAAATGAGGCCGTTGCGATCGCATTGCCCGATTCCGTGCCCGCGCATCCCTAAGCTGGCTAACTACTGTAGGAAGTGAGATTCCCGAGGATTAGTTATGAATCACTGAACAAACGCGCCGCCAGCGCAGCCCCTCGACCAATTTCTCGCCGCGTATCGCCACGCTCAAATCATTTTCAATACTAAGTGCGATGGACTCGAGAGCGAGATTCTGCGGCTACGACGAAATACGGGATCAAGGAGTCCTTCTTCCTCGACACCACTTTGCCCACAGTCCGCCGCATGGCCAGCGAGGTTGCTCTTGGCGAGGACGAGGGTCTGCCCAGGGCTTGCGTCGTCAACTGCGACAGCCTGAGGATGGTTCCCCGTGCCTCGTTGACGAAACGCGCAGGCATCCTTGCTCCCGAACGGGAGGCCGAAGTAAGAAGGGCCGTGGGCGCAGCGCTGGGATGGCGCGAGTTAACGGATCTCGAATAACGGGGGCTCTCAGGAATTTTCTTAGCCGGTGGCGGCGAACTCCAAGGCCCGAACCTGCGCGCAGGCCGATGTTATTCTAATAAATCCGCTGTATCGCGCCAGTGAGTTTTTGCTATGAAGATATCTCGGTCCTCACGTTTGGTTTGGCTGGTTGCTTTCGCCTGTACCACCCAATTGCATGCGGCAGCCGTGACGGTTAGCGACAACGGCAATTCCTGGACGCTGGACAACGGGATCGTCAAGGCGACCGTTAATAAAGACAGCGGGTCGATGCCGTCGCTGATCTATCACGGAATGCAGATGTTGGCGGCCAGCGGCGGAACATGGGAGCACAATCCGCAGGGAGCCCCGACGGTGACCAACACGATCCGGATCGATCCTGCCACCAATGGCGGCACGCGGGCAGAGGTTTCGATCAAGGGTTTCTCGGGCGGCACGTTTATGATGACTCGCGGCGCTCCGGGCGGCGGCACGCTCTGCGATATCGAGATTCGCTACTCCTTGGGCCAAGGCGACAGCGGCATTTATGTCTACTCGATCCTCAGCCACCCGGCGTCCTACCCGGCGGCTGGCGTGGGAGCGGAGGACCGCTACATCACCCGGCTGAATCAGGAGTTCGACTGGATCACCGTGGACAAAGACCGCAATATGCTGGAAGCCGCACCCACGGACTGGGGCACCGGCGTGGTGGTCCACGCGAAAGAACAGCGCATTATGAGCAAGGGGGTGTACAAGAACTCCGTCGAGCATAAGTACAGCTATTCGGGCATGCAGGGCTACACGAAGGCTTATGGCTGGTCGAGCACGAAGAACCATGTGGGCATGTGGTTCATCAACCCGACGATCGAGTACCTGAGCGGAGGACCGACCCGGCTGGACCTGGATGCGCACTTTGGGGACAACGGGAATCCGGAGCCGATCATTCTCGATTACTGGCACAGCGGCCACTACAGCGGCGCTCCGGCCCCGATCGCCGCGGGCGAGGAGTGGACCAAGGTAGTAGGGCCGATCTTTGTGTATGCGAACTCGCTGGACAAGCCGAAGCCTGTTACGCAGGCTGAGCTAGACACGCTGGCGGCTACAGCGGGGAACCCGACCGTGCCGGCGAGTTGGACGGCGAACGCGAACGCGTTGTGGGTGGACGCCACGGCTCGGGCGAAGAAGGAAAATGCGAAGTGGCCATACGACTGGGTGAAGGGCGTGGACTATACACCTTTGGCCGAGCGCGGCAGTGTGACCGGGCGGATCGCGCTGGTAGATCCGCTGGCGCCGAAGGGGAGTTCGAAGAAGCTGCCGAAACTGATGGTGGGGCTGACGCATCCGGACTTCGAGGCTCGTGAGGGCAGTCAGGCGGGCGGTCCTGGCCGGGGAAATACAGGGCCCGGAAGCTGGATGCATGACGCGCGGTTTTACCAGTTCTTCAACGATGGCTCTGACGACGGCAAGTTCAGCATTACGAAGATTCGGCCTGGGACTTATACGCTGCACGCCTGGGCGGATGGTGTTCTCGGTGAGTATTCGAAGGCGAACGTCACGATTGAGGCGGGCAAAACGGCAGACCTGGGTACGCTGACGTGGACGCCGGTGCGCTTCGGCGCGCAGGTATGGGAGATCGGCTATCCCGACCGCTCCGCCGAAGAGTTCTTCAAGGGCGATGGCCAGAACTACTGGCTGTGGGGTTGGAACTTGCGCTATGCCCTGCTCTTTCCGAATGATCTGACGTTCACGGTGGGTAAGAGCGACTGGCATAAGGACTGGTTCTTTGAAGAAGTGCCGCATGCGACGAATCTGGCATTTGTGAATCCGGACGCGAAAGACCCGGCTAACCAACGCTTCGGCTGGGTGAAATCCGAGTCGTTGGAGCAGTATCCGCAAACCGATCAGCACGGTCCATGGGCGGTTTACGGACGCGGACGGGAGACCGTCTGGACCATCAAATTCAACATGGCGAAGCAGGGGCAGGGAAGAGCCGCGTTGCGTGTGGGTCTGGCGGGCGTGAACGGGATGCGTGGAGGGCTGGCGGTGACGGTGAACGGACAGAGCGCCGGCGCGATCGGCGGCGGCAGCGATGTGGATAATGCGCCGCTGAGAAACACCGATGCCATTCGCTACAACACCGACCGGGGCCTATGGCAAGAACGGACGCTGAAGTTCGACGCCGCGCTGCTTCAGCCGGGAGAGAATACGATGACCTTTACCGTGCCGGCTGGGGATCTGCAAACCGGCGTGGTCTGGGACTATCTGCGCCTGGAGATGGACGAGAAGGCTCGATTGGACAATTGATCCCAAACCGCGGATCGGAGAAAGAGCTTTGGATTTCTTGCCCCTCCACAAACATAAGACCGCCTTCCGCGCATCTTTAACGGCGGCAAAATAAAGCTGAGGGAGAGGAAATCTGACGCCGCTGAGGCAAGTCCGAACCGACGACGCCACCGAAACTTTCTTACGTTGTCCAAGCGAGGAGAACTTT
>Ga0302326_10017367_pt1 | contig 15014 bp, 10 predicted proteins | sample Palsa_T0_3_FD_202264 | JGI IMG/M metagenome (GOLD analysis project Ga0302326, IMG submission 202264) | Peat permafrost microbial communities from Stordalen Mire near Abisko, Sweden - Palsa_T0_3 | ecosystem: Environmental > Terrestrial > Soil > Palsa > Peat permafrost | place: Sweden: Abisko... | reverse complement strand
CGTCTTACTCCGGACATGGCAAGAGCTACTTTCTCCGCGACCTAATCCTGAAAGTCATCACCGGCGAGGCCGCATGGGTGTCGACTGACCGCGCCGCTGTGCGGCGGGCCATCATTATCAAGACCGCCGCTTTTTCACTCATTGCGCTGGTCTCCGCCGGCATATTGGCTGCCTGGTTCACTAGCTACAAGCGCAACAGCGCGCTGATCGAGCAAACAGAGATCGCCGACAAGAAATTTCTCGCGGACGCGGGCCCCTATGCGAAAGAGACTCTCATTGGCGACCGAGATCTGCACAAGATTCTCCCGCTCCTGCAAGAGCTTCGCAACATGCCCGCCGGATATGCGGTCCGCCACGCAGCAACGCCTTGGGCCGCCGGGTTTGGACTGAGCCAGCGCGAGCGCTTGGAATCATCCTCCGAGAACGCCTACCGAATCGCTTTGGAACGACTGTTCCGTCCACGTCTGCTTTTTCGTTTGGAGGAGCAGCTTGACGCCAAAGTTAGCGATCCTGGCTTCGTCTATGAGGCATTGAAGGTCTACATGATGCTTGGGGGACTCCATCCGGCAAATCCCGAGTTGATAAAGTCTTGGCTGCGGCGCGATTGGGCCGAGAATCTCTATCCCGGTCCTTCGAATGCCGAGGGCCGCAAGGTACTAGAGGATCATCTTGATGCCCTGCTCGACCTTGAGACGGGTTCACCACTTATTGAACTTAACGGTCGCTTGATTGAAGAAAGCCAGAAGGCCCTTGCCCGACTCAGCATAGCGCAGAGGGCTTACGAACTCCTCAAATCGCAGGCGCGAACTTCCACGGCTGGAGATTGGATCGCTGCGCGAAAAGGCGGGCCGGACGTCACTCGCGTCTTCGAGGCTTCTGGTGATCAGACGCTTGACAGCGTTAGTGTACCAGAATTTTATACATATGCTGGCTTTCAGCAAGATTTTATCGACCGCCTCGCTGACATTGCCGATCGCCTCAAGCGTGACCGGTGGGTGCTGGGCGCAGCCGGTGACCAGCCCGCACTATCCGAACAGTTCGATAGTCTTCCGGACGATCTTCTTGCTCTTTACACGCAAGACTACATCTCAACGTGGCAAGCTGCGCTGGACAAGCTCCGACTGCGCAAGTTGACGGGTGACAAGCCGCAATACATCGCCTTGAGCGCCATATCGGCGCCGACCTCGCCTCTCACGCAACTGATCGAATCCATCCGTGCGGAAACGATGTTGACGCACGAGCGGAAGAACGCTTCAAAACCCACGAGTTCCAGCGCTCCGGCCAAGCCTACGATCGCGCCGCCGGCCGCAATACTTTTCAAGACTCGGGATCCGGGCGCTGAGATTGATGCCGCGTTCAGGCCTTATCAGGTCTTACTTGAGGGCGAGCCCCCGCGTCGGCCGATCGACGACCTCGTTGGAACGCTAAACGAAATCACGCAAGGCCTGATCTTGGCTGCGACGACGCCCTCGCAAGTTCCACGAGCGGTAGCGTCTCTGCAGGATTCTGTATCAAAGCTCAGAAGCAGCGCTGCGCGGTTTCCAAAGCCATTCTCCGAAATGTTGCTGAATCTCGCGGGCGACGTCGAGCGCGAAGTCGCATTGTCGAGTGCGGGACAGTTACAGGTTGCGCTACGCGACCAAGTCACCCCGGTGTGCCAGCAGGCCATTTCCAATCGATATCCGTTTGTCCGCGGAAGCAGCAGCGACCTGCCCCTCGCCGACTTCTCCAAACTATTTGGAACCGGCGGCGTCATGGACTCGTTCTTCAAGCAGTATCTGGATGCCCATGCCGATCGCTCGAAGCCGCAATGGACATGGCGCCAAAACACCGAATTGGCGCGCACATTATCGCTCGACACGTTGCAGTCATTTCAGCGTGCATCCGAGATTCGCGATGCCTTTTTTCAGACCGGCGGCAACGTCCCGATGGTGCAGTTGACGGTAAAGCCTGCGTTCGTTTCCGAGGCAAGCGTTACGCTTGAAATCGGTGGGACTGTCATTGCGAGTCCAACGGCGGCGCCGAATAACTTCGGCGGCAACGTCCAACCGCAGCAGTCCGCCGCGGCGCCTGCGGTTCTGGTCCAATGGCCGGGCGCGGCGCTCCGTGCAGCAATATCTACGGCAGGGGGCGGAGGCGGCGCACCATCCGTGCTTGAACGAGCGGGGCCGTGGTCGCTGTTTCGGCTGCTTGAGGCCGGCGGCGTCTCGGTGAAGGGGGAGGTCGCGACCGCAAGTTTCGCCGTCGGCGGATCGGTATTGCAATACAAATTCACCTCCGCAGCAAGCCAAAATCCGTTGAATTTAGCGATCCTAAGGGCATTCAAATGTCCGAGCGGGATCTAGATCAGTCATGCGATGCAGCTTGTTCGGAAAGCTTTCCGCCAAACGTGACTTTATCGCACATTCTGTACCTCGCGATTTCTTGAATGTGTGGGAACCGTGGATGCAAGCTTGCGTTTCGGCAAGTCGAGACGGCCTAGGGGATTTTTGGCTAAAGGCTTACCTTACAGCGCCAATCTGGCGTTTCTGGCTTGGGGCGGACATTTGCGGAGCGACAGTCCTCGGGGCGCTGATGTCTTCGCTGGATGGTCTGGGTCGCTATTATCCGCTGACGCTGTTGGCTTATGCAACTCCAGAGAACTCGATTGCGCCGCCCGATATTGATGCGCACGATCATTGGTTCACGACTGCGGAAGAGTTCCTGCTCTCAACACTCGACAAAGAGGCTAGCTTCGAAGCGATCACCAGCAAGCTTGATCAACTCCCGGCGCCGATCCACCAAACGTCAGAGACGACGCCGGAAGGACTATTGATTCTTAAGGACGGCATAGTCGGCGGTCCATTAGGTAATATGTCGTTTGCCGATCTGTTTGCGGCGCTTCGCACCGCCAATTATTCGAGCATATATACTGGGGCGAGTTTTTGGTGGACCATTGGCGGTGGCGACTGTCAGCCGGTCGGATTTTGTTGCCGACGAATGCCCGAGCCGTTTCTGTTTGCGAACATGCTAACAGGCCGAATCGACTCCGCAGCCCCGTAAAAGTGCTTGGGGATTCGAGATGCGAAAGTCACAAATGCCGTTCGAGACCGGCGCCGCTACGCACGTTGGCAAAGTGCGCCTACGAAACGAAGACAGTTATTTCACCCGGCCTGAAAGTGGTATCTGGGCCGTAGCCGACGGCATGGGCGGCCACGAGGCCGGCGATTTGGCAAGTCAAACTGTGATCGAAGTGCTCAAGTCGATACAAACGCCCTCCTCGGCCGGTGAGCTGTTGTCTTTTTGCAAGAGCCGTATTTTCGAAGCCAATTCACGTCTTAAAGAGATGGGTCAGCAGCGCGGCGGCGTCATCATTGGGACGACGGTCACTGTGCTGCTTACGTTCGACCGCTACTTTGCTTGCCTGTGGGCCGGCGACAGTAGGATGTATATCGTTCGACAAGGCAGCATCTCCCAGGTCTCGCGCGATCACACCGAGGTACAGGACCTTCTCACGGATGGAACCATCACTCCCGGGGAGGCTGAGACGTGGGTCAGTAGTAACGTAATTACTCGTGCCATAGGAGTCATCGCGTCACCAGAGTTGGAGGTGGCTACCGGTGTGCTTCACCCAGGCGATGTATTTGTCATATGCACTGACGGCCTAACCCGGCACCTCGAGGATGATGAAATTATGCGACACACCACGGCGTATGTGTCACAGGAGGCATGCGACCGCATGATCATGCTCACGCTCGAACGCGGCGCCGTTGATAATGTGACGATTATTGTCGTGCGCTACGACCCAGAGCGCGCGCTGCGTTCGGAGGCAGACGCGAACCCGCCGACCATTTCAGAGTAGCTCATGAACTCGGACACTTCGCAAACGGTTTTTATGCGGCCCCGATTGCCTCCGGGCACGCGCCTCAATGGAATTTATGAGATTGATTATCCCATCGGACTGGGAGGAATGGGAGAAATCTATAAAGGCCACCTGATCGAAACTGGCGATTCCGTAGCTATCAAGATGATGCTGCCGGAGATGTCCTTGAACGAAGCAGCTTTTACGCTGTTTCGTAAAGAGGCATCGGCGCTGCACCATATCCAACACGATGCCGTCGTGCGTTATTACGTTTTTACCATCGAGCCAGTGCTTCGGCAGCCCTACCTCGCTATGGAATTCGTCGATGGAAAAACACTAACCGATATACTCGACGAAGGCCCTTTGTCGTTCGAGGCGGTTTGGGCTCTGTTGCACCGTCTCGCTTCCGGCCTCCAGGCGGCTCATCAGCACGGTATCGTTCACCGTGACATCTCGCCAGACAATATCATCCTGCCGAACAATGACGTCACGGGTGCGAAAATCATTGATTTCGGGATCGCGCGCACGACCCAGCACGGCACTGTGATCGGCAGCGGATTTGCCGGTAAATTCAATTATGTGTCGCCGGAGCAACTCGGTCTGTTCGGTGGCGATGTAACCGCCAAATCCGACATATACAGCCTAGGGCTAGTAATGGCTCAGGCGATTACCGGCAAAGCCCTCGACATGGGTGGTAGCCAACTCGAAATCATCGAGAAGCGCCGCACGGTGCCCGGGCTCGCCGCGATTGACATGAGGTTGCGCCCGCTACTGCAACAAATGCTGCAACCCGATCCCGCTCAACGCCCTCATTCGATGGCCGCCGTGGCAGAGTGGTCCCCCCGATCGACGCCGAACGAGCGCCCCGGGCGCGCGGTCGCCGAAATTGGTGCTGCGGCCGAACGCGCCGGGCCGAGACGTTACGGCCGGACCGCCCGGCACTGGAGGTTAGTTGCTTCCGGCCTTCTTTCGATCGCTCTGATATGCGGGTGCGGAGCCGCTTTCTATTTCTATGCCAAGCGAACGGCTGGGTCACCGACACCGCCGCGAGCAACAGCGGATAACTCTCACCCTGCGCCCGAGAAGATTGAGCCCAAAGCTCTTGCACCTCCATTAGGCGCGTCTGTGGCGGCGAAAATTAGAAGCTATATTCAGCAATACGACGGTGGAAATTGTTTCTTTGTAGCGCCGGTCGCTATCAGTGAACGTGCCGCAGCAATCGAGGGCTTTGGCTCTTCGACTGAACCGTTTCATTTATTCGACGCTGCGTTTCAGCGACAAATCGGATTTGAAGCCAACATTGGTGTTCGTCAGGTCACCGAACAACAATGTCCAGCAGTTGCCTTTCTGGCTCGGTTGCGAGCTGAGAATGAGCATGCCCCGCACCTCGACATCGATCAGGACGATTTGCGCAATGGCAGCGTGCTCAACGGGATGGTTGATCGTTACGGCGAACGCCAAGTAGCTCTTCTTCTCGTTTCCGACACTGGCACCGTGCAGAACGTCACAAATCTTCTAAAACCAGGCATGGATTCCAAAACATTTAACATCGGAATTAAGCGCGCCGAGGGCATCACCGGCCGCCAACCGCAGCTCTTGATTGCCGTAGCAAGTGCGTCACCCATCGGCGCTCTTCAGCCCGGTGAGCCCACCAAGTCTGACCAGTTCTTTGGACGGGTGTTGAGCGACGCGGGAAATTTGGGAATACCTCTGAGCGCTGTGGCGCGATATTTCATTTTGGAAAAGTGAACGCGATTTGTCGGCAGATGCCCGGCAGCGCTTAAGCTACCTGATCACATAGAATTTTACGTCAAAGGACCAGTGCGCCTCCTGTAATGGATCGTTGCCTGTCTTATTCGGAATCCGCAATTCGTTTGCGATTTTGGTTAAATAGTCGGCCATCGAAGCACTCCCTAGCAAGGAGCTCGGCACGTCCGGCAAATCCACCAATTGTACCGGACGTTCGCTGAGAAGGGCGACTACCATTGCGGTGCCGGCGGGAGGTGAGGCGATTAATTCAAATCCGAAATAAGGGTTTTGCCGGTCGGGGATCTGAAGCGCTCCCCCATGCCGGAGATAATTTGAGTTCTCCCGAACGCCGCCTGGCGCCAGGAGAGACATCGGGTTTGGATATATTTGGACAAGCTTGCCGCTCGCATCGACGTCAATGAGAATCAGATAACCTGCCTTGTGACTGGAAACCTGAAATGACACCTCGGTGCCGATCGCGATATTGGCTCCCGGCAGGATTCGCATCGAAAGCCCCGCGGCATTCGGAATCTTCGTTTCGCTCGAAAGCATCGCGGGATTCTGCGGGGTCGAATAAGCGCCGCTCTCCGGTTTCTTCGGAAAGGGGGCTAAATCGTTGGATGCGGGACGTGACGACGCGGGCATATCTGGCACCGGAACGGAACTTGAAGGGGGTGCGAGAGCCGGCGTCAGGAGCAGAGGAGCCGGCGTCTTATCATCACCGGTCGGTTGCGGCGCCGTGGCAGGGACCGCGGGCGTCGACGAAGGCAATGCAGGCGTGAGAAGTGGGGTGGGTGCCGCAACTGTGCCGGATGGTTGGGGGACGGGTGACGAATTATCCGTTCCGGGCGGCGAAGATGGCGTGCCAATAATTCGCACGCCACGGGTATCTTCGTCTCGCGTGTTTTGACTTTGAGCTTTACCGCAAACTGCGAAAACAACTGCGACGGCTACGACGAGAGCGGTGGCGTCGCTCCCAATCCGCTTTGAAGAGGGGAACAATTTCCTTTTCCTCAAGGCGCGGTAAAAAGGCCAGCAGAACCGATCCGCGCGTCCGCCGGTGCGTGGCGATCGATTATATCAATTATTTGCACTGCAGCTCGTCGCTTATCTACGTCCTGCAGCGCTTGCTCAAGGGCCGTCATGCGTTGTTGCGACGTGATGGCGATGAGTTGATCGCTGCCAAAGGGCTTGCGAACGCGCACTGGAAAATTGTAGCTGGAATTGCGAAGCACGTGAGGGTCGGAACCGATTGGGTAGAGCATCTCAACCGTTCCATCGCCAGCAATATTGAGAAGTATCAAGGCTCGCCCAGCAACGTCGGTGATTTCGATGTGGACGAGGCTATCACTGCGATGCAAGCTGTCGTTAGGAGTCACCTTGATCGGCTGGGGCGTTTTGCCCGCCATAAGTTTCAGATAGCGAATTGCCATTGCGCGATCGATAACGCTTGGTAGATCGGTCGGATCGACGCCATATGCGATGACATCCCCCCAAGCAAGAACGTCGTGCGATGTTGGATCCCAAATTAAATCGGGATGGTCGACCGGCGGAACGATTTGAAAAGTTGCTTGTTGCCCTTTAATCCCGACAAAATGCGCGGCGTTACCATCCAATGACGCGATTTTGATCGGTCGGTCGTCGCGGCGCGACTGTGGCGCGGCTAAAAGAGGTGCATCGGGCAACGGACGCGGCGTGGCCGCTTCCGCTGAGCGAACCAATTGAAAGACGACTTCAGTATTCGGATCTGCGTTGGAAGGAGCTGTTGTGACCACATTCTGGCGTTCGTTCGAAAGCTGGTACACTACTTGACGCACATTCCCAAACAGCTCCTTTAGCGTAGTCGCGCCGTCACCGCGCGTATCCGCATTGCCTTCAATTACGCGGGCAACCGCGTAGCTCAATGCGCCGCGGTACCCGGCAATCCCGGGGATTTCAACTTCCGGTGCTTTTGTCTTACGATCTACCGCCGCAAGAAATGCGGTCCGCTCGAAACTCACTTCCGTCAGGAGTTCGTCCGAAGCCGTCGTCACTGGCTTGAGCAAATCTGCGGACAATCTATAACTCGGCACCTGTCGGAAGCTCATCTCCTCCGAGCGTGGGTCAAGATCGCGAGTCATCCCGCCGCCGAAACAGGTATCGGCAATGAAAAGCACATGTGCTCCCCGTGACTCAAATTGTTTGATGAAATGATTAAACTCCGCACCGAGGATGCGTTGCTGGGAACCGCCCGCCGAATCCTCGAAGCCGGGAAGTAGGAATACGTTCTCGACGCCATCGGGCTGGGTCCCCTTCACGCGTTCAGGCTCTTGCGCGCCATGTCCGGCGAGCGAAAGAATAACCAGGTCACGCGGACCGGCACGCTCAAGCAGGCCATCGATCGACAAGAGGACCGACGAACGATCCGCTTTGGCATTAATCAGAGCGGTGACATCCTGGACTCCACTTCTTCGCAGAGAATTTTCGATATCCCTCGCGTCAGCAACGGCTCCTTTTAAGGCTCGAACATGACGGTAGGCATCGATGCCTATGACCAGCGCGCGAACCTCGCCGCCATAGGGACTGCGTAACGTCCCGATTACGCCAGGCGCGGCTCCCGCACGTATTGGTTCGGGCGCTGTCGCAATCGCCGCCAAAAATATAATTGAAACCCAAACTTTTGAGTACATAGCGGGTCGGCCATCCGTTGGTATCATTCCCGCCGCCATTCGACCCGTCGGTTAAGCGCGTAAATGTCTTCTTCACTAAGTCCAGACGTGTCGGATAGATGCATGGGGTCGTTGGCACCCCTGCCATCGGTGTCGATGGGAATCGTCATTCCATTTTCCCGAAGAAAAGAAGCAAGAGTTTGAGCCCGATCGCGCGACAATTTCATGTTAAATTCCGCAGTGCCGCGAACATCGGTGTGCCCGACGAGCAGAATGCGTGATGGCTTTTGCTCCTCCAAAACGCTGAGCAATTCGCGCGCTGCATCTTGCCCAACACTAGTAAAGGTTGCCGTCCGATATTCGAAAGTAACCGGGACCGGTATGGAGTGCGCAACGATGCCGCGTACCGATCGCGAATAGACCCCCCCAAGCGTTCCGTCGCGTTGGTCTTTCGCCGTCTTTACAAACTTCCTTCCTTCCGCGGATCCGACGCCATTGGCGGCAAGAAGGCGGGCCTCTGCTGACCGCCCGATAAGTCCCTCGATCTCGAATTTGGACGGGGCAATGGGTGTAAGAGTCTCGTTCTTGATAATCTCGATGGCCAGATCGTAGGCCTGTGCCGCTTCAACGAATCGCCGTTCGCCAAACCTCACCTCGCCCATGGTTGCGGAAGCCTGCCACATCACCTCGGGCGACTGCGCGGCCGAGAGCAATCGATCGTAATCCGCAACAGGACGACCGCGAGCCATCATCAGTTGCACGACATTGAGACGCAAGGCAGCGAGTCGTCGCTGCACTGCTACCTGATACCGGCCACAATCGGCGCTTATGGCAATCCTGTCGACGAGCTTCTGCGCGACACCTTCATCCCCCGAGTCAATCGAGCGATTGAATTCGTCCAGTAGAGGTTGGCAATCTTCGGCAAGCACTGCCGCTGGCAGAAGGAACGCTCCGGGCGCAGCGGAAGCAAGAATCAGAAGCAGTCTAAGAAAATGACGCATCGGATTTCGCACCATGCTTCATCGCACACAGCAACGTAAACAGCCCTTATGAAACGCCTTTCACTTTCAATTATAGGACTTCGGGAGAAACCGACAAGTCTGGCGCGGGCAGTCCGCCGTCGGTGGCACAAGTATCCACGTTTTGCTCGCCGCAAAGGGCGTAAGAGAGCCAAAAGCGAGCAACAGCTGATTTTCCGTTATGCGCGTCGTCCCTGCCGATATGGCGGACGATGGTTAAGGAAGTTTATTTTGCTCGCGAAAGCCGCGCCTTCGCGCTTCTTCAGATGCTATTGCTTGCGAGGGCGTGCCTTCGACTTAGGCTGCAGACCTTTAACCGTCGGCTCAGCCCTCTCCGGCGGCGAGGCAATATCCGCCACCACACTGGTATCGTTTACCAGGGCGCGAAACCGGACCGGCTGGTAGCCTCGTGCCAAAAGCGACGCAAGCGGGTACACATTACGACAAACCCGGCCATTACAAGCACCTGGCGAAGATTCCATAACTTCGACCATGTGACTAGCCGTAAATCGTAAGAATAGCATCACATGAGAACCAGGCTTGTCGAACGCGTCGCCCGCGCGCAAATCCGTTGGGTCCTTTACCGGTTGCGAAATTGCGGGAATCGCAGCTGTCGTGAAATGCGTTGCCAAGCCCCAGGCGGCACTGACGAAAGCGGAGCAGTCGACGCCGGTCGCGTCACTGCGAGGCGCATTGTGCGTGCAGATGTTGCCCGCAAGTACACCACGGTCAATCTTGCCGCGAATCACATCGAGCGAACCGTGGCACCCCCAACAATAAGGAATACCGCGCACCTGCTGTCCGAGCTTTCCCTGCAGGTAAGAGGGTCGTCGAATGCGGCCGCCAAAGCCGGTACACACGGTATCCGGGTCGCTGCCATACGCGGCCGCATTGACTTGCCACTGGATGCCTTCAAACGCAAAGGCTGTTTCGACGACCCGCTGTCGGGTGAGCGGTCGGACTGCCGTGATAGGAGTATGCGCCCATGTCGCCAACGGCGTCGCGGGACCATCCATACGTACATCGATAACTTTGGAATCTGCAACCGGTCGGAATCCAACTCCTAGTACTTCGACGCCACCGCTTTGGGTACGAAGAAAGTAGACGTCACCGTCCACCGACACCGTTACGAAACGACGCGACAGCGGAACATTGCTGAGCGGCAATTCGTAGATTCCCTCAAGCACTCCTGCAGATGAGTAACGCGCAATGAAAGCAGCGGCGGTCCCGCCTGAAACGGCAATGTTTTCGGCGAACACAAACATGTGTCCACCACGGTCGATTTCCAGAAATTCGACGGCGCCTAACCGACCGCGCACCCTAATGGAAAGCCTCTCCATCGGAGCGCCGTCCGCTTCATTCTGTCGACGGATTTCGATTTGCGCGCCCGAATGATCACCTTCCGGAACAACGTCGACGACCACCGATCCGGCGCCACGCGACGCCACGTACTGACGCGGCCGCGGTTCGGGCTTGAGGCTTTTCGCGGCTCGGGTGTTCTGGTCGAGTAAGTCGGCCGCATCCCCTGGATTCACCGAACCCATCTGGGCGAATGCCGACATAGCTGTTTTGTCATCGGCGGCGCGAGTATTGACCTCTTCCAGCCCGCGAAACGAAGTGCTGTCATTGCCGGCTCGCGCCTGCAAGGTATGAACCGAGCCATCCCATATGAGAATGTCTGACTTCCGCACAATCAGATCGGTTGGTTGCAATTGATCTGGAAATTCAAGGATGCGGGGTTCCGCTGATGGCGCTTTTGGATCGAATCCCAAAATTCGCCCGTTAATCTGATCGAGCAGGTAGATTTCGCCATTCTCGTCAGTTGTCAGCGCTTGCGGCCCGTCAATTTCAGTATCCTCGCTGGATGCTACAATGCCGACCGCATTTTGACCGCTGCCGGAGGCAAACTGTTTCACAACAGTATCGGCGGCCCCAGCCTCGCGTTGCGAAGCTAGAGCAACGATCAATCCGAGCGCGCAGGTAGCGAATTTCAATTTGGGCCACATGGCATTTCCTTTGAAAAGATGCCACAATCAAAACGTAGCACAGTTGAAAACCGGAAGACAATTGGCTGCCGAAATGGAAATTGGTGGACAATACTTGGGTTGGTAGTATGCGCCAAATTGTTCTCGGTTTTTTAAGTTCTATTCCGTTGCTGATCATCGGCTGCGCCGGCTACTTCTCACTTGCTAATGATTCCTCCGCCGAGCTCTCGGTCGGTGGGCTGGTTTTTACTAAGTCCGAACAAGTGGCGCTGGAATCCGAGAATCTGAGAATCTCGCCCGATATCGTCACCGTGCAATATCGATTCTTAAATCGAACTTCAAAGGCCATCACGCTAACGATCGCGTTTCCACTGCCCGATATCGATGTGTCAGAAAGTGAAAACTATTCGATTCCTCACAACAATTCGACGAATTTCCTCGGCTTCAAAACAAAGGTGGACGGAAGGCCTGTCAATTTTAGTATTCATCAGCGTGCGTTCCTAGGGACCAAAGACGTAAGTGAGGTGCTACGGAGCGCTGGGGTACCGCTTTTACCGATCGGGCCGGAGCAGACCCGCTTAGCCGACGTACCGGAGGCAACACGTGACCTACTGATCCCGCAAGGCCTGCTGTTGCAAAACGGGACCGACGACCTCGGACGACAACGCTATGAAGGCGCATGGACTGTCAAGACGGCAGCGATCCGGAAACAAACGTTCGAGCCCAACCGGCCGGTTATTGTAGAACACCGTTACCACACCAGCCTCGGTATGAGCTTCGATACCGTGCTTCGCAAAGGGCTCCGTCAAAACAAAGCTATGGCGGCCGAGATTGAGCGTTATCGCAAAGATTACTGCGTCGGGGATGCTTTCCTAGCGGGGTTGGACGACCTCGCGGCCGCGGAAGAAGGTAATAAGGTGAAGCTTCAGGAGCGACGAATCAGCTACGCATTGAAAACCGGCGCTAATTGGGCTGGTCCGATTAAGGATTTTAGGCTGACGGTCGATAAGCAGAAGTCGGATCGGTTGATCAGCTTCTGCGCTGACCAAGTTAAGACTATTTCACCGACGCTGGTAGAGTTCACAGCGAGTGATTTCACGCCAGAAAAGGATCTGAAAATTCTCATCGTAGGCAGGTTTTAGGCGAGATTGCCTTCCGGCTCCAAAAGAGTCAGAAAGGTTACTGATATGTTGCGGACCAAAACGTACTGCCTCCCGCAAGAACGGAAGCACCGCGCTTCACACCCATCCATCGCGCGTTGAGAATTGGCGGAACCCGCATCTATTGCCCGCGCCCGCTGTTTTATGGCCGGGAGTGATGCTCCCCCCCGCGAATAGCATTGCGCGATTTACAAGTGATGACATAGCGCCGCCGGTCGCTGGCTTCTTCTCCGAGGCTCGGTCGACCGCCCGCAGCAGGCCCTGCCACCCAGCAAGCTGGTGCGGGCCTGCTTCAGCTTCCCGACGAAACGCGAAAGCTTTCGACGGTCAAACACGCGCGAAGCCGTTTACCATACTCGCCCCCGCGCCAGCTTGTGCCCGAGGAGCTGCGCATGTCTGCCTTCTTCCGATTTGCGCGTCGCGATGCTGCACTCGTAAAAACCCTTGCCAACTCGAAGCTGTCTACACGTGGCCCGAAGCGTACCTGCCCTACGGATCTGTTAGGAGCGGTGTGTACGCCGACCGGGTCGACGGTGGTTCATCGCTCACAATCTGGGTTCACGGCCTCAATCGCGGCAACCCGCTTTGCCAGGGCTTGCTCCAACCGGGAACGCGTGCTCGCGGAGATCGCTCGCGCGAAAGTACGAGCCGTCCCACTCTATAAGCGGATAGCTCGTCGGTCCCGAATAGCCTCTAAATTGGTGATTACCGTTTTTTGTAATCCTTCCAGTTCAAAACTGCAGCGAAAATTCATGCGCGTGACCATGGTGTTTAACAAGGTACGCTTGCTCACCGTTTTGCTTGATCATCGCCATCATTCTTATCAATCGAGTTCCCGTTCAGCGAGTAAACCGCTCGATAGGCATTTACCAATCCTGCGGCCGTGGGATGCCGGCCGTTTTCCGACCGCGTGGCGGAGGCCATCAGAATGGCGCGAATATCCTTGGGGTTGAGCGACGGCTTGCTTTCGAGCAACAGCGCCACCACGCCGCTCACATGTGCGGCGGCAACCGACGTGCCCGTGGTGATCTGATAAGATTCGGCCGGGGCGGCTGCGATAATGTCGACCCCGGGGGCGGCAATCGCGATATATTCGCCGCGGTTGGACATGTTGAACAAACCGTCATTGCTATCGGTCGCGGCCACTGCGATGACGTCCGGATCGGCCGCCGGATAAAGCGGCGGCGAATTCGGCCCCGCATTGCCGGCTGCCGCAATCAGCACGATGCCTTTTTCGTATGCGGCTGTGAGCATACGGTGCATTGCCGGATCCGGCGGACCCGCAAAGCTCATGTTCACGACGCGGGCATGGTAGTCCTCTGCCCATTGGAGCGCCTTGTAGACGGCAAAAGAGGTGCCATTACCACCCACCGCTGCATCGTCGAACGCGCGCGCCACCAAAAGCTGGGCGCTTGGCGCAATGCCCAGCAGCTTCCCGTGTGAAGCAATCGCACCCGCAATGGCCGTTCCATGTTTGTCTGGGTTGGTGTTGCCGCTGGACGCGTCGAAGCTTTTCACGATTGTTCCAGCAAGATCCGGATGCTTCGCGTCGATCTCTGAGTCGATCACCGCAACAAGCGTATTCTTGCCCGTTGCAAGTTGATGAGCCTGTTTGATCTGCAGCTTGCTCAGCACGTATTGAGCGGCCTCCTCCTGCCCGTCATCGGCAATCGTGGCGGCCTGCTCTTGCAGCGTGAAAATATAGTTGGGCTGGGCGCTGGAGACGGTGCGTTCGTTCTCGATTGCGCCGATGACTTCAGCTGCCGTACGGCGACCGCCGACGCGCCAACGATAGACGGTGCTGCCGATCAACGGGAGACTTTGCGATTGGAGGCGGGTCAAATCGTATCGCCGTGCAATTTGATCGATCGATTGCGGCGTTGCGTTCGGTCCAAACTCGGTGAGTATCTCGTCCGGAACGAAGCGTTGCTCTCCGTTCGGGGGCACCCCACTACGACCGCTGTTGCCGCCTGTGCCGCGCGTCGACGATTCCGACACGTTCGGGCCTTCAGTGCCGCCCGAACCGGGGTCTACGACACGATGGTGCCTCGAACCCCCACGATCCTCATTGCCTGCGTTTCTTCCGGGCTTGCCCGAAGGCCGGACAACGATTTTGCGAGCACCTCGACGGGCCGCCGGAATGTGCTGCCGCGGTTCTTGGCTCGTACCCGCCGCCTCTTCGGCGGAACCGTTCATGAGCCCCATACCACCCCCGACCCCGGCTCTTGCCACCGCTGGGCTCGACTCGCAGGCCCAGAACGCGGCCAGAAGCAGGCCACAAAACATTGGCTGCAGAATTAGCGGCAGCTTCCTTGAGTTGCTTCGCATGGCAAAACTCCTCGTGTAGATCCCTTGGTGGCAGCTGTGAGGCAGACGAGCTTGCAGCGTCTTCACGATCCGCGCAACATCCGTCTACGGAGTTCCTTGGTTTCCAGGCATTTAGCGCCCGGAGGCGCCAATCGCAAATGTCCATCAGCAAAACAAACGACGCGACCTGGCACCCCTGTGCGCCGACTTAACAGAGACAGCGGACTAGCGGATTTATGAGTACACGCCCTAATGTCGGCTTTACCCCCCCTAAGGCGGACATCGGCGGGTGGCCACGGCAAGTC
>Ga0302326_10017366_pt1 | contig 15015 bp, 6 predicted proteins | sample Palsa_T0_3_FD_202264 | JGI IMG/M metagenome (GOLD analysis project Ga0302326, IMG submission 202264) | Peat permafrost microbial communities from Stordalen Mire near Abisko, Sweden - Palsa_T0_3 | ecosystem: Environmental > Terrestrial > Soil > Palsa > Peat permafrost | place: Sweden: Abisko... | reverse complement strand
GAAAAACGTGTGAAGCCGCCGCGTGCCAAGCTGCTGGATGGAGAGCAGGAGGCGCGGATCATTGCCATGCGGCTGGGCAAGCCGCCGGCGGGTTTCGCCAACTGGTCGTTGCGGCTTTTGGCCGGCAAGGTCATCGAGCTGGAAATTGTTGATTCGATCAGTCACGAGACCGTCCGCCAGACGTTAAAAAAAACGGCATGACCCCGCGCAAGATCCAGTACTGGGTGATTCCGCCCAAAGCCAGCGGTGAATTTGTGGCGGCGATGGAGCATGTGCTGGAGACCTACGCCCAGCCGTACGATCCGCGCGTGCCGGTGCTGACCATGGACGAACAGCCGGTGCAATTGCTGAAAGAAACACGCCAGCCGATTCCGGCCACAAAGAACCATCCAAAACGGGTGGATTACGAATACGAGCGGGCGGGAACGGCCAGCATTTTCATGTTCGCTGAACCTCTGTCGAGCTGGCGCGACGTGCAGGTTCGCGAGCGTCGCACCAAAATCGACTGGGCGGTGGAAGTGGCCCGGCTGCTGCGGACCCGTTACCAATCCGCCGACAAGGTGATCCTGGTTTGCGATAATCTGAACACGCACACGATGGGGGCTTTTTACGAGGCATTTCCCGCCGATCAGGCCAGAGCGTTGGTCCGCCGATTGGAGTTCTGCTACACCCCCAAGCACGGCAGTTGGCTCAACATCGCCGAGAATGAACTGAGTTCAATGACCCGCCAATGCGTAAACACCCGGCGCTTCGGTACCCTCGCAGAGCTGGTAAAGGAGACGGCGGCTTGGACAATCCACACCAATGAAAAGCAACGGGGAGTTGACTGGCAGTTCTGCATTAATGATGCGAGGATCAAACTGAGGTCACTCTATCCTAAAATTTAAGGGTGACAGAACACTAGCGCTCTACTTATGCGGCGACAATCTTTATCCGACGATCCGGGACGTGCCGCCGGTAAGGGGCGAGGAAAGCGTGAGTCCCAACGGGGAACCGATGGGGACGTACAAGTACTGGTCGCCGCGCGCGCAACAGACGATGGTGGATCACGTAAAGGGACTTCTACAATTGTATGGCGCGGGCATGAGGCGGCACGCGAAGGGGTCGCAGGGCGTCATCATGCAGACGATGTTCGATCCGATCGTAAAGCCCAGCTTCGATGCGGATGGTAGGCAACGCTATCTCACTTGGCTACAGAAGCGGTACGCCGGAAACATCGCGCGTCTGAATTCACTCTATGGCCTTGAGGCCGGGTCGTTCGGCGAGCTTAAACCCTCGGAATATTGGCTGCGCCCCGAGGAATTGAACTGGGTGTCGTGCGCGCGACCAACCGCTGATGATTTCGACAGACGAACCGCGAACTTTTATCGATGGATCGATAATCAGACCTACCTTAGCGAGGAAACCGAGTCGTATTTTGCGGCGATGAAGGCGCGCTGACGTGAACTTGAACCCGCGCTCTTCATCGAACCGGTCTTGCATCAATGGGGCTACTTCTTCAATCCGCCGGGGCAGACGATGTGGCAGACAGGACAGCGCGCGCTCGATATTTATCGCTTGGTACGATATGTGGACGGGGTCTTATTTATCGCGTCGCCGCTGAGTGCTGAGGACCGCGGCGATGCGATGGCATTGAGCGTTGAAGCATCGATCATGCGCACCGCCAACCAAGAACGACCATTCACCGGCGGCCTGTATCTCGGTCGGCACGTTAACGGCGATGTCTACAGCATAATTCCTCCCGCAGAAGCAATTGGCACACTGGTCGCGAGCGGTGCCGCAGCGCTGCATATCTACGGTTACAGCGGCCTAGACGACGGCGGCGTGTTGTTTCGGATGGACGACGTATTCAAGGAATCGTTGCGATCGGGCAATCAATGGGCGGCTCGGAGGTTGGGGATATTCAGCTTCTTTAGTGCCGCGATGACATCGTTGCGAAAGCCCCGTGTGTTGGGGATGGGCGAGTCCTCGCCGACCCAGAGACCTTCGTAAACACAACGGCCCAGATGCTCGGCGAAGTGGCCATAAATATGGCGTGAGATCTTCTGTTTACCCAGGTCGGCATTCACAATGAGCTTGTTCAACGAGTTTTCTCCAGGAAGAGCCTGCAGTCTAAATAAACAAAGATCGTTCAGTGTGCCGGTGCCGCCTGAAGCGTGCCACCATTCACGACATTTGACAATAGCTCCTTGATAATGCTTACTGCGGGAGAGGAAGATCCGATCCTGCGATTGGAGGTGTTCGCTTGTCCCTCATACGCAAAACGTCGCGACGCGAATTTGTCGCCGGAGTGGCTTTGCTTGGTGCTTCATCGCTGGTTCGTGGAAGCACCGAACTGGTTTCGGCACCGTCCAGTGAGCCGACCTCAGGTTCCTCGTGGTCTGCGGACGCGCGCAAAGCGGCGAGCGACCAACTTCTTAATTACTTTGGCAAGACTGCGCCACAGCTATTGCGGGCCGCCGAAGGCATCCTCGTGCAGCCGAGCATTGCCTGCAGTCTTCCTGGCAAGCATTATTCCACCAACCTATGGGACTGGGACACCTACTGGACCACGCGCGGCCTGTTCCGCTTCGCTGCAATTTCCAACGACCTCACTCTTCGGAAAAACATCGGCGCCCATGCCATCGGCAGCTTCACGAATTTCTTCGATCACCAGTCTGAAGAAGGCCGAATCCCCATGCTGATCGATGTGCATAGCGCCGATCCCCTGGGATGCCTGAACAAGGACAGACCCAAATCGCAGAACCAAGCCAAGCCGGTCTTTGGACAACTCGCACTTCTCGCCACCAATGAAATCGGCTCTGTGGACTGGCTCGCTCCGCAATTCGATAAGCTCCTGCGCTTTTACGCGTCGTGGGTTTCCGGGAATCAAAGCTCGATCGGCCTTCTGGTCTGGGGAAACGACGTCGCCATCGGAAACGACAATGACCCTACGACATTTGGGCGGCCATTTTTTTCCTCCGCCAATCTGCTGCTCAACTGCCTCTTCTATGAGGATTTGAAAGCAGCCGCGGAACTGGCCCGTCAGCTCAAACGTCCCGATGACCAGCAGCACCTCAGCGACCAGGCTGCCGCGCTGGGGGAGCAGATCCAGAAACACTGCTGGGATCCGCGCGATCAGTTTTATTACACCGTCGATGTGCAATGCGTCGATCGGCGAAAGGAACTGATTAAGAATGTGAAGCCTGGCATGGATATGTCCTGGCACTGTCTGCCGCTGCGCGTGCAAGTCTTCACCGGCTTCCTGCCGCTCTGGTGCGGATTGGCGACACCGGATCAGGCGAAGGCGCTGGTGCAGACGAATTACCTGGCGGACGATCGCTTTCGAGGAAATTGGGGAGTCAGATCGCTCTCGTCAAAGGAGTCCATGTATTGCATGGATTTCAGTGGGAATCCCAGTAATTGGCTTGGCCCCGTCTGGATCATCGTGAATTATTTTGTTTGGAAGGGGCTCAAGGATTCCGGCTTCCATGATGAGGCGAGCAAGCTGGCAGAGAAGACGCTGCGACTGCTGTCCACCGATCTGGCCAAGAATGGTTCATTGAACGAGTATTATCACCCCGACACCGGAGCAGCGATCAGCCACAAAGGTTTTATGGATTGGAATCTGCTTGTGCTGGAAATGATGTAATATGCACCGGGCGTTCATCATCCTCATTCTTCTCTTTACCGCCGTTTCTGTGACCAGAGCGAACGATGAGAATGTGCTGTGGTATCCGCGGCCTGCCCAGCGTTGGGTTGAGGCGCTTCCTGTCGGCAATGGCCGGCTCGGTGCGATGATCTACGGCGGCGTGCTGCACGAGCGATTGCAGCTCAACGAGGGGAATTTCTGGGCCGGCGCTCCCTACGATCCGGCCAACCCCGCCGCGTATGATCTGTATGTCCAGGCCCGCAAGCTGATCCTGGCCGGCAATGCTGCCGAAGCACAGAAACTTCTGAAGGTGGATGGTCTTGGCAAACCATCGGGGCAAGCGAGCTATCAGACCATCGGCGAGGTGGTACTCGATTTTCCAGGCGGCGGCGATGCGAAGGATTATCGCCGCTCGCTGGACCTGGAGACCGCCATTGCGACAACCCAATTCACACTTGGCGACATCACTTACACGCGCAAGGTCTTCAGCTCCGCGGCCGACCAGGTGCTGGTTGTCCGTCTGACCGCCGACAAGCCCGGCCGAATTAGCTTCAGCGCATCGTTCACTACGCCCAACAAGAATTCTCACAGCGCCGTCAGCGCAAACGAGCTGGTCTTCACCAGCACAGGCGGCAAGCACGCCGACATCGAAGGCAAGGTCCAAGAGGAAACGATCGTCAGGGCAATCAACCAAGGCGGCACCGTCAGCGGCAGCGGCTCAACACAGACCGTCACGGATGCCAATGCCGTCACGCTTCTGATCGCCTGTCGAACCAACTACATCAACTACCATGACCTCAGCGGCGATCCAGATACTTTGGCCCGCAAAGACCTCGCTGCAACGAGCAAATCATTCGATCAGCTTCTGGCGAGCCATTTGGCAGACTATCAGCCCCTGTTCAGTCGCGTACACATCGATCTGGGCACGACGCCACAAGCACAGCGTCCAACCGATGAACGTATTCTTCATTTCGCCGGCGGCAATGATCCGGCGCTGGCAGCCTTGGAGTTTCAATACGGCCGCTATCTGCTGATCTCCTGCTCAAGGCCCGGCGGTCAGCCGGCTGCATTGCAGGGACTGTGGAACGACTCCATGAATCCGCCATGGAACGGCAAGTTCACGGTCAACATCAACACCGAGATGAACTACTGGCCCGCGGAGAAAACCAACCTCTCTGAGTGCACGGCGCCGCTGCTGGACATGATCAAGGATGTTTCGGTCACAGGTCAGCAGACCGCAAAGGTGATGTATCATGCCCCCGGCTGGGTGCTGCATCACAACACGGATGCCTGGCGCGCCACGGCACCGATCGATGGTGCGCTATTCGGCATCTGGCCGACCGGTGGAGCTTGGCTGCTGACTAATGTATGGGAGCATTACCTCTACACCGGCGATGTCGAAACGCTCAAGACTTTCTACCCGATCTTCAAGGGATCGAGTGAGTTCTTTCTGGCGACCCTCATCAAGGATCCGGCACATGGTTGGCTGGTCACATGTCCCAGCGTCTCGCCCGAACATGGTCAATTAGTCGCCGGGCCGACGATGGACGAAAGTATCCTGCGCGACCTGTTCGCCCAGACCGCCGAGGTGGCGAAAATCCTCGGCGTCGATGATGAATTCCAGGAGAAGGTGTTGGCTGCCCGCCAGAAACTGGCACCGTTTCAGATCGGCAAGTACGGCCAGCTCCAGGAATGGCTCGACGACATCGACCGCGAGACCGATTCGCATCGCCATCCATCACACCTGTACGCACTGTTTCCCAGCAACCAGATTACCGCCGAAGATCCCGAGCTGTTTGCCGCGGCGAAGAAATCGCTGCTGGGACGGGGCGATGCGGCCACCGGGTGGTCGCTGGCCTGGAAGATGAATCTCTGGGCGCGTGAGCTGGACGGCAATCACGCCTATCTGCTGCTCTCACACCTGCTCTCTGAACCCCAAGGAGATTCGGCCAAAGGCGGAGCGCGCGGCAAAGTTGAATATGGCGGCGGGGGAACCTACCCGAATCTTTTCGACGCCCATCCTCCGTTCCAGATTGATGGAAATTTCGGTGCCACCAGTGGCATCACCGAGATGCTGATGCAGACCCACGAAGGCTTCATCCGCCTGCTGCCGGCACTGCCGGATGCATGGCCCGAGGGCAGCATCCAAGGCATCGTCGCCCGCGGCGGGTTTGTAATCGGTATTGGGTGGAAAGATCACAAGCTGGCGAGCGCAACGCTTCAATCGCGGCGTGGGGAGATGTGCAGGATCCATTCTGCTGTCGCGCCGCAGGTAATGGATGACCAGGGACATCCCGTGCAGACGACGAAGGAGGGCGAGGTGTACTCGTTCGCGACCTCGGTGGGTCGATCCTACAGCGTGCGGGAAGGGAACTAAATGACCGGGCGCGATTAGCGTCAGCTTGGAAAGAGCCGCGCACGAAGGGTACCCCCGAAGTAAGCGGTTTTCCGCTTATCACGCCTAATCCGCTTACTTCGGGAGTACCCTACGTGCGCGGCTCATATCTAAGACCTTCGGCCCATTGCTTTGAAGGAGTGCGCTATGTCATCGTTCGATCTCTACCAAACCGTCACCGATCAGATCGTCGCCATGTGGCAAAGCTGCTCTCCATGGCGCCCGGTCTGATTGATCACGCGTGTGGCCACGGTTGGCGGAAGATAAGCGATCCTGCCGCCATCGTCACCCTCAATCCCGCAAACGGCAATACACCGTCGATTCCACCAGCACGCCCGATCTGGCGGACAACGATAGAGCCATCTTGTACGGCCGCGGCACCAGCCTCTTCGCGACCGTCTCGTCGGAATTGACTACGGCTTACGCCAGCGATTCGTGGAACAAGCCCGGCCTCACCAGCAGTATCGCGAGCAGCAACGCCCATTATGGTTTGGGATATGGCGGAGGCAAACGCTCTCGGTTACACCAGCTTTGATGGCTTGGCTCTCGGCGGCAACGCCGTCCTGGTGAAATACACATCGATCGGCGATCTCAATCTCGACGGCACCGTGGACGCAAGCGACATCGCGCCTCTGTCCCCCAACTTCGGCCTGGCGGCAACCAGTTGGACCCGGGGCGATGTCAACTACGACGACAAGGTGAACCAGACTGATCTTGCGCTAATCACTCTACACTACGGTCAGTCGGCGTATCCTCCAACCGGCGGCTTGGTTCCCGCCACCCGAACCTTGTCCACCGCGCCAGCAATCGCGACCTCACCCCGCGAGCATCCCTCGCATCCTTCAGGCACCGCTGCGAAGCTCGAATAGCAGCGTGAAACGCTAAGCCGAATTGCTTCCGGTTCCCTGAAGCACTATGCTGCCCCTCAGCTATTTCGCTGCTTAGCTGGGTGCAACCGTTTTGACGGCTTGGCATGCTCAAATAGTTGCAAGTTTGGTCTCCCCATGTCGCAACTAAACCGGGCGGAAACAAATGAAAAATTTGGCGTTGACCTCGACGTTTTGTGCCCTTCTTAATCGCGGTTCACGAGCAAGGCGCAGTGCCGTCGGGGCGGCGGTGAATTACACCCTGGAGCGGCTCGAATGCCGGCTGCTGCTTGCGGGCGACACCTGGATCGCCAGCGGCGGCGGAGATTGGGATACCGCATCAAACTGGTCCACTGGCAAAGTTCCCGGATTGGCTGATGATGCCGTCATCAACCTGCCTGCATCCGACACGATCACCCATAGCACCAACGCTGCCGACTCGGTCAAGAGCATCACCTCAACTGCCGCGTTGACACTATCTAACGGTTCACTCACCGTTGAAACTAGTGTTGCAGCTAGTGTATTTACCCTGGAGGGGGGGACGCTGATCGATGCCTCGCTCTCCAGCGGAACCGTGTTGTCGGTGGTCGGCGACAATGGTCCAGGCACGCTCAGTGGGGTGACCGTTGCGGCGGGCTCAACCGTAAACGTCCCTGCGACAGTATCGGTCACCGCCGGCCTGACCGTCAACGGAACCCTCAATCTGGGTCCCACCACCAACCAATTTGGCCATCTGAACTTCGATGGCACCCAGACGTTGGGCGGCAACGGGTCAGTCGTCTTTGGAAGCTCAGAGAGCAATGGCATTTCGGAAACAGGATCCAGCGGCAGCGTCCTGACCCTCGGCAGCGCGCTGACCATCAGCGGCGGTAGCGGGTTCATCACTGCTTCCTCAGGCGATTCCATCGCCAACGACGCCACCATTACAACCAGCAGTGGCGCGTTCACATTGGGCAACAGTTTCGGCACTGCCGGAAGCCTGAGCAACTACGGCGCGATCTCCGCCAGCGGCGGCGCGAGCCTCACCATCTATAATCTGCAAAATGAGACTGGGCAGACGATCTCCATCACCGGTGGCAGCACGCTCTATTTGGGGGGAACCTGGGCCAATGCTGGTACCATCAGCAATACCAACTCCACGGTAGATTTTGCAGGCACCTTTACCGTTGTCAGCATCGGCACGTTCAATACGAGTGGCGGAACGGTCGATATCGTCGGCACACTCGACAATTCCGGCACGACGCTGGCCCTTTCCGCCACCACCGGCCCGTGGAATCTTTCTGGCGGAACGATTGTCGGCGGAACGATCTCCGACACCGCAGGAGCAATCTTTTCACTGGTTGATGGCGGGAATGGTCCAGGCACGCTCAGCGGGGTGACGATCGCGGCGGGTTCAACCGTGAACCTCTTTACGACCGTGTCGGTCACCGCCGGCCTGACCGTCAACGGAACCCTCAATCTGGGTCCCACCACCAACCAATTTGGCCATCTGGAGTTCGACGGCACCCAGACGTTGGGGGGCAGCGGGTCGGTCGTCTTTGGAAGCTCGCTTGCTAACGCCGCTCAGGAGAACACGGACAATGGCTCGACTGCTGCTACGCTTACAATCGGAAGTGGGCTCACCATCAGCGGGGGTAATGGGTACATCGATTGCGGCAACAGCGGCGATTCGATCGTGAATGACGGAACGATTACTGATGCCAATGGGGGGACCCTTGGCCTCAATGACTTGACTATCGAGCTCGGCCAGGCAACGACCGGCAGTTTCACAAATGACGGCACGATTCAAACTCTTTCTGCTGGCGCGCTCCGCATCGGCGGCATCGATACGAGCTTGGGAACGATGCTGGGAGCGGCCGGCTTCATCTACTTCGACGGAACACTCAACAATTCGGGAAACACACTTCAGCTTAATAGTTCAACAGGCATCTTATATCTCGAAGCAGGAACGATAAGTGGAGGCACGATCGCGACGGCCGGGTCGGGCTATCTGGATATCTATAATGACGATGGAACAACCGCAACCCTCAGTGGAGTCACCGACACCGGAACCATCGACATCGCTCCTGCCGTGACAGGAGACACGGCATCGGCAGCCTTCACCGGCGGCCTGACGCTCAGCGGCGGGCAACTCGATCTCGCCGCGACCTCCGATGCGCTTTTCTCGGGCACGCAAACTATCTCCGGTACCGGCTCGGTAAACCTGGCCGCGGGTACTTCTCTGGTCGCCGGTTCCTCTGCTACCGTCTTGACCGTCGGCTCGGGCGTGACCATCGGAGGCCAGGGTACCGTTGGCTCAACCAGCGCGACGATTTCCAATAGCGGGATTTTGGAGGCGACCGGCGGTAACACGCTTACCGTTCAGGGTCTGGCAAATTATTCCTCCGGAACACTCACGGGCGGCAGCTACGAGGCGGTCGGCACCAATAGCATCCTCCGCCTTGTCGGCGACAGCATCACTACCGACGGCGGAACCCTCGTCGAAGACGGCAAGGCCACGCACATTTACAGCAACGCCGGCACAACCGACGCACTAACCGGGATGAACGAAGTTACCGCGGCGGGCGCGCTCTCGCTTTTCCATGGGGCGTCGGAAACGACGAACGCCAATCTTGATGCCGAAGGCAATGTGGACATCGATCCGACCAGCTCCTTGAATGTTGGCGGAAACTATACCGTCGGCGCGGCGACCACGCTGGATGGATCACTCACGGCCAGCACCGTTACCGTTTCTAGCACTGGCGTTCTTACCGGGGCCGGGTCCATCACCGGCAATCTGGTGAACGATGGACAGGTGACCCCCGGCGATGGAACCACGACGCCCGGCGCGATCAGCGTCAGCGGCAATTTTACCCAAGGCTCGGGCGGCGCGGTAACGATCTACATCGGCGGTGCAATTCCGACGAGCGGCTATTGCCAGTTGAACGTCGCCGGCACGGCCACGCTCGATGGTTCCCTCACCGCGGACACGGTCAATGGCTTTGGACCGACGAAGGGTCAGACCTTCGCGATCGTCAATTACGCCAGCGAAACCGGTGATTTCGCAGCGGTTCATGGCCTTAAGTCCGGCTACCAAACGCTGTTCCTTGAAAACACCAATCCCACCGATGTCGACCTGGACGCGGCACAGGATGCAGTCGATCTTTCGCTCGAAGCGATGACTTTTCCCTCCAGCGCTATTTCCGGTCAAAACATTACATTGAACTTCACGGTGCAGAATCTCAATAGCACGGCTGCCGACGGCGATTGGCAAGATTCGTTCTTTATTTCGCCCGACGCGACGTTTGACACGAACGCCCTCCTTCTCGGGCGGGTTTCGCATACCGGCGGCATCGCCGCCAACGGAAGCTATACTGGCTCGCTGGCTGCCGTTGTCCCGAATCTCGCCGATGGCAATTATCATATCATCGCCGAGCTGGATAGTAAGCAGCAGGTAGCGGATTCAGATCGCGCTAACACCATCGTCGTCAGTGGCAATCCAATCGAGATTTCTGTTCCGACTCTGGCCGCGGACGCATCCGTCAGCGGTTCGATAAGCGCCGGCCAGGACATTTATTACCAAGTTACAACGTCCCCGGGTCAATCGTTGTCGTTTACGTTGACCCTCACCAGCGGCAATCAGGCGCAGCTGTTTATCGGTGCGCCCGCCTTGCCCACTCAATCGCAATACGCGCAGACGGGAAACGCCTCCAACGCAGTCCAGACCCTCACCGCCGCGGACCTGTCTGGTGGAAGCTACTATATCTATATTCACGGACTAGCCGGGGCTCCGGAGAATAATACATTTTCACTGGCATCACAAGTTGACGGACTTGCGATCACGTCGTTCACTCCGAACTTTTACGTCTCCACTTCCGGCGCCGTGCAAATGCAGATCAACGGAACAGGGTTCACCCCAGCAACCACTGTTTCCTTGCAACAAGGCAGCAGTACTCCGCTCGCCCCGACTGCCGAATCGCTAAGCAATGGAACGATTACAGCTACGTTTGATCTCTCTGGCGAGGCCGCCGGCAATTATGACGTGATCGCGCAGGATGGCGCTTCCACCGCCACCGCTTCAGAGCAGTTTCAAGTTTCCTCCGTTCAGGTCGATACCGACTATGCTGCCCAGATCGTCGGGACCACAGCCTCGCAAATTAGCATTGGATCACCCATTTTCCTCGAGGTTGAGCTGATCCCATCATCAACCGACTATATTTTTGTGCCCCTCATCGACGTGGCGCCGACCAACGCCGGACTCATTTCAGGGCAACAATACGAAGACCAGGTAGGAGAGGTGCTTTCCCCTGGAGAGCTGGTGTCCAATGGTGTGGGCGGGACCAACTATCCCGGGGAGTATTATGTGTTCCAGCCCGCGCCCGTGGGCGACGGCGTTGTCAGCAACTTCTCGATTTCCGCGCTTTATCCGGATCAAAAGCCCAACGGCTACGCTTCAGCCGAGACGGCGCTCATGCCAAGCGGTGTGAGCCAAACCGCGTGGGACGCCGTCTACCAGAACTTCTTGGCCAGCGTGGGCAAAACCGACGCTGACTTCTACTACCAATTGACAGCCGATGCTCAAGCCCTGACCGCAAACGGCGACCCCGACGCGACGGCAAATAGCCTCGTGTCTTTCGAAATGGCTAGGGCCAACGACCTGCCAGACCTTTTGCCCCTACCGTCAACGCCCGACTTCTCTGATCCCTCGGATCCGCTGCCGCTAACGTTCACCCGGACCTACGGCCAAGGGATCACCGGCCATTATTCAAGCGGTCCCTTCGGCTACGGGTGGGACGACAACTTCGATATACACGAAACAACGGCCACCAATGACACCGTGATGATATATGACGATGGCACCGTCCAAACGTTTCTCAAGCTGGCCAATGGGAGCTATCGAGCGGAAGACTCGGCCAACACGAGCACTCTCTCCGATGTCGACGGCGCTCTTGAGCTCACTGATTCATCCAACAAAACAATAGTCTTTAACTCCAACGGCACGTTGAACTACATTAAAGATGCTAACGGAAACGAAATTCAGGCGACGTACAATGCTTCTAGTCAGTTGGCATCGCTTAACGACACGAGCGGCCAGTCGTTGGCGTTTGCCTATAATTCCAACGGCAACATCGAAGAAATCGACACGGCTACCGGCCAACGGACGGTCTACGCTTATGATAGCTCGGGAACACATTTGCTCAGTGTCAGTTCCCCCCAGGGAACCACAAGCTACACCTACAGCCTCCCAACAACCGGCCCAACCGCTAACGAAATTACGTCGATTACCCAACCCAGCGGTGCAAGCACATATTTTACATATGACGCGCAGGGGAGACTCAGCGGCCAGGCCGGAACAAACGACTCGGCGCCGCTCACCTACTTGTACGGGGCAGCGAGCTATTCGATAACCAACGCGGACAAATCAACGACTACATACGGTTTCAATTCGGACATGCACGTATCGACAGTGACCGATCCGTCCAGCAACCAAACCGCCATCGCATACGATGGAGCCGATCTCGCCAGCGTCGCGTTACCCGATGAGCCCGCGACGCAGTTTAATTACACGGTGCTCAACCAGCTGGAATCAATTGTCGACCCCATGGGGAATGCGCAAACGTTTAGTTACACGGACGGCGATCTCACGAGTTCGGTCGATCCGCTGGGGCTTACCACTCAGTTCGCCTACGACGCTAACCACAACCGCAAAACAGTGACCTATCCCGACGGTACGACGCTCACCCTCACGTACTACCCTTCGGGGCTGATCCACACGACAAAGAATCGCGCCGGCAACGTGACGACCTACACTTACAACGGGCTCGGACAGATTACGCGGAGCCAATCACCTAGTGAAACAGACACCTATACCTACTATTCCGACGGAAACCTGCAAACGGCGACCAATGCGAATGGTACTATCACCTTGGACTACAATACCAGTAACGAGATCACTAGCATCGCTGAACCGGGTGGCTACACGCTGCAATATGCGTATAATTCGCTAGGGCAACGGACGCAGCTCGTACAGCCCGGAATCACTGAAAACTACAGCTACAATTCAAACGGCCAATTGTCGCAGATCACCAATGCTGCGAATCAAATCATCGCCGCTTACACATACGACACGGCTGGCCGGCTTGAAACGCAGACGAACGAGAACGGGACCTGGTCCACATACGCCTACGACCCTGACGGCCGCACCCAGTCAATTTACAATTATGCCCCCAGCGGAGCGATCTCCAGCTTCTACGAGTACACATATACTCCTCAGGGATGGACCAACACTCAGACCACCGAGGCAGGGACAACATCCTACGGCTACAACGCGGACGGTCAACTCACCGTCGTTGTCGCGCCGGAGGGTACGATTACGACCTATACCTATGACAAGGATGGCGATCGCATATCGCAATCGGTAAACGGTGTAAATACCACATATGTCGTCAAGCCCGGCACGCAAGAGTACTCGTCGATTGGTGGCGTGTTGCAGCAGTATGACACTAACGGCGATCTAACGTCGGGAACGGGTCCTCTTGGCGATACGACCAATACCTATGACGCGGAGGGACGAATCCTGACATCAACAACGGTTCAGGGAACAACCGATTATGCCTACGACGCGCTTGGCGACCTGATCTCGACGACAACCAACGGGCAGACCACGCAGAACGTGGTCGATCCACTCGATAATCAGCAAATTGTCGCCCAATATAACGGTTCGGGAACATTCCTTGCCGGCTATACCGAGGGATCTGGTTTGACGAGCACATATAACGCTTCCGGCGACCAAAGCTTCTATTCATATGACGCCGATGGGGACGTCTCGCAGCTGACGGACTCATCCGGAAATGTCGCAGACTCTTATAGTTATTCAGCGTTCGGAGATATCACGACCCAGACAAGCTCGGTTAGTAACACATTCACGACCGACGGTCGCGACGGATCGATTGACAGCAATGGCTTGACCGTTACGGATAATGGTCAGTCGTATAATCCATCAACCGGAAATTTTACGCAGCCAGACCCTGGGAACGTATTCGGGGCCGGCAACCAATACAGTGCTAACGGGAGCAATCCACTTCCAGGCACGCTTTACGGCGGTCCAAACGGATCTACGACCTATGGGGCTGGACTTGCGGTGGGCGGCGCTGCAAGTTTGAATTTAGTGGACAACGATGACGGCAGAGCCTTTTTGCAAGTTGGGTTTGGAGTGGGTTTCGGCGCATTTGGCGTCGCCGGGACGCGCGGCGGATCAGCCGAAGACAATCAATTGACCCTCCAATCAGCCCTTGGGCTCGGTTGTCTTGCGCTTCAGCAATCTCATGAATTGTTTGTGCCCGCAAGCTTGGACGGAAAGCCAATTCGGGATCCCAATGGTAATTCGGTCGGACTTCAGAATCCTAGTGTCGGCGCGAGCTATACATTAAACTTGACATTCCAGTTGCCCAGCGGCTTCGCGAAGTTGCTCGGCTTATCCGTGAAGCAGGTGGGCCCGGCCGATCCCAACTATATTTCGGGCCCCACCGGTGCAGGAGGACAAGAATATGTTCCGGCCAATTCTCTTCTGAATTATACAATCGGCTTCGAAAACGATCCAGACGCCGACGCACCTGCGCAGGTTGTCACTATTACGCAGCAGCTCAGCCCCAATGCAGACTGGAGCACCTTCCAATTTGCGAACTTTGCCTTCGGAGGCAACAGTTACGCTGTGCCGGCACGTCATCAGAGCTATTCAACCCTGATCGATCTAACGTCGACCCTGGGCATCGATGTCGACGTCAACGCTAACTTCGATCCGACCACGGGCCTCGCCACTTGGACCTTCACCTCTATCGACCCCGCCACACTCGATGTGCCCGCCGATCCGACGGTCGGGTTCCTCCCGCCCGATAGCGATTCTCCAGATGGGGAAGGTTCAGTTTCCTACACCGTGCAGGCCAAGAGCGGGCTGGCGACCGGAGCGACGATTGCCGCGGATGCATCGATCGTCTTCGACGAAAACGCCGCGATCGATACCGGCAACTATGTCAACACGATTGACGCCGATGCACCAACGAGTTCGGTTGCCACATTGCCGGCGTACTCGGTTGGCTCATTCACATTGAACTGGAGCGGCAGCGATGCTGGATCGGGCATCGCCA
>Ga0302326_10017365_pt1 | contig 15015 bp, 14 predicted proteins | sample Palsa_T0_3_FD_202264 | JGI IMG/M metagenome (GOLD analysis project Ga0302326, IMG submission 202264) | Peat permafrost microbial communities from Stordalen Mire near Abisko, Sweden - Palsa_T0_3 | ecosystem: Environmental > Terrestrial > Soil > Palsa > Peat permafrost | place: Sweden: Abisko... | reverse complement strand
GCTGCGCAAACATATTTGCGGCACGGCACCGAATCGCAGAAGAAGGAGGTCGTCGGCAATCTGTGCGCCGGCCACTTCGAGGCGATCGCGTTGTCGGAACCCGGTGCCGGGTCTGATCTGGGTGCGGTGCGGACCCGGGCGGTACGCGACGGTGACAACTTCGTCGTCAACGGCCAGAAGACCTGGATCACGGCCGGGCACCTTGCCGATCATCTGCTGGTACTCACTCGCACCGATCCCAACATCGGAAAGCACCACGGCCTGACGTTGTTGTACCTGCCGACCTCGACGCCCGGATTGGACATCAAAGCGATCGAGACCATGGACGGCCACACCGTGAACGATGTGTTTTTCACCGACGTCGTCGTTCCCGCCGCCAACGTCGTCGGCGGGATCGGCGACGCCTGGCACCGGCTGATGCGCGGGCTCAATGTTGAGCGGCTCATCATCGCGGCGATGTCACTCGGCGCCGCTCGCCGCTCGCTGCAAGACACCATCGCTTACGTGCGCACCCGCGAACAGTTCGGCAGGCAGATCGGCACATTTCAGGCCGTCCGTCATCGGCTGGCGGACCTGACCGCCGAGATCGAATGTTGCCGCGCATATGTCTATCAGGTAGCTCGACAGATCGACGCCGGCCTGGAAGACAAGCTCGCGCGGGAAGGTTCGATCGCGAAACTCAAATGCACCGAGGTGGCCAAACTCGCGGCGCTCGAGGGTGTGCAGCTGATGGGCGGCAACGGCTACACCGTCGAATTCGGCATGGAAGCGCAGGTGCGTAAGGCGCTGGCGCCACCGATTTACGGCGGTGCCAACGAGATTCAGCGTGAGATCATCGGGAAGAGCTTGGGATTATGACGCGCATCTTCGATCCGATGGTGCTGGACGGCAAGCGCATTTTGATCACCGGCGGTGGCACCGGCCTGGGCCGCGGCGTGGCCGCCGGCTTGGCCGCCCACGGCGCCCAGGTGCATCTGTGGGGGCGGCGCGAAACGGTTCTGGCCGACGCCGCGGCCGAGATTTCGGCCGCACATCCTGGCGCCGTCCACTATCAGACGGTCAACGTTCGTGACTTCGACCAGGTCGCCGCCGCGGTCGGCGAGATATGGGAACGGCACGGCCCGCTAACCGGACTTCTGAACAATGCCGCGGCGAATTTCATTGCGCCCACTGTCAGTTTGAGTCCGCGCGCCTTCGAGGCAATCACCTCTACGGTGATGACGGGTTCATTCAACACGACGCTGTCCGTCGGCAAGCGCTGGATTGCCGAGGGTTTGCCTGGGTCGGTGTTGTCGAACCTGACTACATGGGTGTGGAGCGGTTCGGCCTTCGTCGTCCCCTCGGCCATGGCAAAGGCCGCTGTGCATGCCATGACGATGTCGCTGGCCGTCGAGTGGGGCCGCTACGGCATTCGTCTCAACGCCCTTGCCCCCGGCCCGATTCCGACCGATTACGCATGGGAGATGCTCAACCCGACGGACAAGAGTTCCATCGGCGCGACCCAACCCGACCAGATCCCGCTCGGCCGCTCGGGAACCATCGACGAACTGTCGAACCTGACGATCTTCGCGTTCTCCGACGCCTGCGACTACCTCACCGGTGAGACGATCGCGATGGACGGTGGCCAACGGCTAGCCGGGCCTAACACATTCGCCGGGTTGTCGGCGATGAGCGAGGACGATTGGGCGCGGGCACGTGAACGCAGCACGAGGGCCTCGGCCGCCGCCAAGTCTGCCCGCTCGGTATAGGTGAGCAATGCGAATTCTTTCGTCCATCCACGAGGCCGTTGACGCCGTCGGTCAAGAATTCGGCGTCTCTGAGTGGGCAACAATCGATCAGGACCGAATCGAAGCGTTCGCCGATGCCACCGGCGATCAGCAGTGGATTCACGTCGACGTCGAGCGTGCACGCGCTGAAAGCCCATATCACTCAACGATCGCCCATGGTTTCTTGACGCTGTCCATGATTCCGGCACTGAGCAAGGCCAATTACCGCGTCGAGAACGCGAAGATGGGCATCAACTACGGGCTCAACAAGGTGCGATTCCTCGCACCAGTTCCGGCGGGGAGTCGCGTCCGCGTCCGATCTGAGCTTGTCGGTGCCGCCAAGGTCGGCGACACTACGGTCGACCTCACCGTGCGGCACACCGTGGAACTCGACGGCTCGGTCAAGCCGGCCGCGGTAGCCGAAGTGATCGCGCGAATGGTGTTCTAGGCGGTCGCGTCTGGTGTCGCCACATCGCGAACGCGGTCTGGATCGCGCTAATAGGCTAACCTTATGTTAGGTCTTACCTTTCTGCCTATTTAGGCTGACGGAGGAACGATGGAAAAAGGCGAGACAAATTCAGCCCCAACACGTTCAACTTTGTTGCTCAAGCCGGTGGACGTTCCCAAGGCGTCCGATGTGTTAGCCCGCGAAATTCGTGAGCGGATCCTATCCGGCGAGCTGGTTGAGGGTACGGCGCTTCCGGCGGAGCGTGAGCTGGTCAAACAGACACAGATGAGCCGGGCTACGGTCCGGGAGGCATTACGCATCCTGGAGGTGCAGAACCTGGTTCGGGTCAGGGCGGGCCGGGCCGGTGGGGCATTCGTCCAGCGGCCGACGACCAACGGGATGGCAGGCTCGGTGAGCATGCTGATCCGCGGCCAGAGGATCAAGCTCGCGGACCTGATGGAAACCCGTGAGGCGCTGGAGCCGTTCTGCGCTGAGTCGGCAGCCCGCAAACGGACTGACGACGATCTGGAATTGCTGGATCGTGCCAACGAAGACATCGCCGATCCCGACGCCGACCTGTCGACGTTTCTGCAGGCCAACATTGACTGGCATGTGGGGGTGGCGATGGCCAGTCATAACGAACTGTTGATCGGCTTCATGACCGCGTTGTCCCACGCTATCTACGCGGGGACCGAGAATCCGGCGTTCGTCGACGAAAACGTCCGGATAGTCACGGCGCGGGCGCATCGGTCGATCACCACCGCAATCCGTAGCCGCGACGCCGATACGGCCGGTCGGCGCATGCGTCGGCATGTGCACAGCTACGCGAAGGCCGCACTCGCTGTTGACAAACGTGAGGCGATCGCGGTCGACGACTAAAGCTCGGGTAGAGACATCACGCCAACGCCGAAAGCGCAAGGTGTGGTTCGGTTTTCGCGACAACTTCGTCGACGCTGACACCGGGCGCGGTCTCGATCAGATGTAGGCCATCGTCGGCGACGTCGATGACGGCAAGGTCGGTGAAGATTCGGCTCACACAACGCTTGCCGGTCAGCGGCAGTGTGCACTGCTCGACGACCTTCGCGCTGCCGTCCTTGGCGGTGTGTTCCATCATCACGAAAACTTCTTCCACGCCGTGCACCAGATCCATCGCCCCGCCCATGCCCTTGATCATCTTGCCGGGGATGGTCCAGTTGGCCAGATCGCCCCCGGCCGAGACCTGCATGGCGCCGAGCACCGCGATGTCCAGGTGTCGGCCGCGGATGATCCCGAACGAGGACGACGAGCAGAAGAAAGCCGCACCCGGCAACGTGGTGACCGTCTCCTTACCGGCGTTGATCAGGTCAGCGTCGAGGTCCTCGCGCTGAGGGTACGGCCCGACACCGAGAATCCCGTTTTCCGAATGCAAGACGACGGTGATGTCGGCGGGGATGTGGCTCGGGATCAAGGTAGGCAACCCGATTCCGAGGTTCACGTACTGCCCGTCGTGCAGTTCGGCGGCTACCCGCGCCGCCAACTCGTCTCGGCTCCAGCTCATGGCCGCACGGTCTCCTTCTCGATCTGCTTCACCGGGTTGGGGATGTGAACCACCCGGTGCACGTAGATCCCCGGGGTGTGCACGTGGGCGGGGTCGATTTCACCTGGTTCGACCAAGTGCTCAACCTGGGCGATGGTGATCCGGCCCGCCACGGCGCAGTCCGGATTGAAATTGGCCGCCGCCGCGTGATAGACGAGGTTGCCGTGCCGGTCGCCTTTGAACGCATGCACCAGTGCGAAGTCAGTGCGGATGGCCCGTTCTAATACGTAAGCGACACCGTCGAATTCGCGGGTCTCCTTCGGCGGCGAGGCCACCGCCACGGTACCGTCCGCGTGGTAGCGCCACGCCAGACCCCCGTCGGCGACCTGCGTCCCGACTCCCGTTGGCGTGTAGAAGGCGGGGATCCCGGCGCCACCGGCCCGCAGCCGCTCGGCCAGGGTCCCCTGGGGGGTCAGCTCCAGCTCTAGCTCGCCGGAAATGTATTGGTGGGCAAATTCCTTGTTCTCACCGACGTAGGAGTTGATCGTGCGCCGAATCCTCTTGTGTTCCAACAGCAATCCCAAGCCGATCCCATCTACGCCCAAATTGTTCGAGACCGTCTCCAGATCGCGGACGCCGAGGTCCAGCACCGCCGCGATCAGCGCCTGTGGGATGCCGCACAGCCCGAACCCGCCGACGGCCAGCGACGACCCGTCCGTCACGTCGGCGACGGCTTCCGCCGTCGTTGCCACGACTTTGTCCATCGTCACAAGCCTCCTCGCGACTTCAGCTCTTCGGCATGCCGAGAATGCGTTCGGCGACGATGTTGCGTTGGATGAAGGTCGAGCCGCCCGCGATGGCAGTACCCCGAGCCTGATAGGCAAGTCGTAGCCACCGCTGGCCGTCGGCCGATAATGAATCGACGGCACCCTTCGGGGCGAGCGAGAACTGCCCACCCATCTCATCGAGCTCTAGCCCGAAATCGGCAATGTCTTCGACCAGCGGGCAAAAGAACAGCTTCCCGATCGAGGTCACCGGGCCGGGTGGACCGTCCCCGGCGGCGCCGGTGATTACCCGCTGTCCGATGAGGTAGTGCACGAGCGCCCGCCCGTAGAGATCCGCGATCCGTTGCCGCACCAGCGGGTCGGTTCCCAAAGGTGTGCCGTTATCGGTTGTACGACCGGAGATCTGGCGGATCAAATCGTTGACAGCGCCGCTGGTGTTCACCCGGCCGGTGGCGATGGCCACCCGCTCGAACGCCAGGGTGCCCATCGCGACCCGCCATCCGCCGTCCACGTCGCCCAGGACGCAGTCATCCGGAATGAATACCTCGTCGAGAAAAACTTCGTTGAACTCGGCCTCTCCCAGCATGTGTGCGAGCGGACGGACCTCGACGCCCGGACTGTCCATCGCCAGTAGAAAATACGTGATCCCGCGGTGGCGGGGTCCGCCTCCCGTGCGGGCAAGCAGGATCGCGTGCGCTGCCAGCTGGGCGCGGCTTGTCCAGATTTTTTGACCCTGAATTCGCCACCCGCCGTCCACCTTGGTGGCGGTCGTGCGTAACGAGGCCAGGTCCGAGCCAGCCTCCGGCTCGGAGAACAACTGGCACCAAATGTCGTCACCCGTCAGAATCGGCTGGAGATAGCGTTGTTGCTGCTCTGGCGTGCCGAACTCGATTATGGTGGGCCCGGCGAAATCCTCGCCGATGATGTTGAGCCGCTCAGGAGCGCCGGCTCGATCGAGTTCTTCGTTGAAGATCGCGCGCAGTTTCGCGTCGGCGCCGCCGCCGCCATATTGCTTGGGCCACGACAGCCCGGCATATCCGGCATGGAAGAGGAAGCCCTGCCAGGTGCGCCAATAATCCAGCTTGTCCTCAAGGCGAGCTGGTTCCACCCCGCCCAGCTGCAGCATTGTGTCTTCTAACCACTCACGAGCCTGGACGCGGAATTCAGCATCCTCGGGACTGTCCTTTACTTCCATCAGGGTGTGCCAGCCACTTCTTGGTTATGTGCGTGCTCCGCTTTGAGGCGTTGTTCAATGTCTTTGCGCAACTCGTGTTTGAGCACCTTGCCGGTCGCGGTCATCGGCAGCGAGTCGAGGGTGATGACGCGCTCGGGTGTCTTTTGGATGGGCATGCCCTCGCCGAGCAAGAACTCGCGGAGGGCGTCGACCGTCGGCGGCTCGTTTCCCGGCTTGGCGACCACGTAGCAGCACACCCTCTCGCCGAGCTTCTCGTCGGGCATGCCCACCACCGAGTACGCCTGCAACGTGGGGTGATGCGCCAAGTGCTCCTCGATCTCGCGAACGCTGATGTTCATCCCGCCGCGAATGACGATGTCTTTGGTGCGGCCGGTAACCCGCACGAATCCGTCGTCGGTCATGGTTCCCAGGTCGCCCGACTTGGAAAAGCCGTCATTGGTGAAAAGGGCCGCGGTTTCTTGAGGATTCGCAAGGTATTCGATCATATGGGCTGGGCCGCGGTAAGCGATGTCGCCCTCGGTGCCGCGGGGTGCCTCGTTGCCCTTGTCATCGACAATCTTGACCTCCGCACCCGGCATCGCCTTGCCGTCCGAGGTGAGGGCGCGCGAAGCGTCGTCGGTGACGGAGCATGTTGTGGTGACTAGATTTTCGCTGCGCCCGTAGAGGCTGAGGACCTTGATGTTGGGGAGCGCTGCGCTGGCCTGCTTGACGACTGCGGCGGGGATGGGTGCGCCCGCACATGTCCACAACCGCAATCTGGATAGATCGTGGCCTTCGGCGTTGTACTCAGATAACAAGGTGTGCAGGAAGGTTGGCGCTGTGACTGCCGCCGTGCAGCCAAAGCGCTGAATTTCGTCAATGCCGCGGGCCGGATCCCATTTGGCCATGACATGCGTCGATGCTCCCGTCAGCATGGGCAACAACACGCTGGTGACCAACCCGGTGGTGTGGGCTATCGGCGAGGGGCCAAACTGGACGTCGGTCTCGGTGTAGCCGAATGGTCCGACCAGCGCGCGTGATCCCGCACAGTATGTGTTGAACGTGTGCACGCATCCTTTCGGCCGCGAGGTGGTGCCCGAGGTGTAGACGATGACGAACGGCTCATCCGGATTGGGCGGAGCGTCGAGCTCCCGGCGGGCGCTCTCGTCGTCGGTGTCGGCCTCCAGCTGCTGCAGGGTGAACACATCGGCATCGGCGTCGGCGACTTCCTCTGCGGTGCTGTCGGGCCTGGCGACGACGAGCGTGAGTTCCGGATGTTCCTTGCGTAGGCCGCGATACATGTCCAAATAGTCGAATTTTCCGAAGTTCGCAGGAGTGAACACCGCTCGGACGCCGGCATTAGCGAGGACATAGCTGACGTCGTCGCGTCGATAAATCGGCATGATCGGGACCGTGACGACACCGAGTCGCGACAGTGCGGTCAGCACCTGGATAAATTCGACCCAGTTGGGCAGCTGCACGGCGGCGGTGTCGCCGCGTCGCAAGCCTTGCCGGTGTAAACCGACGGCCAACCTTTGGCCGGCTGCGAAGAGCTCTCGGTACGTCAGCGACCTCGTCCCGTCGGTCGCGAAGATCTTGTCGGGGTTTTGTTGGACGCGCCGAACCAACAGGTCATGAAAGGTCTCGGTCGCCCAGATTCCCGATTCGTAGTAGTGGTCGATTTCCTGCTGGCTGTAGCGGTCGGTGTACGGGCTCGGCTTCATCGCGCTGTTCCTCGGTTTCGGGATCCCGCCCTCCGGGCACTGGTTGCCCCGGAGGCATAATTCTTCAAATCATAGAATGGTCAGACCGAAACGGCAAGAAGTCTTGCCGAGGTGTGGTCTTCAGGTGTTGTGCCAGTGGGGGGAGCGCTTCTCCTTGAAGGCCAGGACCCCTTCAGCCAGATCATCGGTGGTGAAGGCCAACGCCAGCTGGGCCTGCAGGTAGTCCAGCGCCGATTCCAGCGGCATGTCGCGGGTCGCTGCCAGCGCCTTCTTGCCCATGCCGAGCAGCAACGGTGATTTGCCGGCAATGTCGGTGATCCATTGACGCAGGGCGTCGTCGAACTCACCGTCCGGTACCACCTTGTTGACCAACCCGGCGGCCGCAGCCTCCGCGGCACTGACCAGCCGGCCGGTCATCATCAGTTCATTGGCGATCAGTCGACCGGTGGCGCGGAAGATCAAAGCCGAGATCATGAACGGAAAAGCGCCGACGTTGATCTCGGGGCAGCCAAGTCGTATCGACTCTTTGGCGATGATCAGATCGCAGGCCAACGCGATGCCAAGCGCACCAGCAAGCACGTCACCGTTGGCCGCGCAGATCACCGGCTTCTCGATTCCAGTAAGCGCGCGGAAGAGGGTGGGGAATCGCGAGAGGCCAGCGTATTTAACGATTGTCGCGCGATCGTCGGCGAATGCGTCAAGGTTGCCGCCCGAGGAGAAGATCCGCGGGTGAGACGATGTCAGGACGACGACTCTCACCCGCGGGTCGGCTGCCGCGCGTTGCAGCGATGCGCTCAGCTGATCGAGCAGCGCGTCCGACAAGGCATTGCGTCGCGCCGGGTCATTCATCGTCAGGTAAGCCGCCAGGGCATCGCCCTCAGGGGTGGCGGCTTCGAGCCGGTACGTAATCAGTTCGGCTTGCTCGCTCACCGCGGGCCTCCTAGTCGTGTGTCAGTACGCATTTGCCGAACGTGCGTCCACGCTCCAGGTATTCGTGTGCCTCGGCGGCCCGATCGAGGGGGAACTTACGGTCGATGGCCGGTGGGCGCACCGAGCATCGATCCATCATGTGGAGCAGGCCTGCGAAGTCCCTGCCGCTGCCCATGGTCGTTCCCAGCAGATCGAACTGACCGAAGTAGAAGCTGCGGATGTCCATGGCGGCGGTCTGTGCGGCATTGGCACCAAGGACCACCAACCGGCCCCCGGGGCGCAACGCTCGCACTGACTCGGTCCAACGGCCAACCGGGTCGAGGACCAGATCAAACCCGTGGTCCGGCGACATAGCGCGAGCCTGCTCCGGCCATCCCTCTTCGCTGTGCAGCACGCCATTGCGGGCCCCCGCGGCCACGGCGCGCTCGATGGTTTTGGCCGAGGAGGATGTCACGGTGATGCTCGCCTCCGCGGCGACCGCGAGGGCGATCGCCATGGTGGCGATCCCGCCGCCGGCACCGACCACCAGCATCGACTCGCCTGCTTGGAGCCGTCCGCGGGCGAACAGTGCGCGGTATGTCGTCAATCCGACCAAGGGCAGCGCCGCGGCCTCGGCCCAGCTGAGACCCTGCGGTTTGGGTGCCAGGCAGTCAGCAGGCACGCTGACCAGCTCGGCATATGTGCCAGGGGTGTAGTCGCCCAAAATCTCCCAGCGACTGCCCGGCGCTTCTTCCCGGTCGCCCCAGTTCAGAGAGGGCAGGACCACTACTTCCTCTCCGGTGTCGGCGCGCACGCCGGCGCCGTCGGCGCCGATGATGTGTGGTAGCGGTGATTTGTAGCGACCCTGGCGAACTAACACGTCATGCCAGTTCAGCGCGCTGGCGCGTAGCGCCACGGTCACCCATCCCGGCCGTGCGGCGGGTTCGGGGAATTCGCCCGGACGCAACACCGCGGCATCGCCGAACTCGCGCATGATCACAGCATGCAAAGATCCACCTCCTATGGCCTGACCATTAGACCATTGGGGCGGTTGGTACACAAGCGGAACCAGGGCGCGACGGCTACCGATTGAGTGGACTATTTGTCCGGCTACCCGGAGTGATGAAGCAAATACTTGCGGTTTTGTTGTGACCTGGGCTACAAGTGCCTATACTTCGGTCCAATGGTATGACCAATACGGTAACGTCCGGCTCTCAAGAAGAAAGGGAGTGGTGATGGTCTCGCGAGTATCCACGGCTGCGATCGCCGAAGATCCTGGTGTGATCGCGCGGGCGGAAGCAACCGTCGCGGCCGCCGCCGACCACCTCAAGGTGCTGCCACCCGAGCTAACACCGACCGCTTTGGGACATCAGCTCGACAATCTGAGGCAAGGCCTGGAGCAACGAATTGCGCTGCCGTCGGATCCCACCGACGACTGGGCGACGACCGCCGGAATCCTGATCTCGGTCCTGCAGCTGCAGTGCGAACTCCTCGATCTCGATCTGTCTCGTCGCGTCAAATCGATGTCGGAGATCCGCCACGCCCTCGGTTATCTGCGAGGGCTGGCGCCGCACAAGATGGTCTACGCCGCACCGGAGGTATTGAGCCGGGAGTTTGCTTTCGCACGCACCATGATTTCCACCGTGCGGGGGTCGGTATGGCTGCCCCTGCGCTTGCATATCGAGGACGAGGGAGCCGATCCACATGGTCGGCGTCTCTTCGAGTACATAACTGGCCGGCACATTCAACTGGCCGAGGCTCCGCTGGAGACAGAACTTGTCCGGAAGCGTTGCGGAGTCTTCGCGCCGTCGCCGATGGACGACAAACGCACGTTCAAGGGCATCGTTGAGGCCTCCGGCTGCTTCGGTTATATCGGCGCGCCGATAACCATTCAGGGCAGGACAATCGGGATTTTGCATGCCGACCGCCCTGAACCGCACGGCATCGTGACCATGGACCATCTCGAACAATTGGAGGCGTTCGCCGAGTGTCTTTCGGTGGCATTCGAAAGCGCAGCGCTCGAAGAGAAGGCTGCGCAGCAACGCGACGAAGTCGACCATCTCTGCGGCAATGTCGAGGAGCTGCTCAACCGGTCAGCCCGACCAGTACTTTGGTCATTGCCGGGTGCTATGTCGGGACGGCGAGAGGATGCGTGTCGCCACGCCAGTCAACCGGCCATCCCCGCGTTGACCTCCCGTGAGCAAGAAATCATGTCGCACGTGGCGACAGGAGCCACCAACGGTCAGATCGCCAGGTGTCTGGTGATCTCAGAAGGGACGGTGAAGTCCCACCTGAAACACATTGCCAAGAAACTCAATACGTCCAGCAGAGCAGCCGCAGTCGCCATCTATGGCGGCATCGCCGGAGGGTCGCGGTGAACACCCGCGGGATGGTGGCCAGGCTGAACGAACTCGAGGAACAGCTTTGTCGAGAGTTCGGCATAGCGCGATCAGGTAACGCGACGACACTCGACGACGCCATCACGATGTCGGCTGCCACCACCGAGCGATTGTTGACCCGCGAAAGCAACGTTCGCCACGAGACAATGTCGCCGAGCGGGCCTAGCGTCCTGAAGGAATTCCTGCAGGCCCAGGTTGAGGCGCGCCAGTTGCGGGCGGGTGACCGCGTCGACGTGGTCCGGTCGCTGACCGCCGGTATTCGTCGCATGAAGAAAGCCGGATCGCTGCAGGGGCTCGGCCGCCAGGCGAGCACGGAGCTGTGTGATGTGCTCGGTTTTGACGGCGCCTTACTGTCGTTCGTCGAAGACGATGGATTTGTCGTTGAGGAATCCGACCACGGCCTCGGCGGCCCCACGGTGATCTCGCGTCGCGATTGTGCACTCGAGCGTGCTTGCATTCGCCTGTGCGACACCGTCCGGACGAATGCGACCGACATGCCCGCCTCGCCCGGCTATCGCGAGTTGCTCGGCTCCGACCAGTATCTCGTCGCCCCCGTCATCGTCAAATCACGGGTGGTCGCCCTTTTCCACGTCGGTCGCCGCGGTGAAGGCGAAGTCCCTGCCGATGACGTCGATGTGCTGGACGCGTTCGCTTCGGCTTATTCATTGCTTCACGAACGGATGCTGAACACCGAGCGAGTGCATCAACAACGGACCTCGATCGCACGCGCGGCAGCGCGGCTGACGGAGGAAGCGGACCGCATCGCCGCCGCAGCCATCAGCTTTGACGGCGAAGATGACACTCGTGTGGAGGGCCCGACCGTCGCGGCGGATTCCCCGTTGGCGGCCACGCTGTCGGATCGTGAACGACAAGTCTTCGAAAGGTTGGTTCTGGGAGCCTCCAACGCCGAGATCGCCGACGAACTCGTCATTACCGTGGAAACGGTCAAGACACACGTGAAAAGGATCCTTCGCAAGATCGGGGCCATTAACCGTTCAGAAGCGATCGCACTTTATCTGGACGAGGCCAAAAGCCCCCGCCGACACAACCGGTAAACATTGAGCACCAACCCCTTTCACGCCACTGCGTGGCGGGCCGTCGACGGATTCGCCGATCTCACCGATATCACCTATCACCGCCATGTCAGCGACGCGACAGTGCGGGTGGCGTTCAACCGCCCCGAGGTGCGCAATGCGTTTCGCCCGCACTCGGTGGACGAGATGTACCGGGTTTTGGACCACGCCCGGATGTCGCCCGACGTCGGGGTGGTGCTGTTGACCGGAAACGGGCCGTCGCCCAAGGACGGGGAATGGGCGTTCTGCTCGGGTGGGGATCAGCGCATTCGTGGGCGCAGCGGTTATCAATACGCCGCCGGTGAGACCGCCGAGACTGTCGACCCAGCGCGGGCGGGGCGGCTGCACATCCTCGAGGTGCAGCGGCTCATCAGGTTTATGCCCAAGGTGGTGATCTGCCTGGTCAACGGGTGGGCCGCGGGCGGCGGGCACAGCCTGCACTCGACCTGTGATCTGACGCTGGCCAGTCGCGAGCACGCCCGCTTCAAGCAGACCGACGCCGACGTCGGCAGTTTCGACGGCAGCTACGGGAGCGCGTATTTGGCCCGGCAGGTGGGACAGAAGTTCGCCCGTGAGATCTTCTTTCTTGGTCGGGCCTACACCGCCGAGCAGATGCATCGCATGGGTGCGGTCAACGAGGTCGTCGATCACGCCGACCTGGAGTCAGTGGGCGTGCAGTGGGCAGCCGACATTAACGCGAAATCGCCTCAAGCACAACGGATGCTGAAGTATGCGCTCAACCTGCTCGACGACGGGCTGGTGGGCCAGCAGCTGTTCGCCGGTGAGGCGACCCGGCTTGCTTATATGACTGATGAGGCCGTCGAGGGCCGCGACGCATTTCTGGAGAAGCGCGAGCCAGACTACGGCCGCTTCCCCCGCTACTTCTGATTGCCTGTGAGCAATTTCTGTCGGCCGGCTCGCTCATCGCAGCATCTTTAGCGGTGGGTGAAGTTCGGCGCCCGTTTTTCGATGAATGCGGCCATTCCTTCGGTCTGGTCGTCGGTCGCGAAAGCCGAATGAAATAGCCGACGTTCATACAGCAGACCCTCGGTCAGGGTGGACTCGAAGGCGCGGTTGACCGCTTCCTTGGCCATCCGGGCCGCCGACCGCGACATCTGCGAGATCGTGGTGGCGACGGCCTTGGCCTCGGTCAGCAGATCGTCGGCGGGCACCACGCGTGCCACCAGGCCGCTGCGCTCGGCCTCCTCAGCGTCGATGTTGCGTCCGGTCAGGATCAGGTCCATCGCTTTGGCCTTGCCGATGGCCCGGGTCAGCCGCTGCGAGCCGCCCATGCCGGGCAACACGCCCAGCTTGATCTCCGGTTGGCCGAATTTCGCGGTGTCGGCGGCGATCAGCACGTCGCACATCATTGCGAGCTCGCAGCCACCACCGAGCGCGTACCCGGCGACCGCGGCGATCGTCGGCGTGCGCACGGCGGCGAGTTTGGCCCACGGGGCGAAGAAGTCGGCGGCGAAGACGTCGGAGAACGCCAAGTCGGACATCTCCTTGATGTCGGCGCCCGCGGCGAACGCCTTCGCCGAGCCGGTGATGATGATCGCTCCGATGCCGGGGTCGTTGTCGAATTCGGCTGCCGCGGTGGTGACTTCGTCCATCACCTGGCTGTTGAGCGCGTTGAGCGCCTTCGGCCGGTTCAGCGTGATCGTGCCGACCCGCTCGTCGCGCTCGACCAGGATGGTTTCGTACGCTTTCGTCATCGCTACCTTCCTAGAACTTCAGTTCGTCGTCGACCGGTGCGAAGTATGCCTCGATGTCGGCCGCGCTCACCTGAGGTAGCGATGCCGGCGACCACTTCGGGTTGCGGTCCTTGTCGACCAGCTGAGCCCGGATGCCCTCCACCAGATCGTGCGAACGCAGCGACGCGGACGACACCCGATAATCCTGGGCCAGAACGTCTTCCAGCGTGTCCAGCTTGGCGGCGCGGCGCACCGCCTCCAGCGTCACCGACAGCGCGATGGGGGAGCGGGTCGCGATCAGGTTCGCGGCGTCGGTGGCGGGCCCGGCGTCATGGCCCCGCAGTGCGGCGACGATGTCGGCGACGGTGTCACCGGCGTAGCAGTCCTCGATCCACTCCCGCTGCGCGGCAAGCTGGCTGGCCGGCGGTTCGACGGCGTGGGCGGCCAGTGCCCGCTCGACGCCGTCGGTGGCGATCGCCTGGCGCAATGCATCCAGTTTGTCGTGCGGCACGAAGTGGTCGGCGAAACCCAACGCGATCGCATCCGCCCCGGAGAACGGCGCCCCGGTGAGCGCCGCATGCAGACCCAGCGATCCCGGCGCGCGCGACAGCAGGTACGCCCCGCCGACGTCGGGGATGAAGCCGATCCCGACCTCGGGCATGGCCACTTTCGACGTCTCGGTCACCACCCGGGTGTTGGCGTGCGCACCCACCCCGACCCCGCCGCCCATCACGATGCCGTCCATCAGCGACACGTATTTCTTCGGAAAGCGACCGATCTGAGCGTTCAGCAGGTATTCGTCGTGCCAGAACCGCCGCGCCTCGGCGCCGTCGGCGCGGGCGCTGTGATAGATCGCCACCACATCGCCGCCGGCGCACAGCCCGCGCTCGCCGGCCCCGGCCAGCACCACCGCGCCGATCGCCTCGTCCTGCTCCCACGCCGTCAAGACCGCGCGCAAGCGAGAGACCATCCCCTGATTCAGCGAGTTGATCGCCTTGGGCCGATTCAGCGTCACAAAACCGACACCGCCCTCGACACGGCTGGCAATGTCGGATGCGTCCGTCACGCGGGTGGTCTCCCCTCGGTGAGTGGTCTTGAAGAATCCCTCGTCGAATGCGGGTCGGGGTCTGAGGAGCAATCTAGATCGTTACCCCCGCCAGGGTGCCCAGCGGGTAAGGTTTATCAGGAGTAGCACCGGCCGCCTATTCGGGTAAATCTTCCGCTGGGAACAAGGCTGGACTACCGTTCGTTGATCACTTGTTCGCAAGCTCGAACACACAGCTCACGAGAGGAACCGACGGTGCGGGAGACTAGCAACCCGGTATTTCGCTCGCTGCCCAAGCAGCGCGGCGGATACGCGCAGTTTGGCAGTGGCGTCGCGGGAGCAGCCGCGACACAGTACGGGCATCAGACGGACCCCTATGCCCCCTACACCGACCAGCGGGCAGGCGTTTCCCGCCCACTGACCATCGACGACGTCGTCACCAAGACCGGCATCACCCTGGCGGTGCTGTCGGTCGCCGCGGT